>WNGI01000039.1_pt1 | contig 77449 bp, 78 predicted proteins | sample 5400621 | NCBI WGS metagenome assembly WNGI01 (sample SAMN13153374, study PRJNA577476) | soil metagenome | isolation source: 20 cm soil or saprolite under Garry oak tree replicate 1 | place: USA:California | collected 2016-06-15 | reverse complement strand
CGATCCGACACAAAGGCCATATGACGGCTGTCGGGTGCCCAAGTTGGATCTTCGTTCCGCCCGACCGAGGTGAGCTGTCGCACCGCACGCGTCCGCACGTCGAGGACAAACACCTGCAAGGTGCCGCCCACGTCGCGGTGGAACGCGACCGTCTGACCGTCGGGCGACCACTCGGGCGCGTTGGACGAACCGGTGGCACCGTAGTCGAACGGCGCGAAGAGCTGCTGGTCCGTCCCGTCCGCCGCCATCGCGTAGATCTGCGGCAACCCGGCTCGCGTCGACACGAACGCGATCCGCTGGCCGTCGGGACTGTAGGTCGGTGACAAGTTGTCGTAAAAGCGCCCCACGGTCAAGCGCTGTAAGCAGCAGCCGTCCTTGAAGTTCACCGTGTAGAGATCGGTGCCCTCCTCGGTCGCGCGGCTGAACGCGAGCGTCTTGCCGTCGGGCGAGAAGGCCGGCGTGAAGTCGAGCGCCTGCCCCGTCGTGGCGACGGGCGCGCGCTTCCCGCTCGCGACCTCCTGGACGAATAGCCGCCCGTGGCCCTCCCAGAATTCCATGTAGGCGAAGCGGCGCCCGTCCCGGGCCCAGGCAGGCGACATCGCCTGGTGATCGCTCGAGGACACGAGCTTTTGGTCGGCGCCGTCCTGATCGATGGCGTATACCTTGCCTTCCATCACAAACAGGACGCGCGTGGCGGCGGTGCCGCCCGCGCCGAGCGCCGCTTCGAGCACGCGGTCGGCCAACTGATGCGCCGCCAGCCGAAACGCGGGGTCCTTGAGCGCCGGCAGGTGCACGCGGAGCTCACGCCGCACGCCGCCCGCCGCCACGTCGTGCACGGTGACGATCGTGCTATCGCCCGACGCGGGCAGCACGGCAACGGCGAAGTCGGCGCCGAGCGCCTGATACAACGGATAGTTCAGCGTGGTGGCGGCCGCCGCGCCCCCTCCCCCGGTCCCGCGCCCCGTGCCGCCCGCGACCGGGGGGCGGGCCCCGGGGGCTGCGGCCGTGACACGGATCGAGTCGCCGCCGGGCAGAGTGATCAGCTCGAACCGGTCGCTGTAGTCCAGATCGCGCGATACGATGGTGCGTACCGAATCGAGGGCGGGCGCGTGCACCGGCAAGACGACCATGCCCGGGCGCACCCCGGGCCGGTAAATGATCCCGACGCGGACTCCTCGATCGATCGCGGACGTGTCTTGGGCGGTCAGCCGGTCGGGCAGACCGGCGGTCAGGAATGCCGCGGACACACCGACCGCCAGACCGCCCGACCGCCAGGCCGCCGTCATTGGCGCCTGCCGCTGAAATAGAAGCGCACGAACAGCACGTCGGCATCCCATCCGTCCGGGAGCGCCCGGAACGCCTTGATGCGCCCCACCTGCTCGATCGCCCCCTGCGCTTCGAGGTCGAACGCATAATTCCCCGAGCGCCTGAGGATCTGCAGATCGCTCACCGACCCGTCGCGATGCACCAGGAACGAGACCTCCGCCTCGAGAGGAGTGCTTTGGAGCGGGCGCTGCCAGACCCGCAGCACCTGCGCGACGATGTTCTGCAAGTACTCGGGGAACGGGAACTCCACGCCTTCCGTGCTCACCGTCGCGACGTCGGAGCCGGTCGACGGCTTCTCCCCGGGGAGCGGCGTCGCCTTGGGCGTGGTGCGTGGCGCCGCCTCGCGCTTGGTGTTGTCCGCCACCGGCGGCGGCGGTGCCGGAGCCACCGTGCTCTTGGGTGACTTGCTCTTGGGTGCCGGCGCTGGCTTTTCCTCGGCCGGCCGCTCGACGGCCTCGGGAGCCTTGCGCGCGTCTTCGGCCGGCTCGGGCGCGGCCACGAGGTGCACGCGATACGTCGGAGGCACGGGCTTGCGGGCAGCCGCTGCGCCGGCCACGAGAAACAGCGCGGCGAGCGCGTGTACCGCGACCGTTCCCACGAGGGCCACCCTCGCGCTCTCGGGATTCCGGCGCGCCTGTCTCACCGCGCCCCGGCCTCGGGCTCGGCGACGAGGCCGACGTCGTTGACGCCTGCGGCGCGAATCACCGCCAGCACCTGGACGACGTCCGCGTACGGCACCCGACCGTCGGCCCGAAGGTACACCCCAGTGGGGCGTTTGGTTCGCACGAAGGCCGGAAACGTCGCCCGGAAATCGGCGTACGAGAGCGGCGCCTGATCCATGAAGATGCGCCCCTCGCGGTCGAGGGTCACCACGAGGCCCGACTTCGGCTCCAGCGGCCGCGCCTCGGCGCGCGGCAAGCGAACGTCCACACCGCCCTGCATGATCGGCGCGGTGATCATGAAGATGATCAGCAGCACGAACGCCACATCCACGAGCGACGTGACGTTGATGTCGGCGTTCAAGGGCAGCTCGCCGTGCCCGCGCAGCCCGCCGCCACCACCCAGGAGCCCGGCCATTAGAGCCTCCCTTCGCGCGCCATCGTGCCGATGATCTCCTGGGCGAACCCTTCCAGCTCGCCGGCGAACAAGCCGAGGCGATTCACGAACAGGTTGTAGGCCATTACGGACGGTACCGCGACCGCGAGCCCGGCGACCGTCGTGACCAGGGCCTCGGCCACTCCCGGAGCCACGGCGGCAATGTTGCCGGAGCCGCCGACGGCGATCCCGATGAATGCATCCATCACGCCCAGCACCGTCCCGAGCAGCCCGAGGAGCGGGCTGACCGAGCCGAACGTCGCGAGCCACGGAAGGAAGCGCGCCGCGGCGTCGCGCTCCGCCGCGACCTCCTTCGCGAGCACCATGCGCAGCGCCTCGAGCTGGGTCGTGGTCAACGCGGTCTGGGTCGCCACTGCCGGCCCGTTTTCCTTCAACCCGCCCGGCTTCAGCTCGGAGAAGAAATGAATGCCCTCGCGCAGCAGGCGATTGTAGGGCGAGGCGGGCAACCGCATGGCGGCGTGGTAGGCGTCGTCGAGCCGCGTCGCCCGCTCGATCTCGGCCATGAACCGGTCGGCCTGCCGCCGCATCCGGCGGAACTGCCACCACTTGAGGAAGGGAAAACACGACGAGGATGGCGAGGACGAACTTGGTCTCGCGGCTCGACGTGAGGACCAGCTCCCAGGGCGTCGTGGGGACCGCCCGGCCCACCTGAAAGAGCACGCTGTCAGCCCTCCCGGAACGATTGCAGGGTCCGTCGCAGGCCGTCCCCGACGGGGACCCGCGCGCGCCACCCGAGCCCCTGCGCCGCCTTGTCCACCGCCAGCGCGTTGCGCCGCAGCTCGCCGGGGCGCTCCGCTGCGTGCCGAATCTCCACCCGGCGTCCCCCGATGGTGACGAGCGTGGCGGCGAGGTCGTTGACCGACGTCTCGATGCCGGTGCCGATGTTGAAGGCGCGCCCGTCCACCCCGTCCGCCGACGGGAGCGCGACCTGACTCGCGGCCAGATTGGCTTCCACCACGTCCTGGACGAACACCATGTCCCGCGTCTGACCGCCGTCACCGAACACCGTCAGGGGCTGACCCGCGAGCACGCGATGCGCAAAGATGGCGACGACGCCCGCCTCGCCGTGAGGGTTCTGGCGGGGGCCATAGACGTTGCTATAGCGCAGCGCCACGGTCTCGAGGCCGTACAACTGGGAAAACGTCGCGAGATAATACTCCGAGGCGAGCTTGGCGGTGCCATACGGCGAGGCGGGCAGCTTCGGGGCCGACTCGACGAGCGGCAGGCGCGCGGTCTCGCCGTACACCGTGCCCCCCGACGACGCGAAGACCACCCGCTGCACACCGCCGAGCCGGGCACCCTCGAGCAGGTTGAGGAACCCCAGCACGTTCACCTCGGCATCGAACAGCGGATCCGCAACGGAACGCCGCACGTCCATCTGCGCCGCGTGATGGTTGAGGAGCATGAAGCCGCCCTTGGCGAGGAGCTCTCGCGCGGCGGGCGATCGTACGTCGGCCTGCACGAACCGCGCGCCGGGCGACACGTGCTCCCGCCTGCCCGTGGATAGGTCGTCGAGCACCGTGACGTCGTCCCCCGCCGCCAGGTAGGCGTCCACCACGTGGGAGCCGATGAACCCCGCGCCACCCGTCACCAGGACCTTACGCGTCATCGCGCCGCTCCAGGCCAAACAGCCGTTTCAGCGCCTCGAGCAGGCCGTAGCCCCGCCCGGCCTGTGCGGCCTCCTTGAGGGCCAGGGTCGGCTGGTGCAGAAACTTGTTCAGCAGAGTGTGGCTGAAGTGTTCGATTTCTCCGCGATCCTCGGGGCTCAGATGCGGGAGGCGGCGCAGCGCGCGCTCCAGCTCCGTGGCGCGCACCTGGTCCAGCCGCTCGCGGAATTCCTTCAGGACGGGCACGACGACCAGCCCGCCGTACCACGCCCAGAAGCGCTCGACCTCGTCGCTCACGATGCGCTCCGCCGCCGGGATGTCGCGGCGGCGCTCCGCTGCGGCCTGTGCGGCCACCGCCTGGAGATCGTCGATGTCGTACAGGAAGACGTTCTCGAGCTGCGCGACGGCGGGCTCCACATCGCGCGGCATCCCGAGATCGAGGATGCACAGCGGACGCCCCCCGCGCCGAGCGATGGCGGGGGCGACATGGTCCCAGGTGACCACGGCGTGCGGTGCCGCAGTCGAGCTGAGCACGATGTCGGCGTCGGCGAAGTGCTCCCACGCCTCGTCCAGCGTGAGGGCGCGCGCGCCCATCTGCTCGGCAATCGCGCGAGCGCGCTCGTACGTGCGGTTGGCCACCAGCGTGACCCGCACGCCCTCGGACGCGAGGCAGGTCGCCGCCAGCTCCGCCATATCTCCCGCTCCCAGGATGAGCGCCGAACGGCCGGCGAGCCGGGTAAAGATCCGGGCCGCCACCGCGACGGCCGCGGAGGGGGCGGAGGCCGCACCGGTCGCGAGACCCGTCTCGCTGCGCACCCGGGCGCCGACGAGCAGCGCCGATTGGAACAGCCGGTGCAAGACGGGGCCCGCCTGGGCCTTCGACGTCTCCCACGCGTCCCGCACCTGCCCCTGGATCTGCGATTCCCCGAGGATCATGGCGTCGAGCCCCGCGGAGACGCGGTACAGATGACGCACCGCATCCCGTTCCCGGCGCGTGTACCCGTACTCGCTGGCGCTGCGACCACCGCCCAGGCGCTCCGACAGAATCGCCCACACCGCCTCCGGCACGGCCACGTCCGCCTCGGCGAGGTAGAATTCCGTACGATTGCACGTGGACAGCAGCACGCCGCCGCGCGCGCCCGCCGCCAGCACGCGCTCGAGTGACGCCGGCACTTCGCGCCGCTCGTGCGCGAATCGCTCGCGCACGTCGAGTGGCGCGGTGCGGTGGTTGACGCCTAGAACGGTGATGCTCATTGTCGCCCCGACTCAGAGAAACCGCTGGGTTCCCGGCGCCGCGAGCTTGAGCGCGACGTAGACGAGCAGCACCGCCGTGAAGCTCGCGATACTCGCGAATGCGGCCCGCCGGCCGGCCCAGTGGCGCACCACGCGTACCCCGACGGCCCATCCCAAGACGACCCAGGTGAGCATACCCCAGACGACCTGGGCGGCATCCACCGACGCGCCGCCGGCGTAGCGCACGCCGAACCCGAGCAGGACGCCCAGCGTCACGGTGGGAAATCCCAGCACGAGCGACAGATGATTCAACTGATCCAGCCGCTCCAGCGGAGGGAACAACCGGAACACGGCCCCGAAGCGCTTCGCCTTGAGCTCCCGGAACTGGAGCAGGTAGAGGGCGGCGGCGATGAACGCGAGCGCCAGCATGGCGAGGCCGAGCACGCTCACGGTGATGTGGAGGATCGACCAGGCCCCGCGCGCCGACGGCGGCGGCCCTTCGGGCGCGAGCCCGATGAGCAACGCGAGCCCGAGGAGACCGGTCGCGAGCGGCCCGGTGAAGACGCCCACCGCGGACGCGCCGAACAGGCCTTCGCTCGCCGCCTGCAGAGCCACGAGGAACAGGGCCAGCATGGAGAGCGTCGGGGCGACGCCCAGGAAGGAAGTGACCCGGGCGATGCCGATCACATGGGCCGCGATGCCGAGCAGGGGGACCCCCAGCCTCAGGGCACGCGGTGCCGACCGCAGCCCGGCGAACGGTGCCAGCGCGAGCGCGGCGGCCAGTGCGTACAGGGCCAGCGCGATTAAATGCGGAACGAGGACCACGGGACGCAAAGCGCCAGCCCCGCGTGACGCGGTCGCCGGCGGCCGATCAGGACGGCATCTTCCGGATGAGCCGCACCGGCATGCCCGGAACGAGTTTGGGGTGGCCGATATTCAGGATCAACCCCGAGGCCGAGTGATCGCGCGTGTGCACGATCTGGAGCACTACCTGCATCTGCTCGGACGACGTGCCCGGGATCCCCGCCGCCGGTCGGAACACTTCAAATACGTCCCCGGTGGTCACACCTTCCGCCCGTCCCCGATTGATGAAGACGATCTGCTGCGGTCCGGCCAGCACATGGAGGTCCCGTTCGGCGATCACCACGCCCTCGAGTCCGCCCTCCACCGGGGTCGGGCGCACCTCGCCCGGGTCCTTGAACGGCTCGAGCGGCAGGCCGAGATGCCCGTCGTGGATGCGCCCGAACTGCATGATCACGTCGGCGAGCACCTGCCGCCGCTGCAGCTCCGTCACACGCGCGACGCCGAGCGGAACCACGACCCCTCCCCAGCCAGTGATATCGCGGTCGATCCGCACGATGAGCAACGAGTCACCCACGTGGTACGACGCGCTCCGCGGCGGCTGGATCGAAATCTGGTCGAACGTTATCGCCGTCGAGCGATCCGTAAGACGCGGAATGGCGGGGATGGAGGTGTTTCCGAGCACGCGACCGTAGGGGAGCCTCTGTTGCTCGGTCAGGAAGCCCGCCGCATAGAACTCCCCCCGGCGCAACGGCCGGTAGGGCTGATTCGCGTAGGCGCGCAGCACGTCCCGCACCTCCTGCGTGGCCGTGCGCCGCCGATCGAAGATCGTCTGATAGCCCTCAGTGGGCTCGGCCGCTGGCGGTGGCGCCTCCACCACGGCCGTATCCAGCAGCGCGGTCGTGTCCGCCGCGACCGCGACCACGGTGTCGGGTGCGGGTACCGCATGCACCGTGTCCCCGGGGGTCGGCTGGCCCGGCAGCTGCGCCACGCCCCCCGCCGCCAGGCTCAACTCCTCGCCCGGATAGATCCAGTGGGGATCGTCGATCAGCGAGGTGTTGAGCCGGTAGATCTCGGGCCAGAGGAGCGGGTCGCTGTAGTACAGCTGAGCAATGGACCAGAGGGTCTCACCCGTCGTCACGACGTGGGTGGCGGGCAACGCGCCCAGCGGGGCCGGCGCCGGTGCTGCTTGAGACGTGTCCTGCGCCGGTGTCGAGGTATCCGGTCGAGCCTGCGTCGTGTCCTGCGCGGCGAGCGCGGGCGCCAGCCCCCCTCCCCCAAGCAGCCCTGCTACAAGGGCGAGCAGGGCTGCTTGCTTAGAACGGCAGATCGTCGTCCTCCTCATCAAGGGCCTCCGGGAACGCGTCGAGCGATTCCGCCTTGCCTCCCGCCTCGGGCGCAACCTTGGCGGTCGTTTTGGCCCGCGCGAAATCGCCGGACCCTTCGCCGCCTCCCCGAGACGACAAGAGGATCACCTCCCGCGCGATGATCTCGGTGGTGTACCGGGTCTGCTTCTCGCGATCTTCCCAGGTCCGGTACTCGACGCGCCCCTCGACGTAGATCCGGTCTCCCTTCTTCATGTACTTCTCCGCCAGATCCGCCAGCTGGGCGCCTTTGTTGTTCCAGCAGATCACCCGATGCCATTCGGTCTTTTCCTGCTTCTCCCCACCCTGCCCCGTCCACTGCCGACTGGTCGCCAAGGACAGTGTGGCGACGCGAGAGCCATTGTTGGTGCTCCGCACCTCGGGATCGGCCCCCAAGTTCCCGATTAGCATGACTTTATTGAGACTCCGGCTCACGACAGACCTCCAGACGCTGGGCGGGTCTGGACCAAGGGCGACAACAGTATATGACCCGCAAGTTATTCTGTCAATCAAAGATACGCCACTTGTGCTAAAGTTTTGCAGACCCCCTCTCTGCAGGAATGGCAGCCCGCAACACCACTGCGTCCTCGACTGGCCGACGGTAGTAACGCGCCCGTCGCGCGACCTCGCTGAAGCCGAGCGACTCATACAGACGCCGGGCCGACGCGTTCGACGTCCGCACCTCGAGGTACACCGTCCGCACGCCACGGCCGGCGAGTGCCTCGAGCACGCGCTCGACCAGCGCGCGAGCGATCCCCTGCCGTCGGTGTGCCACCGCGACGCCCAGGTTCAGGATTTCTCCCTCGTCGGCGGCGCAGTGCGCGACGACGTAGCCCGCCACAACGGCCCGGCGCTCGGCCACGAGGAACGGTACGCCCGATGCGACGCACTCGGCGAAGTCGTTCGCCGACCAGGGATCGGAGAACACGGCTCGTTCGATCGCGGCGACGTCGCCGACGTCAGCCAGCCGGGCGGGGCGAATCGGGCAATGGCCGGCCGTGGCGCGCCTCCCATCTGGCCTGCGCTTCGGCAGGACGTCCGTACGCGGGCTCCGCGGTGGCCGGGTCTGCAATGGTGCGGCCGGTGCCCTCCCGTTCCAAGAGGGCGAGGAGCAGGGTCGCCGCGGGGGGCAGGCTCTCGAGCGGGACCGGAGCGGTCCCGATCCAACGGGCGACCTGCTCGGCGTAGCGCACCGCCCCATCGCCCACCACGAGGTGGGGCCGCACCGGCGCGTCGCGCGCCAACTCCGCCACGGTCAGCACCGCTGGCGCGAACAGCGTCTCCACGCGATCGGGGTGAAACACATACAGCGCGCCATAGACCTGTCCGCGCAGCGCATCGAAGCACGCCGCCACCGGCTCGGCCCCGAGCTTCAGCGCGGCTCCCGCGGCTGCGGCCATGAGCGAGGGAATGGCCCGGAGCTCGAGCCCGGCTTCCTGAGCGAGCCCTTTCGCCGCCGCCCAGCCGATGCGTAATCCGGTGAAGCTCCCGGGCCCATCGCCTACCACGATCCCTTCGAGATCCGCCGGTCGAATGCCCAGCCGGCTGAGCGCGAAGTCGACGAGGCGAATGATCTCGGCCGCGTGACGCCGGGCTCCTTGCACGTGCGCCCCGCTCTGTGCCGCGGGCGGCCGACCGGCGGCGACGCTGGCGATCTCGGTCGCGGTGTCGATGGCGAGCCAGATGCCGCCGCTCATCCCCACCCCCCCCAAATGCGGAATGCGGAAGGCGGAATGCGGAATGGCAATGCCGAGTTCGATTCACGGGGTCGCGTTCCGGGCTCGACGCACGCGCGGTCAATTCCGCATTCCGCACTCCGCATTCCGCATTCGGCTCTCACCGGATCTCCTCGAGGTCCCTGATGTCAGGCTCCTCACCGTAGCTCAGTCGGAAGTGGCGGTGGAGGGGTGGTAGCCAAGCCCCCGCGCGCTCGGGCCACTCGATCAGCACGACAGCCCCGTCGCGCACCATGTCGTCGAACGCCAGATCCCGGGCTTCGGCCGGAGACCGGAGGCGGTAGCAGTCGACGTGGTAGACCAGCCGGTCATCGGGCGTTCGGTACTGGTGGACCAGCGCGTAGCTCGGACTGGTGGCAAGCCCTCGCGCCCCCAGCCCGCGGCAGATCGCCTGGACGAACGTGGTCTTTCCGGTGCCGAGCTCGCCGGAGAGCCCGATGACGGCCGGCGCCGCCAGCTCGCGGCCGAGCGTCTCACCGAACCGGTTGAGCGCGTCCGCGGAGAGGCGCATGGGGGGGGCGTACGGCATCGCCGTCGGCCCGGAGCTCGAGGATCTGATCCCGCAGCACGGCGGCCAGCTCGAAGTCGAGCTCTTCGGCGGCGGCCTGCATCTGGCTCTCGAGCAGCCGGATGAGCGCTTCGCGCTCTTTGGCATCGACGGGGCGGTGGAAGCCCGCCTCGGCGGGCTTGGCGGTCTTGGCGTCCGCGAAGCGCGTCGCGAAGCGCACCTGGTCCACCGACTTGACGATGGAGCGCGGCGTGATGCCGTTCCGTTCGTTGTACTCGAGCTGCGCCTGCCGCCGGCGGTTCATCTCCTCGAGGGCGCGCTGCATCGAGCCCGTGACCCGGTCGGCGTAGAGGATCGCCCTCCCATGAAGGTTCCGCGCCGCTCGGCCGACCGTCTGGATGAGGGAGCGATCCGAGCGCAGGAAGCCCTCCTGGTCGGCATCGAGGATCGCCACCAGCGACACCTCGGGAAGATCGAGCCCTTCGCGCAGCAGGTTGATCCCCACGAGCACATCGAACTCGCCCAACCGCAGCCCCCGGATGATCTCGACGCGCTCGATCGCGTCGATCTCGGAGTGCAGATAGCGGACCCGCACGCCGTGCTGCTGCAGGTAATCGGTGAGGTCTTCGGCCATGCGCTTGGTGAGGGTGGTGACGAGCACGCGCTCGCTCTGCTTCTCGCGCAGCCGGATCTCGTGCAGCAGGTCGTCCACCTGCCCCTTCACCGGGCGGACCTCCACCTCCGGGTCGACGAGGCCGGTGGGCCGAATGATCTGCTCGACCACGACCCCGCCGGAGAGCTTGAGCTCCTCCTCCCCCGGCGTCGCAGAGACGAACAGGATCCGGGGAACGAGCTTCATGAACTCGTCGATCCGCAGCGGCCGATTGTCGAGGGCCGACGGAAGGCGGAACCCGTAGTCGACGAGCGTCTGTTTGCGGGAGCGGTCTCCTTCGTACATCCCGCCGAGCTGGGGGAGCGTCTGGTGCGACTCGTCGATGATGCAGAGGTAGTTGTCGGGAAAGTAGTCGAGCAGGCACGCGGGACGCTCGCCCGGAGCGCGCCCGGTCAGGGGTCGCGAATAGTTCTCGATTCCGGTGCAGCGGCCCACTTCGAGCAACATGTCGATGTCGAAATTGGTGCGCGACTCGAGGCGCTGCGCCTCCAGCAGCTTGTTCTGGACCCGGAGCTCGGCCAGGCGCTCCTTGAGCTCGGCGCGGATCGCCGCCACGGCGCGCTCGATCGTGGGCCGCTCGGTGACGAAGTGGGTGGCGGGATAGACCGCGGCCCGCGCGAGCTCGGTGATGACGTTCCCGGTCAGGGGATCGATCTTCGCGATCCGCTCCACCGTGTCACCCCAGAACTCGACGCGCACCGCCTGCTCGTCGTACGCGGGGAACACCTCGATGGTATCGCCCCGCACACGGAACGTCCCGCGCTCGAAGGCCGTGTCGTTGCGCTGGTACTGGACCCCGACGAGCGCCTCGAGCAGGGCGTCGCGGCCGCGCGCTTCGCCGACGCTCGCGGTCACCAGCCGCTGGCGATAGAGCTCCGGGTCGCCCAGCCCGTAGATCGCCGACACGCTGGCCACGATCACCACGTCCTCGCGCTCCATCAGGCTGGACGTGGCCCGCAGCCGCAGCCGGTCGATGTCGTCGTTGATCGAAGAGTCCTTCGCGATGTACGTATCGGTCTGGGGGACGTAGGCCTCGGGCTGGTAGTAGTCGTAATACGAGATGAAGAACTCGACCGCGCTCTTCGGGAAGAAGGACTTGAGCTCGCCGTAGAGCTGCGCGGCCAGGGTCTTGTTGTGGGACAGCACGAGGGTCGGACGTCCCAACCCGGCGATGACGTGCGCCATGGTCATCGTCTTCCCGGAGCCGGTGACGCCCAGCAACGTCTGGTAGCGGTCGTCGCGCGCGAGGCCTGCGGCCAGCTCCCGGATGGCGCGCGGCTGATCCCCCGCCGGCGCGAACGGGGATACGAGGTCGTACGGCATCACTGAAAGTTAACCGCCCGAGGCTTGCGACTGGGGGCCCGACTCGCGGCGCGATACGTCCATCACACCCTTCACCCGCCGGATCGCCCGGATCACCTTGTTCAGGTGGGTCTGGTTCTCGACCTCCACCAGCACGGAGCCGAACACCGCGCCGTCCCGCGTCGAGATCTCCGCCGAGCGGATGTTGGTGCCCGATTCACTGATGGCGGTGCAGATGTCGGCATAGAGGCCACGCCGGTCTTCCCCGCCCACGGCCAGGCGCACGACGAAGGTCTCTCCCTCCGACTCCTGCCAATCGATCTCGATGCGACGCTCGGTCTCGGCCGAGAGGAGGAGAAGGTTGGGGCAATCCGAGCGGTGGATCGAGATGCCGCGGCCCTGGGTGACGTACCCCACCACCCGGTCCCCGGGCACCGGCTGACAGCACTGGGCATACCGCACCATCAGCCCGTCGACCCCCTGGATCTTGATCCCGCGGCCGAGTCGCAGGCGCTCGATCACGCGGCCGAACGCCGTCGGCTTGGGCGCCTGGAGGTCCTCGGCCGGGAGGTCGGGGTACAGCGCCCGCATCATGGTCCCCAGCGCGATGTCGCCTCGCCCCAGCGCGGCCTGCAGCTGCTCCGCCGTCCCGACGGAGAGCCCGGCCGCGGCGCGCTCCAGACGCTCGGCATCCGGCGGCTCGAGGCGCCGCCGCCGCACTTCCCGCGCGAGGATCTCCTGCCCGAGCTCGAGGCTCTTCTCGTGCTCTTCCCGACTGATCCATTGCCGGATCTTGTGGCGGGCGCGGGCGGTCTGCACGTGGGCGAGCCAGTCGCGGGACGGCTTGGCCTGCGCGCTGGTCATCACCTCCACCGTGTCGCCGTTCTTGAGCGGACGGTGCAACGGCGCGATGCGGCCGTTGATGCGCGCACCCTGACAGTGCTGCCCGACTTCCGTGTGCACCGCGAACGCAAAGTCGATCGGCGTGGCGCCCTTCGGCAGACGTTTCACGTCCCCGCGGGGCGTGAAGACGAAGATCTCGTCCTGGTAGAGGTCGACCTTCAGGAACTCGAGGAACTCCTCGGGCGTGTGGGCGTCCTGTTGCAGCTCGAGCAGCTGGCGGAACCACGCCAGATGGCGATCCAGCTCGTCCGGACTCTTGCGCCCTTCCTTGAACAGCCAGTGCGCCGCGATGCCGTACTCCGCGGTGTGGTGCATCTCGTGCGTACGGATCTGGATCTCGTACAGCTGGCCGCCCGGGCCGAATACGGTGGTGTGGAGCGACTGGTAGCCGTTCGACTTCGGGCTCGCGATGTAGTCCTTGATGCGCTCCTGCAGCGGGGTCCACTTATGGTGGATCACGCCCAACACGTGGTAGCACTCGGGGATATCGTTCACCAGCACGCGCACCGCGAGGAGGTCGTAGATCTCCTCGAACGGCTTGTCCCGCTTCTTCATCTTCTTGTAAATCGACCAGAGGTTCTTAGGGCGGCCGGTGATCTCGAAGCCCGTGAGCCCGGCGGTCCGGAGCTCCTCGGCGAGCGGAATCCGCAGCCGCTCGATGGTCTCTTCCCGCTCGCTCTTTCTCGCCTTGACCTTGCGCGCCAGCGCGCGGTAGTCCTCGGGCTCGAGGAACTTGCAGGCGAGATCCTCGAGCTCGGCCTTCACGCCCGCCATCCCGAAGCGGTGGGCCAGGGGCGCGTAGATCTCCCGGGTTTCGAGCGCGATGCGGCGGCGCTTCTCCTGGTCGAGGTGCTCGAGGGTCCGCATGTTGTGCAGCCGGTCGGCGAGCTTGATGATGATGACGCGGGCGTCCTTGGCGACCGACAGCAGGAGCTTGCGGTAGTTTTCGGCCTGCTCCTCGACCGTCGAGCGGAAGGTGAGGGTGGAGAGCTTCGTGAGTCCGTCGACCAGCTCCGCCACCTCGGGACCGAACGTGCGCCGGATGTCCTCGACCGAGACGTCCGAGTCCTCGACGACGTCGTGCAACAGGGCGGCCGCGATCGTGACCGAGTCCATCTGCTGCTCGGCGAGAATCGTCGCCACGGCCACCGAGTGCGAGACGTAGTCGTCGCCCGATTGGCGCTTCTGGCCGCGGTGGGCCTGGGCGCTCACCTGGTAGGCCCGCCCCAACAGGTCGAGGTCGAGGCGGTCGCGCTGCAGCGCGACTGCCCGCGCCAGCTCGGGCGCCAGCAGCGGTGCCGCGGTCGTCACAACAGGCCAGCCTCTGCGAAGCTCACGTAGCGATCGCCTCCGACGATCACGTGGTCGTACACCGGCACGTCCAGCAGCCGGCCCGCGTCCACCAGCTGCCGCGTTACCGCCCGATCGTCGGCCGACGGTGTCGCGTCGCCGCTCGGGTGGTTGTGCACCACAATGATTCCCGCCGCCGCTTCGGCGATCGCCGCCCGGAAGACTTCCCGCGGGTGGACGAGCGAGCTGTTCAAAATGCCCCGCGTGATGAGCAGATCCCCCAGCACCTGACTCTGGCTGCCGAGGGCCAGCACGTGAAATTCCTCCACCGCCAGATCCCGTAACCGGGAGGCGTAGAAGCGTTGCACGTCGCCCGGACCGCGAATCCGCTCCGGGGGCGGCTCATGTTCGGCGCCCACGCGGCGCCCCAGCTCGAGCGCCGCGACCACGCGAGCGGCTTTGCCGCGGCCGACCCCCGGCACGCGGGCGAGGTCTGCCGACGGCCGCCCGGCGAGCCGGCGCAACGAACCCTCCACCCGAGCGAGCACCTCGCCCGCGACCGCGAGGGCGTCCCGACCCGCGTACCCCGTGCCTAGGAGAATGGCCAAGAGCTCCTGCGCCGTCAACGCGGCGGCGCCGACGCTCCACAAACGCTCGCGCGGACGGTCCCGTTCCGGCTGCTCGGACAGGCGCAGGGACATGGGGGAAGCATAGGTGGCGACGGGAGATATCCGGGTACCCGAATAACGCGGAACGGGGAATGCGGAACGCGGAACAGCAGTACGGGTGTCGGCCCGCCTGTTCCGCGTTCCGACTTCCGCGTTCCGCGTTTAGACCGCCGCTCCGTGACACTTCTTGAACTTCTTGCCGCTGCCGCAGGGACACGGGTCGTTGCGGCCGACGCCGGCGTACGGATTGGCGGCGACCCCCGCTCCCACCGAAGCGGGCTGGGCCACCACGGCCGGCTCGCCACTCACGAGACCATCGACGGCCGGCTTGCTCGCGACCATGGGGGCGGGGCGGCGTGGCGACGGGCCTTTCACGAGGCCGCCTCCGGGACCCGACCCCGGGCTCAAGGACCCTCCCCGGGGGGGCGGCGGCCCGATCTCGATCTGCAGCTTGAGCCAGCGCTCGGCGAACGTCGCGTGCACGTCCCGCATCAGCCCGACGAACATGTCGTAGCCTTCCCGCTTGTATTCGATGAGCGGGTCCTTCTGGCCCCACTGCCGATAGTGAATCGCCGCCTTCAGCTGATCCAGGTCGTAGAGGTGATCTTTCCACTTCTCGTCGATCACCGTCAGCATGACGTGCGACAGCGCCTGCGCGCCGATGTGCACGGCGCCGATTTTCGCTTCGATCTCCCTGAAGTGGTCGAGCTTCGCCTGGAACGCCTCGCGGGCCGCCTGCTGCGCCGCCCGCACCAGCTCGTCGCGGCTGCGAATCCTCGCAGGGTCGGTGACGCCGGGGACGGAGACCAGGAATTTGAGCAGGAACTCGGTCTCCATCAGGGCGCGGTCCCACCGGTAGGCATCCTTGGTGTCGCCGATCAGCTCGTCGGCGAGCCCGGCGACGGCCTGTTCGACCATGCGCAGTGCCTCGGCTTTGAGCTCCTCGCCCCCCTCGAGCGCGAACAGCCGCAGCGAGTAGATCACCTCCCGCTGCTGGTTCATCACGTCGTCGTATTCGAGCAGCTTCTTCCGGGCCTGGAAGTTCTGCAATTCGACGCGCTTCTGGGCCTGCCCGATGGCGCTCGTCACCCAGGGGTGTGTGATGACCTCGTTCTCTTCGGCGCCGGTGCGGTCCATCCAGCGCGCGATGCGGTCCGACCCGAACAGCCGCATCAGGTCGTCCTCGAGCGACAGGAAGAAGACGCTCTGGCCGGGATCCCCCTGGCGACCGGAGCGGCCGCGCAGCTGCCGGTCGATGCGCCGCGCTTCGTGCCGCTCCGTGCCGATGATCACCAGTCCGCAGGGCGGATTGTCGTTGCAGCCCAGCCGCTTGATCTCTTCGGCGGAGAGGTCGGGCCGCTCGATCTGCTGGCCAAACGGGGCCTCGTGCGCCGTGATCCCGCATACCTGACACTTTTTCACGCCGGGACCGAGCTTGATGTCGGTGCCGCGGCCGGCCATGTTGGTCGCGATCGTGATGGAGCCCGGCTGTCCCGCCTGCGCCACGATCTCCGCTTCGCGCTGATGGTACTTGGCGTTCAGCACCTCGTGCCGGAAGCCGCGTCGCTTGAGCATGCGCGACAGCGTTTCGGAGACATCCACGTTCACGGTGCCCACCAGCACCGGGAGGCCGCGCTCGTGCTCTCGCTCGACCTCGTCGAGGATCGCGTTGTACTTCTCGCGGCGTGTCTTGTAGATGAGGTCGTGCTTGTCCACGCGCCGCACCGGCCGATTGGTCGGGATCACCACGACTTCGAGCCCGTAGATCTGGAAGAACTCGGTCTCTTCGGTCTCCGCCGTGCCGGTCATGCCGGCGAGCTTGTCGTACATCCGGAAGTAGTTCTGGATGGTGATGGTCGCGAGGGTCTGGCTCTCCTCCTGGACCGCCACGCCTTCCTTCGCCTCCACGGCCTGGTGCAGCCCCTCTGACCAACGCCGCCCGTGCATCAGGCGCCCCGTGAACTCGTCGACGATCAGGACCTTCCCCTCCTGCACGACATAGTCCACCTCCCGCTCATAGAGGGCGTGAGCCTGGAGCAGCTTGTGGATGATGTGCAGCGTCTCGCTCTTCATGGCGTAGTCGGCCTCCACCTGGCGACGACGCTCGATCTTCTCCTTGGGCGCGAGGCTTTCGTCGCGCTCGATCTCGTGCACGGCATGCGAAATGTCCGGGACCACGAACAGGTCCGGATCCGCGGGCGACATCGTCTCCACGCCCTTATCGGTGAGGTGCACGGAGTGGCCCCGCTCGTCGAGCACGAAGTAGAGGTCCTCTTCGACATGGCGCATCTTCTGCTCGCGCGCGGGAAGCTTGCGGTCGGCCAGCACGTCGAGCTCCACCCGCTGCACCTGCGACTTCACGCCGGGCTCCTGGAGCAGCTTCAAGAGCTTCTTGTTCTTGGGCATCCCGAGCTGCGCCTGGTACAGCAGGACCGCGCCTTCGTACGTCGTTTTCTCGTCGGCGAGCAGCGGCTCCGCCCTGGCGATGAGATCGTTCACGACGGCGGTCTGCTTCCGCACCAGCTGCACGACCTGCGTGTTGAACTGCGCGTACTTCTCGTCCGACTCGCTGCCGACGGAGCCCGAGATGATCAGCGGCGTGCGGGCCTCGTCGATCAGAATCGAGTCGACCTCGTCGATGATCGCATAGGCGTGGCTCCGCTGGACGCGCTGCTCCAGCGTGAACACCATGTTGTCGCGCAGGTAGTCGAATCCGAACTCGTTGTTCGTGCCGTACGTGATGTCGCACAGATAGGCCGCTCGGCGCTCCGGCGTCGACGGCTCCGTGTCGTCGATGCAGCCGACCGTGAGCCCGAGCCACGTGAAGAGGTGCCCCATCCACTGCGAGTCGCGACGCGCGAGGTAGTTGTTGACGGTGACGAGATGGGCGCCGCGGCCCGCGAGCGCGTTCAGGTACAGCGGCAGGGTCGCGACGAGCGTCTTCCCCTCGCCCGTCGCCATTTCGGCGATCTTCCCCTGATGCAGCACGATGCCGCCGATGAGCTGCACGTCGTACGGCACCATATCCCATTTGAGGGCGTGGCCCGTCACGACCACCTCGCTGCCGACCAGCCGGCGGCACGCCTCGCGCACCGTGGCGAAGGCCTCCGGGAGCACCTCGCTCAGCGCCCCCTGGAGCGCTTTCACGTAGGCCGTCTCGGCCTGGGACAGCTTCTGGCTCAGCTCCACGCGCTGGTCGGCGTCCGGACAGTCGTGCTTCTCCTGCTTCAGGCGCTCGACCTCCGCCGCGAGCGCGCCCGTCCGCTCGGCCACGAGGCCGCGCAGCTTCGGCGTCTGGCCCTGCAGCTCGACGTCGGACAGCCCCTTGAGCCGCTCTTCGTGGCGATGAATCGCGTCCACGATCGGGCGGATCCGTTTCAGCTCCCGCTGGAACTGGGTTCCGAAGATCTTGCTGAACCAGCCCTTGTGCATCAGCCCTCTATTCGCGATACAGCCCGCGCGCCGCGATGTAGTCGCGCACCGCATCGGGCACGAGATAGCGGATGGAGCGGGCCTGCCGCACCCGCTCCCGGATCATCGTGGCCGACACGTCGACCGCCGGCACCTCGACCACCCGGCGGATGGCCGCGTGCCGCGGCAGCGACGCCCCGGGGCGGGCGAACACGACCACGTCCGCCAGCGCCGGGAGCGCGTCCACCTGGTACCAGGCGGCGAGCTCGCCGGCGGCGTCCGCCCCCAGCAATAACGTGAAGCGGTTCCCCGGCTCCCGCTCGGCCAACGCCTGCAGCGTCCGGACCGTGTACGACGGCGCCGGTAACGTCAGCTCGATGCGCTCCACCGCGAGGCGTGGGTTGCCGGCGACCGCGAGGTCCAGCATTTCCGCCCGCTGCTCGGGCGTGGCGCCCCGCTCGGCCCGCTTGAACGGCTGCACGCGCGCCGGGAGGAACCGCACTCTGGCCTCGAGCGCTTCCCCCGCGGCTTCCGCGGCGACCAAATGCCCGACGTGCACGGGATCGAACGAGCCGCCGAACAGGGCCTCCACGCGAGGTCAGGACGGCGTGGCGGTGCTCGAGTCGGCCGGGCAGGACTTGTCGAGCCCTTCGGTCTGCGGAAAGTAGCGGCGCAGGTGCGTGCAGGTCTCCTTCAGCTCGTCGCCGTACCCGATGAAGCGGTAACTGTCCACCAGCCGCATCAGGGCGTCGGGGACGCGTGCCGTCCCGGGATAGGTCGCAATCACGTCCTTGAAGTAGATGATCGCGGAATCGTAGGCGCGTCGCCGAAAGTAGAACATGCCGTTCTGATAGTCCTTCTGGGCAAACCACTCCCGGAGCTGTTGCACGTGCATCTGCGCCCGGGCGGCCGCATCGGTCCCCGGATAGCGCCCCGCCAGCTCCTGGTAAATGGCGAGCGCCGTTTCGCCGTACGACGGATCCAGCTCCGGCTTGCCCCACAGCCGCAGGTTCGCATCGCCCGCCCGCAGCAGGGCCATGGGCGCGTACGCGCTGGTCGCATACTGATCCGCCACCTGGCGGAACTCGTGCGCTGCCTGGACGCGATCCCCCGTCTGGAAGTAACACTCGGCGAGATGGTAGTGCACGTCGGCCATCTCGGGCTGGCTGGGGCCGAGCTCGTACGTCAGCCGACGGAACGACACGAGCGCCTTGCCGAAGTTCCCGCTCCGGAACTGAGCGCGCGCCTTCGCCAGCTCGGCGACCGGATCCGGGGCCGGCACGACGCGGGCGCCGTGGTGGCATGCCGCTAAGAGCGTGACACCGGCGATGAGCAGGGAGCGACGCATGGCCCTCATGGTTGGTTCGGCGGGGGGACCGGCGACGGTGCGTCCGCCTTGCCCAAGGCGTTGATTTTCTCGTGGGCGCGCTGGGTGATGGTGTCCCCGGGCGTGCCGCCGACCAGCGCCTGCTGGTAGCTCTCCAACGCCGCCGCCACATTGCCCTGCGCGAGCTTCACGTCTCCCAGCCCGAGAAACGCTCCGCGCACCACGTCGGCGGGTGCTCCCGGCGCGGTCGCACGCCGAAACCAGTCCTCCGCCTCAGTGGGCTTGCCCGTCTCGAGCAGCCGCTGGCCCTGGACCAGCGAGCACAACCCCAGCCCCTCGCGCGCCCGGTCCGCGACCGCGGGCTCCCGTTGCCGCCGGATCACGCCCTCGAACGCCGGCGCGGCGGTGGCGCAATCGCGCGCCCGCACCGCGGCCATCCCGTACACGAACAAGAGCGAATCGGCCATCCGCGCGTCCGCGGCGGCCGCGACCGCCCCGGGCAGGAGCGCCATCGCGCCGGCGGTATCCCCCCGATCGGCGGCATCCAGCGCCGCCAGCCGGGTGTAGCGGCCGAGCGGCCTCGTGGGAGCCACGGCCCGGAGCCCGGCCAGTCCCTTCGCGGCATCGCCGCGGTCGTTCGCGCCCAGGGCGGCCCGGGCGACCCGCTCGAGGCCGTCCGCCGCCTCCCCGGCCCGCGATCCGTCGCGCTGCCCGAGCAGGACGTAGGCGTCGACGGCGGCGGCGTAATCCCCGACATGCAGGGCCGCCGCCCCGGCCTTGGCATTCAGGTCCGCGCTGCCAGGATGGGCCTTCAGCCCGAGCTGGTATTCGGCGAGCGCATCGCGGAACGCCCCGGCCGCGTAGGCGCGGTCGCCCAGCTCCTCATGGTCGGCGGCGCTCGGCTGGCAGGCCAGCCCCAGCGCGATACCGAGCAGGGCCCAGCGTCTCACGACTTTTTCTTCCGCCCGGATCGACCCGCGGCGTGCGTCGACGGCGGTTCGCCGTCCCCACCGGAGGCCGGCACGGCCACTGGGACGGCGGCGTCGTTGCGAGCCAGCATAGCCAGATAGGCTTCCACGCGCGGATCCTCCGGCCGGCGCTCCCGGCATTCCTCCCACACCGCCCTGGCGGCGAGCCCGTCCCCGGCGAGGTAGCAGGCGAGCCCCAGCATGGCGGCGGCGTCGAGGTAGGTGGGACGTGCCCGGACGATGATCTCGAAGTGTTCGCGCGCGTCGAGTGCGCGGCCCGCCTCGAGCAGCATCCGCCCCAGCTTGTAGCGCAGGTCGTGAAACGCCGGGCCCAGGGCGAGCCCCTGCTGGTACTCCGCGATCGCCTGCGTCAGGCCGCCCGCGCCGAGGTATGCGTCGCCCAGCGCCGCGTGCTGGTTGGCCAGCTTCGCGGCCACATGGGCCGCGAATCCCTGCCGCGGCTCACCCCCGACCTGCGCGGCGCGCCGGAACGCGGCGTCCGCCTCGGTTTCGCGCCCCAGCTCGTTCAGCACGATGGCGCGGTGCACCAGTGCCTCGACGTAATGGGGGTTGAGCGCCAGGGCGCGGTCGAGCTGTGCGAGAGCCTGATCCTGCTGGCCCACGAGCGAATAGGACAGGCCGAGCATGTGGTGCGCATCGGCGAACGCGCGGCCCGCCGCGACCACCTCCTCGAGGAGGTGGATGGCCCCGTAGTAGTCCTGCAGCTGGAACCGCTCCCGGGCCTGCTCGACGAGATGCTCAGCGCTGACGTCCATGCATCGCCTCGTACCAGCGGACGAAATGCCGAATGCCTTCCTCGATCCCGACCGCGGGTCGGTACCCCAGCTCGCGCTCGGCGCGGTGCAGGTCCGCCGCGGTGAGCCGCACGTCGCCGGGCTGATCCCCGTGGCGTTCGATCCGCACCTCGCGCCCCAGCGTCCGCCCGATCAGCTCGATCAGTCGGTCCAGCCGCACGCGGGCCCCGCCACCGATATTGATCGGCTCGGCGAGCCCCGCCGCCCGCGGCCGGCCGGTCCATTCCACGGCCGCGAGGACCCCGTCCACGCAATCCGTAATATAGGTATAGTCGCGCTCGCTCGACCCGTCCCCATGCATCCGGACCGGCTTTCCGGCGGCGATGAGGTGGGTGAAGCGATGGATGGCGAGATCGGGCCGCTGGCGCGGCCCGTACACGGTGAAGAATCGGAGGCAGGCGATCTGCATGCCGTACAGGTGCGCGAAGGCGTGCGCCATCAGCTCGGCCGAGCGCTTGCTGGCCGCGTAGGGCGAGATCGGCCAGACGGCCGGCGCGTCCTCGGCAAAGGGGGCGGGCGTGGCGTCGCCGTACACCGAGGATGACGAGCCGAACACGATCCGCCGGAGGCCGGCGCGCCGCGTCGCCTCGAACACCCGCACCGTCCCGGTCACATTGGTGTCGCCGTAGGACGCGGGGTCCTCGAGCGAGGGGCGCACCCCGGGGCGTGCCGCGAGGTGCAGCACCACCGACACGCCCTCGAGGGGGAGCGCATCACGCACGATGTCCGCCTCGACGAACCGGAAGCCCTTGGCCCGGCGCAGCCCGTCGAGGTTCCTCTCCTTCACGGCGCGGTCGTAGAAGGGATCGAAGTTGTCGACGCCCACGATCTCGTCACCCCGGGCGAGGAGCGCTTCGCACACGTGCGAGCCGATAAAGCCGGCCGCACCTGTGACGAGCAAGCGGGCGCTCACGCGGTCGTGAGCCTGCTGAAATACTCGATGGTGCGGCGCAGCCCGTCCTCGAGCGCGACCTTCGGCTCCCAGCCGAGCGTCTCGCGGGCACGCTGGATGTCCGGTTGGCGGACCTTCGGATCGTCGGTCGGCAGGGGCTGCTCCACCATGCGGCTCCGGCTCCCGGTGAGTCGCAGGACCAGCTCGGCCAGCTGGCGCACCGTGAATTCGGTGGGGTTGCCGATGTTCGTCGGCTCGGGTCCCCCACGCTCGAACAGCCTCACGATGCCCTCAACGAGGTCGTCCACATAGCAAAACGAACGGGTCTGGGAGCCGTCACCGTACACCGTGAGCGGCTCGCCCTTGAGCGCCTGCACGATGAAGTTCGACACCACGCGGCCATCGCGAGGTCGCATGCGGGGGCCATAGGTATTGAAGATACGCACGATCCGGGTGTCGACCCGGTGGAACCGATGATAGGCCATCGTGATGGCTTCCGCGAAGCGCTTGGCCTCGTCGTACACGCCGCGGGGCCCCACCGGGTTCACATTCCCCCAGTAGCTCTCGGGCTGGGGGTGCACCAGGGGATCGCCGTAGACTTCCGACGTCGAGGCCAGCAGAAATCGCGCGCCCTTCGCCTTCGCGAGACCGAGGGCCTTATGAGTGCCGAGCGAGCCGACCTTGAGGGTCTGGATCGGCAATTCCAGGTAGTCGACGGGGCTCGCCGGGCTCGCGAAGTGAAGCACGCCCTCGAGTGGCCCCTCCACCTCGATGAAGTTGGCGACGTCGTGCAGGATCAGCTGAAAGCTCGGGTGGCTCTTCAGGTGGTCGAGGTTCGACCGGTTGCCGGTGATGAAGTTGTCCATGCCGACGACCCGGTGGCCCTGTGCGAGCAGGCGGTCGCAGAGATGCGAGCCGAGAAACCCCGCGGCGCCCGTTACGAGGACGCGCATGCCACGGGACGGCCGATGCTCTCATAAATGAACCCGAGCCGCGCCATGCGCTGCGGGTCGTACAGGTTCCGTCCGTCGACAACCACGGGCCGCGTCATGGCGCGCTTGATCCGCTCGAAGTCCGGATTCCGATACTCCAGCCACTCCGTGACGATTGCGAGGGCCGCGGCGCCGTCCACTGCGTCGTACACGCTCTTGGCATACGTCACCCGGTCCTTCAAGGTGCGGCGCGCGGATGCCAGGGCCGCGGGGTCGTGCACGCGCACCCGCGCGCCCGCCGCGAGCAGCTGCTCGACCAGCACGAGGGCCGGGCTTTCGCGCACGTCGTCGGTTTCGGCCTTGAACGCGAGCCCCCACACGGCGACCGTCGCTCCGCGCAGCCCGTCCCCGAGTCGCCGCGCGACCTTTTCGAACAGCACTCGCTTCTGCCGCTCATTCGCAGTCTCGACCGCCTGGAGGATGTGGAGCGGCACGTTGCGATCCTCGGCCGTGCGGATCAGCGCCTTCAGGTCCTTCGGAAAGCACGACCCGCCGTAGCCCGGCCCCGGGAACAGGAACGCCGGTCCGATGCGGCGGTCTGTCCCGATCCCCTTGCGGACGAGGGTCACATCCGCACCGACGGCGTCGCACAGCAGCGCGATCTGGTTCATGAACGAGATGCGCGTCGCCAGCATGGCATTCGCCGCGTACTTGGTCATTTCCGCCGAGGGCAAGTCCATGAAGATGATGGGATTGCCGGTCCGGACGAACGGCGCATAGAGCTGGGCCATCACGTCCGCCGCCTCGGGTGAATCCACACCGACGATGACTCGGTCCGGCTTCATGAAGTCTTCGACCGCGGCGCCCTCCTTCAGGAACTCGGGGTTCGCGCAGATGTGAAATGCGGTCGTCGTGTGTTTGGCGATTTCAGCGCGGACCCGTTCCGCGGTCCCGACCGGCACGGTGCTCTTGGTGACGACCAGCTTGGAGCGGTCCATGTGCTGGCCGATGGTGCGCGCCACGTCCAGCACGTGCTGCAGGTCCGCCGAGCCGTCCTCAGTCGCCGGCGTTCCCACGGCAATGAAGATGACATCCGAGCGCTCGACCGCACCGCCGAGGTCGGTCGTGAACTCCAGGCGGCCGTCGCGCTGGTTCCGCACGACGAGCGGCTCGAGCCCGGGCTCGTGGATCGGCAGCCGGTTCTGGCGCAGGCTGTCGATCTTGGCCTGGTCGACGTCGACGCACAGGACGTCATTGCCCGTTTCGGCGAGGCACGCCCCTGCCACGAGACCGACGTACCCCGTGCCGAGGACCGCGATCTTCACGGCTCCTCCCGCCGGCGGCGCACCACTGCGAGGGCGTTTCGCGTGTCGACCACCACACGCGCACACCGCTCCACGAGGGCGTAGTCGACGTCCGAATGGTCGGTCACGATGATCACGCAATCCGCGGCGGCGAGCGACTCGGACGTGAGCGGCAACGAAGCGAGATCGATGTCCTCATCCTTGAGTCTCGGCACGTGCGGATCGTGATACGACACCGCCGCGCCGCGCCGCTGCAGCAAGCGGATCACGTCGAGGGCCGGGCTCTCGCGGACATCGTCGATGTCCTTCTTGTAGGCTACCCCCACGACCAGCAGCCGGCTGCCGCGCGCGGCCCGCCCCTGTTCGTTGAGCCGATCGACCACGCGGCCGACCCAGTATTCGGGCATCTCGGCGTTGATCTCGCCGGCCAGCTCGATGAATCGCGTGCGATAGTTGAGCGTCCGCATCTTCCACGCGAGGTAGTGCGGATCGAGCGGGATGCAGTGCCCCCCGACGCCGGGACCCGGCGTGAACTTCATGAAGCCGAAGGGCTTCGTCGCGGCAGCCTCGATCACCTCCCACACGTCCACGCCGAGCTTGTCGCACACGATCGTCATCTCGTTGACGAGTCCGATGTTCACACTGCGGAACGTGTTTTCGAGAATCTTGACCAGCTCCGCGGCCTCCATCGAGGACACCGCCACGAGTCGTTCGATGGCCGGCTCGTACACCGCCATCGCGACGCGACGACACGCCGCCGTGAGGCCACCCACGACCTTGGGCGTGTTGTGCGTGTTCCATTTCGGGTTGCCCGGGTCCACTCGCTCCGGGGAGAAGGCGAGGAAGAAGTCCTCCCCCGCCTTGAGCCCGGTTCCTTCCAGCGCGGGCAGCATCAGTTCGCGCGTCGTGCCCGGATACGTGGTGGACTCGAGGACGATGAGCTGGCCGCGTCGCAGCGCCTGCTTGACCGAGTTCGTCGCCGCGAGCACGAAGCTGACATCGGGGTCTTTCGTCTTGGAGAGAGGGGTCGGCACGCAGATCGACACGACGTCGGGCTCGCGCAGCCGCGTGAGGTCCATCGTCGCGGCGAACTTGCCCTCCGTGGTGAAGCGCGCCACTTCCGCGCTCGGCACATCCTGGACGTGGGAGCGTCCCTGGGTCAGGCGCTCCACGACCGACTTGCTGACGTCGAACCCCAGCACGCGGAAGCCGGCGCGCGCGAACTCCATCGCGAGCGGCAGGCCCACGTAGCCGAGGCCGACGATCCCGATCAGCGCGGAGCGGTCCTGCGCCTTCGCGACCAGGACGTCGGCGGAGCTCCGGGCGGCGGCGCTCATGGCGAGACCGGCGCGCCGCCGCTCGCCAACGAGCGCGTCGCCGCCTCGAGTACCGTGACCACGCGGACCCCGTCCTCCGCGCTCGCGCGGGGAGGCTCCGCGCCCCGCGCGACGCGCACGAAGTGGCCGAGCTCCGCCGCGAGCGGCTCGACGTTGGGAATCTTCGGGATGAAGATGTCGCCCTCCCGGATCGACAGCGCCTCGCCGTACGACCCGTACTCCGGGGGCCGCTCCACGCCCTTGTCGTAGATCCGCAGCTTCTCGCGGGTCTCCATATCGTCGAACACGACCATCTTTTTCGCCCCTACGACGGTGAGTTTGCGTTCCTTGTGTGGGTCAAGCCACGACAGCTGCACGTGCACGAGCACGCCGCTCCCGAACTCCATGGTCAGGAACACGACGTCCTCGACGGTCGGCTGCAGGTAGCTCTTTCCATGGGCCGCGACCCGCACGGGGGCGTCTCCAAGCAAGTACAGTGCCACCGAGACGTCGTGCGGCCCGAAGCTCCACAGCGCGTTCTCATCGGCGCGGACCTGCCCCAGGTTGACGCGCAGGCCGTACAGGTAGTAGACCCGTCCGAGCTCGCCTCCCTGCACCAGCCCCCGGAGGCGCTCCACGGCGGGGTGAAACAGCAGCAGGTGGCCCGCCAGGACGGGGACTCGGGCGTCGGCGGCAGCCCGCGCCACAGCCTCCGCGTCCCGCCTGCTCAAGGCGAACGGCTTTTCCACGAGGCACGGCTTTCCGGCCTCGACGCACTGCAAGGCGAACCGCGCGTGCGTCGCCGCCGGCGACGCGATCACCACGGCGTCCGCCCGGCCCAGCAGGTCGGCGACGTCGGCCGTGACGTGCGCGGTCGGGTACTGCCGCGCCAGGCGCTCCCGCACCGCGGCGTCGATGTCGCACACCGCCGCGAGCTCCGCTCCCGCGAGGCCCGCGACCGTACGGACATGGTTCCGGCCCCACGCCCCGGCGCCGATCACGCCGAGCCTCAGCCGCGTCACCGGTAGAATCCACGGATGGTCTCGATCACGCAGTCGAGCTGCCCGCGCGTCAGCTCCGGGTAGACGGGGAGCGACAGCACCTCCCCGGAGGCGCGTTCCGACTCGGGCAGTCGCCCCGGCCGGTAGCCCAGATGGCTGAAGCAGGGCTGCAGGTGCAGCGGCACGGGGTAGTAGATCGCGCTCCCGATCCCCCGGCTCTTGAGGTGCGCGTACAGCTCGTCCCGGCGCTCGACGCGCACGGTGTACTGATGAAAGATGTGCTCGTTCGCGGCGTCCACCACCGGCGGCCGCACCGCCGGGAAGTCGGCCAGCGCGCGCGTGTAATATGCCGCATGCTCCCGTCGCTTCGCCGACCATGACCCGAGGTGCGGCAGCTTCGCGAGCAGGACGGCCGCCTGCAGCGTGTCGAGCCGGGAGTTCGTGCCGACCTCGTCGTGGTGGTACTGCTTCGCCCCGCCGTGGAGCCGGAGCGCCCGGAGCCGCTCGGCGAGCGCCGCATCCGAGGTGACCATCATCCCGCCGTCACCCCACGCGCCCAGGTTCTTGCTCGGAAAGAAGGAGAACCCGGCGGCCCGTCCCAGCTCGCCCGCCACCCGCCATTGCCCGTCGATCGAGCGGCGCGCACCGATCGCCTGCGCCGCGTCCTCGATGATCGGGAGATCGCGCGCCCGCCCGATGGCGCCCAGGCGTTCCATGGCCGCCATCTGGCCGTAGAGGTGCACGGGCATGATGGCGCGCGTTCGGGGCGTGATGGCCGCCTCTACCGCCGCGGGATCGATGTTGAACGTGTCCGGCTCGATGTCCACGAACACCGGAGTGCCGCCCGCGTTGTGGATCGTCCCGGCGGTGGCGAAGAACGTGAACGGAGTGGTGATGACCTCGTCCCCGGACGCGAGGTCGAGCGCCTTGAGGGGCAGGAGCAGCGCGTCGGTGCCGCTCGCGCAGGCGATGCCGTGCGTCGCGCCGGCCAGGCGGGCCACGGCCGCCTCGAGGCGCGGCACGGCCGGACCCATGACGAACTGCTGCGACTCTATCACCGCCTGGATGGCAGGCAGGACTTCGTCCTTGATCGCGCGGTACTGCGCCACGAGGTCGAGGAGCGGAACGTTCACCGTGTCACTACTCGGAGAGGCAACATGTCATCCGGCGCGGCGGGGCTGGGCCATCGGCCGCAGGGCGCCGTTCGATTCCTCGTAGGCGGTGCCGCAGACGGGGCAGGCGGCCCGGCCCGCCGCGATCGACAACCGTTCGCCGCATTGGCACATCCATCCGACGCGGCGCGCCGGTACGCCCACCATCAGCGCGTACGCCGGGACGTCGGACGTCACGACCGCGCCGGCGCCGATGAACGCGTACTCGCCGAGCGTGACGCCGCACAGGATCGTGGCGTTGGCGCCGATGGACCCCCCCCGCTTGACGCGCGTGGGCCGGTACTCGTGCTTGCGCGACACGTGGCTCCGCGGGTTCAGCACGTTGGTGAACACGCATGACGGCCCGCAGAACACATCGTCCTCCAGGGTCACGCCCTCGTAGATCGAGACGTTGTTCTGGATCTTGACGTTGTTGCCGATCCGCGTGCCGGGCATCACCACCACGTTCTGGCCCAGGTTGCACCGCTCGCCGATGACCGCGCCGGGCATGATGTGGCAGAAGTGCCAGATCTTCGTGCCCCGGCCGACGCGCGCGCCGTCGTCGACATAGCTCGATTCGTGGACGAAGAACTCCGCCATCTACACCCCGATCACCTTGACCTCGAGCTCCAGCTCGACGCCGGTCTTCTTGGCGACCGTCTTCCGCACGTGCTCGATGACCTTCAGCACGTCACTCGCCGAGGCAGTGCCGGTGTTGACGATGTAGTTCGCGTGCAGCGGCGACACCTGGGCGCCGCCGACCGCAAAGCCCTTCAACCCGCATTCGTCGATCAGGGCGCCGGCGGTGCGCGGGCCCCCCGGATTCCTGAAGACCGAACCGCAACACGGCTGGTCGAACGGCGTCCCCGCCTTCCGCCACCGCAGCAGGCGCGCCTGCAACTCCTTGAGCTTGGCGGGCGGCTCCTCGATCAGCGCCAGCTTCGCCTCGAGCACGATCACGTTGCCCAGGTTCGAAGACCGGTACTTGAACGAGATCTGCTTGCGCGGGACCGGCCGGATCTTCCCCTTGGCGTCCATCACGGTGGCTTCCGTGAGCACTTCGGCGAACTCGGCCCCGTGCGCGCCGGCATTCATGTAGACGCCGCCCCCCACGGTGCCCGGGATTCCGATGAAGCGCTCCACGCCCGCGAAGCCCGCCTCGGCCGTGCGGCGGGCGAGCAGCGGCGTCGGCAGGCCTGCGCCCACGATCGCCGTCGCGCCCTTCATTTCGAAGCGGTCGAGCCCCTTCCCGATGCGGATCACGACGCCCGGGAAGCCGCCGTCCTTCACGAGCACGTTCGAGCCGAGCCCGAGGGCCACCCACGGGAGCCCGCGGTCTTGCGCCAGCTCGAGCGCCTTGGCGACGTCATCGCCATCGGCGGGCGTGACGAGGTAGCGCGCCGGTCCGCCGATCCGGTACGTGGTGTGGCGGGCCAGGGGCTCGTTCTCGAGCACGCGCCCGCGGAACTTGACCTTCGGCGCGGGCGGCGCGGCGGCGGCCGACGGCTTGGCGGGAGCCTTGCCCGCCTTGCCCGCCGGCTTGACCGGTGCCTTCGCTACGCCCGGACGGCCTCCTTTGCGGCTCCCGGCGGCCGGTTTTCGACGGTCGTTCTTTCGTGCCATTCTTGGAGACTCCTCACGCTGCCCGTTCGGCTGCGCAGAGCGATAATCGCATCGCAGGCCGCGCTCGCCGCCGACATCGTCGTCGTATACGGCACGCGGTGCATCAGCGCCGCACGCCGAATCGCGTAGTCGTCCGCCTGCGTGAACTTGCCGAGGGGCGTGTTGATCAGGAGCTGCACGTCGCCCGACACGATCAGATCGATCGCGTTCGGCCGCCCTTCGTGCACCTTGGCCACTCGCTCGGCCGGCACGCCCCGGGACCGCAGGTACCGCGCCGTGCCCTCGGTGGCCGTGAGACGAAATCCCATCTCGTGGAACCGCCGGGCGATCGGCAGCACCGTCGGTTTGTCCGAGTCGTTCACCGTCACAAAGATCCCTCCCGCGAGCGGGAGACTGCCGTCGGCGGCGATCTGGGCCTTGGCAAAGGCCATCCCGAAGCTGTCCGCCAGCCCCATGACCTCGCCGGTGGAGCGCATCTCCGGGCCCAGGATGGTATCGACGCCGGGCAGCTTCGTGAAGGGGAAGACCGCCTCCTTCACCGCCACCCCGGGGAGCGGAAGGTCATCGGGAACGCCCAATTCGTCCAGGGTGTGTCCGGTCATCACCGCCGCCGCGAGCTGGGCCAGGGCCACCCCGGTCGCCTTGCTCACGAACGGGACCGTCCGGGACCCCCGCGGGTTGACCTCCAGCACGTAGACCACGCCGTCCTTGATCGCGTACTGCACGTTGAGCAAGCCCACCACGCCGAGCGCCTCGGCGAACGCCTTGGTGTAGCGACGCATCTCGTCCACCTGCCGATCCCCGATCAGATAGGGCGGCAGCACGCACGCCGAGTCCCCCGAATGGACCCCGGCGTCCTCGATGTGCTGCATTACCCCGCCGATGACGCACCGCGTTCCGTCCGCCAGCGCGTCGACGTCGCCCTCGAACGCGTCCTCGAGGAAGCGGTCGATCAGCACGGGATGCTCGGGCGCCACGCGCGCGGCCTTCTCGAAGTAGTCCCGCAGCGAACCCTCATCATACACGATCTCCATCGCGCGCCCGCCCAGTACGTACGAGGGCCGTACCAGCACCGGGAAGCCGATCCGCCCGGCCACTGTCACCGCTTCGGCGACGGAGCGCGCCGTCCCGTTCGCTGGCTGCGTGACGCCGAGGCGGTCCGCCAGCGCCTCAAAGCGCCCGCGGTCCTCCGCGACGTCGATCGAGTCGGGCGCGGTGCCGAGAATCGGGACCCCCGCCGCCTCGAGCGGTTTGGTCAAGCGCAGCGGCGTCTGGCCGCCGAACTGGACCACGACACCCTTGGGCTGCTCCCAGCGCACGATCTCGAGCACATCCTCGAGGGTGAGCGGCTCGAAATAGAGCTTGTCCGAGATATCGAAGTCGGTCGACACCGTCTCGGGATTCGAATTGATCATCACCGTCTTGAACCCGAGCTCGCGGAACGCGAGCCCGGCGCGCACACAGCAATAGTCGAACTCCACCCCTTGCCCGATCCGATTGGGCCCGCTCCCCAGGATCACGATGCCCTGAGTGCCGAGGGGCTGCGATTCGTTCTCGGCGTCGTACGAGCTGTAGAGGTACGGGGTCGTGGACGGAAACTCGCCGGCGCAGGTGTCCACGGTCTTGTAGGCGGGGTGCACGCCGAGCCGCCACCGCGTCTCGCGAACCGCCTCCTCGGAAATCCCGTGCAGCGTCCCGAGCTGCGCGTCCGAGAAGCCCATGCGCTTCATGCGGCGGAGCTCCGCGGCGCCGGTCTCCCTAGCGGGCAGCGCGGCGAACCAGCGCTCCGCCTGGAGCAGCTCCTCCATCTGAAAGAGGAACCAGGGATCGATGCCCGAGGCCTGGGCGACCTCGTCCACCGAGACCCCGGCGAGCAGGGCCCGCTTGATCTGGAACACGCGCTCGGGCGTGGGCGTCCGCAGGGCCACGCGCAAATCCTCCGGGCTGTCGCTCGTCAGCCGGTCCTCGGCCAGCGAGCCCCCGACGACCCAGCCCGGCCGACCGATCTCCAGGGCTCGGAGTCCCTTCTGGAACGCGTCCTTGAAGGTGCGTCCGATGGCCATCGCCTCACCCACGGACTTCATCTGCGTCGTGAGGCGGAAGTCCGCCGTGGGAAACTTCTCGAACGCGAAGCGCGGCACCTTGACCACCACGTAGTCGAGCACCGGCTCGAACGAGGCGGGGGTGGTCTTCGTGATGTCGTTCGGCAGCTCGTCGAGGGTGTAGCCGACCGCGAGCTTGGTGCCGATGCGGGCGATCGGAAAGCCGGTCGCTTTGGAGGCGAGCGCGGACGAACGCGACACGCGCGGGTTCATCTCGATCACGAGCATCTCGCCGTCGGCGGGGTTCACAGCGAACTGGATGTTGCAGCCCCCCGCCTCGACGCCGATCTCACGGATGATGGCGATCGCCGCGTCGCGCATGCGCTGGTACTCGCGGTCGCTGAGCGTCATGGCCGGCGCCACCGTGATCGAGTCGCCCGTGTGCACGCCCATGGGATCGAGATTCTCGATGGAGCACACGATGACCACGTTATCCCGACGGTCGCGCATCACCTCGAGCTCGAACTCCTTCCACCCGAGCACGCTGCGCTCGATCAGGGTGGTATGCAGCGGCGACAGCTCGAGCGCCCGCTCGACCAGCTCCTCGAACTCGGCGCGGTTGTAGGCGACCCCGCCGCCCGTGCCGCCCAGCGTGTACGACGGCCGAATGATCGCGGGGAACCCCGTCTCACCGGCCGCGACGACGGCGTCCGCCACGGACGCCACGGTGCGACCCACCGGCGTCGCCAGCCCGATGCGCCGCATCGCAACGCCGAACTCCGCCCGGTCCTCCGCCATCTGGATGGCCCGGGCATTCGCCCCGATCAGCTCGACGCCGAAGCGTTCGAGCGTACCGTCCCGGACCAGCGCCATCGCCACGTTGAGCGCGGTCTGTCCGCCCATCGTCGGCAGCAGCGCGTCGGGGCGCTCGCGCTCGATCACTTTGCGCACCCACTCCGGCGTGACCGGCTCGATGTAAGTGCGGTCGGCGAGCTCCGGGTCCGTCATGATCGTCGCGGGGTTCGAGTTCACGAGGACGACGGTGTACCCCTCTTCCTTGAGGGCCTTCACCGCCTGGGTGCCCGAGTAATCGAACTCCGCGCCCTGACCGATCACGATCGGTCCCGAGCCGATGAGCAGGATACGCTGCAGGTCAGTCCGCTTGGGCATCGAGCACATCCCGTAACGTGTCGTCGAGCGAATAGCGCGGCGCCCACCCGGTCGCCGCCCGCAGCTTCGCCGCATCGCCCACCAGGTGCAAGATGTCTCCGCTCCGCACCAAGTCCGGGTCCGCCTCGGGAATCGGCCGGGCGCCGATCATGTCGGCCAACCGAAAGAATACCTCCTCGAGCGAGACGGCCTGCCCCGACGCCACGTTGTAGGTCTCGCCGGGCTGGCCCTTGACCAGCAGCCGCACGTACGCGTCCACCACGTCTCGCACGTGCAGAAACTCCCGCACGGGCTCCAAGTTGCCGACCTTCACCACGGGGGCCTGCACCCGCTTCGCGAACCGCAGCCGCTCCGCGAAGGCCGGCACCACGAAGCGCGTGTCCTGGCCGGGCCCCGTGTGCGCAAAGGCGCGGGCCACGACCACGCTGAGATCCGTGCGATGCCACGCCTCGAGCCCGGCGAGCTCCGCGGCCGCTTTGCTCGCGGCGTACGGGGAGCACGGGGCGACCGGGTCGGTTTCGCGGCGCGACCGCGGCTCGCGGGCGGCGCCGTACACTTCCGCCGTCGAGACCACGAGCACCATCGGGTCGGCACGGCCGGTCCGCTTTGCCTCCCCGAGCACGTGTACGACGCGGGCCGTGCCGGCGGCGTTCACGGTCCAGGCATAGCCCGGGTCGCGGGTCGCTTCGGTCCCCGACGAGACGGCGGCGAGGTGCACCACCGCGTCATACGGCAGGTCCACGACCTTCCGCACCGAGTCGGCGTCCAGCAGCTCCAGGGGCAGCCACCGCACCGCCTCTCGCTCCGCGGGGGTGAGATCGGCGGCCGGCGGCACGGGTGCCGGGGGCTGGCCGGGGCGCACGGCGCCGTACACCTCGCGCCCGTCCGCGAGCAGGCGGCGCACGAGCCACCGGCCCACAAAGCCGTCGGCGCCGGTCACGAGTACCTTCACGACAACCGCTCCAGGTCCGCATCCACCATCATGCGTACCAGATCGGCAAAGCTCGTCCTCGGCGTCCAACCGAGCGCGCGCGCGGCTTTGCTCGGATCGGCCTGCAGCGCTTCCACTTCCGCGGGCCGGACGAACCGGGGGTCCACGTTGACGTGCCGCTTCCAATCGAGCCCGGCGTGCGAGAAGGCCAGCTCGCACAGTTCGCGCACCGAGTGTGTCTTGCCGGTACCCACGACGTAATCGTCGGGCTTGGGCTGCTGCAGCATGCGCCACATCGCGTCCACGTAATCGCCCGCGAAGCCCCAGTCGCGCCGGGCGTCGAGGTTGCCGAGCGCGAGCTCCCGCGCCCGGCCCTTCACGATGCGCGCCACTCCGTCCGACACCTTGCGCGTGACGAACTCGAGCCCGCGCCGCGGCGACTCGTGATTGAACAGAATGCCGCTGACGGCGAAGAGCCCGTACGACTCTCGATAGTTGACGGTGATCCAATGACCGTAGACCTTGGCGACGCCGTACGGTGAGCGCGGGTAGAACGGCGTCGTCTCGCGCTGCGGCGTCTCGGACACCTTGCCGAACATCTCGGACGAGCTCGCCTGATAGACGCGCGCCGTGGGGTGCGCGAGCCGCACCGCCTCGAGCAGGCGGGTGACACCGAGCGCCGTGAACTCGCCGGTCAGCACGGGCTGCGTCCACGAGGTGGGGACGAAGCTCTGGGCCGCCAGATTGTAGATCTCGTCCGGCTTCGCGTCGCGCACCACCGCCGTGAGCGAGTGCTGGTCCAACAGGTCCGCCGGCACGATGTGGACGCGGTCGAGCAGGTGTCCGATCCGCTCGTAGGAATCGTGCGACGTGCGGCGGACCACGCCCACGACCTCGTAGCCTTTCGCCAGCAACAGCTCGGCGAGATACGAGCCGTCCTGTCCCGTGATGCCGGTGATCAACGCAGTGCGTCGGGGTTGCCCCACTTCCTTGGCTGGTTTAGCTTTAGGCCGCTTTTCCCCGCCCCGACGGGCGGCGTGATGCTTGGTGGCGCTCATCTCTTCAGTCGGGCAGGCCCATGGCGCGAGTGTGTGAGATCTGTGGCAAAGGCCCCATCGCGGGGCACAACGTCAGCCACGCGAACAATAAGACGAATCGGCGCTGGTATCCCAACCTTCAGCGCGTGCGCGCCGTGGTGAACGGCACCACGCGGCGCCTCCGGGTCTGCACCCGCTGTCTCAAGTCGAACCGCGTCACGAAGGCGGCGTAACGAAAAAGGGGACCCAGGGTCCCCCGTGCCGCTCGGGCCGTCGCGCCCTCCCGCTCCCTCACGCACCCAGCAGTTCGATCCGAGCCACCTCGGCGCCGTCGCCCGAGCGATGGCCCAGCTTGATGATCCTGGTGTACCCGCCAGGGCGTGACGCGAACCGCGGCCCCACATCCTTGAAGAGCTTGTGCGTCACGGTGCGGTCCTTCAGCCGTCGCTCGACCAGGCGACGAGCGTGGAGGTCCCCGCGGCGCGCCAGCGTGATGAGCCGCTCGGCGTAGGGTCGTAGCTCCTTCGCCTTGGCCTCGGTGGTCACGATCTTGTCGTGACGGAACAGGCTCGTGGCGAGGTTGGCCAGTAGCGCCTTCTTGTGGCTCGCCGTGCGCGACAGCTGGCGTCCCTTGGCGCGGTGACGCATTACTCCGGCTCCCCCTCGCTCGCCTGCGCCTGCGGCGCGGCACCGGGGTCGACCACCTTCAGCTCGTCGGCGGTCTCTTCAAACTTCATCCCGAAGTTGAGCCCCTCCCGGCGCAGCAGCTCGGCGATCTCGCCGAGCGCCTTCTCTCCGACGTTCTTCACTTTCAGGAGGTCTTCCTCGCGGTACTGCACCAAGTCGCCCAGGGTCCGAATGTTGGAGTTCTTGAGCGAATTGACCGAGCGCACCGAGAGCCCCACGTCGTCGATCGAGCGCGCGAGCACCTCACGCAGCCGGCTGGGCGCCGCGCCGCCGTTCCCCGCGGGCTGGGCGGCGACCATCGGCACCTTGCCGAAGTCCACGAAGAACCGGAAATGCTCCTGCGCCAGCGCCGCGGCGTACGCGACGGCGTCCTCGGGAGAAATGGTCCCGTTGGTCTCCACCGTGAGCGTGAGCCGGTCGTAGTCGGTGCGCTGCCCCACGCGGGTCTCCGCCACGGTGAAGTTGGCGCGCCGGACGGGATTGTAGATCGAGTCCACCCGCACGACGTCCACCGGCATGGTGCGGTCGATCGGGTGCTGCTCGGCCTCGACGTAGCCGCGTCCCTTGTTCACATACAGCTCGCCCCCGACGTCGCGGTCGTCCTGGACCGTGAACAGCAGCTGATCGGGGTTCACAATGCTCACGGCACTGTGCGCCTCGATGTCGCGCGCGTACACCGGCCCGGCCTTGTCGTGCTTGATGTGCAGGACCGCTTCGTCCACGTCCGGCGCGAGCACCAGCGTCAGCTGCTTCAGTCGCTGAATGATCTGGTGCACATCCTCGACCACCCCGGGGATGGTCTGGTGCTCGTGGACGACGCCGTCCAGGCGGAACGCCCAGACGGCCGCGCCCCGCAGCGACGAGAGCAACATCCGCCGCAACGAGTTGCCGAGAGTGTAGCCATAGCCCCGCTCCAGCGGCTGGAGTCGGAACTCGGCGGCATTCGGGTTGTCTTCCCGCTTGGTCATTTCGACCAGGTGGGGGCGGACCAGCCCGCTCAAATCGAGAGTCGTCATCACTTGGAATAGAGCTCGACGATTAACTGTTCTTGCGCGGCGATCGGGATGGCGTCGCGGGTGGGCCGCTGCGTCATCCGGCCGAGCGCTTTGTCGGTATCGACCTGGATCCAGGACACGGGTTGCTGCCGGGCGAACTGCTCGAGGGCGTGCTTCACGAGCACGAGCTCGCGGCTCGCGTCGGCGATCTTCACCTCGTCGCCCGGCCCCACGCGGTACGACGGGACGTCCAGCGTACGGCCGTTCACCTGGACGTGGCGGTGCCGGACCAACTGGCGCGCCTGCCGGCGCGACACGGCGAAGCCCATCCGGTACACGAGATTGTCGAGGCGACTCTCCAACGCCACCAGCAGCGCCTCACCGGTTACCCCGGGCTCTTTGAGGACGCGATCGAAGATGTTGCGGAACTGCCGCTCCGACAGCCCGTAGATCCGCTTCACCTTCTGTTTCTCGCGCAGCTGGCGTTGATAGTCGGACGCCTTGCGCCGCCGTCCGGAGGACTGACCATGCTGGCCCGGCGCGTAGGCGCGCCGCTCCACCGCGCACTTCTCGGTGAGACAGCGCGTCCCTTTGAGGAACAGCTTCGTCCCCTCGCGACGGCACAGCTTGCACGCGGGCCCGGTGTAGCGTGCCATGACTCAGACCCGCCGCTTCTTGGGCGGCCGACACCCGTTGTGGGGAATCGGCGTCACGTCGCGGATCGAGCGGATCTGCAGGCCCGCGGTCGCGAGGGCCTGGATCGCCGACTCGCGGCCCGACCCGGGGCCCTGCACGCGCACGTGGACACGCCGCACGCCCAGGTTCAGCGCTTCGCGGGCCGCCTGCTCCGCCGCGACGGTGGCGGCGAACGGCGTGGACTTCTTGGAGCCCTGAAACCCGGCCTTGCCCGAGGAGCCCCAGGTGAGGGCATTCCCCTGCATGTCGGTGATGGTGATGAGCGTGTTGTTGAACGTCGCCGTGATGTGGGCGATCCCTTCGGCCTCGACCACCTTCTTGGCGCGCTTCGCGCCCGCTGCCTTGGCCTGTGCCATTTACTTTTTCAGGAGGGGCTTCTTCTTGCCCGCAATCGCGCGCCGCGGCCCCTTCTTCGTGCGCGCGTTGGTGTGCGTGCGCTGCCCGCGCACCGGCAGCCCCTTGCGATGCCGCGAGCCGCGGTACGTCCCGATGTCCATCAGCCGCTTGATGTTCATCGCGACCTCCGTGCGCAGCGCCCCCTCGACCTTGTAGTCGCGCTCGATGACCTGCCGCAGCCGCGCGACCTCCGCGTCGCGGAGATCACGGACGCGGGCATCCGCATTGATCCCGGTCTCCGCGAGAATCACCTGCGCGTTTCTCGGGCCGATGCCGAAGATGTACGGGAGAGCGTACAGGATTTTCTTGTCACGTGGCAGGTCGACGCCCGCAATCCGTGCCATGTCGTTCTATCCCTGCCGCTGCTTGTGTTTGGGACTGCGCTTGCAGATGACGCGGATGACCCCCCGCCGCTTGATCACCTTACAATGCTCGCAGATCGGTTTGACGCTGGTCCGAACCTTCAAACGGCACGCTCCAGAGAAAAAATTCCAATTGAATCTCGAACTATAGACGGGCTCGTAACTTCACGCAAGGGGCGGGATTAGGGCGCACTCCGCAGCTCGGCCAACAGCCACTCCTGGCCGGGCTTTTGAAAGCCCAGGAAGATCGTCTCGCGTCGTTCGTCGCTCGTGCCCGCGACGACGTAGCGCCGGTCCAGCTCCGCGTAGCCGCGGCCCGGCTCGACCTCCCGGACGGCGCTGACCCGCAAGCCCCGCTCGACACCGGAGCGCAGGTGGCGGCGCAGCAGCTCCATGGCCTGCGCCCGGTCGACCGCCGCCGAGGGGTCCGCTCCGGGAATCTGGAGTACCACACTAGAGCTTTGCCCCACAACCGCTTGCACGTTGTGCGCCAGCCAGGCCTGGCGCACCCGTTCGGCCGCCTCCCCGAGCGAGCCCTGCGCCAGCCCCCTGCCCGCGAACACCGAGCTCATCACCAGCGCTACCGCTATGCGCTGCCGCATCGGAGGCTCTCCACCAATCGCTGGTACACCCCACGAGGGTCCGCGGCCCGGGTGATCGGACGACCGACCACGAGGTGCGTCGCGCCGGCGCGCACCGCGTCGGGAGCGGCGATCGTGCGGGCCTGATCGTCGGCCGCGTCGCCGGGCGCTCGAACCCCCGGCACCACGATCCAGGGCTCCGGCCCGAGCGCTGCCCGCAACAGGGCCAGCTCGTGGCCCGAGGCGACCACCCCGCGGAGCCCCGCGGCCACCGCCAACCGCCCCAGTCGCTCGGCCTCGAACCCCAGGTCGGGGACGCCCCGCCCCACCACCCGCTCGAAGTCGCCGGCCGAATGGGAGGTGAGAACCGTGACGCCGAGGAGCGCGACCGCGCCCGCGGCCTGCGCGGCGGCGGCGAGCACCGCGGGCCCGCCCATGGTGTGGACGGTGGCCATCGCGACCCCTTGAGCCCGCGCCGCCTCGACCGCGCCCGCCACAACGCTCGGAATGTCGTGCCACTTGAGATCGAGGAACACGCGCACGCCCCGCGCGGTGAACTCGCGCACCAGCGCCGGCCCCTCGCGCACGTGCAGCATGGGGCCGATCTTGACCCAACCGAGATCGGGAAGCCGCGCCGCGAGGTCCAGCGCTTCGCGCCCGCTCGGCAGGTCGAACGCCACGATGAGCTCAGCCACGCTCGAGCTCCCGGGCCACGCGCTGCGGAACACGGGGATCGGCGAGCGCCGCCGTGCCGATCGCGACGAGTGACGCACCGGCCGCGAGATATTGACGCGCGTCGTGCGCGGTGCGGATCCCGCCGACGCCGATCACCGGTATCGAGACCGCCGCGCGGACCTTGCGTGTCGCCAGCACGCCGACCGCGAGCAGCGCCGGACCGCTCACGCCCCCGCCGCTCGTCCCGTTCCCGAGTCGCCCGTCGAGCGTGCCGGGAATCGTGTTCACCAGGGTGACGGCGTCCGCCCCCTCCTGCTCCGCCACCCGCGCCATCCCGGCGATGTCGGGGAGCACCGGCGAAAGCTTGACCGTCATGGGGCGGGTGGAGACCGCGCGGCAGCGGCGCACCAGCTCGCCCAGGCTCTCGGGGGTCGCGCCGAACTCGAGCCCGCCGGCGCTGGTGTTGGGACAGGACGCATTGATTTCGAATGCGGTGATCACGGGGAGATCGGTGAGTCCCGCGATTACCTGCGCATAGTCTTCGATGCTCGCGCCGGCGACGTTTACCAGCACTCGGGCGCGACGCACCCGCGCCGCGAGCCAGGAAAGCTCGCGCTCCCGCACGGCACCGAGACCCGGGTTCGCGAGTCCCACGGCGTTCAGCATCCCGCCCGGGAACTCGGCGACTCGAGGCGCCGGGTGCCCCCGCCGCGGCTCCGGCGTGACCGCTTTGGTGACGATCCCGCCCAGGGCGTCGAGATCGATCACACCGGACACCTCATGCCCGAACCCGGCGGTGCCGGAAGCGAGGAGGACGGGGTTTTGGAAGGAGGTGCCGAACAACCGGATCGGGGCGGGGGGAGACGTCACCGGCCCCTCGCCGGCGCGGCGATCGCGAGCTTGCGCTCGAACACGAGCAGGTAGGCGACGATGCCGTCGGCGATCGCGCTGGCGATCTTGTGCTGGCCCAGACTCGAGGCGAGAAACGCGCCGTCGGTGCGATTCGTGGCGAACCCGGTCTCGACGAGAATGGCGGGTCGCCGGGCAGTGGTGAGGACCGTGAAGCCCGCCTGCTGCACGCCGCGATCGCCGCCGGGATGGACCCGGGCCGCGGAGTCCTGGACCAGCCGGGCGAGCTGCGCCGACTCGCGCAGGTATTCGTTCAACTGCAGGTCGCGCAGGATGAACCCCAGGGGCCCCGTCGGGGCGCCCGATGTTCCGCTCTCGAACCGGATCGCCTCGTTTTCCATCTGCGCCACGCGCTGCTGGTCTTCCGTCTTCGCATCCGAGAGAAAGTAGGTCTCCACTCCGCTCACCCGGTCGGCGCGCCCCCCATCGGGCATCGCGTTGACATGGATGCTCACGAACAAATCGCACGCCGCCTTGCAGAGCGCCCCGCGATCCGCCAGATCGATGAGGGTGTCGGTCGATCGCGTCAACGAGACGGCGATGGCTCGACGCACCAGCTCCGCCCGTAACAGCCGTCCGATGGCCAGCGTGATGTCCTTCTCCACGAGGTGGCCCGGGAAATAGCGACCGGGGTTCCCGGGATCGACACCGCCGTGGCCGGGATCGATCACGACGGCGTGGCGGTGGCGCAGCCCCGTGATCGGGTTCGGGGCGGAGCTGGGAGCGGCGGTGGAAGCAGGGGGGGAAGCGGGCGGCGCGACCGCCGACACTGCGCCGGCAATCGGTAGCTCGACCAGACGGCCCGTGCCTCCTCCGGACGCCGGGTCCCAGCGGTAGCGGCCCCCGAGCGCCCGCGGCACGCAGTCGGCGAGCCACTGGAGGGGCAGGAACACGCTGTCGCGCGCCACGTACGGCTCGCCCACAAGGCCGTACACGACGCCGCCGGCGCGCACGAATGCCGCACCCAGCTGGAACACAAACACGGCGCCGGAGAGACCCACCGTCACCCGGGATCCATCCAGGACCGCCGTGAGGCCGAGAGGCGGTCCGAGTCGAACGGCCGCGACGGCCGCCGTCCCGCGCTCCGTCGTCACCGGCACGCTCGTCTCACCGCGGGGCGTCGCGATCACCACGACCTGCGGCGGCGGGGGGGGCGCGACGGTCACGAGCAGGATCCACAGCGGCACGGTCACGTCCGTTTCCCCTTGACGCCCCGGGCGAGCTCCCGCTCCGCCACGCGCCGCCTCAGCTCTTCGCGCTTGTCGTGCTGCTTCTTCGCCTTGGCGAGCGCGATCGCCACCTTGGCGAGGCCGTCCTTGAAGTAGAGCTCGAGCGGCACGATGGTGAGTCCTTTACGGCTCGTGCCGCCGACGAGCTTCCGGATTTCCTGCCCGTGGAGCAGCAGCTTGCGGGAGCGTGCGGGCGGCGGGTTGTTGTAGCTGCCCGGCAGATAGGCGGAGATCGAGAGTCCCTCGAGCCACACTTCGCCGTTGCGCACGTGCGCGTACGCTTCGCCCAGACTGGCTCTCCCCGCGCGCAGCGACTTGACTTCCGTTCCCGTGAGCACGAGGCCGGCCTCCCACGTCTCCAGGAGATGGTAGTCATGTCGCGCCCGCGGGTTGCGGGCTATGGAGACTTTGTCCACCGGGCCAGCGCAAGATAGAAATCGGGGTGGAAGCGGTCAAGCCAAGAGTTGACTTGAGGTTATACCGCCGTCTATATTCGCCGTTCCGCGAACGGGCCGAAGTGGTGGAACTGGTAGACGCGCTGGCTTCAGGAGCCAGTGGGCGCAAGCCCGTGGGGGTTCGAGTCCCCCCTTCGGCATGCGAACAACGGGAGCCGGGAGCTGGGAGCAGACCTGACCCGATGCAACGGTTCGCCGCACGACGCTGGAAGGTACCGCTCCCTGCTCCCCGCTCCCTGCTCCCTCTCAATATCTCGGCAGACCCGGGTCCACGTTCACCGCCCACGCGTCGATCCCGCCCCGGAGACTTCGCACTTTTGAAAAGCCTGCGGCCTTGAGGATCTCGAGCGCCTTGAGTGAGCGTGCTCCGTGGTGGCAGTGCGTCACGATCTCGCGGTGCCCGTCCAGCTCTCCCAACCGATCCGGCAGCTCCCCCAGGGGCATGAGCACCGCGCCGTCGATGTGCGCGATCTCGTGCTCGTGCGGCTCCCGCACGTCGATCACGACCAGCTCAGGGTTGCGCTGCCATTCGTCCCGGAGCTCTTGCGCGGTGATCTCCGCTCCATCGTACGACGGTTCGGCACCGATGCCGCAGAACGCCTGGTAGTCGATCAGCTCGGTCACCGTGGGATGCGCCCCGCACACCGGGCAGTCGGGGTCCTTTTCAAGTTTGAGCTCGCGGAACTGTAGCTTCAGCGCGTCGAACAACACCAGGCGTCCGATCAGGGGCTGACCCGCGCCGAGGATGAGCTTGATCGTCTCCATCGCCTGGATCGAGCCGATGATCCCGGGGAGGACGCCGAGCACACCGCCCTCCGCGCACGAAGGGACGAGTCCCGGAGGCGGCGGCTCCGAGTAGAGGCAGCGGTAGCACGGCCCCTGCCGGGCGTAGAACACCGACGCCTGGCCCTCGAACCGGAAGATCGAGCCGTAGACGTTGGGCTTGTCGAGCAGCACGCATGCGTCGTTGACGAGGTAGCGGGTCGGGAAGTTGTCCGTGCCGTCCGCCACGATATCGAACTCGCGGATGATGTCCAGCGCGTTCTCCGACGTGAGCCGCGTCTCGAACGTCTCCACCCGAACATTAGGGTTCAGGTCGTGGATCCGCGCGGTCGCGGACTCGAGCTTCGACACACCGACCGTGGACGTGCCGTGGAGGATCTGACGCTGCAGGTTGGTCTTGTCGACCACGTCGAAGTCCACGAGCCCGAGCGTCCCCACCCCCGCGGCCGCGAGGTAGAGCGCGGCGGGCGACCCGAGCCCGCCTGCGCCGACGAGCAGCACGCGTGCCGCCTTGAGCTTCTGCTGTCCCTCGACGCCCACATCGGGAAGGATGAGGTGGCGCGAGTAGCGCAGGATCTCTTCGTGCGACAGCTTGGGCAGCACGTCCGCCACCGCCGTTCCCCCGGCAATGCTCGGGATAATGGAGACCGTATCGCCCGGCTTGACCGGCGTCTCGCGCTGGGCGAGCTGCCGGATGTCCCGGTCGTTCACGTAGACGTTCACAAAGCTGCGCAGCCGGCCATCGGTAGCAAAGAGATGCGGCTTCAGGGCGGCGTGCTCGCCGGTGAGCCGGTCGAGCAACTCCCCCACACTCCCCCCCTCCAGCTCGAGTGTGTCACGCCCGCCTACGAACGGGCGGAGCGGCGTCGGGATCAGAACCGTCACTGCCATACGACCTTCCGTTCCTCGCTGGTGATAGGCTCCTCATCGAAGGCCCCGCGGTCATGTGCCAGGACCCAGCTCTTGAGCTCGCCGGCCCGGCCGTGTCCCACGCCGACGATCACATACGACAGCCAGGGCCAGGCGTGCTCGCGGTCGAAGGCGGACGGGGCGGCCGGGTGGTCGGGGTGCGAATGGTACACCCCGATGACGTCGAGTCCGTCGCGCTCCAGCTTCTCCTGAGCGCGCCGGAAGGACCCGGGATCGATGAGATAGCGGTTGCGCGCCGAGTCGATCCGTTGGTTCATGAGCGGCACGAGCTGGACGGCGACCTTGCGATCACCCTCGAGCGCGCCGCCGATCAGGCCGCAGGCTTCGGCCGGGTAGTCCGCCTCGCCGTGCCGGCGGATCGCCGCCACATGCCGAGGGTCGAGTACGAGCGTCATCCACGCTCCCCCGCGAGCCGCCCCTGCTCGCTCAAGTACCGGTCCCCCGAATCAGGGGCGATCACGACGACCACGGCGTCGGACGGGTGGACGGGCGGACGGGCCGACAACACCCGCTCCGCCGCTACGATGGCGGCCCCAGATGACCACCCCACGAACAATCCCGACTGCTTCGCCAATCGTCGCACCGCGTCCTCCGCATCCTCCGTGGTCACGAACTCCGTCCGGGTCGGAAGCGCCGGATCGTAGATGCCCGGCACGATCGCGGTCGCGAGGTGCTTCAACCCCTCCAGCCCGTGGAACGGTCCGTCGGGTTGCACCGCGACCAGCTCGACGCCCGCGTTCAATTCCTTCAAACGCCGGCCGGTTCCCATCAGCGTGCCGGTCGTGCCGAGCCCCGCCACCAGGTGCGTGATCCGGCCGGCCGTCTGCCGCCAGATCTCCTCCGCGGTGGTGACGTAGTGGGCCCGCGCGTTCGCCGGGTGGTTGTACTGATCGGCGTACCAGTACCGGTGAGGCCGCGTCGCCGCGAGCTCGCGAGCCGCACGGATCGCGCCGTCCGAGCCGTCGAGCGGGTCGGTGAAGATCACTTCCGCGCCGTACGTCGCGAGCAGCGCCTTGCGCTCCGCGCTCGCGTTCGCCGGCACGCACACAGTCACCTCGATGCCCGCGGCGGCACCCAGCATCGCGTAGGCGATCGCCGTATTGCCGCTCGAGGAATCGAGCAGCCGCTTTGCGGGGAGCTCGCCGCGCGCGACGCCGTCCCGCAGAATGTAGAGCGCCGCGCGGTCCTTGACGGAGCCACCCGGGTTGAGCCACTCGCACTTCAGGTACAGCGGCGGACCGGCGGACGGGTGGACGGGCTGACAGGGAATCAACGGCGTATTCCCGACCAGGCGCCATAGCGCCGGCTCGGTGAACGCCTTCCGGTCCGGCCGTCCGGCCGTCCGACCGACCGCCGTGCTCATTCCGCTCCCTTCGCGATCGGCGCCCCGACCAGGTTGCCCCATTCCGTCCACGAGCCGTCGTAGTTGCGCACCTTTTTCACGCCCAGCAGGTACTTGAGCGCGAACCAGGTGTGGCTCGACCGTTCGCCGATGCGGCAGTACGCGATGACCTCGTCCTTGCCGTCGATCACCTTGGCGCCCTTGTAGAGCTGCTGCAGCTCCTCGAACGGCTTGAACGTGCCGTCGGTCGCGACCGCCTTACTCCACGGAACGTTCTTGGCGCCGGGGATATGCCCCGCACGCTGCGCCGTCTCGGTCATCCCGGGCGGTGCAATGATCTCGCCGACGAATTCGGGGGTGGACCGCACGTCCACCAGCGCGGTTTTCTTGGCCTTGAGCGCCTTCTCGACCTCCGGACGCCTGGCGCGGATCGCGGCGTTCGCTTTCTTGGGCACCGGATACGTCGTGGCCCGCACGCTCGAGCGCTCGGTCACCAGGGGGCGCCCTTCCGCCACCCATTTCGCGCGGCCGCCGTTCATCAGCTTCGCATTGGTGTGCCCATACAGCTGGAGCAACCAGAACGCGAACGCGGCAAACCAGTTGTTGTTGTCGCCATACAGCACGACCGTGGTCTTCGGCGTGACACCCGCATCCGACAAGAGCTTCGCGAACGCCTTCTTGTCCGGGATGTCGCGCCGCACCGGATCGTTCAACTGCGACTGCCAATTCCAGCCGACCGCGCCCGCGATGTGCCCGGAGTCGTAGGCCGTCGTGTCCACGTCTACTTCGATCAGGCGGATGCTTGGGTCGGTGCGGTGCCCCGCCACCCACTCGGTGGAAACGAGCACCTCGGGATGCGCGTACGCCACGCGTGCCTCCAATCAGGTTAAACCCGACAGCGCAAGTCGGGTTTCAGTTCAAAAAAACAGTTGGGATGGCGGGTCTAGTTCCCGGCCAGCGCCCCGGCGATGTGATACAGCTCGGGCTCATCGTGCGTGAGGTCCGCGAGCGAGATGCCGGCCAACAGATCGTTGATCCGTTGCTCCAGCATTCGCCAGACGGGCCGGATGCTGCACGCAGCCTCCGGACTACATCGCTGAGGGTCGACAGGATGGAGATCGCAGTTCACTTCGAAGGTGACGTGCTCCGAGGCTTCGATCACGTCTTTGACGGTGATGACCTGGGGCTCACGGGCGAGGTGGTAGCCGCCCTTGGCGCCACGGACCGAATCCACCAGACCGGCACGCCGCAGGCGCAAGAGAATCTGCTCCACGTAATCGTGGGGCAGCCGCTCCTGCTCGGCGAGCTCGCGCGCCGCGACCGGCCCCTGCCCCGCCCGCTTCGCGAGGTTCACGGAGACGATCAACCCGTATTCGGCCCAGGTGGTGACGCGCATGTGGTGAATATGCGAGAGACGGTGCAGGGATTCAATGGGAGCAGGGAGCCGGGAGCAGGGAGCTGTAAACCCAGCTACGCCATAACGTACTGCTCCCCGCTCCCCGCTCCCTGCTCCCTACCGCGAACCACCAATTCGAGGGCTCAGCGACAGCCCAATCTGCACCCCGAACACGTTCTCCCCGGAGTTGCGCTGCAACCACAGCAGGCGCGAGTTCAGGTTCCACATGAGTCGGCCGCCGTACAGATCGACCCCCAATCCGCCATGCGCCCCCTGGGCGATCCCGCGGTCTGGGCCCTGGGAATAGACACCTGCGAGGAGGAGGCCGAGCTGCCCGTACACCCGCCCCCATACCGGACGCACCGACGCCTCATAGCCCGGGGCGAAGAGTACGGCGTTCTCGTTGCAGCCCGTCGCGGGACAGCCACCGGTGATCCGTAGGGGGACCAAGTCGATCTGGACCGCGACGGTGCCCGCCTTCTTGGTGTCACGCCGGAAACGCGCCCCGACGAACGGAGCGCGCCCGTGCAGCGAGCCGGAGATTGGAATCAGAAAGCTCGCCGCCGGACCGACAGTACCGTCGAGGAATTCCCCTTTACGCACACCGCCGAACGCAACGGACGCGCTCGCCACGGCCTCAAGAGCCTGGATCTGACTCCCCGGGACCTCGAGGAAGCGTCCCGCGAGGGTGGCGACGACCGCGCGTCCGGCATTCACGCGCATGCCGAGTCCGAAGGCGAGCGCAAGCTGGCTGGTCGCCGATGTGTTGGCGTGGCAGGAGATGAAGAGCAGGCAGAGCGAGTCGACCTCTGTGACCCGCGCCAGGCCCAGGGCCGTCAGCGCGAAGGGTGTGACGACACCTCGGGTACCGACCGGATAGTAGTAGGAGTCGAGCGCATACAGGCTCAGGCGCCGGAGGCCTTTATCGGTCGATAGATTGTTGTAGCGGGCGATCGTGAGCCCAGTCTCACCCTCGTCGCCGGTGATGAGAGCGACGGACCCGCCGAACGAGGAGAAGCTGTGGCTCGCTCCGGAACCATCCTCCAAGGTGATCGACGAGTAGGTCGGACCAATGCGCACCCGTCGTTGCGCGTGTGCTGAGGAAGCGCCCAACAGCGCCAGCGCCGCGGCAACCAGACATGTCGTACGCATGCGCAACGGATAACGACGGCGGGGGGTCGGATTCGGTGACTCGAATCACGACCCCCTGTGTGACGGCGCTTACTTGACGAGCAATCCGATGATGAGGCCCGCGATGTTGAGGCGGACGAGCCACGACCAGAATGTCGCCTTCAGCAGCGGTCGAACTTTGTCATACCACACGCCGCTGCCGACGGTCGACAACGCGATGGTGCACAACCAGAGGAGCGTGGCGAACTCCATTCCCGCCAGCGGGCCGCCCCCCTGCACCCACAGCCCGCCTTTGAGCCGTTGATAGGAGCACGCGAGCAGCAACCCGAAGACGAGCGCCAACGCTGCCGCCTTGATCATCGCAGGGCCCATGAACGTCTTCCTCTGTTCCGGCGACATCGGTGTCGAGAACGCGTCCATCCCCTTGGTGAAGACCTTCCCCCACATCACGAAATCTGAGAAGAAGGCGCCGACGCCTGCGATCAGCCCCGCGACGATCCAGTTCATTGGTGCTCCTCCGGCGAAAGAGTGTGCACTGCAGACGGCCGTCCTCGGCTATTTGCGCTCTCCGGGCACCCCCAACTCCGTCATGGCCAGCAGATCGAGCACTGCTTCGAGGTCCTTCCCCTTCAGGACACCCTTCTCGATCACGAGCTGGCGCACCGTCACGTTCTTCGCCACCGCTTCCTTGGCGAGCTTCGCCGCCTCGGCGTATCCAATCCTGGGCGCGAGGGCGGTGACGAGGGCAGGGCTACGCTCGAGCCAGTGCTCGCACTGGGCGCGGTCGGCTTCGATGCCCTCGATGCACCGCTCCGCAAACACGCTGGACGCGTTCGTCAGAATGCGCATGGTGAACAGGAGGTTGTACGCGATCACGGGCATCATGACGTTGAGCTCGAGCTGTCCCGCCTCTGCCGCCGTTGCGATCGTGACGTCGTTCCCGAGCACCTGGTAGCACACCATGTTCACCATCTCGGCGATCGACGGGTTCACTTTCCCCGGCATGATGCTCGAGCCCGGCTGGACCGGGGGCAGGACGATTTCCGCGAGTCCGGTGCGCGGGCCCGACGCAAGCAGGCGGAGATCGCTCGCGATCTTGCCGAGGTCCATGGCGTACGTGCGCAGCGCCCCCGAAAACGCCGCCGCGTCCCCCATGGACTGCATGAGCTGGACGCGGTCCTTCCCCTCCCGCAGCTCGATGCCGCTGATGGTGCGGAGCTGCTTCACCATCAGGGCCGGGTAGGCGGGCTCGGCGTTCAGGCCCGTCCCGACGGCGGTGCCTCCGATGCCGAGGTCGCGCAGCGCGTCGGCCGCCTGGGCCACGCGGTCCGCTCCGCGCTCGATCGTGTGGCCGTAGGCGGCGAACTCCTGGCCGAGCCGAATCGGCGTTGCGTCCTGCAGGTGCGTGCGCCCCGACTTGAGGATCTTGTCGAACGCCTTGCCCTTCGTCAGGAAGGCTCGCGCCAGCCGACCCAGGGCGTCGAGCAGCGCGGGCAGTCCCGACAGCGCCGCCAGCCGGATGGCCGTGGGGATGACGTCGTTCGTCGACTGGGCCATGTTGACGTGGTCGTTCGGGTGCACCGGTTGGTATTCGCCACGCTTACCGCCCAGCATCTCGTTCGCGCGATTGGCGAGGACCTCGTTACAGTTCATGTTGTGCGAGGTGCCCGCCCCCGCCTGGTAGGGATCCACCACGAACTGGTGGCGGTGTTCGCCGGCCAGCACCTCGTCAGCCGCCCGCACGATCGCGTCGGCGAGCTTGGGGTCGAGACGTCCGGTCTGCTTGTGCGTGAGGGCGGCGGCCTTCTTGATCCAAACGACGGCGTTCACGAACGGCGGGAGCGGCAGGAGCTGGGAGATGGGGAAGTTCTGGCGGGCCCGCTCGGTCTGGATCCCGTAGAGCGCGTCGGCAGGAACGGGCAGCTCGCCCAGGGGATCACGCTCGATGCGGGTGCCGCTCATGGCCTCCGTCCGTTCGGTCACGGCGCCGTCGGTCTCGAACCAGGAATCGCCCATGGATACCCAGGATCTGCTGCAGCACTTGCCCGAGCGCGCTCGCTTCTCGGACGCCAAGATGACCAAGCTGGATTGCTTCCGCTCGGACCGGCTCTTGATCGGCCTGAACTGCTTCGAGCCGGGGCAGGAGCAACCGGTGCACACGCACGCCGGAGCCGACAAATTCTATTTGGTTGTGGCGGGAAAGGCGAGGTTCGCCGTGGGGCACCGGACGATCGAAGCGCGCACCGGCGACCTGATCCTGGCACCGGAAGGCGTGCCGCATGGAGTCGAGCGGGCGCTGGAGCGGACCGTCGTCCTCGTCGCGATCGCCCCGGCGCCCTGATCACTTCGTGGGCTCCACCCTCAAGCTGTCGTTGAATCGGTTGAAGTACTCCGTCATCCCGATGACGAGCGTGATCTCCACGATCTGGCCCTCGTCCCACGCGGCCCGCACCCTCGCGTACAGCTCGTCCGTCACCAGGTGGCCCGACACGTGCACGACGTCGGCGTACTCGAGCGCCGCCCGCCAGCCCGCTTCCAGCCGCTCGAGCGGACCCGGCCCTGCCCGGTCCTGGAGCGCTTCGACCACGTCCGCGCTCGCACCCTTCTGTCTTGCCAAGACAGTGTGAGAGTTGAGTCAATATCGGCAGCGGTTCAGATGAGAGATGCGCACCCACAGCAGCTCTTTCAAGAGCGAGGGGACCGTGCCCTCGTTCATCACGGTGCGGAAATGGGCGATCATCGTCCGCAGGTGGTCGGGGCGGAGCGCCACCGTGCGAAACATGTTGGGGACGTTCCCTCGCTCCTTCAGGTAGGTCTCGAAAATCGGCCGCACGTCGGGGGCAGCCTCATCCGGCGTCAGCGGCTTGATTCGGGGTGTCGTCATCGAGGGTCTTCCTTTCGCTTTCCCCAACCGATCTTGAACAGCTGCACGGCGGCGTGGTAGCCCACGGAGCGCACCAGGGCGTACACACCGATGATGGTGAGCAGGATGGCAGTGTAGAAGCGCCACAGCAGCAGCATGGTCACCTGGCGGGCGCCGAAATCTCCCGCGAAGCCGTTCAGGAAGGCCACTTCGAGTCCGCCGCCCCCCGAGGGGAGCGGGACCACCAAGGGTGCGTGGAGCAGCGCGAGCGCACCGAAGAACATCTCGCGGAACGGAGGAGCATTCGGCATCCCGAACGCGAGCGCAGGGAGGATGAGCGCACGGGACGCCAGGCTTACGACCGTGAGGAGCGCGCCGGCGCCGAGCGCCCACAGCGGCGCGCGGCGCACGTGGGCCCACGCGACCCGCCACTGCCGGCGTACGCGGTGCCTCACGAACCCGGCGCGCACCAGCCGCTGCAGCAGGTACGCCGCCAGCAGGACGAGCAGCACGGTGACCTCGATGGTCACGAGCTCGGTCGCCCGGTGATGCCGGAGCCAGGTCCGGGCCGCGTCTTGCCAATCGGGCACGTAGTACGCGATCAACGATCCCGCGGCGAACACGAACACGGGCCATTCCGCGGCGACTTCGACGCCGATCGCCACGATCCCCGTGACCGGCCGCACGCCCGCCTCGGCGAGGCCGAGAAAGCGGGCCGGCTCGCCGCCCAGCCGGTTGGGCGTGAGCTGGGATGCCGCTTCGCCGTAGAGGTTCAGCCGGAACGCATCGCTGAACGAGAGCCGACCACCGGCCGTCCAGACGGCGAGCTGGATCCGCCAGGCGCGGACGAGACAGTCCACGCCTAGGAGCGCGAGTGCCAGCAGATGGCTCGTCACAAAGTGCGGAATTCGGAATGCGGAGTGCGGAATGTCAGGGCAAGCCTCGGGCCACGACATTCGAGGGCGCAATTCCGCATTCCGCACTCCGCATTCCGCATTTGGTTCAGTCGGAGCAGTCGCCCAGCGGGTAAATGAAGCCGCAATTCGGGCAGGGGCTCTTACATCCCCATGGCTTGGGTCGCACCTCGGCGCCGCAGCGCAGGCAGGTAGGCCCCGGCCTAGCCGAGGCGGTAGGCGCCGGTGAGGAAGGGATTGGCGCGGCGCTCGCGTCCGATGGTGGTTTCCGGTCCATGCCCGCTGTACACGATGGTCGAATCGGGAAGCGTAAGCAACTCGCGCTCGATGCTTTTCAGCAAGGTGTCGAAGTCGCCCCCTGGGAGGTCGGTCCGCCCGATCGATCCCTGAAACAGGACGTCGCCGCTGAACGCCACGCCCTGGCCCTCGAACACCACACTCCCGGGGGAGTGCCCGGGAGCGTGACGGACGCGGACCGCGAGTCCCCCAACCCGCAGCTCGTCGCCGTGCGCGAGCTCGCGGTCGGGCGGCGGCAACCGCTCGGCGCGCATGCCGAAGGCCAGGGCCTGCTCGGGGACGTGATCGTACAGTACGCGGTCCGCCGGATGCAGGCAGACCGGGGCTCCAGTATCGGCCTTGAGCCGTGGGACGCCGAGGACGTGGTCGATGTGCGCATGGGTCAGCCAAATCCCGATCGGCCGGACGCCCTCGGCCTGCAGCTTGTGAGCGATCAGACCGGCCTCCTCGCCCGGGTCGATGATCGCACACTCGGCCGCCGCTTCGTCGATGAGGAAGTAGCAGTTCTGCACGAAGTGGCCGTTCGGGATCTGTACGACCTTCATTCTCTGACGGCCTCGCGCGTCATGCGCACCAACTGCGGCTCCTCGCGCAGCGCCGCGAGGTACTTCTCGACGGCGATCGCGGCAGTCGTGGCGTCACCGACGGCGGTCGTGATTTGGCGGGTGAGCTGGCTGCGCACGTCCCCCGCGGCAAAGAGACCCGGGATGGAGGTCATCATCCGGTCGTCGGTGACGAAGTAGCCCCCGGCGTCGTGCTTGAAGTGGCCCTCGACGAGCCCCGCGTTGGGCTTGAACCCGATGAAGATGAACACACCGCCGACCAGGAGGTTCGAGCGCTCACCGGTCACCGCGTCCACGAGCTCGAGGTGATGGATGCCCCGGTCGGTACCCTTGATCTCGACCACCTGCTTGTTCCAGATCATCTCGATCTTGGGGTTCGCGAACGCGCGCTTCTGGAGGATCTTGGAGGCGCGCAGCTCGTGGCGGCGATGCACGACGTAGACCTTGGACGCATAGCGGGTGAGGTAGTCGGCCTCCTCGACCGCGGCGTCTCCTCCGCCCACGACCGCCAGCACTTCACCCTTGAAGAACGCCCCGTCGCACACCGCGCAATACGACACACCCTTCCCCGCGTACTCCTGTTCTCCCGGCACGCCGAGCTTGACGGGGGTGCCGCCGGCGGTGAGGATCACGGCCGGCGCCCGATAGGTCTGGCCCCGTGCCGTGGCCACGTCGAACCAGCCGTCGTCCCGCTTCCGGATGCGCTCCACCGTGTCGGTGACGATCTCGGCGCCGAACTTCTTCGCGTGCTCGGCCATCTTCTGCGCCAGCTCCCATCCCTTGACGCTCTCGAACCCGATGTAGTCCTCGATCAGGTCGGTGTTCAAGAGCTCCCCGCCCGGCGCGCCCCGCTCGATCGTCAGGGCCTTGAGCATCCCGCGCCCTGCATACATGGCGGCGCACAGCCCGGCGGGGCCCGCACCGACGATGATCACGTCGTACTCGGTCTTGGTGTGGTCAGTCATCAGTCATCCGTTCTCCGTCGGGGTCGCGCAGCTCCAGCCGGGGCGGATCGGCGGCTCCGGCGAGCGCTCGGGCGAGCCGCTCGCGGAACCGAACCGTTTCGACCTCGATGTCAGGCCGTTGCGGGCCCGCCAGCTTCTCGAGCGCCGACCGGCCGACGACCGCGACGCCATGCCCATTCCCCCGCCGCTGGTGGAGCAAGGCGGCTGCCCCCTGGATCAACCCCTGCCAAACCCGCGCCGCCGCCTCGTCGCCGTCCCTAAGTATAGAACGCCAGACGGTTTCCAGGGCCTCGTGGGCGGCCCAATAGTCGCCGGCGTTGAACAGATCGCAGGCGCGGGTGAGGTGCGCTCGGCGGACTTCGGGAGTCATGGCGGAAATGGGCGGTAACGGGCGGTAATTGGCGGTATCCTGCGGGCGCGCTACCGCCCATTACCGTCCACTACCGTCCATTACCGCTACCGCCCCGATCCGGAGGAGGTTCAGGGCCCCGTGACACGAGCTGATCGTCCCCACCAGCACCGCCGCCGCCGAGCCGCTCGCGCCGGCCGCCCGCACGACCGCGTCGCCCGCGACCACCGCGTCCACGGCGAAGGTCCCGACGCCGAACACGTGATGGCGGCAGACGAAGAGTGCCGGCCCATGCACCGGCTCGCCCGCCACCCGCAGCCGCTCCGTCAGCCCGCGGATCGCGTCCCCCATCTCCCAGCTCCGCGCGCTGCCGATGGCGGGACAGACGGCGGGCTCGATGCAGTGCGTGGGACAGATCCAGTCGGCGAACGAGACAAACCGGGTGCGGTCGGCTCCCGTGCGGTCGTAGGGCGTGCCCGGCGCGCCCGGCACCGGGGCGGCGTCGATGGCGCGCCCCGGCCATCGCTCGCGCGCGCGGGCCACGAGCCACTGGAACATGAGGTGCGGCATGAGCGGCGACGGCACGATGTAGTCCTCGGACCCCGTCGTCGACGCACTGGCGGCTCCGCCCAGGAGCTCACCGAGATAGTCCCCCCACTCGCGCACCGCGAACGCACGGTCTCGGGCCTCGCCCAACTCCAAGCGCGCCCGGCACGCAGGGTCTCGATCGACGACCACGACTCGCCGAAAGTGCGCCTTGCCTCGCTCCCTGGCCTTGGCGAGTTGCCCCGCGTAGAACGTCCCGTAGCAGCCGCCACCGATGACCACCACATCGCGCATGACGACCGGCTCACCCACGCCTAGACGTCTCCGCCGGTGACCGGGAGGATTTCGCCGCTCACACCGCGCGCGTCGTCGCTCGCGAGGTACAGCACCGCCGCCACGAGCTCGTCGAGCTCCACCCAGCGGACCTTGGCGCCCTGCATCTGCGCCAGATTGTCGGCCGTCTTCATCGTGCCGGGCGCCACGCCGTTCACTCGGATCCGGTCGTCACGGAGCTCCTTCGCCAACGCGCGGGTGAGCCCGGCCACGGCGGACTTGGCAGCGGTGTACGCCGCCAGCTGACTCTGCGGCTTCAAGACCGCCGCGGAGGCGAAGTTCACGATGGCGCCGCCGCCGCGATCGCGCAACGCAGGAATTGCCGCCTGCGACACGTAAAGCGTCGTCTTGATGTTGATCGCGAGCTCGAGCTCCAGGCGCTCCGGCTTGAGATCGAGGACCGGACCGTAGCTCACGAGCCCGCCGGCGACGTTCACCACGACGTCGAGACCCCCGAAGCGCTCTCGGGCGACGGCCACCGCCCGACGGGCCGCGTCCGGCGTGGTCAGATCACCCGCCGCGGCATGGGCGCGGAAGCCCTCCCCCGTGAATTCCTTCGCCCTGTCGGCCAGGTCGGCGGCGTTCACGTCCGCGATGACGAGCTGCGCGCCCGCTCGACCGAACCCCCGCGCGACCGCGTGGCCGATCTGACCCACGCGACCCACCCCCGTGATCAGCGCGACCTTGCCGCGAAAGTCAGGAGGCATGCGCGACGATCTCATCCACGGGAGGAGCGCCGCGCTGCGCGAAGACGACGGTGCCGTCCCGCTGCACGACGTACACCGAGCGCTGGATGCCCTGACCGTCGTCCTTCAGCGCGTGGTAAGCGCGCGCGATCGCGCGGTCGGGGTCCGAGAGCAGCGGGAAATTGAAGTTGAGCTTCTTCACGTAGCTCGCATGGGCGTCCACACCGGCGGGGTTGACGCCGAACGGCTGGATGCCCGCTCTCTGAAACTTGGCCATCTCATCGCGCACGGCGGAGAGTTGGCGGTTTCAGCCGGGGGTGTTGTTTCCGGGATAGAACACCAGGGCGACCTGTTTCGTCTTCAGGACGTCCGCCAGGCTGTACGCCTTGCCATCCGACGCGGCAGCGGTGAACGGGGGCGCCTTGCTGCCGACGGCCAGGAGATCGCTCATGTGATTGCCTTACGATTCTGCGGGACGGTTTCGCGTGACGCCGCTGCTCGACGCTCTTCGAGTTTTTCGAGCCATTCGAGGGGAATGTCCAGCCCGCCAAGGGGCGCATGCGAATCCCCGAGCTCCAAGTCGCCATGCCAGTCCGAGCCGCCGCTGATGGCCAGGCCAAGGCGCTGAGCGATCCCCGTGAGTCGCCGCTCGGTGCCGGGGGAGTGGCTCGGGTGACGCACCTCGAGGCCGTCGAGACCCTGCTCCTGGAACTGGCGGATCTGGCCCTCCGTGCCGTGGTCGCCGAGGTGAGCGGCGACGACGACGCCACCGACGGCGTGCACCAGCTCGGCGACCTGCTGCAGCGTCGGGAGCGGCTTCTCGACGTACGCGGGCCTCCCCCGGCCCAGATAGCGCGCAAAGGCCTCGTTCATGTCGAGGCACACGCCATGCCGGACCAGAACGCGAGCTACGTGGGGGCGTCCCAGCGCCCCGCCGTCCGCCGCTTGCACGACGTCCCGGAGCTCGATCGCGACGCCGAGCCAGCGCAGGTGCCCCACGATCTGCTCGGCGCGACGGTGGCGCGCGGCCCGCGTGCCGGCGAGGAATTCCTCGAGCCGGGCATGACCCGGCGGCAGAAAGTACGCGAGCAGGTGGAGCTCGCCCCACGGCGCCTTCACGCTGAACTCGCAACCCGACACGATGCGCACCCCGAGCGTCTCCCCCACGCGGGTCGCCTCGGGAACGCCGCCGGTCGTATCGTGGTCGGTGAGGGCGATCGCGACCAGACCCGCCGCCTGCGCCCGCCGGGCGACTTCGGCCGGCGGATATTCCCCATCCGACGCCGTCGAGTGGCAATGCAGGTCAACGCGCGCCGTAGGCACCCTCCGGCGCGGTCCAGGCAGGCTGCGACTGCCGGAACAGCTCGACCAGCTCCCGCTCGGAGAGCTCGGCCAACGCGGCGTCGGGACTACGACTGCCCACGGGCGCGTAGCGGCTGAAGCGACGGCGGCGCTCGGGGCCGGTCCCTTGCTCGAACACCACGCCGAACTGGTCGCGATCGTACACCGTCACGCGCCCCGCCGGGGCCACTTCCCACGTCTCCCCGTCCACGACGATCGTCCGCCCCGCCATCGCCGCTCCCCTACGCCTCGGTGGGCGCCGCGAGGGAAACCTCGCTCCACAGCTCCCAGGCATCCGGGGCGTAGGTCCCGAGGCTCTGCAACCGCTTCTCCAGCTTGATCTCTTCGGGCAGGCGCGACGCCTGGGCGCGGTGTGACATTTCCGTCTGGCTTTCGGAGAACTCCGTGAAAAGCTGCGGGTCCTTGGCGTTGCGGAACAGCCAGATGCGCTGGCCGCGTGCTTCGGCGAACTGACACAACTCCCGCAGGGTGGCGAGATAGTCGGCCTCGTTGGTGGGGGGCACGCGCACCCGCGCCGCGGTGAGCACCTTGGGCATGGCTAGATCGCTCCCTCGGGGAAGTCCTCGAGCGCGCGCTTCACGTCGGCGAGGAACCGATCGGCGTCGGCGCCGTCCACGACGCGGTGATCGTACGACATCGACACCATCCCCATCGTGCGAATCGCGATCGTGTCGGTCCCGTCCGGCAGCGTCACCACCTTGGGCCGCTTCTCGATCGCGCCCACGCCGAGGATCGCCACCTGGGGCTGGTTGATGATCGGCGCGCCCGCATACGACCCGAACACGCCCGGATTCGTGATGGTGAATGTGCCACGCTGGATCTCGTCGGGCAAAAGCTTCTTGGTCCGCGCGCGCTCGCCCAGGTCGTTGATCGTGCGGGCCAACCCGGCGAGCGACAGCTCGTCGGCACGCTTCACGACCGGCACGATGAGCCCCCACTCGAGCGCCACCGCGATCCCGATGTTCACATCGCGGCGGTAGATGATGTTATCGCCCGACACGGCGGCATTCACCACCGGGTGCTTCCGCAGCTGCTCGGCGCAGGTCTTGGCGATGAACGCGAGATAGGTGAGGTTCACGCCCCGCTCCGCGTAGGCGGCTTTGTGCTTGCGGCGGAGCTCGGCCACGCGGCTGTAGTCGATCTCGAAGAAGCTGGTCACGTGCGCCGAGGTGCGCCGCGACATGATCATGTGATCCGCGGTGATCTTGCGGATCTTTGAGAACGGCTCGACCCGGTCGCCCGGCCAGGGCTCGACGACCGGATGCACGACGGGGCCGCTCGGCACGGGAGACGGGATGCGGGAGACGGGAGCTGTGGGCGCCGGTCCCCCGCGCTCGATGACGCCCAGGATGTCCTGCTTGGTGACCCGGCCCGCGAAGCCCGTTCCGGGAATCGTCGAGATGTCCACCTGATGCTCCGCCGCGATCTTGCGGACCAGCGGCGTGGACCTGCGGCGCAAGCGCTCCTCGGCGGTCTCTGCCCCGTCGCCCTTCGGGACGACGGGGGAGGACGGGGAAGGACGGGGGAGGACGGGGGAGGTTGACGGCGGCGAGACCGCGGTGCCCCCGGGAGCAGCGGGTGCCCGCTGGGCTGCTGCGACCGGGGGCGCCGCGGGCGAAGCCGTCGTCACCGCCGCCTTGTCCGTCTCGATCACCGCGACCAGCGTCTGCACCGGCACGGTCTGGCCTTCCTGAACCTTGATCTCGGCCAGCACGCCGGCACTGGGCGCCGGGATCTCCGCGTCCACCTTGTCGGTCGAGATCTCGAACAGCGGCTCGTCCCGCTTGACCTCGTCGCCGAGCTTCTTGAGCCACTTGCTCAAGGTGCCTTCGGCGATCGACTCGCCCATCTGGGGCATCAACACGTCAACGCGCGCCATGCAGTCTCCTCAGTACGCCGCCAACCAACGCGCCGCTTTCACGATGTCCTCCGTCTGCGGCAGCACGAAATCCTCCAGCGTCGGCGCATAGGGCAGCGGCACGTCGTGCGCGGTCACCCGCATGATCGGGCCGTCGAGCCAGGCGAACGCCTGCTCGTTGATCCGCGCGGCGATCTCGCCGGCGAGGCCGCCGGTTCGCGTGTCTTCGTGCACGATGAGCACCTTGTTCGTTTTCTGCACCGTCCGCATGATCGCGGCGTCGTCCATCGGCAAGAGCGTCCGTAGGTCGAGCACCTCGACCGCGAGGCCGTCGTCTTTCGCCAGCTGGTCCGCCGCCTCGAGCGACTTCCAGACCGTGGCCCCGTAGGTGACGATGGACAGGTCCTTCCCTTCTCGGGCGAGCCGCGCCTCGCCGATCGGGGTGAGGATCTCCTCCTCGTCCGGGAGCGCTTCCTTGATCCGGCGGTACAGCCACTTGTGCTCCAGGTAGATCACCGGATCGTCGTCCCGGATCGAGGCCTTGATCAGACCCTTCGCGTCCCGCGCCGTGGCGGGATAGACGATCTTCAGACCCGGGGTGTGAAAGAAGGCCGCCTCCGGGTTTTGGGAATGGAACGGGCCACCCCGCACGTAGCCGCCGCAGGGGCCTCGCACCACGATCGGGGTCGCGAGCCCGGCGCGGTAGCGCGCGGTGGCGACGTAGTTCGTGAGCATGTCGTAGGCGCACGAGATGAAGTCGATGAACTGCATCTCCGCCACGGGGCGCATCCCCATGTGGGCCGCGCCGGCCGCCGCGCCGACGATCGCGGCCTCCGAGATCGGTGTGTCGATGACGCGCGCCTCGCCGAACTTCTTGGTGAATCCTTCGGTCACCTTGAACGCGCCGCCGTACGCCCCCACATCCTCCCCCAGAATGAAAACCCGGGGATCGCGGTCCATCTCTTCCCACAGCCCCTGGCGCAGCGCTTCGAGGTAAGTGACGTCGGCCATCAGAGGCTCCGGTACCAGTGGCGCGGCGCCGCCGCCGGCCCGGCATACACCCCGCCCAGCGCCGACTCCCCCGGCGGGAGCGGTTCGTCGATGCAGGCGTCGGTCGCCTGATCGATCTCGACCTTCACGCGGTCGTCGATCGCCTTCAGCTCACGCTCCTCGGCCCACTCGTGCTGGATCAGCTGCTTGACGTAGCGGTCGACCGGGTCGTTCTCCTTGGCCCACCAGTCGAGCTCGTCCTTGGGCACGTAGTGCTGGTCGTCATGCTCGGCGTGGCCCTTGCGGCGGTACGTTTTGACCTCGACGAACTGCACGCCCTGACCGCGCCGGGCCCGCTCGACCGCGAGCTTGGTCACCTCGTACACCGCGAGCACGTCGTTCCCGTCCACGGTGACGGCCGGGATGCCGTACCCCTTCGCCTTCTCCGCCAGGTCCTTCACCGCGAACTGCTTCTCGGGGGGTGTCGAGTACGCCCAGCGGTTGTATTCCGCGATCACCACGAGCGGGACCCGCTGCACCGCGGCGAAGTTGAGGCCCTCGTGGAACGTCCCGGTCGAGGTGGCGCCGTCGCCGACATAGACCAGCCCCACTCGTGGCTCGCCCCGCAGCTTGAAGGACAGCGCGATCCCGGCCATCACCGGAACCATGTCGCCGAGATGCGAGATCTGACCGAGGTAGCCCTTCTCGAGATCGTTGAAATGGACGTTCAGCTCGCGCCCGCGCGTGGGGCCCTCCGCCTTGGCCATGTACTGGCGCAGGATCGCAAGCGGCTCGGCACCCATGACGAGCATCGAGCCCAGGTTGCGGATCAGAGGCGACAGGATGTCCGGGTTGGGCCCTCGGGCAAGGGCATAGGCCGATCCGACCGACTCCCCCTCCTGACCGAGGGAGCGGAACAGGCCGCCGATCACTTTGCTCTGGCGGTAGAGGGCCGTGAGCCGCTCCTCCAGGGTCCGGGTGAGCCGCAGGTAGCGATAGATTTCGAGCAGCTGGTCGCGGGTGAGCCCCGCCGGGAAGGGCGGCGACTGCGGGATCGATGCGGCGCGCGATGCCATGACGTAAATTGTAGTGGAGGGGAGGCGAAATGGCGACGTTGAAGCTGCGGGTGACAGGGATGACGTGCGGGCACTGTCAGATGAAAGTCGAGAAGGCGCTGACGGGCGCGCCCGGTGTGTACTCGGCAGTCGTCGACCTCTCGGCCGGCGAAGCCGAGGTGGACTTCGACGACGACGCCGCAACGACGGACCAGCTCATCGCGGCGGTCGCGAAGGCGGGGTACGGCGCGAAGGTGGCGGGCTAGCTAGTACGCCCCCCGGAGCTCGTGGCCCGGCTCCACCTGTTTGTGCACCTCCGCCAGGAAGCGCTTGGCGAGGCGGTCGAGCTCCGACTCGCCCACTTGATCGGTGCCGAGCTCCACCAACGTGTAATGCCCGCCTTCGGCGCGGGCGCTGATCGTCACCTTGCCGAGGGCGCCCGCGTAGGTGCGCCGCCGCGCCGCTTCGTCGGCAGGCGCGAGGCGGGCGCCGAAGAATGCTTTCGCCTGCGCCAGCACGTCGTCGGGGCTCAGGGTGGTCCGATGAAAATACTTCACCGACTCCCCTCCCATGCCGGCTTGAACCGCCGCAGGGTCAGGCTGTTCAGGACCACGCTCAGGCTGGACCACGCCATCGCCGCGCTCGCGAGCACCGGCGAGAGCAGCACGTGGAACCAGGGGTACAGCGCCCCGGCGGCGACGGGGATGCCGATCACGTTGTAGACGAACGCCCAGAACAGATTCAGCCTGATCGTCCCCATGGTGCGCCGTGACAGCTGGATCGCGGTCACCACGTCGCGCAGATCGCCGCGGATCAGCGTCACGTCCGACGCTTCTATGGCGATGTCGGTGCCCGTCCCGATCGCGATCCCCACGTCGGCCTGCGCCAGGGCCGGTGCGTCGTTGATGCCGTCGCCGACCATCGCGACGTGCTTGCCCTGCCGTTGCAGCTTTTTCACGATGTCGGCCTTCTGCGTCGGGAGCACCTCGGCCACGAGATCGTCGATCCCGACCTCTTTCGCCACCGCTTGCGCGCCACGCTTCGAGTCCCCCGACACCATCATGACCGCGAGCCCCATTCGCTTGAGAGAGGCGACCGCCTGGGGCGTGGTCGGCTTGATCGGGTCGGCGATCGCAATCACCGCATACACGGTGTTGTTCACCACCACGATAACCGGGGTGCGCCCCTGGGCCGCGAGGCGGTCCGCGTCCGGACCGAGCGTCCCGAGCTCGAGGGTACGCTCGCGAGCGTGGCGCAACGAGATCACCTCGACGATGCGGCGGTCCACGGTGCCGCGCACTCCCCGTCCTTCCATGACGGCGAACCGCTCGACCGGCAGCATCTCGACCTGGCGATCCTTGGCCGCCCTGACCACGGCGAGCGCGAGCGGGTGCTCCGAGCGCTGCTCCACCGAGGCGGCCCACTTGAGCACTTCGCCCGGCGCCAGCGGCGTGTCGTCCGCCCGCTTGGCGGTGACGATATGCGTGACGGACGGCCGGCCTTCGGTGATGGTACCGGTCTTGTCGAGCAGCAGGGTGCGGACACGGGCGAGTCGATCGAGCGCTTCGCCGCTCCGGATCAAAACGCCGTACTCGGCGGCCCTGCCCGTGCCCACGAGGATCGCCGTGGGCGTGGCGAGCCCGAGCGCGCAGGGACAGGCGATGATGAGCACCGTCACGAGCCCCACGGTCGCGAACACCAGGCCCGGCGCAGGCCCCAGGTCGTACCAGATCACGAACACCGCGATCGCCAAGGCGATGACGATGGGCACGAACACGCCCGCGACCCGATCGGCGAGCTTCTGGATCGGCGCCTTGGTGGCCTGAGCGTCCTCGACCAGCTGCACGATCTGACCCAGCGCGGAGTCCTTGCCGACCCGCGTGACGCGGAACGTCACGCTGCCCGTCGTATTCAGCGTCGCGCCCATGACCTCGTCCCCGATCTTCTTGGCCACAGGCATCGGCTCTCCGGTCAGCATCGATTCATTCACCGCCGAGGCCCCCTCGGTGACGATACCGTCCGCGGGGATCCTTTCGCCGGGCTTCACGATCACGAGATCCCCCGGTACGACCGCCTCGACCGCGATGTCGGTCTCCCTGCCCTCGCGCACGACGTGCGCCGTGCGGGGGCGGAGCCCGGCGAGACGCCGGATCGCTTCCGAGGTACGGCCCTTGGCACGTGCCTCGAGCAGCCGCCCGAGGAGGATCAGCGCGATGATGGCGGACACCGCCTCGTAGTACACATCGCCCGGACGGCCCGCCGCGGCGAAGGCACCGGGGGCGAAGGTGGAGACGAGCGAATACAGGTAGGCCGCGCCCGTGCCCACGGCGATGAGGGTGTTCATGTCGGCGGTACGGTGCTTGAACCCGCTCCAGGCGCCCCGGTAGAACTGGCCACCGGACCAGACCACCACCGGCAGCGTGAGGAGCGCGAGCCCGACCTTGATCCACTGCGCGTCGGGCGTGCCGCGCCCGGCGAGGGTCTGCTGGAATCGCACGGCGAGGGGCATGAGCAGGCGTCCGAGCAGATCGACCCGCTTCACCGTCGCATCGGCGTCGTGCGCCATCAGCGCCATCGAGCCGAGCATGCTCACGACCGTCACGGCGGCCGCGAGGGCGAACTTTCCCGCGAGCGAGCGGACCTCGCGCGCCCGGGCGAGCCGCTCCCGCTCGAGCGGATCCTCGGCGGCAATCGGCTCGGCCACGCGAAAGCCCGCCCGTTCGACGGCCTGCTCCAGCGCCGCTGCGGTGGTGGCGCCCGGGATGTAGTCCACCGTGACGATCTCGGTGGCCTGGTTGGCGGCGGCGCGGATCACGCCCGGCACGCCGCGCAACGCCTGCTCCAGCGGCGCCACGCTCGGGGCGTAGTGCAGCTGGTCGACGGTGAACGTCACGCCGGCCTGGCCGCAGTCGTAGCCCGCCGCCCGGACCGTCTTGATCAGCTGGGCAACGTTCGTCTCGGCGTCGTCATAGTCCACGGCGCCCTTGCCGGTAGCGTAGTTGACCGTGGCGTGGGCGACGCCGCCGGCGCTCCCCAGCGCCGCCTGCACCGTGGCGGCGCACGAGGCGCAGCTCATCCCCTCGATCGGCAGGACGATGCGGGCCTTACTCATGCGATGGGTGCGGGGAGGTCGCCGGCCGCCGGTCGGCGCCGGCAGGCTCCACCACGAGGAGCCCCTTCAGCATGTTCATACCGCAGCGGAAGCGGAATTCGCCCGCCTCTTCGGGTGTGAACTCGACGGGCGTCGTCTGAAAAGCCGGGAGCGCGGCATCGATGCCGAAGTCCTCGAACACGACGCGCTCCGAGCAATCCGCCGTCTCGTCGCGATAGAACTGGAGCCGCACCGGCTCGCCGGCCCGCACCACGACCGTATCAGGGGTGTACCCACCCTTCACGACCACGCGCACCTCCTGCACCCCGCCGACGCTGGGCGCACCCGTCGCCCTTCCCTTCGAAAGCAGGAAATACCACAGCACCCAGACGATGGCGGCGAGTCCGACGGCCGTGACGACGTACTGCGAGACGGTCACGCCTTCTCGTAGTACTCGATGCCGAGGTGGGTGATTTGATCCTCGCCCATCAGCCACCGCAGTGTGTTCTTGAGCTTGGTCTGCTGGATGAACAGATCGTGCTCAGGGTACAGCCCCGGGGCCGTCTGCGGGCTCTTGAAGTAGAACGACAGCCACTCCTGGATGCCCGAGAGCCGCGCCCGCTGCGCCAGATCGAAGAACAGGGCCAGGTCGAGCACGATTGGCGCGGCGAGGATGGAGTCGCGGCACAGGAAGTCGACCTTGATCTGCATCGGATAGCCGAGCCATCCGAAAATGTCGATGTTGTCCCACCCCTCCTTGTTGTCCCCGCGCGGCGGATAGTAGTTGATGCGCACCTTGTGGAACACGTTGCCGTACAGCTCGGGATACTGGTCCGGCTGGAGGATATACTCGAGCACGCCGAGCTTCGATTCTTCCTTGGTCTTGAACGATTCGGGATCGTCGAGGACCTCGCCGTCCCGGTTTCCCAGGATATTCGTCGAGTACCAGCCCGCGAGCCCGAGCATACGCGCTTTGAACGCGGGTGCGAGGACCGTCTTCATCATGGTCTGGCCGGTCTTGAAGTCCTTGCCGCCGATCGGGAGCCGGCGCTCTTCGGCCAGGTGCTGGAGCGCGGGCACGTCAACCGTGAGATTGGGCGCCCCGTTCGCGAACGGCACGTTCTCCATCAGGGCGGCGTAGGCGTACAGCATCGACGGCGCGATCGCGGGATCGTTCTGCTCCATTGCCCGCTCGAACGCCTGCAGGGTCTGGTGCGCCGGGCCGGGCGTCAAAAATACCTCGGTCGAAGCCGCCCAGATCATCACGAGGCGGTCCGCACCAGAGCGCTTCTTGAAGTCGCGGATGTCCTGCCGCAGTTGCTCGGCGAGGTCGCGCTTGGTCTTGCCGTTCTTCACGTTGGTGCCGTGCAACCGCTTCACGTAGCTCTGATCGAACGCCGCGGGCAGCGGCCTGATCGCCTTGAGGAAGTCCGCGATCGGCTCGAGATGCGGGGTATCGAGCACGCCGGCCTTCCGCGCCGCGCCGTAGGCGTCGTCCGGAATCGGATCCCAGGCGGCGAACACCAGGTCGGTCAGCTCGGCGAGGGGCACGAACTCCTTGATCTTGGGACTCCGCTTCTCGGTGCGCTTCCCCAGCCGGATGGTCCCGATTTGCGACAGCGACCCGATCGGGAGCCCCGTGCCCCGGCGCACGTTCTCGACACCCGCGATGAAGGTCGTGGATACCGCACCCAATCCCACGAGCATCACGCCCAGTTTTCCCTTGGCGGGCGCGATGTCCCGACCGGCCTCGAGCACCACGCTTACGGTCCTTTCCGAGATTGCAGCGCGGGCGCGTGGCCCGGGAGCGTTTCGCGTTGGCGGGGCGGCCGCCTCACGGAGGGCTCTCCGGCCGCACGCGCGACGTACAGCACGCGCTGCACCACCGTCACGGAGGTGGCGAGCGCCAGCACCACGACGATCCAGAACAACAACACTCCACGGTTCCCGGCTCCAAAAAACAGCGTCGGGACACCCAGCAGCAGCACCCGCTCGGCGCGCTGGGCAATCCCGACCTTGGCCGTGAGGCCTAGCCCTTCGGCCCGCGCGCGCGTGTACGACACGATGAGCGAGGCCGCGAGACCCACGAGGCACCCGACCACCGCGAGGGTGAGTCGCTCGGGCGGCACGCCCCCCCGGAGGAAGTACAGCGCGATCCCGCTGAACAGCGCCGATTCCCCCACCCGGTCGAGCGTCGAGTCGTAGAACGCCCCGAAGGTCGTGGTCATGTCCGCCCGGCGCGCCACACGGCCGTCCACCATGTCGAATACGCCCGACACGAGCAGCAGCAGCCCTCCCCAGCGGACCCACCCCAGACCGAACGCCGTCGCCGATGCGATCACCACGAGCGTACCGACGGTGGTGATGAGATTGGGTCGAACGCGAAGCCGGATGAAGAGGAGGGCGAGCGGATCGATCAGTTTCGCGAAGCCATCTCGCACGTTCTGGGGGATTACGTTCATGGCCGGGGGAAGGTAGCGGGACGTGACAAAACTCTCAATAGAGCAAGTACTTGGCGCGCAGGCGCCGAAACCGCGCGAGCCGCCCCTCCCAGGGTCCCCACACCGCTTCGCCGACCCGGCCGGCGAGAATCGCGCGACGCAGCTCCGAGCCGGCCGCCAACCGATCGAAGCGGGCATCATCGAAGCGCAGCGAATCCGGCTGCGCCGCTCGGATCGCCCCCAGCGTCAGGATGGCAGCCCGCGTCGGATCGTACCGCCGCCGATCCGTCACGTGGAATCGAATGCCGCGCACCTCGACGTCATCATACTTGCCGTCGGTCGGACCTCGTGGGGTGAACACCACGCCTGAGACCTCCACGCCCGTCAACGCGCCCTGCGCCCACGGCCCCCACACGCGCAACCGCGACAACACCGCTGCCGTGTCGAGCCACGGCGCCCCGATCACCTGAAACGCGAACGCGGTGCCGCGCCCGACCGAGAGATTCGTGCCCTCGAACAAGCACGTCCCCGGATAGTGGAGTACGCTCTCCAGGTCCGGCAGGTTGGGCGACGGTCGAACCCACGGCAGGCCCGTATCATCGTAGAACATCGCGCGGCGCCACCCCAGCGCCGGGATGACGGTGAGACGGGCGTGGATCCCGTTCACGTCGTTGGCGAACCGCACCAGCTCGCCTATCGTCATCCCGTGGCGCATCGGCACACTGAGGTAGTCGATGACCCGCTCCAGGGGGCGGGGCGCGGCGGGCACGTTCCCTTGAGACGCGGCCCCGCCGATCGGGTTCGGCCGGTCGAGCACGACCACGGGCTTGCCGCGGCGCGCCGCCTCCTGCATCAGCAAGACCGCGGTCAGCGGGTAGCTGTAATAGCGCGCGCCCACATCCTGCAAATCGACGAGCACCACCTCCGCGGTGTCGAGCGCCGTGATCCCCGACAACGGTGTCCCACCGTAAAGGCTGTAGATTGGGAGACCGGAGGCGGAGTCGACGCCATCGGGGAGCCCGGGGCGATCTTGGGTGCCGCGCAGCCCGTGCTCCGGACTCAGGATCACCACGAGGCGGACGCCCGGCGTGCCGCGCAGGAGGTCGATGTCGCGCCGCCCCAGCCGGTCCACACCGGTCTGGTTCGTGAGCAGCGCGACCCGCTTGCCGGCGACGACGTCGATCGAGTCCGACAACAGCACCTCGATCCCCGGTCGGACCTGCGCCGCCGCGCGGGTCGGCGCGGGGACGGCGCAGGCGATCACCACCAACAGCGAGAGAGAATGCGGGCGCATAGGCTCCTGGTCGTTGCCGCCGTGCTGGGGTGCGCCGGCGCTCAAGCAGTCGGACGGACGGCCAAACTCGTCCCCCGTCCCTCGTCCGCCGTCCCCGTGGTTTCGGTCGACTCGTTACTCGCCAGCCTCACGGTCCGCCAACAGGTCGGGCAGCTCATCGTTCCGTGGCTCTCGGGAAGCTACACCGCCCTGGACGATTCGCTCTTCCAGGTGGCCGCCCGGTGGGTGGACTCGCTCGAGGTCGGCGGGCTGATCATCTCGGTCGGCTCGCCGCTCGACATCGCCACCAAGCTCAACGCGCTGCAGCAACGATCCCGATTGCCGCTCCTCGTGTCGGCCGACCTCGAGTGGGGCGCCGGCATGCGCGTGGTGGGGGCGACCGCCTTTCCGCAGATCATGGCGGTCGGCGCCACCGGCGATCCGCACGATGCCTATACGATCGGCGCGGCCGCGGGCGTCGAGGGCCGGGCCGTCGGCATCCACGTCAATTTCGCCCCCGATGCCGACGTCAACAACAACCCGGCGAACCCGATCATCAATATCCGCTCGTTCGGCGAGGACCCCCGCACGGTGTCGCGCCTGGTCGCGCAGTACGTGCACGGCCTGCACGAGCACGGTATGCTCGCCACGCTCAAGCACTTCCCCGGCCATGGGGATACGCAGACCGATTCGCACATCGGCCTCCCCGTCATCACGGCCGGATACGCCCGCCTCGACTCGCTCGAGCTCGTCCCATTTCGCGCCGGCATTGCCGCCGGGGCGGACGTGGTGATGAGCGCGCACATCGCGTTCCCCGCGCTCACGGGGTCGAACGATCCCGGGACGTTGTCGGCCGCGGTCCTCACCGGGCTGCTGCGCGACTCGCTGCGCTTCCCGGGCCTGGTCGTGACCGACGCGCTGACGATGGGCGCGATCGTGGCCAAGTACGGCGCCGGCGAAGCGACGGTGCGGGCGTTCCTCGCGGGCTCGGATCTGCTGCTCATGCCGGCGGACCCCGACTCCGCCCTCGCCGCCATGACCGCGGCGGTCGCCGCGGGACGGATCACCCCGGAGCGACTCGCCCAGTCGGTGCGCCGCATGCTCGAGATCAAGCGGCGGCTGGGCCTGTTCGAGCGGCGCACGGTCCCGCTCGACTCGATCCCGCACGTGGTCGGCAGCAGGCGGTTCCAGGACGCCGCCAATGACGTCGCGGTGCGCTCCCTCACGCTGGTGCGCGACGTGGGGGGACGGCTGCACGCCCTGCGGGCGCGTCCCGGTCGGGTGGCCCTGATCGCGTACGCCGACGAGGCGAACTCGAGCGTCGGCCAATTGCTCACCGATCTGTTGCGGCAGGGCGGCGACACGGTCGAATACTTCCGGCTCTGGCCGATGTCGGGGACCCTGTCGTACGATTCCGCGCGCGCCACGATCGCCCGGACGCCGGCCACCGTGTTCGTCGCCAACGTGCGGCCCATCTCGTGGAAAGGGACCATCGCCCTCCCGGACTCGCTCGCCCAGCTCATCACCGTCACGGACGCCGTCCGCCCCACGGTGCTGGTGTCGCTGGGCAGCCCCTACCTCCTGAACCAGACCCCGACGGTGCGCTCCTACGTCATCGCCTGGAGCGGCGTGCGCGCGTCGGAACGGGCCGTGGCGCTCGCGTTGCTCGGCCGCGTGCCGATCGGCGGCCACCTCCCGACTCGCATCCCACCGGACTACCCGGTCGGCTGGGGCGTGACCGTCCCCACGGCGCAGCCGTGACGCGCCGCGTCACGCTGACGCTCGTCGCCCTCATCACCGCGTGCGGCAGGACAGGGGCCAGGGAGGGTACGCCGGTCCCGGCGAGCGCGGGCATTCCGCGGGCCGCGCCGTCGTCCCTGGGTTTCGACAGCACGCGCCTCGCGGGCGTGGTCGCGTATCTCCGGGCCGAAGCGGACAGCGGCGCGTTCCCGGGTGCCGTACTGGCCGTGGGGCGGCACGGCCGGCTCGCGCTGCTCGCGCCGGTCGGCCGCTACGGCGTGGACGACCCGCGGCCCGCCGAGGCCGGTACGCTGTACGACCTCGCCTCCCTCACCAAAGTGGTGGCCCTCACCACCGCCTGCATGCTCCTCGTGGACGCGGGCCAGCTCGAGCTCGACGCCCCGATCGACCGCTATGTGCCGGCGTTCCGCGGGGCCGTGAAGGATCGCGTGACGGTTCGGCACCTCCTGACCCACTCGGCCGGCCTTCTCGCGGACCTCCCGTTGTACGATTCCACCGCAACCCGCGCCGCGGCACTCGCGGCGGTGGACTCAACGACGCTGGTCGCGCCGCCCGGAACGACCTACCGCTACTCCGACCTGAGCGCCATCGTGCTCATGCAGGCCGTGGAGCGCGTGACCGGCGAGCCGTTCGACCGGTTTCTCTCGAGACGCGTGTTCGGACCGCTCGGCATGCCTGCGACGCGCTTCCTGCCGCCCGCCTCGTGGCGCGACCGGATCGCGCCCACCGAGCACGATACCGTGTTCCGGCACCGCTGGCTGCGGGGAGAAGTGCATGACGAGAGCGCGGCGCGGCTGGGCGGCGTTTCGGGGAACGCCGGGCTCTTCTCCGACGCGCTCGACCTCTCCCGCTTCGCCGCGATGCTCTTGAACGGCGGAGCGTGGGACACGCTGCAGTTGATTCGCGCGGAGACGGTCGCGGAGTTCACCACGCGCCAAAACCTCCCGCCGGGCTCGACTCGGGCGCTCGGGTGGGATACGCCGTCGGACTCGGGCTACTCGAGCGCCGGCGCCAAGCTGTCCCGGCGCTCCTTCGGCCATACCGGGTTCACCGGTACATCGATGTGGATGGACCCCGACCGCGATCTGTTCATCATTCTCCTGTCGAACCACGTCCACCCCACCCGCGGCAAGACGGCGATCCTGCGCGTGCGGGCGCACGTCGCCGACCTCGTGGCCGATGCCCTCACCCACCCGGAGCTCTAGCGGCCTCGCTACTCCACGACCGTCTGCCACCCGCGCTGCGACAGGTCGCGATAGATGACGGCGCCCGCGATGGCGGCAATCCCGAGCAGCACGACGCCTGGCAGCGTCTCGTGCAGCAGCAGTTTTCCCGAGCCGAACAGCACGCCGTACACCAGCACACAACCCGCCAGCCAGTCGACCAGGTTGGCGAGGCCGTCGGCGGACGGGCGCACGTCGGGGGCGAGGGCGGCCACGGGTCCCCAGCCCGCGCGCGAGGGGCGGGTGCGGCGGTAGAAGGCCACCAGGGTCCGCTCGGACTCGGGTCGCGTGAGGAACGTGACGGCGAGCCACACCACGGTAGTCACGGCGACCGTGATGAGCACGATGTGGGCGAACTCCAACGGTCGGTCGCTGTCGAGCCCGCCGATCGTTTGCAACCCCACCGACACCACGAACGCCGCGATCATCGCCGCCACCTCGCTCCAGGCGTTGATGCGCCACCAGTACCAGCGTAACAGCAGCACGGCCCCCGTCCCGGCGCCGGTGATGATCAGCAGTTTCCACGCCCCCCCGATCGACTCGATGCGGAAGGCCACGGCGGCGGAGATCACCGTGAGCAGGGCCGTGGCGAGGCGCGAAGCCGTGACGTAGTGCGCCTCGCTCGCGTCACGCCGCACGAAGCGGCGATAGAAGTCGTTCACGAGATAGCTGGCGCCCCAGTTGAGCTGGGTGGCGATCGTGGACATGAAGGCGGCCGCGAACGCGGCGACCATGAGCCCACGGAGCGACGACGGGAGGTAGTCGATCATCACCCGGATGTAGCCGGTCTCCGGGTCGGCCAGCCCGGGATAGAGGATGAGCGACGCCAGCGCCACCAGGATCCAGGGCCAGGGGCGCAGGGCATAGTGCGCGATGTTGAACCACAAGGTGGCGAGCAGCGAGTGCTTCTCGTCCTTCGCGCTCAGCATCCGCTGTGCCACGTAGCCACCGCCGCCCGGCTCGGCCCCCGGATACCACGTGGCCCACCAGTTCACTGCGATGTAGACGAAGAAGGTCAGCATGGGCATCCACGCCGAGCCGACGTCGGGCACGAAGCTCAAGACCGAGCCCTGACCCCCGCTCGCCAGCTTCGCTTTCATGGTCTCGATCCCCCCCACTGCCCGCACCGCCACGACGGCCAGCACGATCACCATGCCCATCTTGATCACGAATTGGAACAGATCGGTCACGAGTACGCCCCACAACCCCGAGAGCGTCGAGATCGCGGACGTCAGCGCGATCAACCCGACCACGATCCACAGCGCCTCGCCCTTCGAGATGCCGAACACCAGTTGGAGGATCTTGGCCATCGCCAGGTTGACCCAGCCGAGGATGATACAGTTCATGAGCAGGCCCAAGTAGAGGGCTCGAAAGCCTCGCAGAAACGCCGCCGGCGGGCCCGCGTAGCGGATCTCGGAGAACTCGATGTCGGTCATCACGCCGGCGCGCCGCCACAGGCGGGCATAGAAAAACACCGTCAGCATGCCGCTCGCGAGCAGGTTCCACCACAGCCAGTTCCCCGCGATCCCGTTGCGCGCCACCAGGCCAGTGACGACGAGCGGCGTGTCCGCAGCGAACGTGGTGGCCACCATCGACGTGCCGGCCAGCCACCAGGGCACGTTTCGCCCGGAGAGAAAGAACTCCGCCGTGTCGCGGCTGGCGCGGCTCTTGTAATACAGGCCGACCGCGATGTTGAACAGGAAGTACAGGACGACGACCGACCAGTCGGCGAGCGTTAGTCGCATAATGGCGGCAGCCTCGCGGCAGAGAGTTGACTTGCTTGAAGGAACCGTCTAAGTTCGCACGTGACTGGAGGATCGCAATGGCCACGACGCAACACACGAGTCCCATTACCCTCACGGTGACCGAGCCGGCGGCGGTCGAAGTGAGGAAGTTCATGGCGGAAGAGAAGGCCTCGCCCGAGACCGCAGGGCTCCGTATCGCGGTGCTCCCGGGCGGGTGCTCGGGATTCAAGTACAGCTTGAACATCGAAGACAAACCGGCCGAGGACGACCTCGTCATCGAGACGGGCGGCGTGCGGTGCTTCGTAGACGCCTTCAGCGCCCAGTACTTGAACGGTGTCACCCTGAACTTCAAGAGCAACTTCCAGGAGTCGGGGTTCACCTTCGAGAACCCCAACGCCACGGGCGGCTGCGGCTGCGGATCATCCTTCACGGTGTGAGGCCGTTGGCCCCCTTCTGGTCGGCATTCCAAGCCCGCGCGCGTCGCGGGCTTTTTGTTGACCGGGCCCACCGGTGAGAGGGCTCGACATCGCCGTCATCGCGGCCTACTGCGCCGCGGTCGTCGTGTTCGGGCTGGTGCTCGCGGGACGCCAGCGCGACGCGAGCGACTACTTCCTCGGCCACCGCGGCCTCCCCTGGTGGGCCATCATGCTGTCGATCGTGGCGACCGAAACGTCGGCGCTCACGATCATCTCGGTCCCCGGCCTCGCGACCCGCGGCGACCTCACCTTCCTGCAGCTGGCGTTCGGGTACCTCATCGGTCGGATCGGCGTCGCCGCGTTCCTGCTCCCCGGCTATTTCGAGGGGACCCAGGACACCGCGTATCAGCGACTGGAGCGGCGGTTCGGGAAGGGCGCCCGGCGCACCGCGTCCGGCGTGTTTCTGCTGACGCGCGCCCTCGCCGACTGCGTCCGGATCTTCGCCACGGCGATTCCACTCGCCATCATCACGCAGTGGAGCCTCGCTGCCGGCATTCTCGCGATCGGCATCGTCACGGTGATCTACACCTGGGTCGGCGGCTTGCGCGCCGTCGTGTGGGTAGACGTGATCCAGCTCGGCGTGTATCTCCTGGGCGGGGTCGCGACGCTCGTCGTCGCGACTCATCTCGCGGGGGGCGTGGGTGCGTTCGCGCGGGCCTGGGACGCGGGGAAACTCGTCACGCTCGACTTCACGCCATCGTTCAAGGCTCTCTACACGTTCTGGGGCGGGGTCGTAGGCGGCGCGCTGCTCGCCGGCGCCTCCCACGGCACCGATCACATCATCGTGCAGCGACTCCTCGCCGCCCGGGGCCTGCGAGACGCGCAGCGGGCTCTCATCGGTTCCGGGGTGTTCATCATCGTTCAGTTCGCGCTCTTCCTGCTCGTGGGGACGAGCTTGTGGCTCGCGGGCGCGGATCTGGGGCCCGCGATGCGGGGTGACGCGATTTATCCCACGTTCGCCATCAACCGGCTCCCGGCCGGGCTCGCCGGGCTCGTCATTGCCGGCATCCTCGCCGCCGCCATGAGCAGTCACGCCTCCGCCGTCAACTCGCTCGCCTCCGCCTCAACCCAGGACTTCTACGCGCCGCTCACCGGGCGCCACGACCCGACCCACCTCCTGTGGGTGGGCCGCTGGCTCACGTTGGCGTGGACGGCGGTGCTGGTCGCAGGTGCGATGGCATTCCGAAACCAACACACACCCGTCGTACAGCTGGCACTCAGCATCGCGTCGATCACCTACGGCGGCCTGCTGGGGACGTATCTGCTGGGCGGGCTGTGGCCGCGCGCCCGGGAGCGCGACGTGATCGTGGCGATCATCGTGAGCGTCCTCACCATGACGCCCATCGTGCTGGGAGTGCCGGGACGCGTGCTGCCGGGTCTCGCGTGGCCGTGGTACGTGCCGCTGGGGACGGCGGTGACGGTGCTGGTGGGGATGCTGTCCTCACTGGTCGGACGGGCGGGCGAGCGGACCGGCGGACAGAACGCTGCCGCAACATGACGTCACCGTCCGTCCGTCCGCCCGACCGCCCGACCGCCGTCTTTCTCGGAGCGGACGCCGGTGGCTCTCATTCGACGGTCGTCGTCGGCACGCGGAGCGACGTGCTCGGCCGCGCGGACGGTCCCGGCGCCGCCATGCGCCCCAGCGGCGCGGCCAAATCCGCGGCCGTCCTGGCCGAAACCGCGCGGCGCGCCGCCGCGGCGGCCGGACTGCATCTGCCCGTGGAGCGGGCGGTGGTGGGCGCCGCCGGCGCGGGGCGCGCCCAGGAGCAGCGGGAGCTCGAGGCGGCGTTGCTCGAGGCCGGTGTGGCACGGGAGGTGCGCGTGCTCGCGGACGGCGAGGTCGCCCTCGCGACGGCTTTCGGCACCGGTCCCGGCATCCTCGTCAATGCCGGGACCGGCTCGATCGCCTACGCGCGCGACCCGGCCGGCGCGGTGCACCGGGCCGGCGGATACGGTTGGCAGCTGGGCGACGAAGGCGGCGGCTATTGGCTCGGTCGCCGGGCGCTCGACGTCGCGGCCCGAGCACAGGACGGACGGGGCGAGGGGTCCACCCTGCTGGCGCGGCTGCTCGGAGCACTCGGCCTGCAGCACTTCGATGACCTGGTGCGGTGGGCGGCAACCGCGACGCCGACCCAAATGGCCGCGCTCGCGCCGCACGTGCTCAACGCCGCGCGCGAAGGCGAAGGCGTGGCGCGTCAGGCAGTGGACGACGCGGCGCGCGAGCTCGTGGACCTCGCGGACGCGTTGGCGCGGCACTTTCCGGGGACCGAACCGGTGCCGGTCGCCCTCGCGGGAGGCCTGCTGCTGCCGCAGTCGCCGCTCACGGCCGCGTTCCGCGAGCGGCTCGGCACCGCGCTCAAGCGGGCGCGGCTCGTGCCCGGCCGGATCGATTCGGCGCTGGGGGCGCTGCGACTGGCGGCGGAATTAGGCGGCTAGCTTAGGGTCCGCGCTCACGGTGCGCGGGTCCCACTCGCTTTCCGTTCGGGCCACGTAAACCGCGGCGCTCATGTCTCCCACGACGTTGATCGTGGTCCGAGCCATGTCTAGGATTCGGTCCACACCGATGATCATCGCAATCGTCAGTGGCTCCACGTTCACAGCGGCCAGCACCCCCATCAACAACGGCAGGGATCCACCGGGGACGCCGGCGGCGCCAACGGCCGTGATCACGCTGAGGAACATGACGACGACCTGCTGGGATAACGTGAGGGGAACGCCAAAGACCTGCGCGAGGAAGAGCACGGTGACGCCCTCGAACAGCGCGGTGCCGTTCATGCACATCGTCGACCCGAGAGGGAGCACAAAGCCGGCGATCTTGGCCGGGATCTTCAGCTCCTCTTCCGCGACGGCGATGTTGGTCGGAAGCGTAGCGTTGCTCGAGCTGGTGGAGAACGCCGTGACGATGCTGGCCCGGATCCGCTGGTAGAACACGCGCGGCGAAAGACCGCCAAATACGCGGACTAGCGCGGATATCGAGATGGCGCCATGCAGGAGGAGCCCCACGAGGACGACGGCCACGTACAACCCCAGTTTTTGCAGCAGCGCGAACCCGAAGCGGGACGTGACGACGAAGATGAGCCCGAACACGCCGTACGGGGCGAGCCGCATAGCGAAGTCGATGATCTTGACGATCGCCTCGCCCAGGGCGTCGAGCACACGCACCATCGGCTTGGTCTTCTCTTCGGGCAGCATCGTAAGCGAGGCGCCGAACACGAGGGAAAAGAAAATGATGCCGAGCATGTCCAGCGACGCCGCAGCCTTGATCGGATTGCTGGGCACGATGTTCACAAACATGTCGACGCCGAAGTGGCCTCCCCCGCCCGCCTGTAGCCCTTGGGCTTGGGCGCGGTACGTCGCCAGCAGCTCCGTCACGAGGGCGGGATCAAGTCCGACCCCAGGCCGGACCAGGTTGACGAGGATGAGGCCGATCGTCGCCGATATGGCGGTCGATACCAAGAAATAGGCGATCGTCCGCCCACCCACACGGCCGATCTTGCGAATGTCGCCGAGCCCGGCGACGCCGAGCGTCAGCGAAGCGAACACGAGGGGCACGATCGTCATCAGGAGCATCCGCAGGAAGATCTGGCCCACCGGACCGGCGACGTTGTTGCCCACCCATTGCACCTTCTCAGCGGCCCGGTCGGCGGGGATGCCCATCCACGCGACCCAGTCCGCCCCGGTCGCGAACGCGTTGGCGACGATGCCAACGCCGGCGCCCGACAGCAGTCCGACGATGATCTTGGTGTGAAGCTTCACGGCGCCTGCGAGGCCGCCCGGTGCAGCCGGCTGTGGCGATAGCCGTAGAAGAGGTAGAGGATGAGACCAATGGCGAGCCAACCCGCGAAACGCACCCACGTCTCGAGCGGCAGGCCGACCATGACGAACAGGCAGAGCGCGGCGCCCGTGAGCGAAACGAGCCATACGAACGGCACCCGGAACGGCCGGGGGCGGTCGCGATCGCTGTGGCGCAGCACCAGCACGCCCACGCAGACGAGCACGAACGCGAACAGCGTGCCGATGTTGGTGAGGTTGTAAGTCTCACCCGCGTCTCCGATCAGGGACCACAGTCCCACAAAGACGCCCGTGATCAGCGTCGTGATATAGGGCACGCGGGTCCTGGCATGCACCTTGGCCGCCCACGGCGGCAGTAACCCGTCGCGTCCCATCGCGAAGAAGATGCGTGGCTGCCCATACTGGAACACGAGCAGCACCGCCGACATGGAGACGATCGCGCCCAGCGCGACAATCCACCCCACCGTCGTGAACCCCGCGCTGTTGAGCGCCTTGGCGAGCGGGTCCGCGACGCCGAGCTCGGTGTACGGCACCATCCCCGTGAGAACGGCGCCCACGATCATGTAGATGACCGTGCAGATGGCGAGCCCGCCCAGAATCCCGATCGGCAGGCTGCGCTGCGGGTTTGTCGTCTCTTCCGCGGCGGTCGAGATCGCGTCGAATCCGATGTAGGCGAAGAAGACGATCGCCGCCCCCTGATGGATGCCTCGGAAGCCGTTCGGAGCGAACGGATGATAGTTTGCCGGGTTGAGGTGGGTGAGGCCGGCGATGATGAACAGACCGAGCACCAGGAGCTTGATCGTCACCATGACGTTGTTTACCGTGGCGCTCTCCCGAACACCGAGCAGCAGCAGCCAGGTAATGGCCGCGACGATCAGGAAGGCGGGCACGTTGATCAGGATCGGGATGCCAGCGACGTGGTGCGCGGTCTGCAGCAGGCCATGCACGGCGGGGTCGGGGGAGAGGAGCGCCGTTCGGTATCCCGTCGTGAGCCATACCGGAAGCTGAATGTCAAAGCTCCGGAGCAGCGACGTGAAATAGTCCGCCCAGGAGATCGCCACGGCGACGTTGCCGACGGCGTACTCGAGGATGAGATCCCACCCGATGATCCACGCGACCAGCTCTCCCAGGGTCGCATACGAGTACGCGTAGGCGCTCCCCGCCTGCGGGATCATGGCGGCAAGCTCGGCGTAGCACAGACCGGCGAGCGCGCAGCATACACCCAGCAGCAGGAACGACAAGACGAGCGCGGGGCCGGCGCCGCTACGGACGAGATGCCCGGCGGCGTCGTACTGCCCTGCGGCCGCGGTCCCGATGGCTCCGAAGATCCCGGCGCCGATTACGGCGCCGATGCCGAGCATGATGAGATCGCCGGCGCCCAAGGCCCGCTTGAGGGCGTACGGACTCTCGCCCTCGACGAGCAGCTCGGCAATCGGCTTGCGGCGGAAGAGCTGCCGCGAACTAGACAAACAGCGGCGCCAGCACCAGCGTGACCGTACTCAAGAGCTTGATCAGCACGTGCAACGACGGCCCCGCCGTGTCTTTGAAGGGATCGCCCACCGTGTCGCCGACCACGGCCGCCTTGTGGGGCAGACTGCCCTTCCCGCCGTATTCACCCGTCTCGATGAATTTCTTGGCGTTGTCCCACGCGCCACCACCGTTGTTGAGCAGCGTGGCCATGAGAATCCCCGCGATCGTGCCGACCATGAGGAACGACGCCACAGTCTCGGCGCCGACATGGAACAACAGTTTGAAGACCAGTCCCACGGCGATCGGCATGCCCACGGCGAGCAGACCGGGAGCCACCATCGCCTTGAGCGCCCCGACGGTCACGATATCCACCGCCCGACCG
>WNGI01000036.1_pt1 | contig 77485 bp, 66 predicted proteins | sample 5400621 | NCBI WGS metagenome assembly WNGI01 (sample SAMN13153374, study PRJNA577476) | soil metagenome | isolation source: 20 cm soil or saprolite under Garry oak tree replicate 1 | place: USA:California | collected 2016-06-15 | reverse complement strand
TTCCGCTGGTCGTCTTCATCGTCATCGCGCTTTCGCTCATCCCGCACGATATGCAGTACGGCCCCCAGGCGTCCCTGATCGCGGAGAGCTTCACTGGAAGGCTGCGCTACAGCGGCGCCTCGCTCGGCTACCAGCTGGCATCGATCGTCGCCGGTGGCCCGGCGCCGTACATCGCGACGAAGATCTGGTCGGGCGAGACGTTCTTGCCCGCCAAGAACCCATACATGATCAGCCTCTACATCCTCGCGTGTTGTGTCGTCGGATTCGTCGCAACCGTGATGCTGAAGGACCGGTCGAAATACGACCATACGCGGGAGTACGAGGAGCAGGAGACCGTCGAGGCGGAGGGAGTCCGCCGGCCTGCCATGGGCTGAGACTCAGGTCAGCCAAACGAGGAGATGCGCACGCACCCGCGTTAACGCTTTGGGGGCGTGCGCGTTTTCTTCGTCTTCAACATCTGTCTGTGGCTCGTCCTGTTCCTGGCGTGGCTGCCGTACACCGCGCTGATGGGCCTCGCCGATCCCGTGAGCACCCACGTGCGATTCATTCTCTCCGTCACGGCGGCGCTTCTCATCCTCCAGGGGTTCCTGCGGCACCGCCGCGCGAGAAGCCGGAAGCAGCTGCTCACCTAGGCGCTACAGTTTCGGCATAGAGCCCGACCCGGTTTTGGTCCTGCTTTTCGACGGGACTTGAGGTGTTTGAACACGCATGGCGCGCTGGGTTCGCCGGCGCGACCGGGCCGGCCGTGTGCTGGTCGTCGCCAACCAGAAGCCCGGAGTCCTCGAACGCTACGGCGTCACGCGCGAGGAAGCGGACCGCGCCGCCTGGACCGTCGGTCGAAACGGCAGCCGGCTCGAGGGCGCGGCCGCGATCAACCGGGTGCTGAAAGAGCTCGGCGGCGGCTGGCCGGTGCTGGCAGCGCCTTATCGATTGCGACCGCTTGCGGCCCTCGAAGAGTCTTTCTATCGCTGGTTCGCGAGAAATCGCTCCCGGTTCCACCGATTCGGTGTGACACCCGAGCGTGAGTGACCTGCTGGCGCCGGAGCATGTCTTCGCGCTGGTCGCGATCGCGCTGTCGACGGCGCTCCTGGTCGTCGCGGCCCGCCGGCGGCCTGGGTCGTGGCTGAAGGTGCTTGCGGCCGTGCTCGTGGTGGACGAGGTGAGCTGGTGGGTTTTCCTACTCGGCGGCGGGCAGCCCGGCAGCCAGGTTGCGCTCTCGCTTCCGCTCCAGTTGTGCGACGTCGCGATCTTCATCGCCGCCGCGGCGTTATGGACGCGGCGGCAGCTGGTGGTCGAGGTGACCTACTTCTGGGGACTGGCGGGGACGATCCAGGCTCTGCTGACGCCCGACCTGCCGCAGCACTTTCCGAGCTACCCCTACTTCCAGTACTACATCGCGCACGGGGGTGTGGTGGCGGCGGCGCTGGTGCTGGTCGTCGGGCTCGGGCAGCGTCCGCGACGGTGGGCGGTGGCCAGGGTCGCCGGCCTGACGGTCGCCTACGCGGCGCTGGTCGGATTGGTGGATGCGGTCACTGGCGCCGACTACATGTACCTGCGCAGCAAGCCGCCCACCGCCACGCTCCTCGACGTCCTCGGCCCGTGGCCGTGGTACATCCTCTCCGCCTCCGTGATCGCCGCGTTTCTCTTCGCGATCCTCGACGCGCCGTTTCGTCTACGCGAAAGGCGTGCCGAAGCGCTCCGCTGAGACGACCTCGATGAATGGTTTGCGTCTCTTTTTGCCGATTACCTTTCGCCTCGGGTAGCCCAGGGGGACCACCGCAATCACGTCATAGGAGTCCGGCAGCCCGAACTCCTTGCGCACGCTGTCCATCCCCACCCAGCCGGCCCAGTTCGAGCCGACGCCGTCACCCCACGCGGTGAGGATCATGGACTGGATCGCACGGCTGGCATCCGAGACTCCCAAAGAGTTTTTCTTCTCGTACGCGACGATGACCGCCGCAGCCGCTCCGGCTACGTAGGGTCCGGTCCTGATCAAGGATCCGAGCTTGCGCAGCCCATCGCGCTGGCGGACCAGGATGAAGTGCCAGGGCTGGGCGTTGGACGCGCTGGCGGTCAGGCGCGCCGCCTCCACTATCCGGCGCAAGGCTTCCTCGGGCACCTCCTTGTCCTGGTACTCCCGCACCGCCATGACCGTACGGGCCGCTTCATAAACCTGGTTTGCCATACGGGCAATTGTCTTAGCTTTATCCACGAGATGGACGAACCCAAGCCGGCCGAGCATCAATACGAGCGGCGGACCAGCAGCAAGCAGCATCGCGTCGAATACCAGGCCGCGAAAGACTCGCCAATGGAGCACAAGCCCCGGCTGATCACGTCGCGGTCGGTGGCCCCGACCATCCACGGCGCGGGAGCGATCGGCCGCTTCAACAGCTGGCTGGCGGTACACATCACGAGGGCCGTGGGCACGATGTGGGCCGCCTACCTCTTCGTCCTGATCGCGCTCGTGTCGTTTCCGGAGGCCCTGAAGGCATTCCTCCGCGGCGACACGGTGGTAGGCATCGCCTGGCTCAGCCAGTCCTTCCTACAGCTCATCCTGCTCCCGATCATCATCGTCGGCCAGAACGTGATCTCGGCCAGCCAGGATGCGCGCGCGGAGGCCGACCACATCACGCTCACCACGCTCCACTCCATCAACGTCCAGCAGCTCAAGATGCTCGAGCAGCAGCAGGCGATGCTGAAGCAGCAGCGAGAGATACTCGACCTGCTGGAGAGAAGGGGTATCTCGATCAGCACCGGCGAACCTGGTGCCTGACGGTCACGAAGCGGGCGCCTTTCTGAAGGCGACCCTGGAAGGCCAGCCCCGCGAGCTGGCGAGGCTCCTGTCCGACGATTCCGCGGCCAGGGCCGCGACTCGGCTTCGAGGCTGCGCGCGGATCTTCCTGGTCGGCACTGGAACGAGCTATCACGGCGCCTTGGCGGGGCAATTCATGTTTCGCAGCTCTGGGCTGGAGGCGTGGGCGGTCCGCGCCTTCGAGTTCGCCAGCTATCCGCCCGCCATGAGGGCGGACGATGGACTTGTTCTGCTCAGCCACCGCGGCAGCAAGCGTTTCAGCCGGGCGGCATTGGACGTCTTCGAGCGGCACGCGAAGCGCTGGGTGGCCGTCACGGGCGAGGGTTCGGCGCTGGAGGGCGAAGGGGTGGTCCACACCGTCGAGCAGGAAAAGTCGCCGGTCCACACCGCCAGCCACACCGCGGCCATGCTCAGGTTGGCGCAGGTCGCCGCCGCGCTGGGCAGGCCGGCATGGCGAGCGGAGCTGGCTGACCTTCCGGCGGCGGTGGCGACCGCGCTCGAGCTGCGCAACAGGGTTGCGGCCGCAGCGCGGCGCATCGAGCTGACACCCCTGGTCCACTACACCGGCGGGGGGCCGGCGCGTGCCACCGCCTACGAAGGTGCGCTCAAGTTGCGGGAGGCAGCGCACCTGGTGTCGGCCGAAGGCCACGACGTCGAAGGCATCCTGCACGGCCCGCTGGTCAGCATTCAGGCCGGCCAGACCGTGGTCGTGATCGCCGAGGCAGGCCCCTCCCAGGACCGCACGCGAGACGTGATCAACGCGCTGGGCGAAATAGGAGCCACGGTCATCGAGGTTGGATCTGCTGCCGATGGTTTCAAGACACCGCGGGTGGACGAGGTCCTGGCGCCTATCGTGAACGTCGTGCCTCTGCAACTGCTCGCCTACGAGGCGTCTCGCCTGCTGGGTGTGGATGCCGACAGCTTCCGCCGCGACGAGCCGCCATACGCGGCTGCCCAGGCGGGGTTCACCCTGTAGGCATGGACGTGCTCATTGAGGTCCTGACCACGGCCCTCGGGCTCGCGCTCCTCGCCGTGACCCTCTACGACCTCTTTCAGTCAGTGGTGCTGCCGCGCCCCGCCGTGAACAAGGTCCAGCTGGCCAGGATCGTGATCCGGCCGCTGTGGATCGCGTGGCGGTGGATCGGCTTGCGCTCCTCGCGCCTTGACCGGAACGAGGCCCGTCTGGCCGCGTTCGGGCCCATCTCGCTCCTCGTGCTGTTCGGCATCTGGGCGTTTGCGCTGGTGCTTGCCTACGGGCTGATCATCTACGGCGTTCGCGATGAGTTCCGTCCCGTCCTGCAGGACTTTCCTGAAGCGTTTTACGTTTCCGCGTCCACGCTCGTGCCCTTGGCTTACGGCGACTTCATTCCAGAGCAGGGCTTCGCGCGCACGGTCATCTTCTTCGAGAGCTTGAACGGGGTTGCGCTGGCCGCACTCGCGATCACGCTGTTGTTCGAGCTCTATGGCGCGTTCCGCTCACGTGAGGAGCCCGTGGTTGCGCTCGACGCCCTCGCGGGCGCGCCCGCCTCGGCGGTGCAGCTGCTGGAGACAGCGGCCGGAAAAGGCATGGATGGGATCCTGAAGGAGACGTTCGATGAGTGGAGGCAGTGGTCGGCCATGGTGCTGGAGAGTCACCTGGCATATCCGCTGCTGGTCTACTTCCGCTCCAGCCACGACAACGAGGCGTGGATCAACTCGTTCGGCGCGGTGATGGATTCCGCCGCGCTGGTGATGAGCTCGATGGAAGAAGAGCCGACCGCCGGCGCCGCCAAGCTCATGTTCACAGTCGGCAACCACCTCGTCGAGGACATGGCGTGGGTCTTCGGCCTCAAGCTGCAGTCGGACGCGATCATCGAGGAGAGCGAATACGTGGCCGCGATCGCCCGTCTGAAGGCGGCGGGGTACCGTGCCCACGACGGCGAGGTGCACTGGCAGAAGTTCTCCAAGATGCGCGGGAAATACGCCTCGGGTCTGAATCAGATCGCGCAGTGGCTTGCCGCGCCGCCGGCGCCCTGGGTGGGCGATCGGTCGTACCTGCCGCACCGCCAGCGGCCGCGCCGGGTGACGGCTCCGAAACCGGCCAGCTGATCAGCTGGTCAGCCCGAGTTCGCGCGCCTTGACGATCGCCTCGAGCTTCGAGTGCACCGCGAGCTTGCTTCCCAGGCTGCGGATGTGTGTGCGCACCGTCGTGTAGCTGATCCCCATCTCGGCGGCGATCGCGCGGCTTGGGTGACCTTCCGCCATCAAGCGGAGAACCTCCTTCTCGCGAGGCGTGAGTCGGTCGAGCTGGGCCTCGATCGACCTTCGTTTCGCGATCAGGGTCGAGATCGTGCGGGGCGTGATCAGCATCCGCCCGCGTGCGACATCCCGGATCGCGGACACGACTTCCGCCGCGGCGCGCGACTTGTGGAGGAACGCGCTCGCGCCTGACTGAACGGCCGCGAATCGTGCGGCGTCCGTGTCCTCTCGGGTGAGGAAGATCATCTTCGCGGCGGGCCGGATGCTCCGAACAGCGGCCGCCGCATCGGGCCCAGTTCCGTCGGGCAACCTGAAGTCGAGCAGGACCACGTCTGGGTTGAGCTCGGCCGCGGCCTGCACGCATTCGCCAACCGTGCCGACGTTGCCCACAACCTTCATGTCCGACTGGTCGTTGATCAACGCGGCGAGCCCCTCGGCCACCACCCGGTGGTCCTCCACGATCAGCACGCGTGTGGGGTTGTCATTGTCTTGAGGTTGGCCAGATGACGCGTCTGGTTCTTCGGCTAGGGTCACACTGCTAAAACCGGCGTATTCGGATGAGTACCCGAGCTAAGGTTTGTCAAGAAAAGAAGCGGGAAACTCTTGCCCTGAGCCGTTAGATTGAATCCATGGCGAAGAGGAGAAACGCCGTTTTGATTCCACTCTGGGTGGCCGTCGTCGCGGCCGGAGTGCTTCTTGCGCTGATGCTGCGAGCGGAAGCGGTCCTGACTCCGACCAAAGTCTCGAAGCCGACGTTTATCGCCGCTCCTTCGCCATCGACCGCGCCGAGCACAAATCCCTCATCGAGCGATGCGGTGCAGCGAAGCATCGGCAAGTCGCAAACCACAACTCCGCGGTTTGCGCCGGTCGCTCCGCAATCCGCCTCGGAGACGGCTCCGGCGCCCGGTCCGGCCCAGTGCCCGCCGCACGCAGCAAGCGGGCTGCCGTGTGTGGGGCCCTAAAAAAGAACCAAAAGGCCGGCCGCTTTTCGATGCGGCCGGCCCTTTTATTTGAGCCTCATGGGGACGCGATCAGTCGGCGATGGCGACCTTGGTGATGCGGGTGTCCCAGTTGGCCAGCGCCGATCGAGTGCCGCCGCATCGTCCGATTGGGCTCGCGATGAACTGCGTGTAGTTGCACGTCTGGCCGATGTACTCGGACGCAACCCAGATGCTCGACCCGTCAACAACGGCCGCGCCGTAGTCGCCCCAGCGGGTACGCGGGGGGTCGATGCCGAAGGCGGCGGCGTAGTTGGTGAAGCCATCGTCCGGGCCGACGCCTGCCTGGGCGATATGAATGGTCCCGACGCCGGCCTTGGAGTCGAAGCCGGCGTATGCCGCGCTCGGGTAGTCGCCAGGCCCAACCAGCGTGAAGGCCACCACGCCGGCGCCGTTGTCGTTGACCGCCAGCGCCGGATAGCTCAGGTTCGCGTCCGCCAGGCCCGCGTAGCCACCACCGGCCAGCTGGGCGTGAACGCGGCCGCCGGTGACGTGCGGTCGCGCCGCGAACCACTCGATGCCTGCCCGGATGTGGCCGTTGACGTTCAGTCCGGTGTCAAGAGCTCCGTAGATGATTCCGTTGGCGAAGGTGACCTGCTGCATCCGCGTGTCGTTGGTGTCGATGGCCTGTCCCTCGACCTGGTTGTGAGCCGGCTCGACGCCGACGGCCAGCCGCCAGCATCCCGACAGAGTTGCCGTCACCGGGAGCGTCGTGTCGTTGAGACAGTCAGCCAGCGGCGTCGCTCCTGGCTTCTGCTGCGCCTTGGGCGGCATGGCGTACCGACCGACATGCACGACGGCGTTGCTCATCCTGACGTTGGGCTGCGGCGAGTTGAGCGAGCTGGTGTTGGTGAGCGCCCAGACGATCAGGTCGGTCGACGTTCCGCTCATAGCTGCGTTCACCTCGTCGGCGGCGTTTGAGCTCAAAAAGAACTCGGTTCCGCTGCGCGAGGCGCTCGAGTCGTCGCTGTTTCCGGTATTGCTGTTCGGCGCCACCGCCGGCCAGACGGTGAAGCCGGCCTGGTTTCCCCGGACCATGCTGGTCGTGTCAATCTGGCTCACGCCAACAGTGGCGGCACCCGAGGCCAGCGCCCGTTTCGAAAAGGCGTAGACCTGCGCCGCCTTGTACTCCGGTCCGAAGAGGCTGTACTCGTTGGTGCTCACGTAGAAGCCGTTCGCGTCAGCTCCGATGTGCGGATAGTCGCCAATGCACGCGTTGGGATTGGTCCGCCAGGTTGCGGTCGGACTACCGGCCGAGCAGCCGTGGTCGGGTGTGCCCTGCGTGCCATCGTCCTGGACGGGCAGGTGGTAAAGGCTCCACGTACCGGTCGGGTCGGACGTCTGGCTGACGGCGATGTCGAGGCGGTTTGGTCCGGTAAGTCTTCCGCCGTTCGCTCCGGACGGCACGACCTCCAGCGTCAAGACGACGTGGAACCATCGCTGGGTGGCCGCGTCGAAGTAGCAGCTGGGGTCCGTAAGCTCCGGACCTCGAACCCCTGTCGTGCGATTGATGGCGGCGGCGTACGCATAGAAGGTGTTCAGGTCGACAGGGCCGACCAGCTTGTTGCCACTTGTGTTGTAGACGGCCAGCACATCGTTCACCGTCTCCAGCACAAAGCCGTTGCCGGCGCACAGGCCCTGGTCTGGAGGCTCCAGCGAAAATTGATTTCCGCCGTTCGCGAACCGCTGATCGTTGTGGTTCAGACCATCGAAGCTCAGCAGCTGCCGGGTGTTGGAGCGGTCCCTGGACGACTCGCCACTGTTCTGTCCGTCAGCCTTCCGGCCGTTTGACTTGCTGCGGTCCGGAAAGATTGGGGCGGCGTCGCTGGGTGTCCCTCCTGCATCGGAGCCGAGCCGGCCTAGCTCGGGAGCCTGCACGCTCCCGCCGACGAGCTCATCTGTGGCGAATGAGCTGGTTCCATAAGCCGCGATCTGTCGTGTGCCTGACTCGCTCGACGCGGCCACCGGGATGGCAGCCGCCATGCCTGCGACGATCGCGCCCGCCGCAAACCACACCATCTTGCGTCCACGCACACCCATTCCTCCTGTGCCTAACCGAACCAGAATCGAGCCCGCGACCACCATGAATCGATGCGCCCTGTCAGCTCTGGAGCCCAACCCAATCTCCACTCCAGCGGTTTCACAGCGGAATGGCCGATCCCCACGGCCACATCTCGAAGTCGTACTAATGTGGCAAAGGCTAGAAGTGAAAGTCAAGCATCGATAAGTCGCCGACCCGCTCGCGCGCAATTGTTCACCGGCATTTCATTCAGATGTGGTTTGCGGCCCGCGACGAGCGACGGCTAAGGTGGGTTGTGGAGCGCCTGTGAAGCACCGAGACCGCGCCAATCGTGCGCCATCCGCGCGTCGCGCGACGCCGGCCCGGCTGCTGGCCGGCGATGAGACGAGCATGGCGCCCTGGCGGACGCTCATCACCGCGGTCCACCCTCATCCGTCGGTCAAGATCAATCACGGCGCGACGTTCATGGTCACCGACCGCTACGGCGCGATCCCCGTCGGGTCGGAAGGCGAGTTCGGGCTCTACTCATCGGACACGCGGTACCTCTCGAGACACGAGCTGAGAATCAACGGCAGGCAGCCGGACTCGGTCGCCTCAGTGCGCCTCTCCTACCGCCACGCCCGCTGGCACATGATCGCGGACAACATCGCCGGGCCTGGAGGCGATATGCGCGAGGCGCGCGTCGCGGTCACCATCGACCGGCTGATCAACCTGCACCAGATGCACGAGGACGTCTCGCTGCATACGTACGCACGCGGGCCGGTGACCGTCTTGCTCGAGATCGCGTTGGAGAGCGACTTCGCCGACCTCTTCGAGGTCCGCTATCGCTCGTGGCAGCGGCGGGCTGACCTCAACACCTGGTGGCTCGGCCCCAACTGCCTCGAATCGCGCTATCAAAACGGCGATTTCGTCCGCCGCTGCGTCATTCGCATCCTGAAGGAAGAAGCAGGCGTGACCTACGCGAACGGTGCTCTTCGCATCCCGGTCGACCTCGAGCCCGGAGAGGAGTGGTCGATGTGCCTGCAGTACGACCTCCTGACCTCGGATGACCAGGCTCCCGACCTCGCCCGGCGGTGCGCGTTCGACCCGGAAGAGCCGGATCCGATGCGCCAGGCTCGAAGCTGGCAGCTGTCGGTATCACAGGTCGAACCGTCGGATCTCCGACTGCAGTTCGCCTATCGGCGCGCTGTTGAAGACCTCGCGGCTTTGCGTCTGCACGAGCAGGAGACGATGTCGGAGCGCTGGATGCCCGCCGCCGGGCTGCCATGGTTCATGGCGCTGTTCGGGCGCGACTCGCTGATCGCGTCACTGCAGGCGATGGTCGTGCAGCCCACAGCCGCAATCGGCACCCTGGAGAACCTGGCGCGTTGGCAGTCCGAGGGCGACGATCCCGAGCGCGACGCCGAACCGGGCAAGATTCCGCACGAGCTTCGCGTCGGCGAGTGGGCTCACTTCGGCCTCGTGCCGCACCGCCCGTACTACGGGACTGCCGACGCCACCCCTCTGTATCTGCTGCTGCTGGCTGAACACTACCGTTGGGTAGGGGACGCCCAGGCCCTGGCGTCGTTCCGACAAGCCGCGGAGCGCTGCCTCGAGTGGATCGACCGGTATGGCGACCGCGACGGCGACGGCTTTCAGGAGTACGCCACACGAAGTCCGAAGGGCTACCGAAATCAAGGGTGGCGCGACGCGCATGATGGCGTGCTGGATGAGCTCGGTGCGTTCCCTGAGCTGCCGATCGGCACATCCGAGATGCAGGCCTACGTCTACGGCGCGAAGATGCGCATCGCGCCTCTATTCGAAGCTTGGGGTGACAGCGCACGAGCCGTCCGGCTGAGAAGTCAGGCGGCCGAGCTGCGCCGCCGGTTCATCGAGAAGTTCTGGCTGGACGAGCCGGGCGAGCTGGCGTTTTGCATCGACGGCAAGAAGAGGGCGGTGCCGACCGTCGTTTCGGACTCCGGCCACTGCATGTGGATGGGCATCCTCGACGAGGAGCGCGGTCGGGCGGCAGGCCGGCGCCTCATGCAGCCGGACATCTTCACGGGGTGGGGACTGCGTGTCCTCTCCGATCGCCACCCCGCCTATGACCCGCATTCATACCAGCGCGGATCTGTGTGGCCTCACGACAGCGTGATCGCCGCGGCGGGGCTGCGCCGGTACGGCATGACCGAGGAGGCGTGGTCGATCCTCGACGGCCTGCTGGCCGCGGTCATGTGCTTCGAGGACATACAGATGCCGGAGCTCTTCGCCGGCTTGCCGAAGCGCGAGTTCGCGGTGCCGGTGCCGTATCGGACGGCCAACGTGCCCCAGGCGTGGGCCGCCGGGTCGGTGATGCAAATGGTGCGGATCCTGCTGGGCCTCGAGCCCGACGTGCCGGCGGGCAAGGTGTATCTCGACCCGGCGCTGCCGGTGTGGTGTTCCAGGCTTGAAGTGCGGAATCTACAGCTGGGACGGCACGGAGTGAAGCTGGTCGTGGAGCGGCGGCCGGATGGAGAGCATTCCGTTGATGCGGAGGCGGATGGGCTGGAGATTGTGCGGGGCGTGCCGGACTGGTTGAGGGTCGCGGCCGACTGAAGGTTGCCTCGTATCTCCCATTTATGGGGATGTCGCCACCGTGGGCGTGTTCTACCTGTATGGACTCTCGGCGGATAGCCATCATCGTCAGCCCCTGGTTTCCCGTTCCGCCGCAGGGTTATGGGGGCATCGAGCTGATGGCGTACAACCTCGGCCGCGAGCTGTCGAGCCGGGGGCACCATGTGACGATCATCGGGCGCCAGGGATCGCAAGGTCCGTACGAGTCGCTGGCGCTCGCGCCTGAAAGCTGGACACGCCAGCTCGGGACTCGTGACGAGCTTGCGCGCGAGAACCTGTTCCTCTATCGCGCGTATGAGACCGTACGCCGGCGGGCGTTCGACGTCATCCACGACAACTCTGGAATGAACGGCATCCTGGTCGCGGCGCAGGCGCGCCTGCAGGCTCCTGTCGTAGCGACGCTGCATGGTGCGCTATCGGAAGCCGAGGGCGATTTCCTCAACGCCGTCGATCGACAGGTTCACCTTGTGTCGATCAGCCGAGCGCAGCAGGCACTGGTCGCCAGCGTCGAGTGGCGTGGCATGGTCCACAACGCGATCAATCCCGAGGAATACACGCCGATCACCAAGCCGGAAGAAAAGCAGGACTACCTCATCGAGCTGGCGCGAATCAGCCCGGATAAAGGACAGGATGTCGCGATCGAGATCGCCAAGCGCTTGAGGATGCCGCTCGTACTTGCGGGCAAGGTCGATTACGACGCGCGGCGCTACTTCGAAGAGAAGATCAAGCCCAACCTCGATGGACAGGTGACCTGGAGGGAGGACGTGCGGGGCAAGGAGAAGGCGGAGCTGCTGGCTCGCGCGAGGGCGATGCTCTTCCCGATCCAATGGGAGGAACCATTTGGCATTGCGATGGTCGAAGCCATGGTCAGCGGCACCCCTGTGATCGCGATGCGCCGAGGTGCCGCACCCGAGGTGGTCGAGCCGGGCGTCACAGGATTTCTCGCCGAGGATCTGGACGGAATGGTCGAAGCCTTCGGCAGGATCAAGGAGATCGACCTGAAGCGATGCGCGGAAGTCGCAGCCGGGCGTTTTGGTCCCGCACAGATGGCGGACGGTTACGTGAACGTCTACGAGCGCGCGATCGACGACGCGTTGTACAGCGCCCCGCCTCTCAGCTAGTGATTCGAATCCCGGCCGGCATCGGGCCGGGCTTCACCTGCGTGCCGTCGACTGAAAAATCCAGGCGCTCACCCGCAAAGTGGAGGCCGGTCACCTCGATCCGGTTCCACAACCCGGTTTCGATTGGCGCAATGCGGAGCGTCTTGCTGTGTGGGTCGGCGTCCAGGCCCAGAATCGACGCCACGCACGTGAACATCGCGGCCGCTGACCAGAGCTGCGGGGTGCAGGTGTTCCAGTACTCCTTGGGCGGTTCGCCCGGTGTACGCACGTCACCACAGAAAAGCTCTGGCGGCCGGTGCATCGGGAAGCCGATTGATGCCTCGATCAGCGCGCGTGCGGTGCGTTCGGCCTCCGCCGCGAATCCGTACTGCCGCATCCCGGCCACGGCAAGCGCGGTGTCGAACGGCCACACCGAGCCGTTGTGGTAGCTGCATGGGTCGTAGTTGACCGCACGGTCCGATAGCGTGCGGATTCCCCAACCCGAGAAGAGGTCCCGGGACGTGAGGCGACTCGTCACATGCGCAGCCCTGGGCCCATCAAGGATCCTCATCCAGAGGCAGTGCCCGGGATTCGAGGTGATGGCTTCGACGGGGCGCTTGGCGCCGTCGAGCGCCTGGGCTATGAACTTTTCATGCGGCATCCAGAAGTCACGGTTGAAATCGCGCTTCAGCCTGGCCGCATCTTTCTTCAGCGCGGGGTTACGACGGGACATACCGACGAGACCGCGCTGCAGATAAGCCTGCACCTCGCACAACGCGGCGGGACGAGCCACCTCGCTTCCATCGTTGTTGGTGAGCGAATCATCGGAATCCTTCCAGCCCTGGTTGCGCGCGCGGCCTCCGTAGTGCTCGATGTAGCCATCCCCATCCGGGTCGCCGAAGGTCCTGCACCACTCGAGCGCGGCTTCGGCCGCAGGCCAAAGCTCGTCCGCAAGGCGATGGTCGTACGTCCAGTTCTCGGTTTCAGTCAGGGCACAGAGAAAGAGCGGCGTGGCGTCGATGGTGCCGTAGAGGATGTGCGGCCACAGCCCGCGCTCGACCACCTCGCCGGAGCGCACCTCGTGGAGGATCCTGCCCGGCTGTTCTTCGCTGCTCTCGTCGACGTGCCTGCCCTGGTGCTTGGCGAGGTACCGCAGGACGCCGCGCGCAAGCTCGGGGTTGACGTGGAGGAGCTGGATCGAGCTGATCAGCGCGTCGCGGCCGAACGGCACCGCGAACCACGGCAGCCCGGCTGTCGGATAGATGCCCGTGTCGTAGGTGTTGCACAGCATGCGGACGTCCGCGATTGCCTGCTCCAGCAAATCATTGAGGACCGGGTTGTCGGTGCGCACCGACATGCAATCGGCCGCCCAGCGCGGGTATACGTCTCGGACGGCGCCAAGGCCGGTGTCGAAATCGACAGCGGCTGTGTCTGCGTCAGGCACCACGTCAACTGTCAGGACGAATTCCCGGCCCGGTGCGAGCCGCAGCTGGTGCTGCAGGCCCTCGGGAAAAGTGACAACCCGCGTCGAGCGGCCGTCACGCGAGAAGCGCACTCCGTCGACGGTCTTGACGGCGGGTGCGGGAACGGGAGCTCCCAGCCCGGGCGCCGCGCCGCGAATCGCGAGCATGGCGGCGAAGTCGGACGCCACATCCAGCTCGAGCACAGCGTCGACGCTTATCGAGCCGCGGTTGGCGACCGTGATCCTTTCGTGCAGGCCCGCGTCCACAAACCGCAGGCGAGTCACGTGCACGGCACCTGCGTTCAGCTCGAAGGTTGCAGAAGCGTCGTCCGCCTGGAAAGCCACCGGGTCGGGCCGAACACCGTCGACGAGAACCTGAAACGTCGACAGAATTCGCGTGTCGCCCGACCACAGGCCATCGCCGCCGAACTCGCCCGGCCTCATCGACCCATCCCGCGCCGACACCGCGAAGAACTGATCGTTCTTCAGCATCACGCGCTCGGAGACGAGCTGCCCCGTAGAAATCATCGGGGCGGTAGTGTGCCGTATCGGAGGCTAGTTCGCGCTCCCTACAGCTGAAGTCGCGGCGCCGGCTTCAAACGCCGGGCGGGAGCCGAGCGCGTAGCTGGTCCATTCATTGCGCGAAAGCAACTCGACCGCGATTGCTTCGAGGTCGCGCACGCGCTGGTTGGCGCGGATCGCCTCGCGGATCGAGAGAATGCCCACCGCGGGATGGCGCTTCTCGATCACGTGCCGCAGCATGTTGAGGTGTGCGTTGTCGGGCACACCCGGCTCGCGGATGCGCCGCACGGCCGCGCGAACGGTCGCCTGCGTTCCGTCGATCGCCTCGCCCTTCCCGAAATCGAACTTGTAGCTGGGGCTGCGTCCGGCTGAGCGCTTCTCGCCGCTGAGCTTGATCCACTTCGCGTTTTCCGCCCCTTTGCCGACGTCGATCACGAGCCGCACGTTGCGACCCTGGTACTCGAAGGTCGCGTTCATCCGCGCGTAGCTCTCGCGCTGCCCGGTCAGCCCTTCGTGACGGCCGATCAGGAGAGGCGACTCCGCGTCGAGCTTGATCCGGTCGATCGGCGTGACCAGCGAGATGATCGCGAAGGCGTGGGGTATGAGATCGGCGATCACGCCGATATCCGCGGCGGCGCCCGTGAGCGGCTGCTCTTCGAGGATCTCGATCCGGATCTCCTCCACGCTGTCGAGGAAGTTGCGCAGCGTTCGCTCCTCCGTCAGCAGCATTCCGAGCAGTCGCACTTCGAGCTTGAAGTAGTAGTGGTCGGCGGCCACAATCTCAACCCCGCCGGGAGCCGTGTCAAGGAAATTGCGGTACTCGTCGGGTGGGGCGCCCAGAGGTTTTTCGATCAGCACGACGTCGCTGAGGTCGTAGTAGCGAGCGAGCGTCGGAAGGTGGGTCGCCGCCGGCGTCGCGATGTACGTGATGACGTACGAGCTCGATTCCAGCTCGCGTTCGAGCTGGTCGCGCGCAGGCGAACCGTGGCTGTCCCAGTAGAAGGCGTCACCGTGCGTGCGCACCTCCTCTTCCTTCACGCCAAGCCGATCGCGCGCGCCCGGTGAATCCTGCTCCACCACGTGGGTCCGGAAGTTGAAGAACTGCTTCAGCGTGAGGAGGTGTTGATACGCCTTCTGCCCCCACTGGCCGAAACCGATGAGCACGAAGTCTTTCTGCAGGTGACGTTCCTCTTCGGCGAGCGCATGGAGCCGCGCGTTCTTGATCGCCACCGCGGCCTGCACAGCCAGTGACTGAGCGCGCTGAACCTCGTCCGGCGTGAATGTCCGGTTGCGATTTCGCTCGGCCAGGATCGCCGCGCCGATGGCCTGCTCGTCCGCCATCAGGGGAAGCGCCATCAGCGACCTGACGCCAAATGTCCGGACGTACGCTGGGTCGACCTGGGAGTTGGCGGACGTGTCGTCGATCACGACCGGCTGCTCTCGGTTCATCACGTCAAACAGAAAGGACGCGCCCGACCGCTCGCCGTGTTGGCGGCGCCAGAGGTCCTGCATGTCGGACGCCGCCGCCCCGTACCAACCTTCGCGATCCTCTTCGTACAGGGCGATCTGGCACAGAGACGCGTCGACGAGCCGCACCAGGTTCTGGGCGACGAGGGTCAGGGTCTGGTCGAGGTCGATGGAGCTTGCGATCGCCTTGCTGACATCGGCCACCAGCTCCAGCTGCTCGGCGTGGCGCTGCGCCTCTTCGTACAGGCGTGCGGTTTCGACCGCGACCGCGAGCTGACCTGCTGCTGCGCGCAGGGCCTCGACCTGCCCCCAGTCGGGTCGGCGCTGGTCGGAACGGTGATAGCCGACTTCGAGGACCCCGGTCGCCCGCCGCGATTGATCGCTGCCAAACGGCACGAAGATCCGGACCAGATCCTTGTGGCCCCCGCGTTCGAACACTTCGCCGGCCAGCGTGAACGGCGCGTTGTCCGCGGCATATCCTTGCTCCCTCTCGCCGACAAGACACGCGAGCACCTTGCCCAGCACCATGCCGTTGCTGTAGACGACTGGGACCTCGATCCACGTCGACTGGACCGGGATCCCACCGGAGACCACATCCGAGTGATCGGTGGCTGGCATGGGCCCGACGATGACCGTCTGCCAGGTGCGGGCGACATACACGAGCACGTCATCCTGGGCGAGCTCGCGATCCTCATCCAGGGCCCAACGCGGCACCCGTGCGTGCGCCCCGCGCGACCCTGCCCGCGAGGTCTCGGCGGCGTCGATTGCCGCCGCGGGCGCTGCGCCGGCCGCCATCCGGACGATCATCGCCTCGATCGGGTCCTCGCGTTCCTCGAGCAGATACACAGTGGCAAAGTTGAAGTCGAATTCCGGCACCTCGGAATCCGTCAGATGACCGGCCACGGCATCGATGACCTGGTGCCGGCTGGCACCGGGCTTCAGCATCGCCGTGGTCATGTCGCCGAGCGCGCTGAGCAGGCGGTTGCTGTTCTCCAGCTCAGCGATCAGGCGCTGCGAGGCGAGCGCGCCTCCGATCAGCTGGGCGCCCGCCTTCAACATCTCGTCGGTAGACGGCGCGCGCCGGACGGTGGCGAGGCGGTCGCGGCTGAGCAGCACCAGGTAGCCGTGCGGGTCGTCGGGCTGGCCCAGCGCGTACGCCGCGACCGGGTGAAGGTCGGCCTCGGCGGTCGCGTCGCCCAGGGTTTTCTTGAGCACTGCGTCCCACGGTATGGATGGATCGCTGCGCTCGATTTGCGTGGGTGCCGCCACCCGCAGATGCGCGGTGACGAGCTCGAGGTGTGAACGTTGGTGGCCGAACTGGTAGATCGCCGCGCCGTCCAGGTTGCTTGCCATGAGAAGGTCGGCGAGCGCGATCGAGAGCAGCCGGCGGAGCTCTTTGGCGTTCGTCCTCGCGTCTCCGACCGGAGTTGTGAGCAGCGAGGTGAGGCGCGACAGGCCATCTAGCGCGGCCCGTTCGGCTCCCTCCAGCGCGGCCTGGACGAGCCCTGCCGCCGTGCCGGCCCGTCGCTCCAGCTCCTTGAGCCGGCTGTCATCCGGGGCGCGCTCCTTGTTGCGGTAGTTCAGGTAGATCAGGCCGAGGAGCCGATCGCCGGACAGGAGGGGCAAGCCGATGGTCGACTGGACCTGGTACCGGCGGATGAACGTCGAATCGATCTCGGCCGGCGCGTTGCGAGCCACGAGGTGCTGGCGCGTCACGGTGAGCCAAACCGTCGAGCCGTACTGGTGCACCGCCAGGTCGTCGGGTACCTTGCCCTGCGACTCGTCGGCCAGATATCGCGTCAACTGCTCGTGCATGTCGGTCAGCGAGTCGAGCAGGCTCTCCTGCGGCTGTCCCGTGGCGAACGGCGCGTAGTAGCTGTGAGTCGACTCTTCATAAAGGAAGATCGACACGATCTCCGCCCCGGACGCGTGCTGAAAGTCGGCGATCACACCGCGGAGGACCGCGGCAAGCCCCGAGTTGGCTTCGACCGGCGGGCGAATCACTTTGTCAGCCGATCATCACACGGATTGCGCCCCGCCGCTGGCCCCTCCGCGCTTCGACCACCCCACGCCTAGGGCGTGGGGACCCCAGTAGGAATGGGGAGGAGGCGCGCCCTCGCCACCCCGCCCAGCCATGACGCGCTGGGTCGCGGATGGCGAACGAAAGTCTGCCGGTCCACGGCGACCAGGCCAAACGTCGGCGCGTATCCGAAGGCCCACTCGAAGTTGTCGAGCAGCGACCAGTAGAGGTAGCCGCGCACGTCGATCCCCTCACCTAGGCACGCCACGACCTCGCGAAGGGCCGCGTGAATGTAGGCCGTCCGCTTGTCGTCGTTACCGGTCGCGATCCCATTTTCGGTGACCAGGATTGGGACGCCCGGACAGCTTCGGTGGGCCCGCCGGATGGCTCCGCCCAGGGCCTGCGGGTAGTACTCGTATCCCATCTGCGTCGTCTGGTCCGTCTCCGACATCTCGCGGGTGATGTCGCTCCAGTCATGGCCGGGGCTGCGCGCTCCCTCTGGGCCGTACCGAAAGCGCGTGTAGGTCTGCACGCCGATGAAGTCATCCTGGCGCGCCATCTCCAGGAACCAGTCGCTGACGCGCGACTCGACCTCGAGCGAGCTCGCGCCAGGTTGAGCCCCGTCCTCGTACTGGAGATCGGGCAGCGCCAGCGTCACGCCCGTGGGAATGCCCGCCCGGGCCCGGATGGCAGCCGCGCCGAGGCGGTGCGCCTCGAGCAGGTTGTCGACCGCCCGCTGCGCGCCGTCGCGGTCGTCGGTGTGGCCTGGTGGGTTGATCCCGAGCAACCAGCCGCTCGAGCCCAGGCCTTGCGGCTCGTTGAGCGTGCACGCGTAGGCGATGCGGTCGCCAAGCGCCTGCGCGACCCGGTCGCAGTAGCGCTCGAAAAGGGCGGGGAACCCCTCGTATGCCATCCCGCCCAGATCGTTCAGCCACCTCGGCACAGTGAAGTGGTGAAAGGTGACGATCGGGGCCACACCTTGCTCGTGGCAAGCGTCGAGTACGCGCCGGTAGTGCGCAAGCTCGGCACGGGAGAACTCGCCCGGGGCCGGCTCGATGCGGGCCCATTCGATGCCGAACCGGAACGAGTTGAGCCCAAAGCCCGCGAGCATCGCGATGTCCTCGCGGTAGCGGTGATAGAAGTCGCACGCATCGCCTGACGGCTCGCGGGACGGAGTGGATTCGATGTGCTCCCACCACCACCAGTCGCTGTTGCTGTTGCCTCCCTCCGTCTGGTAGGCGGAGATCGACGCGCCGAAAAGGAAGCCGTCTGGAAACTGCAGCGTGTCCCCCATCCGGCCGAGTTTAGATCCTCCTCGAACACCAAGATTGACAAGGTGGCGGGGTGCCACTACCATTCCCGATCGTCGCCTAGGCGAACGTTCGTCTTGGCGCGCGCCACCGGGTCACATGAGCCCCGGCAGGGGTCGAAGCTGACGCCCCGGCAGGGGATGAATTTGGGGAGGAGTGCACTAATGACCGACGTCTTGGCGAAGCTTAGTTCGCGGGCGATTGCGGGAGGTCTCGGGGTCTTGCTCCTGATCGCCTGCTCGTCCGGCGGTGGTACCAACAACCAGACGGCTTCCTCGACCGACGTCACGGTCTGGACCGCGTGGGGCGGCAACGAGCTTGCCGCGTTCCAGAAGGTCTTGAAGCCCTTTCACGACCAGACCGGGATCACGGTTCACCTGACCACTGTTCGAGACGCGAACCAGCTGTCCATCAACGTGGACGCAGGCACCAGCCTTCCCGACATCGCTCCGGGCCCCACGGTTGACAAGGTCAAGGACTGGGCCACCAAAGGCACCATGAAGCCGGTCGAGACGGCTCTCGGTTCGTCCTTCAATGACTACATCACGAACACGTACCCCGCGCTGACCACCGTGCCGTCTGGTGGTGGCGACAACCTGTACATCGGCATCGTGGGCGGCAAGCACTACGAGCTCATGGTCAAGACTCAGGTCAAGGGTTTGTTCTGGTACAACAAGAAGGTCTTCACCGGCACCGCGCCGAAGACGTTCGACGAGCTCCTCGCGATCAATCCTTCGCAGTACGGAGCTGACAAGCTCTTCTGCGTCGGACTCGAATCAGGCGGCGCCTCCGGCTGGCCCGCGAGCGACCAGATCGACAACATCATCATGCGGCAGTCTGGCGACAAGGTCTACACCGACTGGATCCAGGGCAAGGTGAAGTTCAGCTCGGCCCAGATCAAGCTCGGGTACCAGACCTACCTGAAGGAAGTCTCCGCCCAGAACGTGTACGGCGGACCCAACACAGTTCTGTCGACCGCGTTCCAGAGGGCCGGCAAGCCGCTGTTCGCGGCCAAGCCGGGATGCCTGTTCCTGGAGCAGGCGACCTTCATCCCGAGCTTCTTCCTCGAGGACTATCCAAACCTCAAGGCCGGCGTCGACTTCGACTTCTTCGGACACCCCAGCGTCGCCTCGCAGTACGACGGCAACGTCAACGGCTTCTACGACCAGTTCGCGATGTACAACGACACGCCCGCGGCGCGCAAGCTGATGCAGTACATGGCGACGTCCCCCGCGCAGCAGATCTGGGCGGACGCCGGCGGCACGCTGACCGCCATCAAGACCATCAAGTACAACGACCCGGTGTTCAATCGCGCGGCCGAGGTCGCCAACAGCGCCAAGAACCTGCTCGTGACCGCCGGGGACTTCATGCCCTCGGACATGCAGGCTGCGTTCTGGAAATCCCTGCTCAACGTCACCAAGAATCCGTCAAGCCTCGATTCCGAGCTGGCAAAGCTCGACCAGGTACAAGCCGCCGCGTACAAGACCAGTTAGCGACCAGGATCGTCTTTGATCGGCCGGGGCGGGCGCATCCCGCCCCGGTCCCAGGCACCCTCAGAAGGAGGTAGACGGGGTGGATCAGGTCATCACGGCAGTTGTTGCGGTCATCGGTGTTCCGCTGGTCCTGCTTGGCTACATCGTCCTGGGTGAGCGCGTCATCGAGCGCCTACCCGATACCATCCAGACCTGGATCCGACCTTACTTCTGGGCTCTGCCGGCGATCGGCTTTGCCACGATCTTCATGGTCTACCCGCTGCTTCGCACGGTCTTTCTGAGCTTCCGCAACAACGCCGACACCGACTGGGTCGGCTTCAACAACTACGTCTATTTCTTCACGTTCCCAGATACCTTGACGTCTCTTCGAAACAGCTTGCTGTGGCTGATCTTCTACACCTTCTTCGCCGTAGGCCTGGGTTTGATCATCGCCATCCTCCTCGACCGCGTGCGCTACGAGCAGGTGGCGAAGATCGCCATCTTCCTACCGGTCCCGATCAGCGCAGTCGCCGCGTCGATCATCTGGAAATTCATGTTCGACTACCAGCCGCCGGGCAGCGTGCAAACCGGCACGCTCAATGCCGCGATCGGCGCATTCGGGGGACAGCCGGTTGCCTGGCTGGTGAACTCGACCACCAACAACCCGGCCCTGATCTTCGTGGGCATCTGGAGCATCACTGGCTTTTGCATGGTGATCATCTCGGCCAGCCTGAAGTCGATCAGCACCGAGGTCCTCGAGGCAGCCCGAATCGATGGAGCCAATGAGTTTCGGATCGTGCAGCTGATCGTCACGCCGCTTTTGTGGCCGACGATCACGGTCGTGGGCACCACCATGATCATCAACGCCCTCAAGACATTCGACATCGTTTACGTGCTTACCAGCGGCGCCTATGACACGGATGTCATCGCGACCAACATGTTCCGGCAGCTGGCGACGTCGCACTATGCGCGCGCGGCCGCTGTCGGAGTCGTCCTCTTTCTGGCCATCGTGCCGCTGCTCGTGGTCAACATCCGTCGGTTCCAGCAACAGGAGGAGACACGATGAGCCAGGCCGAGGTCACGACGCGCCGGGAGACGGCCGGGGCCGGCGCAGCCGTAGGGGTGCTGGACCGGTGGGGCCACCAGCTGCAGCGACTGCCGCTTCACCTCGTGATCATCATCTTCATCGCGATCTGGATCGTCCCGACGATCGGGCTGATCGTCAACTCGTTCCGCAACGTGCAGGACATGGGCAGCGCCGGATGGTGGAGCGCGCTGTTTCCACCCCACGGTTTTTCCCTGGGCAGCTACCAGCAGGTTCTCAACACGGAAAACGTGACGACATCGATTTTCAACAGCGTGCTGATCACGGTTCCCGCGACGGTGATCCAGCTCGCGATCGCGACGATGGGCGCCTACGCCTTCGCCTGGATGAAGTTCCCCGGCAAGGACCTCTTCTTCATCGTGATCGTGGGCCTGATGGTGGTTCCGATCCAGATGACGCTGATCCCGGTGCTTCAAATCTTCAAAGCCACGGGTCTCGCGGGTACGTTCATCGCAGTCTGGCTCGCCCACTCGGGCTACGGCCTGCCGTTCGAGGTCTTCCTCCTGCGCAACTACCTGGGCGGTCTGCCGCGGGAGATCTTTGAGTCGGCCGAGATGGACGGCGCCGGCCATGCCGTCCGCTTCTTGCGGATCGCAGTCCCGATGACCGTGCCGGCGATCGCGTCGCTGACCATCTTCGTTTTCCTCGGGGTGTGGAACGACCTTCTGGTCTCGCTGACCTTCCTGGGGAGCAGCCCGAACCGTCCGTTCACGGTCGTCATCACCCAGCTCGTGACGTCGCTGGGCGGAGGCTGGCAATTCCTGACCGCCGCGGCGGTCCTTCAGATGTCGCTGCCTCTCGCCGTGTTCATCTTCCTGCAGCGCTACTTCGTGCGCGGCATCACGAGCGGATCGGTCAAGGGCTGACGGCGTAACGACCCAAGCATTCGACGTGGTCGTGATGACCACGCACGATATCGGCCGGCATCTCCACTGCTACGGCGTGGCGAGCGTCGTCAGTCCGAATCTGGACGCGCTCGCCGCGGACGGAGTGCGGTTCGACATGGCTTTCGCGACCGCGCCGCAGTGCAGCTCGAGCCGGGCCAGTCTCGCGACCGGTCTCTACCCCCACAACAGCGGCGTCATGGGGCTGGCGCATCGCGGTTTCGACTGGGAGCTGACCGCGACGCATGCGGCGGCGGTCTTCGCGAGCGCCGGGTTGGAGACCCACCTGTTCGGAGGCCAGCACGTGACGCAGCACCCGGACCAACTTGGGTTCCACCGGATCCATCCCGCCGACGCGATCGGGGAGGTGATCGCCGCACAGCCGGGCGACCGTCGCATGTACATCGAGATCAACTTCGACGAGACCCATCGCCCGTATCCGACTGCGGGCGAACCTCCCGCCGGGCTTGTGATCCCCGGCTACCTGCCGGACGGTCCCGAGGCGATCGACGAGATGACTGCCGTCGAGCAGACCATCACAGCCATGGACGGCTCAGTTGGACGCGTCCTGGCCGCGCTGGAGAGAACCGGGCGTGCCGCGAATGCGCTGGTTGTGTTCACCACCGACCACGGCCTCGCCATGCCGCGCGCGAAGTGCACGCTCTACGACCCGGGCCTGGAGGTCGCTCTCATCGTGCGGTGGCCCGACGGTGGCATCGGGCGCGGCGTCTCAAACTCCGAGTTGGTGAGCAACATCGACGTCCTGCCCACGCTTCTCGAGTCGTGCGGCATCACGATTCCAGCCGGCATCCAGGGCCGATCCCTGTTCGAGCGGGGGCGGGAGGCGATCTTCGCCGAGAAGACCTTTCACAGCTACTACGACCCGATGCGCTGCATCCGCACGCACCGGCACAAGTTCATTCGCAACTTCGAGACGGCTTTCGCGGTCGAGGTCCCTGCGGACATCCAGGTGGGCGCGGTCTTTCGCGCCAACCCCGCGCGCTACTCGACAGATCGCCCAAGCATGGTCGAGCTCTACGACCTCGAGGCTGATCCCCTCGAAGAGCGCAACCTGGCCGGCAGCGAGTCCGTGCGCGATGTGGAAGCTGACCTGAGCGCTGCTCTGTGGGACTGGATGCGCCAAACCAGCGATCCGGTGCTGGACGGGCCCGTGCAATCGCCCCGGTACCGCCAGGCCATGAAGGGTCAGCCGCATCGAAGCTAGCGTGCGGCCGGACCGCGTTGTCCTTTCGAGGACGGCGGTCATCGCGATCGGGCTCACGTTCCTGCTGATGGGGCTGGTCGTCTCGGCTTACGGGCCCCTCCTCGAGCACCTGACGCGGCGATTCGGTGTGAGCCTTCCAGTGGCGGGTGCGACGATCAGCGTCCACTTCGGCGGCGGGCTGCTCGGCGTGCTGATCGCGATGCGATCGATGGAGAGACTGCCGGCACGAGTCACCGTGATGGTTGCCTGCGGGATTGGCGCCCTGGGCTGCGCCGCCGTCGCCGTGGCGTTCATCTGGCCTTTCTTCCTGGCGGCGATCTTCGTGGTCGGGCTGGGCTTCGGCGCTCTCGTGCTCGGACTGAACCAGCTTGTCGCCTACAGCGAGGGCCGCCGCAGAGCGGCGCTCCTGAGCGGGCTCAACAGCGCGTACTCAGCCGGCGCCGTCGCTGGGCCGGTCCTGGTCGCGGCCTTCGCGCGCGACCACTTCTCGCTTCTATTCCTGGCCGCGGCGGCGGTCGCGCTGGCGTTGGTCCTCGGAACGGCCGGGATCGTCGGGCGGCTCCCCGTCGGGTCAGGCTCCTCCGGCCGCCCGGGGCTGCTTGTCATCGTCTTCATCGTCGCTTTCACTCTGTACGTCGGCCTCGAGACCGGCACTGGAGGTTGGATGCCGTCTCACCTCGAATCCGCCGGCCTGCGCTCGCAGGACGCGGCCGCAGCGACCTCGGGCTTCTTTCTTGCGATCGTCACGGGTCGCTTGCTCATGACGCTGATGCCCGCGCACGTGCCAGAGCACGTGATCGTGATCACGGGAGCGGCGCTGGCCACAGCTGCCTTGCTCGCGACATCCATCGCTCCGCTGGCGCCATGGGCTTACATCGCGGCCGGACTCGCGCTCGCTCCGATCTTTCCGACCGGGATCGTGTGGCTGGCGAAGCTGAGGCCTGGCGACTCGCGGGCGACGTCATGGCTGTTTCCTGCCGCCTCGGTCGGCGGCATCGCGGGCCCGGGTGCAATCGGCCTGGTGGTCGCCGGGTTCGGTGTCGCCTGGGTGCCCGCGGTGCTGGCGGCGGTCGGCGCCGGCATGTCGGCCGCCTTCTGGCTCGCGACCCGCCTCAGGTGACCGTGGTATGGAGATACCAGCCGCGCGGCGCGTTGCCGCCTGATCTCACGGACTCGTTGTTGGACGGCGCAGCGCCGGCGCACCAGGCCACGCCGTTGGCGATGACACGCTGAACCTCGGGCTGGTGGTAGACCGGGAATTCCTGGTCGCCGGGACCGAAGTAAAAGATCCGTCCTGCGCCCCGTTGGAAGCAGCAGCCGCTGCGAAAGACCTCGCCGCCCTCGTACGAGCTGACGAACACGAGCTCGTCCGGCGCGGGGATGTCGAAGAACTCCCCGTACATCTCCTGGTGCGGGATGACGATGGGCTGCGGCAGGCCTGCAGCGATCGGGTGAGCCGGGTTCAGCGTCCAGACCACCTCGCGTTCGCCTCCGGGATCCGACCGCCAGCGCAGGTTGCAGCTCGTCCCCATCAGGCGTCTGAAGATCTTGGAGTGATGGCCCGAGTGCAGTACGACGATTCCCATGCCATCGAGCACTCGTCGATGCACGCGCTCGACGATTGCATCATCGACCTTGTCGTGCGCGGCGTGCCCCCACCAAGTGAGCACGTCGGTCTGTGCGAGTACTTCTTCGGTGAGCCCGTGCTCAGGCTCGTCGAGGGTCGCGACCCCGATCGTTACGTCGGCGCCGAGCTCTCGCCTGATCCCATCGGCGATCGGACGGTGCATGCCGTCCGGGTAGATCCGCTGGACCGAATCATCGCGCAGCTCATGGACATGCTCGTTCCAGATGGTGATCCGAAGTTGGCGGCGGCCCGCCATCAACTCGCGGCTGCTGCGCCGGTCGCTCTCCCGGTTGTGTAGATCGCCACAGGCTCTCGCAGCGTAGCCGATTCCACAGCCGCCTCCATCAAGGCGATGGTCCCGAGGTTGTTGCGACCTGATGTCTCAGGCTCGCGCCCGGACCTGATCGCGTGGGCGAACTCGGTCAACGTGCCCGACGTGCCGGTGCGCAGAACAGGAGGCAGCGCCACCGCGCGCGGCTCGCCGTTACGCGGTCGGATCTCGACCCTGTCCTGCGTGACGTCGCTGTCAGCCGCGCTGGTCCACACGATCTCTCCGCGCTCGAACTCCATGGTCCACTCACCGGCCCACGGCGTGACCGGGCCGGCGCTGACCCAGCTCCCGCGGTAGCTCACGACGACACCGTCGAAAACGATCGTGGCCAGCGCGATCGAGGGGCCGGTAAACGATGTCCATTCCGGGTTCCAGGCTTCGCAGTAGATCCGTTCCGGCTCTCGGTCGAGGATGAGCCGCATCAGGTCGAAATGGTGAATCGACATGTCGACGAGAAGTGGCTGCTCCTCGAGGTGATGGCGGCCGCGACCGTTTGGGCCGGCGGTCGAGAAGCGACGGAAATCGATCGACACCTGATGGAGCTGGCCGAGAGCCTGCTCGCGGACCAGCTCGGCGATGGCGCGCGGAGCGGGGAAGAAGCGGTAGTTCTGGCTCACCATCAGGACGAGGTTTCTGGCGGCCGCCGCGTCCACCAGCTGCCGCGCAATGGCGAGGCTCGGGGCGAACGGCTTCTCGACGAGGACGTGGAGCCCAGCCTCAAAACCGGCGCGAATTACCGCTACATGCGCCGACAAGGCGGTGGTGTTGAGCATTGCCTCCGGCTCGGTTGCCGCGATCGCTTCCTTGAGCGACTCGAAGCACCGGTCGGCCGGCACGCCGGCATCCGTCTGCAGCGCGTCCAGCGCGTAGGGGTCGGTGTCGACGTAAGCAACGACGTCGATTTCGCGGACGTTTGGAAGCACCTGGCGAGCCCAGTTGCGGCCGTGCGGGCCGAGGCCGACCTGCACCATCCGCACGGAATTCACGTCGCACAATGATGCGGGAGCACGGCCGGATTTCATCCGGGTTAGACGAAAACCTCTAGGTCGTTGCGCGTGCCACGAGCTGCACAGGGAGGAGCACATTGCGCTGCGCGACGGAACCCGCCGTGATCATCTCGATGAGTAGTCGCATCCCCTGCGCGCCCGCCTCGTAGAACGGAATGCGGACCGTCGTCAACGGAGGCACGGTGAACGCCGCCATGTCGATGTCGTCGCAGCCGACCACCGCGCAGTCCTGGGGAACTCGCTTCCCACCGTCTCGCAGCGCGTTCAGGACCCCGATGGCCATGTTGTCGTTCTGGGCGAAGATCGCCGTGACCTCGGGCACGCGCCGAAGAAGGTCCATGGCGGCGACGCCCGCCAGCATGAGGTCGCCGCCGCCTTCCGCCACGAGCCGCTCATCCAACCGCAGCCTGGCTTCTGCGAGCGCCCGGCGGTAGCCGCGGAGCCTGTCCTCCGTAACCCGACGCGCACGGAGACCGATGACCGTTGCGATCACCCTGTGTCCCCTGGCCACAAGGTGCTTCGTCGCCAGGAGTCCGGCCAGCTCTTGATCCGAGCCCACGGTGGCGACTCCTCCCCCAGGGACGGGATAGAGGCTCACGACGGGCAGGGATTTGTCGAGGACGTGCGCGAGCGCGTGGTCGTCTTCCATCTGCGGTGCGGCCAGAAGGATGCCGTCGACCCGTCTCTCCATCAGAGCCGGGAGCGCGTACTCGGTGCCGGAGCCCTGTGGCTCGATACCGGCGATGAGCACGCCGTAACCCTGGCGCCGTGCCTCCTGCTCGGCGCCCAGATTGAACCGGCTCAGGTTGGGGTCGCTGAAGTCACCGGCGACGAGCCCGACCGTCCGCGTCCTCTGCATCACCAGGCTGCGCGCCTGGAGGTTCGGCACGTAGCCCAGATCGCTGGCGACCTGCAGGATGCGTGCCCGGGTCACCTCGGAGACGGTGCCGCCGCCGTTCAGGACCTTGCTCGTGGTCTGAAAGCTGACGCCGACCTGAGCGGCCACATCCTTGACCGACACGCGCCTCGCCGGTTTGCTCAGCGTCACGTCGCGGTTATTATGCGCGAGCAAGCGAACGTTCGCCTAATGAGGAGGAGGCTGGCCACGATGGAGCCCAGACCGGAGTATCCCCGGCCTCGATTGACGCGGCCGGACTGGATCAACCTGAACGGCGAGTGGGAGTTTGGCGCGGGAGAGCGTCCTGTTTTCGATCGCCGCATCGTCGTCCCGTTCTGCCCGCAGTCTGAGCTTTCCGGGATTGGCGAGGCACCGGGCGACACTGTTTGGTACAGGCGCCGATTCGATGCGCCGCCGGGTGAGCGGCTGATCCTCCATTGCGGGGCGGTCGACTATCGCGCCACGGTCTGGGTGAACGACCTCGAGGTCGCGCGTCACGAGGGCGGGCACACGCCGTTCAGCGCCGACGTCACCGCCAGCCTTCGGGGTCGCGACAACGTCCTCGTCGTGCGCGCCGACGACCCGCTGACCGACAGGACAATCCCCCGCGGCAAGCAGTTCTGGGGCGAACAGCCTGAGGGGATCTTCTACACGCCGACGACGGGCATCTGGCAGACGGTATGGCTCGAGCCGCTGCCGGCGCGACATATCCGCGGGCTGCGCCTCATCCCGGACCTCGAGGCCGGGACCGTCGACTTCGAGCTCCACGGCGAAGGCGAGGCCGACGTGGTCATCAGGCTCGACGGCGACGATGTCGGTCGCGGGGCAGCCGTCGCCGGACGAGGTCGCATCGAGCTGGACACGGTCGCGCCCTGGCATCCGGACTCACCGACGCTTTACGACGTCGAAGCGACGCTGCTCGACGAAGACGGCAGCGGCAGGGTCCTCGACCGGGTGCTCACCTATTTCGGGTTGCGCAGCGTGGGCACGCGTAACGGCCGCGTCTGGTTGAACGGCGAACCGTTCGTGGAGCGACTGGTGCTCGACCAGGGCTACTTTCCGGGCGGCCTGCTGACGGCGCCCAGCGACCAGGCGCTGCGGGTCGACATCGAGGCGGCCAAGGGGCTCGGCTTCAATGGCGCCCGGAAGCACCAGAAGGTCGAAGACCCGAGGTGGCTCTACTGGGCGGATCGGCTTGGGTTTCTGGTCTGGGATGAGATGCCGAGCTTTCAGCAATGCACCGCCGAGGCCGAACGAAGGCTGGCGGCGGAGTGGGCCGACGTGGTCCGCCGCGATCGAGATCATCCGTCGGTCGTCGCCTGGGTGCCCGCCAACGAGAGCTTCGGTCTCGAACACATCGAAGCCTCGGTCCGGTCGAGCTTTCTCGTCCGGCTGTACAACCTGACCCATGAGCTCGACCCCACGAGGCCCGTGGTTTCCAACGACGGCTGGGAGCACGCCATCACGGATCTCTGCGACCTGCACGACTACTCGGGACCGGCCGACTTCGCGAGTCGCTACCGGAGTCTCGATGGGGCTCTCGGCGAAAGCTCCAACGGCCATGCGCCCTACGACCCGGGCTATGCGTATCGGGGCGAGCCGCTGCTGATCACCGAGTTCGGCGGACTGAAGCTATCCGGTTCGGACGGATGGGGCTACGCCCAGGTGGGCGGCGGCGCCGAGTTTCTGGACGTCTACCGCGGGCTCGTCGAGGGCCTCATGCAGCCAGGGCCGGTCGTCGGCTTCTGCTACACGCAGCTGACCGATGTCGAGCAGGAGCAAAACGGGCTCTTGACCTTTGACCGGGAACCCAAGATCGACCCCGCCCTCGTTAAGCCAATCACTCAGACGGCCAAGCGCGGTTAAGAGTGGTATAGTCCGCGCGCACTAACGCCTTGGGAGGGCAGCCTGGTGAAACCAAGTAAGCCGTCCAAGGCCGGTGACGGCGCGAACGGAAACCCGTCGCAGAGCATCGACTCCTGGCTCGCCAGGCTCCTCGTCGGAGAGCTGCAGGTCAGGCTCGATCCGCTGACTGGTGAGATACTGGCGGCTGACGGCGGCACACCATCGCCTGGCGGGGAAGAGGTGCCTCCTGCGGCGCCGACAAAAAATCCTTCTTGACAGCTCGTCCGGTAGGCCATAGGATCGCCTGTAAACCGTTTTAGTAAATCGGTTTATCGCCTGGGGAGGCGGCTTTTATGAGATCTGGAGCCTGGTTGGGTGTCCCGGGTCACCATCGCTGAGGTGGCGAGCGCGGCCGGCGTCTCGAAAACCGCCGTGTCCTTCGCTTTCAACAGCCCCGAGCGGTTGGGTCAGGCCACCCTCGAACGCGTCCTGGGGATAGCCCAGGATCTTGGCTACACACCGCATCCGGCCGCCCGAGCGCTGTCGATGCGCCGGAGCGGGACGATCGGAGTCCTGATCCCGCAGCGGCTGTCCACCGTCTTTGCCAACCCGTTCCTGGGCGAGCTCATCCAGGGCCTGGGCGAGCTCTGCGAAGAGCACGACCTGACACTGCTCCTGGTGCCGCCCTTGAACGGGTCCCTCGAAAGCGCCATCCGCCAGGCGTCCGTCGACGGCTTCATCAGCCTCGGGCTCAGCCCTGATGACAGCGCGCTTGCGGTCCTGGACCGGATCGGCATCCCGACGGTGCTGATCGACTCCGAGGGCTCGCCCGCCCATCCGGCCGTCAATGTCGACGACGCGGGCGGAGCCAGGGCGGCGGCCGGCCACCTGCTGGAGCTCGGCCACCGGCGGCTGGCCATCCTGGTTCTGCCACCCGCACGTTCGCAGTTGCACAGCACGCCCACGGCCGTCAGACGCCTGGCCGGCTACCGGGCGGCGATCACGGAGGCCGGCGTGCCCGCGCCGCACTCGGTCATTGCAGGCATCTCAGTCGCCGCCGGAGCACGCGCCTTTGACTCGCTGCCCAAAGGGAAGCACCGGCCGACAGGCGTCCTGGCGATGAGCGATATGGCCGCAATAGGCGTGGTCACGGCGGCACAGGCCAGCGGGCTCCTGGTGCCGGACGATCTTTCGGTGGTGGGGTTCGATGACGTGCCCGCGTCCGCGTGGACCAATCCGCCCCTGACGACGGTGCGCCAGCCGATCGTCGAGAAGGGCCGCATGGCCGCGCGATTGTTGATTCAGAGCATGAAAGGCAAGTCGGTGGAGTCGCCGGCGCCTCTCAGCACGAGCCTTATCGTTCGGAGCTCGACCGCACCCGTCAGAAATTTGGATTTGCGAATTAATGGGAGGTAAATAGAATTGTTCACTAAGGGGCAGGGATGCTCGTACAGCATCCTGGTGGACTCTGTAGAAGGGATAGGTAAAAGATGGCATCTGTAACTTATGACCACGTCGTCAAGCGCTACACCGCTGACCTCACCGTCGTCAAAGACTTCAACGTCGAGATCAAGGACAAGGAGTTCATGGTCCTCGTCGGTCCCTCGGGCTGCGGTAAGTCGACCGCGCTTCGCATGCTCGCCGGCCTCGAGGCCATCAGCGAAGGCCGCATCATGATCGGCGAGCGCGTGGTGAACAACATTGCCGCCAAGGACCGCGACATCGCGATGGTGTTCCAGTCCTACGCGCTTTACCCGCACATGTCGGTCTACGACAACATGGCGTTCCCGCTGCAGATGCAGCACATGAAGAAGCAGGAGATCGACAAGCGCGTCCGTAACGCATCGCGCATCCTCGGTCTCGACAACTTCCTGAACCGCAAGCCGCGTGCCCTGTCCGGCGGCCAGCGGCAGCGCGTGGCCCTCGGCCGCGCCATCGTGCGCAGCCCCAAGGTGTTCTTGCTCGACGAGCCACTCTCCAACCTGGACGCGAAGCTCCGCGGCCAGACCCGTGTCGAGCTGCAGAAGCTGCACCGTGACTTGCAGACCACCTTCATCTATGTCACCCACGACCAGGTCGAGGCCATGACGATGGGCGACCGGATCGCGATCATGAACGCGGGCATCCTGCAGCAGGTCGGCACGCCGGGCGACATTTACGACCACCCCGCCAACCTGTTCGTGGCCGGCTTCATCGGCACGCCAACCATGAACTTCGTGCCCGCCACCGTCACCAACGGTTCCGCGAAAGCTTCCGGCTTCGAGCTCAAGCTGCCCAAGGTCGTGCCTGCGCAGAAGGGCACGCTCGGGTTCCGCCCTGAGGCGGTGACCGACCGTGTGGTCGACGGGCAGCCGTCGTTCGAGATGAAAGTCGACGTCGTGGAGCGGCTGGGCTCCGACCAGTTCCTGTACGGGATGGTCGGCGGCGACCAGGTCACCGCTCGAGTCGACCCGCGTATGACAGTCGGACCGGGCGACCGTGTGAAGCTTGGGCTGGACACCCGATCCCTTCACTTCTTCGACGCGGAAAGCGAGCAAGCACTTCTCTAACACCCGCCGGCGCTAGGCTTTCGGTCGATTTGGGCGTAGAGCGCATCCGCGCTATTCAGGACTTCGATGCTGCGCGGGCGCGGGCGTTTCGGCGTTCCCTCCGCACGATCCTGACCGGCCGGGCCCAGCGCCTGCGGTCGATCGAGCCCGTGCTGCGCGCGGCGGGGTTCGAGGGTCGCGCGTTTGGCGGGGTGCAGGAGATCCCGGTCGACAAGATCGTCGGCTCGGTGGCCCCCGACGCCAAGGCCAGCGACTTCGACCCTGCCTTCCTTCCGCTCAACCGTCGGACGCGGGAGCGCTGGACGCGCATCTACCAGGCCATGGTGGAGGGGGATGAGCTGCCGCCGATCGACGTTTACAAGGTGGACGGCAACTACTACGTGATCGACGGCCACCACCGCGTCTCGGTGGCTCGAAACCTGGATCGCCCGACGATCAATGCGCGGGTGATCAACGTCCGGACGCGCGCTCCCCTCGCCCCCGACGTGGACGCCGAGGCACTTCTGAAAGCGGCCGAGTACGCGGCCTTCCTCGACATCACGCAGCTGCATCGCACACGTCCTGAGGCTCGGCTCGAATGCAGCCGGCTCGGTCGGTACGACGAGATCATGCAGCACATCATCGGCCACCGCTATTTCCTGTCCCTCGAGCAGAAGCGTGACGTGCCGCTGCAGGAGGCGGCGGCCAGCTGGTACGACCATGTCTACCATCCCATCGCGGAGGCGATCCGCAAGCACCACGTCCTGGAGAAGCTCCCGGGTTGGACCGAAGCGGACCTTTACGTCGAGATCACGCGGCGCTGGCTGGCCCTGAGCGAGGAGGGCGAGCCCTCAGGTCCCGACCCCGCGATCGCGGCGCTGCTCGCGGAAAACGCCAAGAGCTGGTGGCGCCGCCGGCGCAAGATCCAGCTCCTCGGATGATCGGGGTCATCTTCGGCCCGCCGGGGAGCGGCAAGGGCACGCAGGCCGCGAAGATCGAGAACGCGTTCCGGCTGAAACATCTGTCGACAGGGGACATCCTGCGTTCGGAGGTCGCCCGCGGGACGCCGATCGGCAAGGAGGCCGGCCGGATCATGGCGGCCGGCGACCTGGTACCCGATGAGCTCATCGTCGACATCGTCCGCGGCCGCCTGCCCGAGGCGGAGGCCGGCGAGGGCGTCCTCCTGGACGGTTTCCCTCGCACCGTGGGCCAGGCGCAGGCACTGGACAACATGCTCTCGGAGGAAGGCCACAAGGTCGACTTCGTCATCGCGCTCGACGTCCCGGAAGCCGAGCTGGTCGACCGTCTCCTGCACAGGGCGCAGGTGGAGGGCCGCGCCGACGACACCCGCGAGGCGATCGAGGAACGCATGCACGAGTACCACAAGCTCACCGAGGCGGTGCTCGACTACTACAGCCGCCACGGGGTCCCGGTGAAGCGGGCGAGCGGGGTGGGCAGGCCGGACGAGGTTTTCGAGCGCGTAAAGCGGGCCGTCGGCATATCCTCTGCGTAGCTGGGGAGCGATGAGATGACCGCCCGCAAAGCTCGCGAATCCGACCTGGGCCAGGCGATGCCGCCGGTTGATGCCGAGCGCCCCGGGTGGAACGGGGACGGCCATGAGGTCATCGAGATCGGGCCACAGGTCGCCGAGCCGCGTGTCTCCAGCCCATTCCCGCCGATCGCGGAGTACGCGTTTCTTTCCGACTGCGAGGTCAACTGCCTTATCGCCCCGAGCGGCCGCGTCGAGTGGATGTGCCTTCCGCGACCCGACAGTCCGAGCGTTTTCGCGGCCATGCTCGATCGGGCGGCGGGCAGCTTCCGGTTCGGGCCGAGCGGGGTGCAGGTGCCGGCCGGACGCCGCTACCTCCCCGGAACTCTGGTCCTGGAAACAACCTGGCGGACGCGCACCGGCTGGCTGATCGTCCGCGACGCGATGTGCATCGGGCCCTGGTACCACAGCCAGCGGCGCTCAGGCACCTACCGGCGTCCGCCGTCCGACCACGAGGCTGAGCACATCCTGCTGCGGACCGCGCGCTGCGTGGTCGGCAGCGTGGAGCTGAGCCTCGACTGCCAGCCGGTCTTCGATTACGGGCAGACAGGCGCGAAATGGGAGTACGCGGGCCAGGGCTACAACGAGGCGATCGCGAGCGGCGGCGAGGACGAGGTGCCGATCCGGCTCGTCACCGACCTGAGGGTCGGGTTCGAAGGGCCGGGCGCGCACGCCACCAAGGTGCTTCGCCAGGGCGAACGCGCCTACGTCGCGATGGTCTGGCCGCGGTCGCGCCATTCCACGGGCAAGGAATACTGGGCTGAGCACCCTGCGCCCGCGACCATCGAGGAGGCGTTCGAGCGGGTCGAGCGCACGGCAGAGTTCTGGCGCGAGTGGATCAATCGGGGCGAATTTCCCGAGCACCCGTGGCAGAGCTACCTGCAGCGGAGCGCTCTGACCCTGAAGGGGCTCACGTACAGCCCCACGGGGGCTCTGCTGGCGGCGCCCACCACGTCGCTGCCTGAGACCATCGGTGGCGAACGCAACTGGGACTACCGGTACACGTGGATCCGCGACGGCACCTTCATGCTGTGGGGCCTCTACACGCTCGCTTTCGCGCGCGAGGCGAACGACTTCTTCTACTTCATCGCCGACGTCGCAGCCGGCAAGAAGGACTTGCAGATCATGTATGGCATCGGCGGCGAGCACGATCTGTCCGAGAGGACCCTCGATCACCTAAGCGGTTACGAGGGCTCGCAGCCGGTGCGGGTCGGCAACGCGGCGTTCAACCAGGAACAGCACGACGTATGGGGCGCTGTGCTGGATTCGGTCTATCTCCACACGAAGTCGCGCGACTACCTGCCCGAGGTGGTCTGGCCGATCCTCAAACGCGCCGTCGAGTGCGCGATTGAGAACTGGAGAATGCCAGACCGAGGCATCTGGGAGGTGCGCGGGGAGCCACGGCACTTCACCTCGTCGAAGCTCATGTGCTGGGTCGCTCTGGACCGCGGTGCGCGCCTCGCCGATATGCACGGTGACCTTTCGCTCGCCAAGAAGTGGCAGGCGATCGCCGACGAGATCAAGGATGACATCTGCCGGCACGGGGTCGACAGTCGCGGTGTTTTCGTGCAGCACTACGGAGGTACGGCGCTGGACGCTTCCGTCTTGCTGATCCCCCTGGTTCGCTTCCTGCCACCTGACGACCCACGCGTCAAAGCGACAGTTCTGGCCATCGCGGAAGAGCTGACGGTTGACGGGATGGTGCTCCGCTACCGGACCGTAGAAACTGACGACGGTCTGCGGGGCGAGGAGGGCACGTTCACGATCTGTTCGTTCTGGCTGGTGTCGGCGCTGTGCGAGATCGGCGAGCTGGACCGCGGGCGCGAGCTGTGCGAGAAGCTGCTCTCCTACGCGAGCCCGCTTCAGCTTTACGCCGAGGAGATCGACCCGCGCAGCGGACGGCATCTCGGCAACTTCCCGCAGGCTTTCTCGCACCTCGCGCTGATCAACGCGGTGATGCACGTCATCCATGCCGAGACGGGCACCACAAGCAAGTTCAGCGCCGCGATGCCCTCGCCGCAGCCTTAGCTCGTTTTACAGACCAGCACCCTGTCGCAGGCGACCTCCACCGGGATTCCCAGAGACAGGGCTTCCGCACCCGGGTAGACGAGCTTCGCCGATGCGATGGCCACGACTCGGCCGCGCGAGTCGATCACCGGCCCGCCGCTGTTCCCCGGGCTGATCGCGGCCGTGAACTGCAGGTAGTTGCTGCCTCCGAGGCTGCGGTATCCCGAGACGACGCCGATCGAGATGGTGCCGTCCATTCCGAGCGGTGAGCCGACCGCCATCACGGTCGTGCCGAGCTTGGGCCGCTGAGTTGCTGGTGTGAGTGCCCGCATGTGCTGCGCGACGTGGACCACGGCCAGGTCGTCGCCGCGATCGACTCGCTCGATTGTGCCGGGCCACGTGTGGTCGCCCTGGCGCACCCGAACGCTCGCTGTGCCGCTGGACCACCTCTCCGCGACGACGTGAAAGTTGGTGAGGATCTCCGCATTGCTCGCGTCGGCATGCGCGACCCAACCGGAACCGAGAGAGTCGCCCGCCTCGATGGTGACGACCGATGGCTCGGCGTTCGCAGCGATCGCCGACCAGTCGATCTGCCCCGCGTCCAGTCTCTTTTGGAGCTCCTCGACCATTCGCTTTTGCGTAGCCACCTGGGCCTGCATCGACGCTTCCGATCGCCACTGGTGAGCGAGGAAGGCGGCGGCGACGATCACGACGACGGTCGCCGCCAGGAACCTACTTGAGGTGGTTGGCAAGCGCCACCTGCGCCTTGGCGATGTTCAGCATCGCGGCGTCGACCCTGGCGCCGCCTTCTTTCATCTTGCCGACGTCTCCGTCGTCCATCCCGACGATGAACTCCTGGTCGCCGGCGATGGCTGCGCTCAGCGCGTCGCCGAGGTCGGCGTCCGCGCCGGCCAGGTCGGACGGGACCGTCGCCGACTTGCGGTCGGCCTGAAACGCCTGCAGGTCGGACAGCAGCTGTTGGGCCACGGTGCGGCATTGGCTGTACGTGTCGCAGGTGACCTCGTTCTGGTAGTCCGAGTGGACCTTGCCTGAATCGGCGATGTAGAGCGCGACGTAATCGGCGGTCACCTTGCGCGTAGCGGCGTCCGACCGGGCCGCGGCCAGCGTGGTCTCCGTGGCGTTGAGATGGGCTTGGGTGGCGTCCCTCTGCCGGCTTGTCGTGTACAGCGTGTACCCGAGCGCGCCGGTCGCTACGAGTGCGACCACGCCGACGCTCGCCGACGCGAGCCAGCTCGGCCGGCTGCGCTTCGCCTTGACTTCCGGCTCGGGTTCGGGGGAGACCGGCGTCGGGAAGATCGCGACCTCCGCGACATGACCGTTCGCCGGCTCGGCAAGAGTTTGCGTGGCCACTGCCGGCGCGATGTGAGCGAGTTCGGGGCTGATCGACATGGGACCTTCCTCCTGGAACACGAGGTGGCCGGCAACGCAGCCAAGGGTTCCGCGGAAGCGGTCTCAGTCGCAGTCTCAGGCGGGTGTCGAAATCGGTCTCAAAAAACCTGGACGGGGCGGGTATGGTTGGCCCGGGTTGGGACGGTGAAGCTCCTGCGCAGGTTCGTGGACGATCCCGGGGCGGTCGACGCCGTCGTCGTCGTCCTCGCGACCTGGTTCGTGCTCGGCGGATACGTCGCCGCGTATGCGTACGTGCACGAGCCCGGAATCATCCTGCAAGGCGCCAGCCGAGCCGGGCTGACCATCGTCACTGCGGCGTGGTCTGTGCTCACTCTCTACCTCTTCGTCGGCTTTGCCCGGGGGTTGAGGGCAGGCCGCGTCTGGAATCGCGCTCTGCCGGATGGTCAGACAGGCACCTTCGCCGCCGCCCTCATATTCGGCGCGGCGTGGATCGTCGATCAGGCGTTCTGGTCGCCGGTGTTCGGGACCAACGGCACCGGCCTGGACAGCCTGTTCACGCCGCCGCACCTGGTCGAGATGGCGGCGGCGGCGATCATGGTCAGCGGGCCGCTGCGCGCGGCGGCGCGGCGCGGCGAGATCGTGGCAAGCCCGGTGACGCTTACCTCGACGGCGCTGCTGTTGTCAGTGCTCACGTTCGCCACGCAGTTTGTCCACCCGTTGATCGATCCGTGGCCGGCGGCCGACTATGAGTTTCGGCGTCAGGCACTGCCCTGGATCGGCGAGAACATGGGCATGGCCGCGCTGCTGGCCCAGACCGCGATCCTGGCCGGAACCGGCCTGCTGCTGAACACAGGTTTCAAGCTGCGACCGGGCGCGCTGACATTCGTCTTCACGATCAACGGGATCCTGGTCTGCATCACGAAGGGACACTTTTCGTTGCTGGCGGCGCCGATCTTGACCGGCATCGCGGCCGACTCCTGGGCCGCGTGGAGCGCGCGGCGGCCTGGCAAACCATCCGCCTCGCTGTGCGCGGTGATCGGAGGCAGCTACGCCTTCGCGTACATGGCCGAGATCTCGCTCCTCCCGTCCGGAACGACATGGGGACCCTCCCTATGGGCGGGCGCGATCATCGCGTGCACGATGCTGAGCTGGCTGATGGGCCGTTTGCTCAGGGCGGGTCTGCCGGCGGCGGTGATCGACCCGTACCCGCCCCTCGCCATCGAGCCGGCCCCGGAACGCTGGACGCTCGACCCTGACAGCAACGCCCGAGAGCAGCTCGTCAGGTCGGCGCTCGATGATCTGGGCACTCCCGAGGCCCTCGGGCGAAATCCGCTCGCGCGCTTGCCCGCGCTGTCCAAGGGCGACTCCGCGGCGGTGGAGCTGCGTGCCCTGCTGGTTGATGTGATCGGCGAGCTCGCAGCGTCGGCCTCGCCTCGCGACGCAGAGTCGGGTCTGCTGCTGCTCGACTACTACGTGAAGCGGGTCGGCAGCCACGAGGTGATCATGGAGCGGCTGCATATGTCGCGGCCGACCTACTACCGCCGCCTCCACCATGGCTTCGAGCTCGTGGCAGGCCGCATCGATCAGATCAGCGTCGCCAATCGATTGACAGTGACGGAGTAGTCAGCGGTTGAGCTGTCTGAGTGCATCGAGCTGTCGCTCGACGTCCTCATCGGCCCCTAGCGACTGATATCGCCGGTCGATCGCGTCCGATCCCGTCCCGAAGCTGATCGCGTCGAGGTCGCCGCCCTGGACAAGCCGGTCTATAGCCGTCGCACGCGCCTGCATCTCCTCGGTGGTGTGCTCGGCGCGCTGAAGCGTCGCCGTCAGATCGGCGAAGTCCTGCGAAACACCGGTCATCGCCTCGTTGATCCTCACCTGCGCCTCCGCCGCGCTGAAGCGGGCTTTGATCACCTCCTGCCGCGCGGCGAACGCCTCGATCTGGCCTGAGAGACGCTGCTCGATCATGGCCAGCGCCGCGTCCTCTTTCTCGACCTCCGCGAGCTGGCGCTCGAGCGTCTGCAGCTCGTTGATCACGACCTGGCGCCGCTGCAGAGCGAGCCTCGCCATCGACTCGCGACCCGCCGTCAGCTCCTGGCGGGCCTGCTCTTCCATCGCGGGCAGCTTCGCGCGAACGGCATCGGCGGCGGCCCGGAGCCGCTCCTTCGCGGCGGTCACCTCCTTGCCGGCCTTCGCGACTTGATTGAGCAGAGCGCGTTGCTTCTGATGCGAGGTGAGATGGGTCACCCGTGGATCGGGGGCCGGCGCAAGCGCCGCTGAAGCGCCCTGTCTGAGCAGGACCATGATCCGTTCCAGGATGCCCATCTCAGTCCTCCTTCGCCGCTCAGCGAGCAAGACCGGCACGAACGTCCGCGAGCGTCTTGCGGTCTCCCCGCGTCGCCCGCGCCAGCCGGTCGCGCTGGATGCGGAAGTAGTAGTTGCCGAGGAATCCCATCGCAGCGATGACGATCAGCCGCATGACCAGCACCTTGTCCTCGTTGCCGAGATCCAGCGGGACGGTGCCGGTGAGGAGACATGCGAGGGCGTACGCGAGCATCGCCAGACCTGTGTACGCGACCTCGATCTTGCGCGTAAAGACCAGGGCAAATGCGAAGACGACCGGGAAGTACAGCACGTAAAACTGGTTGTTCAAGCCGTGTGCGCCCGGCCACAGGACGACGATGGCGGTGATCAGGACGAGGTCGATCACGCTCGCCACCGTGACGACCGTGCGGTTGAGCGGACTCCCCATGACGTAGCGGCCGTGGAGGAAGAAGTTGACCGCCATGAGCACGAGGAAGAACGGCATGGTCTGGGTCAGCAGGCTCACGTTGGTCGACGTCCAGAGGACGAGCATGATGCCCGCCACGATGACGCTCCAGCGGGCCCACATGATCACCGTCTGGCCGAAGAAGACGTCTTCCTGATCGGCCTGGGCGGCGGTTCGGACTTCGCGAACGTTCGGCATTGGAATCCCTCCTATGAAGCCGGCGCGGCCGGCTGTGTTTCAGGTTGGCTCGAGGCGCCCTGCTCGATCTCGTCGAGCAGCTCGTCATGGATGCGGATCGCCACCTCGCGCCGCTGTGCCTCGTGGCGGGCAAAGAGATTGCCGCACACGGCGACCGCAGTCAGCGTTAGCAGGCGGGTGAATACGGCGGGATATTCGTCAGTGGTCGCGGTGGCCAAGCTGATCACCCCGTAAACGCCGACCACGAGCGACGTGTAAAGGCCCGTAATCGGGGTCGGAAACGCGACCGAGATGCCGACGATCGCAGCGAAGTAGAAGATGAACACCGGCGACGGATAGCCGCCCTGCACGAGGACGAGCGCCGTCACCACCGCGATGTCGGCCAGGCTTGCCCCGTAGACCACGTTGTCGAGGGCGGCTTCGCCGCGGAGCAGCTGGACGTGAAGGTAGAAGTTACCGAAAGCCAGGGCGATGATCGCCGCCAGCTGGATCTGGAGCGTGAGCAGGTCCTTGGGGCTCCAGAACGACAACAGAAGACCGGTGCCGATGAGGATCCATCGCGCCCAGACCAGCACCGTCTGGCCGTATGCAAGGTCCTCCGACCGGATCGTCCCGGCGAAGGAGTTGAGCCCGCGACTCGGCTGCGCCGGCGCTGGGGTTGGCGCGGGTGTGGGCTCCGAGGCCGGCTGGCCGATCGGTTTCCATTCCTGGGTGGCCCCGTCCCAGTACCACTTGCCGTCGGGCGAGACGAGGTGGCTCGCCGGGTTCCACTGCGTCGTGCTCATGTCTTGCTCTCCTTGGCCGAGCCTGCTTGCTCGACCTCTGATTTGATCTTTGTCAGCTCGTCATCGATCTCCTTTGAGATCGTGATGTGCAGAAGCTCGGCCTCCACGAAGTCGCCGCCGCCGATCGGCGGAAACGAGCCGAGGTCGACGAGCGAGTCGATGGCCTTCGCCCGAGCCTGCAGCCGCTCGGCCTTTTCCTCGGCGCGGCCGACCGCCATCCCCAGCTCGGCGAGCTCACCGGAAACGCCGGCCAGAGATTCCTTGAGCCGGACCTCTGCCTCGGCCGCGGTGTAGCGCGCCGAGACGACCTCGCGGTGAGTGCGGAACTGCTCGATGCGGACCTGCAGGGTCCGCTCCTGCGTGGCGAGGCGCTGCTTGTCGGCCTCGACCTCAGCGATCTGCCTGGTCAGCCCATCCATCTCATTGAGGGCCAGCCGCTTGCGCTCGAGGGCGACGCGTGCGAGATCGTCCCGCCCAGCGCCGACGGCCCGGCGGGCCTGGTCGTCGAGCAGCGGGATCCGCGACTCCAGCTTTTGCGCCTGCTGCTCGAGCTGCTGCTTCGCGGTGGCGACGTCCACCAGTCCGCGCCGCATGTTGATCAGCAGCTCCTGCTGCTGGTTGTAGGCGTAGTCGAGGACCTGGCGCGGGTCCTCCGCCCGGTCGAGGGCGCCGCTCACCTCGGTGTTGAGCAGCAACTTGATCCGCGTCCAGACACCCATTGCAACCTCCTGGTCGAAAAATCCGGCGACGGGGCGGAGTTTCGACCAGGTCGTGTCTCAGAAGCAGTCTCGAAAAGCTCTCAAATTCAGTCTCACCGGCCTCGAGTGCGCTGAAAGGGGGTATCAGGCGGCGCTTAAGGGCCCCTTTTGGCGCACTCGACGACTACAGAGGGGTCGGGCCCTTGGGGACGAGGCGGAATGGGACTGATCTACTCGGCTTTCGGTTCCGGCTTGAAAAACACCGCCCCCAGCGGCGGCAGCGTGAGCGTCACGCTGTGCAGGTGGCCGTGCATGCTCACAGGCACCGCCTCGACCCCGCCCAGGTTGCCCTGGCCGCTCCCGCCGTAATGCGGCGCGTCGCTGTTCAGCACCTCGCGCCATCTCCCCGGCAAAGGAATTCCGATCTGATAGTTGTACCGGGGCACCGGCGTGAAGTTGAAAGCGCCGACGAGCATGTCCTCGGGCGTGCTGCTGCGGCGGATCAGACTGACGACGCTTTGCTCGGCGTCGGTCACGTCGATCCACGAGAAGCCCGCGGGGTCGAAGTCCAACTCATATAGCGCCTTCTCCTCGCGCAGGATCCGATTCAGGTCGCCGATCCACAGGCGCAATCCGGCGTGCATCGGTTGGTCGAGCAGGTGCCAGTCGAGGCTCTGCTCGACGTCCCACTCGCGCCACTGGCCGAACTCACTGCCCATGAACAGCAGCTTCTTGCCCGGCTGCGCGTACATCCAGCCGTACAGCAGGCGGAGGTTCGCGAACTTCTGCCACTCGTCGCCGGGCATCTTGGCCAGGAGTGAACCCTTGCCGTGCACGACCTCGTCGTGCGACAGAGGCAGCATGAAGTTCTCGCCGAACGCGTACAACATGCGGAACGTCAGGTTGGAGTGGTGGAACTTGCGGTGCACCGGCTCCCGCGCGAAGTAATAAAGCGTGTCGTGCATCCAGCCCATGTCCCACTTCATGCCAAAGCCGAGGCCCCCGACGTAGGTCGGACGCGAGACGAGGGGCCACGCCGTCGATTCCTCGGCGATCGTTTGAGTGTCGGGCTGCTCTTTGAAAACCTCGATGTTGAATCGCCTCAAGAAATCGACCGCCTCCAGGTTCTCCCTGCCCCCGAACTTGTTCGGGATCCACTCGCCCTGCTTGCGCGAGTAATCGAGATAGAGCATCGAGGCGACCGCGTCCACCCGGAGCCCGTCGGCGTGATAGCGGTCGAGCCAGCAGAGCGCGCTGCTCAACAGAAAGCCGCGGACCTCGTTGCGTCCATAGTTGAAGATCGAGCTGCCCCAGTCCGGGTGCACTCCGAGTCGCGGGTCGGCGTGCTCGAAGAGGTGCGTCCCATCGAAGTTCTGCAGCCCGAACTCGTCCGCCGGAAAGTGCGACGGCACCCAGTCCAGCACGACGCCGATACCGTTTTGGTGCAGGTAGTCGACCAGAAACATGAAGTCCTGCGGCGAGCCGTAGCGGCTGGTTGGTGCGAAGTACCCGGTGACCTGGTAGCCCCACGACTCGTAGAGCGGGTGCTCCATCACGGGCATGAACTCGACGTGTGTGAATCCCATCCGGCTTACGTAGTCCGCCAGCCGCGGGGCCAGCTCGCGGTATGTCAGCCAGCGGTTGCCCTCCTCGGGCACTCGCATCCACGATCCGAGGTGCATCTCGTAAACCGACCACGGAGCTTTTCCATTGTTCGTGTTGCGGCGGTTCTCCATCCAGTGGTCATCACCCCACTCGTAGGCCAGGTCCCAAACGATCGAGGCCTGGCGCGGCGGCGCCTCAGAGTAGGTGGCGAACGGGTCGGCCTTGTCCATGCCGTTGCGTGTCACCCGCGAATGCACGTAGTACTTGTAGAGGGCGCCGTGCCCGACGGTCGGAATGAAGCCTTCCCAGATGCCCGACTGCTCGCGGGGATAAAGGCCGTTCGCGTTCTTGTCCCACCCATTGAATTCGCCGATCACGCTCACCGCGTCGGCGTTGGGCGCCCAGGCGGCGAAGTAGGTGCCCTCGGGGTCATGTGAAAGGTGCGCCCCGAGCTTGTCGAACAGGTGGCCGTGAGTCCCTTCGTTGAAGAGATGCAGGTCGAACGGGCTCAGCAGGGAGCGAGCGATCACGCCGGCACGACCAGGTCAAGGATGCCTCGGAGCGGGATGCGAACCCAGTCAGGTCGCAGGTTCATCTCGTACCGCAGCTCGTAAAGCGCCTTCTCGAGCAGCATGGTGGTGAGCTGAAGCTCCAGGTCCTCCTGGCTCTGGGGCACCCACGAAGCGCTACCCGCGGTCGAGAGATAACTCTTCAAAAATACAGCGGACACCGAATCCACCCAGAAGCGCGACCAGGAATGCAGCTCGGCCAAACGCTCCGCGGGTACGTGCTCCGAGCGCAAGGCCGCCTGGGAGGCATAGGAGAACGAGCGAAGCATGCCCGCGACATCGCGCATCGCGAGTCGCTTCAGCCGCCGTTCGTAGAGAGAGCGAGTCGGCTCGCCCTCGAAGTCGATGATCACGAAATCGTGGCCGGTGTACAGGACCTGGCCGAGGTGATAGTCGCCATGGACACGAATCCGCGTCGTGTTCAGGCGGCGCGCCAGAAACGACTTCAGGATGTGCGCGATTCGCGATTCCAGCTCGAGCACCTTGCGGCCCTCGTCACGGGCGTCGGCCGGCAGCTTGTTCAACTGCGTGCGCAGGAGGTCCGTGGCACGCATGGAAAGCCCGCTCAGCGACTGGTAGATGGAGCGCTGGTCGATTGAGGTGATTCGTTCCGGTGCGAACGCCGGATCGGCGGGGTCAGAAGCGAGGGCGGCGTGGAGCTCGGCCGTGCGCCTGCCCAGGAGCCTGGCCGAATCCAGGTAGCCCCCGATCGCCTTGGTCGCGATTTCGGACGGTTCGAGCTTGCTCGCTTCGAGCAGGCTGCGTGGCATCGCTGGTGGCTGCGCTCCGACCAGCTCTGGGGCGGTGAAGAAGTGGGCGAGGGTGTTGAGCGTGTACTGCCAGGCGTCGCCCTGGTTCGGCACGTAGGCCTGGAGGATCGCGATGCTGATCGGCTCGCCTTTCGCCCGACGGTATTCCAGGCTGCCGGCCAGCGGCGCGATGTGGCCGAAGGTCGTCTTTTCGGTCAGGAACCGCCCCACCTCGAGCTCGGGGTTCACACCCTCTTCCAGGCGCCGGAACACTTTCAGCATGAGCCGCTCGCCGAAGATCACTGAGTTGTTGCTCTGCTCCGCGACAGACAGCTGGGCTTCCAGACGGATCGTCTCCGGGCCGCGCAGGCGGGCGAACGCGCGGGTTGTGGAGCCGACCAGCGTCCCCATGCCGCCTGCCGCGCGACGTCGCCGGGCGATCGCGCCCAGGATCGCCTCGGCGAAGTTGGGCGGTCCAAGGGCGTCGTAGAGCAAGCCGCGGGCGTCTTCGCCCTGGTTGCGGATCCAGGCGACGGCGGACTGTGGCCACCGCTCGAGGATGTGAGGCGCCTCGGCCGCGTTCGCGTAGGCGACCGGCAGCATGTAGGTGTCCGGGTCGCCTTCCGCGTATCCGATCACCACCGAGGTCAGGTAAGAGTTGCCCTCCGCCCCCGGGACGCTGACGACATCTGTGATCGTCACCGTCTTGATCCGGCGCGCTTTGCCTCCAAACCAGCGCCGCTGCGGGATGTAGCCGAGCAGCACCGCCTCCAGCGCTTCCTTCGAACCGCCGACGAGCGCAGCCTCCCAACCGCCTGCCACCCGAACCTCAGGCAGCACCCTGGCCGGCTGCGCGCCATCGCTCTGGATGCTCGGCGCGGCGCGCGGCTGCATCGCAAACCAGTAGAAGGCGTGAGGGCCCATGGTCAGGAAGTACGGGTTGTCACCGACGACCGGCATCTCGTTGCTGCTGAAGAGCTCGACGGGCACCAGGCCCTTCCACTTGCTGAGGTCGAGCTCAACCGCCTGCAGGAACCGAGAGAGGTTGGCGATGCACAGGATTTTCTCGGATTCGTACTCGCGGACGTAAGCCAGCACTTTCCGGTTCTCCGGACGCAGCAGTTCGAGCGTGCCTCGGCCGAACGCGCGGTGCCGCTTGCGCAGCGCGATGAGCCGCTTGGTCCACGAATAGATGGAGTGCGGGTTGCCCTGCTGTGCCTCGACGTTGACCGTTTCGTAGTGGTACTCCGGATCTGTGATCACGGGCAGGTAGAGGCGTTGGCGGTTCGCGCGCGAGAATCCGGCATTGCGGTCGGCGCTCCACTGCATCGGGGTCCGCACGCCGTTGCGATCGCCCAGGAAGATGTTGTCCCCCATGCCTATCTCATCGCCGTAGTACAGGACTGGCGTGCCGGGCAGAGAGAAGAGCAGGCCGTTCATCAGCTCGATGCGGCGCCGGTCGTTGCCCAGCAGCGGTGCGAGGCGGCGGCGGATGCCGAGGTTCAGCCGGGCGAGGCGGTCCTGGGTGTATGCCCGGTACATATAGTCGCGCTCCTCATCCGTGACCATCTCGAGCGTGAGCTCATCGTGGTTGCGCAGGAAGAGCGCCCACTGCGCGGTGTCCGGGATGCTCGGCGTCTGGGCCAGGATGTCGACGATCGGAAATCGGTCTTCCATGCGGATCGACATGAACAGGCGCGGCATCAGCGGGAAGTGGAACGACATCTGGCACTCGTCGCCCTGGCCGAAGTACGAGACCGCGTCTTCCGGCCACTGGTTCGCCTCGGCCAGCAACATTCGATTGCGGTAGCCGGAGTCGACGTGCCCGCGCAGCTCGCGGAGGAACACATGAGTCTCCGGCAGGTTCTCGCCGTTGGTGCCCTCGCGCTCGTAGAGGTAGGGAACCGCATCTAGCCTCACACCGTCGATCCCCAGGTCCATCCAGAAATCGAGCGCCTTGAAGATCGCCTCTTTGACCTTCGGGTTGTCGAAGTTGAGGTCCGGTTGATGCGAGTAGAAGCGGTGCCAGTAATACGCGTTGGCGACGTGGTCCCACGTCCAGTTGGACGTCTCGAAGTCTTTGAAAATAATTCGCGCGTCCTGGTAGCGCTGGTTGGTTTCGCTCCATACGTAAAACTCACGAGCCGCGGTGCCAGGCCGAGCGCGCCGCGCGCGCTGGAACCATGGATGTTGATCCGACGTGTGATTGCAGACGAGCTCGTTGATGACCCGGATGCCCCGGCTGTGCGCATCCTTCACCAGCTGGCTGATGTCGCCGAGCGTGCCGTACATCGGGTTGACGTTGGTGTAGTCGGCGATGTCGTAACCGTCGTCGCGCAACGGCGACGGATAGAACGGAAGCAGCCACAGCGCGTTGACGCCGAGGTCCTGCAGGTAGGGCAGCTTCTCGATCAAGCCGCGGAAATCGCCGCTGCCATCCGCATCGCTATCCATGAAGGACCGCACGTGCATCTCATAGATGAGCGCGTCCTTGTACCAGAGAGGATCATCCTCGAGGTGAAACGGCTCGACCTTGCGGCGGCGACTCGTCGTGGTTGCGATCACAGGAAGTACTCGAAGTCGCGCTCGCTGCGGACGCGCCGTCGGAAACGGAAGATCTGACCGGGCAGAGCGTGGGGGTTGATCTCGACGAAGTTGCGCGGTCCGTTCCAGAGGTAGCGCGCGCCGGTGATGAGCTCGTGCGCCTGGTACGGGCGGTCGGGCTCGAGGCCGAGCTCGTCGAGCGGCAGGTTGACCATGCCGCGCTGGACGTGATGCGGGTCGACGTTGACCACCGTCAGGACCACGTTGGCATTGTCGGGCGTGCTCTTCGAGTACGCCAGCAGCTGTTCGTTTTCGGTCGGATGAAAGCGGAGGCCGCGGTCGGTCTGCAGCGCGGGATTTTCGTGGCGGATGCGATTGACAATCGTAACGAGCTCGCTGAGGCTGTTCGGGTCATCGCGCTCCCACGTTCGCAGCTGGTATTTCTCGGAGTCGAGGTACTCCTCCGAGCCCTGCTCGCGGGGCCTGCTCTCCAGCAGCTCGAATGCGGGGCCGTAGATGCCGTAGGTCGCGCCTAGGGTTGCGGCCAGGATCAGGCGGGCCTGGAACGCGGGCCGGCCGCCGGTCTGCAGGTACTCGGTCAGGATGTCGGGCGTGTTGGCCCAAAGGCTGGGCCGGAAGAACTCGCGGATGGGCGGCTGCGCCAGCTCGGTGAAGTACTGGTAGAGCTCGTACGCGGTGTTGCGCCACGCGAAGTAGGTATACGACTGGCTGAAGCCGGCCTTCGCGAGACGGTACATGACCTTTGGCCGCGTAAACGCTTCCGCGAGAAGGATTGAGTCGGGATGCCGGCGCTTGAGCTCGCCGATGAGCCACTCCCAGAACGGGAACGGCTTCGTGTGCGGGTTGTCCACGCGGAAGATACGGACGCCCTGCTCCGCCCAGAACAGCACGATGGACAGGAGCTCTTGCCACAGCTCCCTCCAGTGCTCGTTCTCGAAGTCGAACGGGTAGATGTCCTCGTACTTCTTCGGCGGGTTCTCCGCGTACTGGATCGAGCCGTCGGGCCGGTGCTTGAACCATTCGGGGTGCTCGCGCGTGTAGGGATGGTCCGGCGAGCATTGGAATGCGATGTCGAGCGCGACGTCAACGCCGTGTTCGGCGGCCGTCTGCACGAGATGACGAAAGTCATCCAGCGTGCCCAGCTCCGGGTGCACGGCCTTGTGACCTCCCTCCGCCGAGCCGATCGCCCACGGGCTGCCGGGCTCGCCCGCGGCGGCCGGCTTGTTGTTGGCTCCCTTGCGGTGGGTTTTGCCGATTGGGTGGATGGGAGGGAGGTAGAGAACGTCGAAGCCCATCCCCGCGATACCGGGCAGCAGCCGCTCGACCTCCTTCAACGTCCCGTGTTTGCCGGGCGAGCCGGCCGAGCGCGGGAACAGCTCGTACCAGGTGCTGAAGCGGGCCTTGACCGGCTCGACTACAACCTCGACCTCGCGACCGTAGGTCGTCGAGAAGTCCCGGTCGGCCGAGTAACGACGCATCAGTTGGGTAAGCTCGCCGTCGAGCGTGGCCGCGGCGCCGGCTCGCAGCGACTTCGACAGCGCCAGCAGCAGGGCCGCATCAGCCGCTTTCCCGTCGGCGCGTGCCGCCGCCTGATCGACCATTCGCGCCCCGACCTCCAGTTCGACCTTGACGTCTTGCCCGGCCTGCACTCGCTTCGCGAGCTGGCGGCTCCAGGTCTCGAAGTGGTCGACCCAGCCTTCGACGGTGAAGACGTAGCGCCCGAGCTCGGTGACCCGGAAATCGCCCCGCCAGCGGTCATTGACCAGTGGCGTCATGGGCGTCTCAATCCAGTCCGGCCCCTCCGCCGCTTTCGTAGCACCCCCCGGCTGCGCCGGGGGGACCCCAGTAGGTATGGGGAGGACTTTGTGCTTCAGGATCGCCGCGATGGCGTCGTGGCCGTCGGCGAAGACGTCGGCCTCGACTGTGACTGTCTCGCCGACCGCTCGCTTGGCCGGGAACCGGCCCGCGTCGACCTCCGGCGTGACGGCCTCGATGACCACGCGCCGCCGCCCGTCGACGCCCGTCAGGGCCTTCACGGCAGCCTGGGGCCGGGCGGCCGCAGGCCGCTCGACACGCCTCCTCACCGGTGCCCGGGCCACAAATCAAATCGTGGCATGATTCGAGCGGATGCTGAAATCAATAGATCCGGCCACAGGCCGGGAGCTGGCCTCGTTCCCCGAGGCCGACGAGGGCGCCATCGAGAGCGCTCTCACGCGCGCCTGGACCAGCCGGCACCCGTGGCGGGACGCCGGGCCGGGCATGCGGGCCTCGCTCATGCGTTCGGTCGCGGGCGTGCTGCGGACGGACAAGTCGCGTTACGCCGCCCTGCTCACGACTGAGATGGGCAAGCCCATCGTCGAGGCCGAGGCGGAGATCGAAAAGTGCGCCTGGACGGCCAACTGGCTGGCCGAGAACGGGGAGCGCCTGCTGGCCGAAAAACCGACCGAGAGCACCGCCACCGAAAGCTATGTCCGGTTCCAGCCGCTCGGCGTCATTCTGGCCGTGATGCCGTGGAACTTTCCGTTCTGGCAGGCGTTTCGCGCCGGCCTGCCCGCGCTGATCGCCGGCAACGTGATGCTGCTCAAGCACTCCTCCAACGTGCCGCAGTCTGCGCTGGCGATCGAGGAGGTCTTTCGCGAAGCGGGGGTGCCGGAGGGCGTTTTCCAAACGCTGCTCATCGGGTCGGCCGCGGTCGACCGGCTGATCGCCGACCACCGCGTCGCCGGGGTCACCCTGACCGGCTCCGACAAGGCCGGCGCTATGGTGGCGGAGTCGGCCGGCAGGGCGCTGAAGAAGAGTGTGCTCGAGCTGGGCGGTTCGGACCCTTTCATCGTGCTCGCCGACGCGGACCTCGATGCCGCCTCGGCGGTCGCCGTCCGCGCGCGCAACCAGAACAACGGTCAGAGCTGCATCGCGGCCAAGCGCTTCATCGTCGAGGAGCCGGTCGCGGACGAGTTCGAGCGGCGTTTCACCGCGGCCGTCGCCGCCCTGAAGGTCGGCAACCCGATGGACCGCGCCAACCAGGTGGGTCCGCTTGCGCGGGGCGACCTGGTGGACGAGCTCGAGCGACAGGTCAACGAATCGGTGCGCCTCGGGGCGCGCGCGCTGACGGGCGGCAAGCGGATCGGCGGCGACGGCTTCTACTTCGAGCCCACCGTCCTGTCGAACGTGAGGCCGGGCATGCCCGCGTACCACGAGGAGACGTTCGGGCCGGTGGCGGCTGTGATCAGGGTCAAGGACGCGGAGGACGCCCTTCGGGTCGCCAACGATACGGACTTCGGGCTCGGCTCCAACATCTGGACGCGTGACCTCGAGCGAGCCAAGAAGCTCGCGGAGCGTATCGAGGCGGGGCTCGTCTTCATCAACGGCATGGTCGCATCCGACGCGCGGTTGCCCTTCGGCGGCGTGAAGCGGTCGGGCTACGGCCGGGAGCTGTCTGAGTACGGGATCAAAGAGTTCACCAACATCCAGACGGTGTGGGTCGGCCCTACCCGCACGGACGGCCAGGCTGCCAAGGCACCTCCGCGCGCCGAGTAACGATCGCCACCGAGCGGCTGCTGCTCGAGCCCGTCGGAACAAGGCACGCCGACGGCATTTACGCCGCCGTGGTCTCCTCACGACCAGAGCTGCTCCCCTGGATGCCGTGGGCGCGGGACCCCTCGCTCGCGGGCCACAGCGAGATGACCAGGCGAGTCGAAAACGAGTGGCTGGACGATCGCGTGTTTCATTTCGCTCTGGTCGAAAAGGAGACGGGCCAGGTGCTGGGCGTCGCCGGTCTCAACCGGGACGCGGCGGATTCAGCCGAGCTGCACTACTGGATACGCAGCGACAGGGCCGGTCACGGCCTTGTGACGGAGGCGTGCCGGGTGCTGGTCGAATGGGCGCGAAACGAGCTGCTGGTCACCAAGCTGAGCCTCTGGGCTGGGACGGAGAACCTGGCGAGCAGGCGTGTCGCCGAAAAGCTCGGATTCCAGCACCTCGGGCGACTTGGATGGCGTCCCGAAGGTGGGTTCGGCGAGTTCGAGGCCGAGAGCTACGAGCTGCGCTTCAGCTCTGCTACCGCGCCCCCGCCTCGGGCGGAATGACCACCGGAGTCGCGGGCGATTTCGTCGGCTTTCTCGCTCGCTGGTGCTTGCGCGCCATGACCGAGTAGCTGTCCCTCAGCGCTTTCGCGGGGTCGAGGCCGAGGCTTCGCGCCATTTCGGGTAGGACCTCGACGGGCCCTTCGAGCTCGACGAACCATCCGAAGTCGAGCACGTCGAGCGTGACGGAGACACCGTCGAGCATCCAGTACGCACGCCTCTTCGGGTACGTCCAGCCGACACGGAAGCCAAGCTGCTGCAGCATGTCGAGCGTCGCGTGAACATCAGCCACGTCGACCTCGGTCTCCTCGCGGATCTTGACGCCTCCGTCGAATGTGGCCGGACCCTTTGCGGTCAACACGCCGCGCGGCCCGCCGTTGAGGATGCGAAGGCGAAGAGTGGTGTTGCGGGTCGACTTGCCAGGGCCGTTGAAGCGGTAGTTGTCTTCTCTGTACCGCCCAGTCAGTTTGGCGCCACGCTTGAGCAGCATCGCGCGCAGCTTGGCGTGATCGCGAACGCTGGCGACGCGGAACTTGAGCTCCGCCTCGATGGTGCGGTCTCTCGGAGTGCGCAGACGCCGGCGCGCCACGCTGCGAGAGTAACTGGTGGAGCGCCGGCAGGAGCCCCTCGACGGATCTTCGGCGCCCAGGCGGCCGTCTGCGTCGTTGCGGCCTCCGCTCCTCGCTCACGCATACACGATGCGCACGCTCCGGTGCTCGGCCGCGCCTAGCATCCGATCCGCCTGGATCACCGAATCTCTCGCCGAGGTCTCCCGCCGGCGCTCCTACGCGGCGGTCTTTCGCATCCGATAGAGGGACGCGATCACCGCGGTGCACTCGTCCTCTACGTATTCCATGCCTGCAGCCTCTGCTACGCGACGAGCTTCCGCGGACCGGATGTCTTCCTGCAGCCACAGCGCCTTGGCGCCGACGGCAACCGCCTGGCGCGCGATCTCGGGTGCGTCCGCCGCGGGCCTGAAGACGTCGACGAGGTCGATCTTGTCGGGCACCTCGAGCAGCGATCGATAGACTCGCTCGCCAAACAGCGTCTCCGCGTAAGGGTTGATCGGGATGATCCGAAAGCCACGTCTCTGCAGGCCTTCCGGAACGGATCCTCCGGCTTTATTCGGATCGCGAGATGCGCCGACCACCGCGATGGTCCTGGCGCTCGCGAGGATCTCGTGCGAACTACGGCTCACGGGAACTTGAAGTGGGCCCCCGCGGCCATTATTCCGCAGATAGCTTGACAGCTATATAGCTGCTTAGCTATGTTAAGCGGGATGGCGGTGGGGTCCACGTTCGAGGTCATGGCCGAACCAAACCGGCGAGTGATCGTCGAGCTGCTTCGTGACCGCGAGCGGACGGTGGGCGAGCTCGTGAACGCGCTCGATATCAGCCAGCCCGCGGTGTCGAAACACCTCCGCGTACTGCGCGATGCGGGTTTCGTTGAATCGCGGATCGACGCCCAAAGGCGTTTCTACAGCGTGCGGCTCCACCCGCTGCGCGAGATGGACGCATGGCTCGAACCGTATCGCGCAATGTGGACGAAGAGCCTCGACGCCCTCGAACGTCACCTCGATGAGTCGGAGACCCAAGTCAAAGGAGGCAAACATGCTCGGAGAGCTAGAGCAGGTCGGTGAAACCTGGCAGCTTCGGTTCGTGCGCGAATTGGCGCATCCGCCGGCCAGGGTCTGGCAAGCCTTGACGGATCCGGATCAGCTGCGTAAGTGGTTTCCCGACCAGATAGTCGTGGACGAGTGGAAGGTTGGCGCCTCACTTGAGTTCAAGCCGGGGCATGGGTTGCCCGACCACCAGGGCGAAGTCCTGGCGTTCGAGCCGCCCCGCTTGCTCGAAATCCGGTGGGGCACCGATCGCGTTCGGTTCGAGGTCGTGCCGACCAAGACCGGATCTGTTCTCACGCTGGTCGATTCGATCGACGAGGTCGGCAAGGCGGCGCGCGACAGCGCAGGCTGGCACGTTTGCCTCGACTCGCTCGAGAACGCGCTCGGAGGCAATCCTTCCGATTCATCAGCGGACAAGTGGAAGGACCTCGACGACGCCTATGCCAAGAAGTTTGGTCCGGAGGCCGCGACTATCGGTCCGCCCGAAGGCTGGACTGGCTGAGCGCGATCGGCTACTCGGTCTCGACGCCGAGTAGAGGCTGACCAGCGGCGTAGCGGCGGATCTGCTCGCCGGCGAATCGATAGCCGCGAGAGATCCAGCGCCTGGCCGCGCCCGCGATGTGCGGCGTGATCAGAACGTTTGGCGCGTGCCACAGCGGATGACCATCGGGAAGGGGCTCCGGATCCGTGACATCCAGGGCCGCGCGAATGTGCCCGGCCCTCAAGGCTCCAAGGAGCGCCTCGGTATCGACGGTCTTGCCGCGGCCGGCATTGACGAACAACGTACCGGGCTTCATCTGCTCGAGGAATGCGCGGTCGACGAACTTCGCGGTGGCGGGGCTGAGTGGGAGGAGATTGACGACGACGTCCGCCTGCGGTAGAAGCTCAGGCAGCGCGGAGGTGGGTTGCGCATCCTCGCGCGGATGCTGCGCCACGCCGATGACGCGAACACGAAACGGCGCGAGGCGATCAGCCAGAGTCCTGCCGATCGACCCGTGACCGACCACGAGCACGGTTTGGCCTTCCAGGTCGTCGGATGGGGTTTTGTCGGCGGGACTGCGATCCCATTTGCCCTGGCGTTGCGACTCCACATACTCTGGGAACCGGCGCTGCATCGCCAGGATCGCAGCCAGGATCCACTCCGAAACCGGACCGTCGTGCACGCCGACCGCCCTGCAAACGGTTACGCCCGGCGGGGTCCGCTGCAGAAGCCAGTCGACGCCGGCGCTGAGCGATTGGACGACACGCAGTCGCGGCATCGAGGCGAAGAGCTCTGGTAGGTGACCCGCGACTTCGAAGTTGATGACCGCAAACTCGACGTCAGGCGTCGGGTCACTGACGACCTCGACGCCTGTGGGCAGCGGCTCTAACTCGCGCCGGTACTCGCCGTCGAGAACGAGAACTCTCAGCTGCTCTTAGGCCGCTTCGGTCTTCGACTTCGTCGTCGACGCCGGCTCGAGCGCGTGCTTCAGCACGTCCTCGACGCGAGAGGCGAGGTGGAAGGTCATCTTCTCGCGCACGCTCTGCGGCACGTCGTCGATGTCCTTCTCGTTTCGCTTCGGGAGGATGACCTCGGTCAGGCCCATGCGGTGCGCGGCAAGCACCTTCTGCTTGACGCCGCCGATTGGCAGCACCAAACCCTGAAGCGAGACCTCCCCGGTCATGGCGACCGTGTTGCGCACGGGCCGCCCGGTGAGCAGGCTCACGAGCGCGGTGGTCATCGTCACGCCGGCCGACGGGCCGTCCTTGGGCACTGCGCCCTCGGGGACGTGGATGTGGAACGACTTGTTGATCCCGTCGTGTGGGATTTTCAGCTCGTCAGCGTGCGACCGCACGTAGGAGAGCGCGATCTGCGCCGACTCCTTCATCACGTCGCCCAGCTGGCCGGTGAGCAGCAACCCGCCGCCACCATTTCCGTTGGAGTCGGTGGCCGACGCCTCGACGAAGAGCACGTCACCACCGGTTCCGGTGACGGCGAGCCCGGTCGCCACGCCCGGCACAGCCGTGCGTGCGGCGACTTCGTTGTCGAACTTCGGCTTGCCGAGGAACTCGCGGACGCGGTCGGGCGTGATCGCGACTGGCGGGGTGAGCTCGTCCTTGGCGACCTTGGTCGCGATCTTGCGCGTGATCTTGCCCAGCTCGCGCTCGAGGTTGCGCACGCCGGCTTCACGGGTGTGGTCGGTGATCACCTTCATGATCGCCGCGTCGTCCACGGTGACTTCCTCAGGCTTGAGACCCGCCTGCCGGACCTGCCGCTTCAGCAGGTGGTCGCGCGCGATCGCGACCTTCTCCTCTTCGGTATAGCCGTCCAGCCGGATCAGCTCCATGCGGTCCAGCAGAGGCGCGGGGATCGTCTCCGACACGTTTGCCGTCGGGATGAACAGCACCTCGGACAGGTCGAGGTCGACCTCGAGGTAGTGGTCGCGGAACGTGTGGTTCTGCGCCGGGTCGAGGACCTCGAGCAGCGCGGCAGATGGGTCGCCCCTCCAGTCGCTGCCGACCTTGTCGATCTCGTCCAGCATGATCACCGGGTTCTTCGTGCCTGCGTCCTTCAGAGCGCGCACGATGCGGCCCGGCAGTGCGCCGACGTACGTGCGCCGGTGTCCGCGGATGTCCGCCTCGTCGCGGATGCCACCTAGGGACACGCGCGTGAACTTGCGACCCAAAGCGCGCGCGACGGATTCGCCCAGCGACGTCTTGCCGACGCCGGGAGGTCCGACGAGCGTGATGATGGCGCCCGATCCGCGGCCGCTCAAGACTTCGAGCCCGCGCTCCTGGCGCAGCTTGCGCACGGCGAGGAACTCGATGATGCGGTCCTTCACATCGCCCAGGCCGGTGTGGTCCTCGTCGAGGATCGCGCGGGCCTTCTTCAGGTCGTAGTTGTCCTCAGAGCGCACATTCCACGGGATGTCGAGCATCCAGTCGAGGTAGGTGCGGATCCATCCGTACTCCGGGTTCTGCTCGCTCGTCCGCTCCAGGCGGTCGAGCTCGCGGTTGACCTCGGTGAGCACGTTCTCGGGCATCTCCGCCTTCGCGATTCTTTCGCGGTAGGTCGAGACCACGTCGGTCTGACCCTCGTTGAGCTGCTTCTTGATCGCCTCCATCTGCTGGCGCAGCAGGAACTCGCGCTGCGTCTTCTCCATGCCCTCGGCGACGTCGCTGCGGATCTTCTCCTTCAACGATGCGTCGGCCAGGATGCCCTTGGTCCAGCCGATGAGCTTGGCCAGCCTCTCCTCGAGGTCGGTCATCTCCAGGATCTCGAGCTTCTGCTCGGTCGAAAGGTCCGGCGAGTAGCCGGCCAGGTCGGCGAGGTGGCCGGGAGTCCTCGCGGCGCGCAGGAACTGCACGACCTGCGGGACGCCACGCGACTCGACCAGGTTCTCGAGGAGCGCGCGGTACTCGCGGGCGAGCTCGAGAGCCTTCTCGGTCGGAGGCTCGGGGTCGAGGATCGGGTCGGCCTTGACCCACAGGGCGCCGCCGATATCGGCCTGGCCGCTGCCCAGCCGGGCGCGGTACTCGCCCCGGATCATGAAGGCCTCGGCGCCGGTCGGCAGCTCGGCCGACTCGCCCAGGCGGGCGGCGGTGCCGATGGTGCCGAACTTGCCCTCGATGCGGGGCACGAGCAGGATCAGGCGGTTGCCCTGGCGGGCGGCCTCGATCGCGGCCTTCTGGTCGTCGCCCTCGACCGCGAGGGTGACCGACATGTGCGGCAGGACGACGACGTCGTCCATGGGGAGGACTGGTAGCAGTTCGGATTTGGGTGTTGCCATCTGTACGAGAGAACGTTTACCCAAGGGGGACAATTCCCAATCCTCTGTGCCGCCGCAGCCCTCCGGCCGCTGGGCCGGCGGTCATCGCTGCTCCCGGAGAGTCCGGACGAACCGAGCATCTGGCACCGGCAAACGCCGGATAGTCCGGACTATCCGAGGTTGTCTGGGTTAGGAGAGGCCCGCCGCCTTGCACGCCTGGGCATAGTCCGGCGTGCAGAGCTGGGACCGGCTCCAGAATCCGTCCGCGATCACAGTGGTGACCAGGGTCTTGCGGGTCACCGAGAGCGGGCGAACCAGCGCGGCCGGCACGCCCCGGGCGCCGTTGTCCACCGTGTTGCCCGCCGTCATCTCGGCCGGCACGCCCACGCCGAAGACCAGATCGTAGGCCAGCGTCGCGGCCGTTTCCGCCTCCTGCCTGACCGGCCGGTAGACCGTCATGTACTGGTCGCCGGATACGATGCGCTGCACCGCCGACAGCTCGGCGTCTCCTCCTGTGACCGGGGGCAAAGTCTTGAGCCCGGCCGCCTTCATCGCGCTTACCGCGCCGCCGGCCACCTCATCGCTGGCTGCGTAGACGCCGTCGAGCTTGTTGTTCAGGGCGGCGAGCGCCTGCGTCATCTCGAGCTTGGCACCGTCCGCGCTCCCCGACGGCGTGTCGTACTCCTTGGCCACCGTGACCTTGCCGTCGAGCGCCCCGCGAGCCGCGTTCTTCAGCAGAGTGGCCTCCAGGTCCGCGGGGTCGCCATGGATCATCACCACGGTCGGGTTGGCCGCTCCCTTCATCGCGCTGAGCAGGGCGCTCGCCTGCAGCGCGCCCACCGCCGCGTTGTCGAATGACACGTAGTACGCAAGCTCCGGGGTGTTGAGGATCAGCCGGTCATAGGCGATCACGAGGACGTGTTTCTTGGCCGCGGCCGCGACGATCACGGACGCGGTGCTTGGGTCGACCGCGTCCAGGACGAGCACGCTCGCGCCGGCTGCGAGAGCCGAGTCCGCCTGCTGCCTCTGGGCGGCCGGGTCGCCGTTGGCGTTGCGGTACACAAGCTCGCAATCCGAGCAGAGCGATCGCAGCTTGGCCTGGAAAAGCGGAACGTCCTGGCTCTCGTAGCGCGGCGCAGCGTCGGGAGCGAGGAACGCGATCCTCTTGCCGGGGGTCACGCCCCCGCCGACGCTCCCGCTAGCGCCGCATGCCACGGCGCCCAGGCCCAACAGGAGAAGCGCGGCCGCGACCTTGTACGCCTTCATTCCACTACCTCGATTGCTGTGACGCTTGCTGCAACGTTGCTGAGGCCCGAAGGCTACCCCTTGGGCGCCCTCGCTAGCAAGCCCCGAGGGGTCAGATGCGGGTGACGCTCCCGGAAGCGCTGCCCCGACGCGACACGGCGTCGATGACGATGGCCGCCAGCAGCACGAGCCCAGTCACGATGTACTGCCACTCAAACGAGAGCGCCAGCAAGTACATGCCGTTGTAGATGGCGCCGATCACGAGCCCGCCGAGCACGCCGTGCAGCGGCTTGCCGCGGCCTCCCATGAGGCTCGTGCCCCCGATGACCGCCGCGGCGACTGCGTAGAGGACGTAATAGCCCGCCTGCACGTTGTTGGACATTCCATTCAAGTAGGACGCGTACAGCAGCAACGCGATGCCGGCCGTGAAAGAGCACAGCATGAACGCCGTCGTGCGAACGATCGAAAGGTTGATGCCGGCCCGCCGAGCCGCTTCCGGGTTGCCGCCGATCGCGTACAGGTAGCGGCCGTACTTGGTGCGCCCTAGCAGGATCGTCCATGCCGCCAGAACGGCGATTACGATGGGGATGACCCAGGGCACGCCTTCTTGGACGATCAGGACCCCTCTATTCAGATTGCATATCCCGACTATCACGATCGCGACCACCGCGATCAGGCCGATCTTGATCAGCGAGAGGCTGGCGGGCGGAGCGACCAAACCGCTCTTGCGGCGACGTGAATCCGAAAACCAGATGAAGCCGCCGAGCGCCGCCACGACCACGCCGGCGGCGATCCAGGAAACGATGGGGTCGATCGTGCCCCACATCAGGTTGTAGATGAAGTGCAGATTGTCGCTCTGGCCGAAGAGGTTGGGGTAGCCGGAGAACGGGCCGAACAGAAGGATCTTCAGAAACAGGCCGTTGGCCACGAGGTAACCGGCCAGCGTGACGATGAACGAGGGTAGGTGAAGGCGCGTGATCAAGGTGCCCTGGATGGCGCCGAACAAGACGCAGAAGAGCAGGCCGGCCAGGACTGCGAGCGGCCACGGCCAGTTCGTGGTTGACGGCTGGATGAGCTGGACGGTGATGGCGGCGCCGCACGCGCCGACGAAGCCGATCGAGAGGTCGATCTCGCCCAGAACCAGGGCGAACGCTTCGGCCATGGCGAGCACCATGATCACGGCGCTCTGCTGGAACAGGTTCACGAGGTTGCCCGGCGACAGATACACGTGGTTCGGGCTGATGACCTGGAACACCAGGACGATGGCGGTCATCGCGATGACGACCGGAAGGACCCCGCTCTCGCCGGCCCGGATGCGGGCCACGTAGCCCCGGACGTACTCGCCCAGGGATTGCGCGACCACCTCCGGCGGCAGCTCCGCGACGGCGGCCTCCGGCGCCGCGGCGGTCAGGTCCGCGGCGACGTTGCCGGTGATCTCAGCTCTCTTTAACGGATCTGCCACTGGAGCGGCCCAAGCCTCCTGTCGTCATGTACTCCACGACGCTCTGCCGGTCGAAATTCGAGGTTTTGTCCTGCACTGCCATGCGTCCGAGGTAGAGGACCGCGATGTTGTCCGCGACCTCGAAGACGTCGTTCAGGTTGTGCGAGATGACCATCACGGCGAGGCCCTTGTCGCGCAACCGCCTGATGAGGTCGAGCACCATCCGGGTCTGGACGACGCCCAGCGCGGCGGTCGGCTCGTCCATGAGCACCAACTTCGAGTTCCACATCACGGCCTTGGCGACGGCGACCGACTGGCGCTGCCCTCCGGACAGCGATGCGACCGGTTGGCGGATGGACTTCACGGTGGTGACCCGCAGGCTCGAGAGCGTCTCCGCGGCGGCGCGCTCCATGCTGTCCTCGTCCAGCAGTCCGCTGCGCAGGCGCTCGCGTCCCAGGAACATGTTCTGGACGATGTCGAGGTTGTCAGCCAGCGCGAGGTCTTGATAGACCGTCTCGATGCCCAGGCGCGCGGAGTCGCGCGCGTTGTGGATGTGGACGGGCCGGCCCTCCCAGAAGATCTCGCCGTGGTCGATCTGGTAGATGCCGGCGATACATTTGGTCAGGACCGTCTTGCCGGCGCCGTTGTCCCCGCACAGGGCGGTCACCTGCCCGTGCGGGATGTCGAGGTCGACGTGGTACAGCGCCTGGACCGGGCCGAAGTGCTTGTCCAGGCCTCGGATCTTGAGCAACGGCTCGTCTGCCGCATTGGCTTGGGCGACGGCAGCCGTCATATCAATTTCATTATCTCCGCTTACAAACGAAAACGCCGCCGCGAGCTGCGGCGGCGTCCAGGAAGTCGCTTACGAGATGCCGGCGGCGGTGCAGACAGCGGCGGTGACCTTCTGGCACAGCGCTGCCTTGTCGACGAAGTTGTCCTTGATCACCGTGTCCTTGATGTTCGCCTTGTTGACCCAGATCGGGACCAACAGGATGGCCGGCTGCTGCGTGCTGCCTGCCACGGGCGAAGGGGGCGCGGTGGTCCCGTTGACCAGGGCCGGCGGCGGAGTCGCGCTTGCGCGAAGCACGGTGGCGAGAGCCACGGCGGCCTGCGCTTCGAGATAGACGGCCTTGTAGACCGACCCACACTGGTAGTCGGTCAGCGTGTTGGCGATCCCGTCCGGGGTTGCGTCCTGGCCCGTGGTGGGAACCGACTTGGCCTTGACGCCCTTGCTCTTGAGGACGGTGACCACCGCGTTGCCGAGACCGTCATTGGCCTCGACCGTGGCGTTGATCGCGGAGTTGGCGGTGTAGGCCTGCTGGAAGATCGTCTGTCCGACGTCGTTCTTCCAGTCCGTGGCTACCTGCTCCCCGACGAGCTTCATGCCCTGGCTGTTGGTCGTGCCGTTGTCCACGTGCGCGGCCTTCTTGCCCCAGATGGCGTCGTTGTAGCCCTGCGCGAATGAGACCGCGTTCGGGTCAGAGTTCTGGCCACCGTCCAGCTCGAAGACCTGAGCGTTCTTGACGCCCCAGTCGGAGACGCACTGGACAAAGCCTTTGCCGATGAGCTCGCCCACCTGGACGTTGTCGAAGCTCACGTAGTAGGTGTTGGTACCGGTGAATGTCGCCCGGTCGTAGCTGATCACCTTGACGCCTTTCTGCGACGCCACGTTCTGGATCTGCGAGCCGACCGTGCTGTTGAGGGGGTCCATGATCAGGACCGTCGCGCCGTTGCTGATGGCGGTCTGGGCCTGGGCGAGCTCCTGGGCCTCCTGGCCCTGAGCGTTGCTGATCGTGAAGTCAGAAGACTTGTAGCCAGCCATCTCAAACGCCTTCTGCAGGTATGGCTGGTCGAATTGGACGTAGCGCACTGACGACGTGGTGTCGGGAAGGAGCACGGCGACCTTGCCCTTGCCGGCCGCGGTCAGGTCCTTCAGCTTGGCCATGTACGAAAAGTCGGCCGTGAACGAGCTGATGCTCAGGTCCGACGGCACGGTGGCCGACGGAGTCGTGGTCGAACCTGTCGAGCCTCCGCACGCAGCGAGAAGCGCTCCCGCAGCGACGAAAGCAGGCAGTAGACGGGCTAATCTCATGCGCACTTACCTCTAATTCCAAAATCCCTGCTGCCTTCTTCCCGCGTAGGCCGCGGGGCGAGAGTGCGCCGGCAGACAGGTCTTACTCACGGCGTGGTCGCTTTTTTTTCCACGCGGCAGTTCACCGAAGTGGTGCAGGCAAGAGCATTGCTCACGCCCACGAGTTTGTCAAGTTATCGTATTCATCGCTCCGACAATTTGTTCGGGCTCTTGACAAAGGCCCGGGCACGACCATCATGTCGCATGCGTGGCGACATCGAAGAATGCTGACGGGACCCTTGCCTGGCTGAGGGATCGCAACCGCGATCGGGTGATCGAGATGCTCCGCATGCAGGGCCAGATCAGCCAGGCCGAGATCGCACGCGCCACCGGTCTCTCGCGCACGACGGTTTCCACCCTGATCGCGGAGCTCAAGGAGGCCGGCCTGGTCGCGGATATCGACACCAAGTCCCTTCATGCCCGCGGCGGCCGACCCGGCGTGCAGCTTGTGCTTCGACACCCCTCACAGGTCGTGGCCGGCATCGACTTCGGGCACAGCCACGTGGCGATTGCCGTCGCCGATCTCGGCCACAACGTGCTCGCCGAACGCTGGCATGACCTGGACGTCAATCGTGAGGCGGCTCGAGCGCTCGACGTGGCGGCCGGCATGTTTGCCGAGATCCTCGAGGAGGTGGCCGTGGAGCGCACAAGCGTATTGGGCGTCGGCATGGGCATCCCTGGCCCCGTGGACCGCGCGCACGGCACTGCCGGCTCGGCCACGATTCTTCCCGGCTGGATTGGGCTCAGCATCGCTGCCGAAATGGAACAGCGCCTTGGGATTCCGGTCCGGATCGAGAACGACGCGAACCTCGGCGCGCTGGCTGAGCTGACCTGGGGCGCCGGCCGGGACTGCTCGAACTTCGCTTACGTCAAGGCGGCGACCGGCATCGGCGCCGGCATCGTGATCGACGGGCGCTTGCTGCGAGGCGCGACCGGGACAGCCGGTGAGATCGGTCACACGACCCTCGACGAAGCGGGACCGCTTTGCTATTGCGGCAACCGCGGCTGCCTCGAAACCGTGGCTTCCGGTCCAGCCATCGTCCAGCTGGTCGGCCAGGTCAACGGTGAGAGCCTCGCTCTCTCTCAGATCATTGAGCTCGCGTCAGAGGGCGATTTGCGCTGCCGGCGCGCCGTCGCGGACGCCGGACGTGAGATCGGCGTGGCTGTAGCCGGCCTGTGCAACCTCATCAACCCGGAGCGGGTGATCGTCGGCGGCTCGATGAGCCGGGCAGGCGAGGTGGTCCTGGGCCCGCTCCGCGAATCGATTCGGCGTCACGCGGTCCAGGCGGCGGCCGAGACCGTCGACGTCCGAGCCGCGGTGTTTGTGGAGCGAGCGGAGCTGCTTGGGTCGGTGGCCCTGGCGCTTATCGGTTCACCCGAGGCGGAGATCGCGCACCGGATCGAGTCGCTGCGTTAAAGGCCGGGCGATGTCGCCCGCCTATGATCGAACCGTGAACCGCCGGACGCTGGCGTCGGTGCTGGGGGTCGGCATTGCCGGCTCACAGGCTGGGCACCTGCTCGCGTATCAGATTCGCTTCGGAGCGGCCGCGCAGCAAGTCCAGAGCGTCGGCGTGCACGCCTATTTCCCGTCCCTTGCGAAAACAGTCGTCGGATTGGTCGCGCTCGCCGCAGTTCTCGCCATGCTGGTCATCGGACTGACCCGGGTGGCCGGCAACCGGATCGAGAAGGATTCCGCGCTCCCATACCTGAGGCTGCTCGCGGCGCTTTTCACGATTCAACTGGCGCTCTTCGCCCTGCAGGAGACGGCGGAGTCGGCGGCGTCCGCGCCCGTCTTGTTGCTCTGGGGCACCCTGGGCCAGCTGCCGGTCGCCGCGGTGGCGGCCCTTGCCCTGCGCTGGTTGTTCGCCCGCCTGCGGCCGGCCCTCGCCCAGCTGAGAGCGTGCTTCGCGACTGCGTTCCAGCTCCTGCCATCGATGCCGGCGGTCCTGGTGTGGCCGCCCGCGATGCATGTCGTCGCCGCCGTCGAGCCGTTCGCCACCGGATTCAACCGGCGAGGACCTCCTTCTTAGCGCTCAGTAGGTACTGATCGCCCCGCGCACGCGCGTGCGCGTCATTAGTAAGGAGGAAATCGCGTGAGCACAACTCGCGCTCTTATCGTGGCCGCGGTCCTGGTTGTTTTCATCGCCGCCGGCGGAGTCTTGATTTACGCCACCCGAAGTCATGGGGGCCAGAACGTGACCATCAATCTGAGCGTCACCGGTGGAACCAAGATGGCGCCGGACAATCCCACCGCGCATCAGAACGACAAGATCACCATCAATATGACCAGCGACACCAACGGTGAGGTCCACCTGCACGGCTATGACATCCCCTTCGAGGTCAAGGCCGGCGGGACGGTAAGCCACACCTTCACAGCGGACAAGACCGGCAACTTCCTCATCGAGTGGGAGACGACGAGCACCGAGCTGGGCCACCTCGTGGTGACGTGATGCTCGCCGGCATCCTCCTGCACGGGTTCGGGCAGCGTTACGACCTGCCGATCGGGCTCGCGCTGTATCTCTTCGCCGCCGGCGGCGTGGTGTTCATCTCGTTCGTCCTGGTGGTCCTGTTCGCCGGCGACCAGGTTGGGACGAAGGCGGTCGAGTACCCGCGCCGCGCGGTCCCCTGGCTCGTGTCCATCGCCCGGTCACCGTGGCCGCGCGTGATCGGCGGCGCGATCGGCACCCTCGGCCTGCTCACCGTGGTGGTCGCCGGCCTCTTCGGGCCGGGCAACGCCTTCTACAACCCGGCCGAGTACGTGGTGTGGATCTACTTCTGGGCCGTCACCGTGATCCTGTCCGGGATCGTCGGCAATCTCTGGTACCTGCTCAACCCGTGGGCGGCGATCTACGACGTCATCGCGAGACTGGTGCCAACCCGGCCCGCTTGGAAGCTGCCCGACGTCGGCGTGTGGCCGGCGACACTCGCCTATTTCGCTTTCGCCTGCCTCGAGCTGACGAGCGGCGTCGCGGGCCGCCCCGTGATTGTCGCCGAGGCGGCAGTCGTCTATTCGGTGATCACGGTGGCGGGCATGTTGCTGTTCGGACGCGACGAATGGCTCGAGCACTGTGAGGGTTTCACCGTCCTATTCGGCATCGTCGGCCGGTTCGGCCCGGTCGAAGCGGAGCGCGACGAGCGCGGCGAGATCCGGGCCGTGTACATCCGGTGGTGGGGTACCGGACTGCTTCGACCTGGACCGTCCGGATGGGACCGCGTCGTGTTCGTGATCCTGATGTTGAGCACGCTCGCGTTCGATGGCCTCCTGTACACGCCTCCATGGCAGGACTTCAACCTCGCGCTCGAACCGCTCTGGCAACCGCTGGGGCCGCTGGGATTTTTCCTCGTTCGCACCCTCGGCCTCATCCTTTTGACGATCGCCTTTCTGTTGGTTTTCATCGCCTTCATGGAAGCCGTGATGTATCTCGGCCAGCGCAAGGTGGACGTGAAAGCCACGCTGACCTCGTTTGCGTTGACGCTCGTCCCAATCGCGCTCGTCTACAACGCCGCGCACAACTACAGCTATGTGGTGGTTTCGTCGCAGGCACTCATTCCGCTGCTCAATGACCCCCTGGGCAAGGGATGGCACCTTCTGCCGGCGGTGGTGGGCTTGAAGCCGAGCTTCGCGCTGGCCCAGGCGGCCACGGTCTGGTACGCGCAGATCGTGTTGATCGTCGTCGGCCACGTGATCGCGGTCTTTCTGTCCCACCTGCGAGCCGGCGAGCGATTCCGCACGGCTCAGCGGGCATTGCTCAGCCAGTACCCCATGCTGTTGTTGATGGTCCTCTACACCATGACCAGCCTCTGGATCCTGGCCCAGCCCATCACGCGCGAGACGGGATGAGCGCACGGCGGCCCCGGCCAGTCCGCAAGCCCGTCGCCCGAACCCCGGTGTGGGTTGCGCCGGCCGCCGTCGTCGCTGGGCTCGCGCTGTTGGTCGCGGTGTTTCTTGTGATCCGCTGGTACGTGACCCCTCTTCCGCCGACCCCACTGCCCTCGAGCGCGACGGCCGATGTGGTTGCCGCGATCACAACTTTGCCGGCATCCGTGTTCGAAACGGTCGGCGCAGGCACGGCTAACAACTTGATCAAACCGATCCAGGGTTCGGCCCTGACGGGACCGAATGGAAGGCCCGAGGTCTTCTATTACGGCGCAGAATTCTGTCCCTACTGCGCGGCCCAGCGCTGGCCGCTCATCATCGCTCTGTCTCGCTTCGGCACGTTCTCAGGCCTGCAGGCCACGACCTCGTCTTCGAGCGACGTATTCCCGAACACGCCCACCTTCACGTTTCGCAATGCGACCTACACGAGCCAGTACCTCGACTTCCTTTCGGTCGAGACCACGGACCGCGATCGCAACCCGCTGCAGACGCCTACAGCGTCGGAGCGGCAGCTGGTGAGCAGCTACGACCCGGGCGGCACGATCCCGTTCATCGACGTTGCGAACCGGTATGCGATGACGGGCGCGATGTACACGCCGGACACGCTGGGCGGAATGAGCTTGCGGGCGGTCGCCGATGCGTTGAAGGACCCAAGTTCAACACAGGCCAAGGCCATCATAGGCTCCGCCAACCTCACGACCGCCGCGATCTGCAAGGCGAACGCAGACCAGCCCGGCACGGTGTGCTCCAGCTCCGCGATCCAGAGCCTCGAAAAGAACCTGAAGTAGTGCCGCGCCTCAGGCTGATTGCGATTCTCGTCAGCCTGGCGGGAGTCGCCGTCTCGATCTACCTGACCGTCGTGCACTACGCCGGGTTCGTACCGGCGTGCCCGGTTTCTGGCGCGATCAGCTGCGAAGCCGTGTTGTCGAGTCCATACGCGGTCATCGCCGGAACGTCGATCCCGACGTCGGTCGCCGGGATCGTGTGGTTTGCCATCAGCGCAGTGCTGTGGGCACGTCCGCGCCGGAGCCTCCTGCTGGCGTGGTCGATGCTCGGACTTCTGACAGTGATCTACCTGCTGTTCGTCGAGATCGTGCTCGTCGGGGCCATCTGCCTGTGGTGTACCGCCGCCCACGCGCTGGTGGTTGTGTTAGTCCTGATCGCCGTGGGCCGCAAATGATCACGTGGCCGTTCGACTGGACCGTGTACGCGGGCCTGGCCTTGCTCTTCTTCGGTCACGCATGGCTCGCGCGGGGGGCCTCCGACGCGCAGCCCAGGCACACGGTGTACCTCCTCGCCGGACTTGCCACTCTGTGGATCGCGCTCGAGACGCCAATCGACACGATCAGCGACCGCTACCTCGACAGCGTCCACATGCTCCAGCACGTGCTGCTCGGATTCGTCGCGCCACCCCTCCTGCTGCTGAGCCTGTCGCGGGAGATGGTGGCGCGAATCGTCCGCGTCCGTGGTGTGCGCCCGCTGACCGAGCCTGTGCAAGCGCAGGTCATCGCCGCCGCGGTCATGATCGCCTGGCACCTGCCGCCGCTCTACGACGCGACCCTCCGCAGCGAGGACCTCCACATCGTCGAGCACCTGACGTTCATCGGCGCCGGTCTGGCGCTGTTCTGGCCCGTCATCGAAGCCACGTCGGAGCACGCCCGGTGGCGCATGTCGGCCGGGGCAAGGCTCGTCTACCTCTTGCTGGCGACACTGCCGCAGGACGGCGTCGCGCTGGCCCTCATCTTCTCGCGCGTCCCCTTCTACGAGTTCTACACGCACGCGCCGCGCCTGATCGAGGGTTTCACCGCCGTGATCGACCAGACCATCGCGGGAGCGGTGCTGATGATCTTCGGCAAGGTGACGATGGCCGTCGCCGCTCTCGCGATCTTCTTCCGTTGGTTCGGGGCCGAGCACGGCTCTGACCGAGGGATAGAATCGCGGTTAGGGGTGCGGTAATTGAAGTACAGCGACAGCATCCTCGACCTCGTCGGCCACACCCCGCTCGTGCGCCTGCACAAGGTCACCGTCGGGCTGAAGCCCACGATCCTCGCCAAGCTCGAGCAGCTGAATCCGGGCGGGAGCGTCAAGGACCGGATAGGCCTGACGATGATCGAGGACGCCGAGCGCACCGGGAAGCTGCGTGCGGGCGGCACCATCATCGAACCGACCTCCGGCAACACAGGGCACGGGCTCGCCATCGTCGCCGCGATCAAGGGCTACAAGATGGTCTTCGTCATGCCGGACAAGATGTCGGCCGAGAAGATCAGCCTGCTCAAGGCATACGGCGCCGATGTCGTGATCTGCCCGACCAACGTAGAGCGCTCCTCGCCACAGTCGTATTACTCGGTCGCGGACCGCCTGGCGCGGGAGATACCCGGCGCCTTTCAGCCCAACCAGTACTTCAACCCGCGCAACCCGGAAGCTCACTATCAGACGACTGGGCCGGAGGTCTGGGAGCAGACCGAGGGCCGGGTCGACGTCTTCGTGGCCGGCATGGGCACGGGCGGCACGATCAGCGGCGTCGCGAAATACTTGAAGGAGCGCAAGCCGGACGTGCACGTCGTGGGGGCCGACCCAGAGGGCTCGCTCTACTCCGGACCCATCGCGCCCTACAAGGTCGAAGGTGTCGGTGAGGACTTCATGCCGGGCACGATGGACATCAAGTTGGTCGACCAGATCGTGCAGGTCACCGACAAGCAGTCCTTCGTAGCGGCGCGCAGGCTTGCTCGCGAGGAGGGCATCCTGGTGGGCGGCTCGTCGGGCCTTGCCATGCATGCTGCGATCGAGGTGGCGCTGACGCGCGGTCCCGAGGACGTGATCGTCGTGCTCTTCCCCGATACGGGCCGCAACTACTTGAGCAAGTTCTTCAACGATGAATGGATGCGGCAGAACGGCTACCTCGCCCGGCTCGGCGCGGTGCGCATCCGTGAGGTGCTCGACTCACACCCAAAGGGTTTGCCGAAGCTGGTGACGGTCGAGGCGGGCAGGTCGGTGGGCGAAGCCATCGACCTGATGCAGCAGTACGGCATCTCGCAGCTGCCCGTGGTCGAGGAGTCGAACGGGCAAGGCGTGGTCGGCACGCTGCAGGAGCGCACGCTGCTCGACCGCGTCTACCGCGATCCGGCCATCGTCACCACGGCGGTTTCGGCGGCGATGGACGCGCCGCTGAGCCAGGTCGGTGTCGACTCGTCTCTGGACGATGCTTTCGAGCCGCTGCTGCGTGGCGAGCAGGCGGTGCTCGTGGTGGAGGGAGACAAGCCCGTCGCCGTGATCACGCGCGCCGACCTGCTCGAGTTCGTCGCGCACCGCGGTCAGGGCTGAGCTTTTGCCGGAAGAAGAAGGCAGCTGGGGTTTCTCGACCCGGGCCTTGCACGTCGGTCAGGGGCCCGACCCCGCGACCGGCGCGGTCGTCCAGCCCATACACATGGCGACGACCTTCGCCCAGCAGGGCGTGGGCAAGCACCAGGGCTTCGAGTACTCGCGCACCGGCAACCCGACGCGCAACGCGCTCGAAGAATGCCTTGCCGCGCTGGAGGACGCGAAGCACTGCCTGGCGTTTTCATCCGGGCTCGGCGCAGAAACGACGCTGATGCTCCTGCTCAACCCCGGCGACCGCGTCGTCTATATGGAGGATGTTTACGGCGGCACGTTCCGTCTGTTCGACAAGGTGCTGAAGCGTTACGGGATCGAGTTCAGCGCCATCGACGCATCCGATATCGACGCGGTCGAGAAAGCCATGACGCCCCAAACCCGAATGGTGTGGCTCGAGTCTCCGACCAACCCGCTGCTGCGCGTGGTCGACATCGACGCGGTGAGTGAGGTAGCCCACGGGCACGGCGCGATTGTTTGCGTCGACAACACGTTCGCCACGCCCTTCCTGCAGCAGCCATTGCATCTGGGCGCCGATGTCGTGGTGCACAGCTCGACGAAGTACATCGGCGGGCACAGCGATGTCGTCGGCGGGGCGATCATGACCGACAACGACGAGCTGGAGAAGCAGCTGCGCTTCCACCAGAACGCGGTTGGCGCGGTGCCGTCGCCGTTCGACTGCTGGTTGCTCTTGCGCGGCGTGAAGACGCTCGCCCTGCGCGTGGAGCGGCAGAGCCAGAACGCGATGGAGGTGGCGCAGGCGTTGCAGCAAAACAAAGCGGTGAAGCGTGTCTTCTATCCGGGACTGGAAGGGCATCCGAACCGCTCCGTCGCCGCCAGGCAGATGCGCATGTTCGGCGGCATGGTGAGCTTCGAGGTCGCGGACGAGCCGACCGCGTTCCGCACCCTCCAGCGACTGAAGATCTTCGCCCTCGCGGAGTCGCTTGGCGCGGTCGAGTCGCTGGCCGAGCACCCGGCGCGGATGACGCACGCCTCGATCCCAGCGCGGGAGCGGCAGCGTGCCGGCGTGGGTGACGGCCTCATCCGGCTCTCCATCGGCGTCGAGGACGTGGCCGACCTCATCGCCGACCTCGAATCCGCCCTCAGATAGTCTTTTCTCGTCATGGCCCCGCGTGATCTGCCGAGCCGCACTCTCTACCAGGGTAGAGATCGGGCCGCCGCGCGCTCGTTCCTCCATGCCATCGGCCTGACGGCGGAGGACATCGACAAGCCTTTCGTCGGCGTTTCGAACTGCTGGCTCGAAACCGGACCGTGCAACTACGGACTGCGCGAGCTCGCGGAGCCGCTGAAACGCGGGATCAAGGCGGCGGGCGCCAACCCGATGGAGTTCAACACGATCGCCATCTCCGACGGCATCACGATGGGGAGTGAGGGGATGAAGACCTCGCTGGTGAGCCGCGAGGTAATCGCCGACTCGATCGAGCTCGTGACCCGCGGGCACATGTTCGATTCGCTCGTGACGCTCTGCGCGTGCGACAAGACGATCCCCGCCTCGGCGATCGCTCTCGCCCGCGTCGACCGGCCTGGCTTCGTTCTATATGGCGGCTCGATCATGGCCGGCTCGTGGCGCGGCAAGCAGGTCGCGGTCGGAGACGTTTACGAAGCCATCGGCGCCGCTGCCGCCGGAAAGATCACCGACGCGGACCTGGCCGAGCTCGAACTGGTCGCGTGTCCAGGCGCCGGAGCCTGCGGCGGCCAGTACACGGCCAACACCATGTCGATGGTGATGGAGGTCATCGGCCTCTCACCGGTCGGCTTCAACTCGATTCCAGCGACCGATCCGGAGAAGCACCGAGCCGCGGAGCGCCTCGGCGTGCTGGCGCTGCAGGTCCTCGACCAGGACCTGAGGCCGTCTCGGATCCTGACGCGCCGGGCCTTTGACAACGCGATCGCCGCGGTGGCCGCGAGCGGCGGTTCGACGAATGCGGTGCTTCACCTGCTCGCGCTCGCGCGCGAGGTGGGCGTCGACCTCGCGATCGACGAGATCGACAGGATCAGCCGCCGCACACCGTTGCTGTGCGATCTAAAGCCAGGTGGACGGTTCGCCGCGATCGAGCTGCACCGTGCCGGAGGCATCGCGCTGCTCACCAAGCGGCTGATCGAAGGCGGCTACGTCGACGGGGACGCGCTCACGGTGACCGGCCGGACGCTGGGCGAGGAGTGCGAACACGTCGCGGAGACCGCCAAGCAGGAGGTGGTCGCGCCGCTGTCCCGTCCGCTCCGACCCGAGGGGGGCATCGTGGTATTGAAGGGCAACCTCGCACCCGACGGCGCGGTGACCAAGATCACGCAGCACACCACCACATCCCATCGCGGCCCCGCTCGTGTCTTCAACCGCGAAGAGGATGCGTTCGCCGCGGTCTACGCCGGCCGGATCAAGCCCGGCGACACGGTGGTCATTCGGTACGAAGGTCCGAAGGGCGGGCCGGGGATGCGCGAGATGCTGCAGGTGACCGCGGCGATCGTCGGCGAAGGGCTCGGCGGGTCGGTGGCGATGGTCACCGATGGGCGCTTCTCCGGCGCCACGCAGGGCCTGATGCTGGGCCACGTTGCGCCGGAGGCGGCCGTGGGAGGGCCGCTCGCGGCGCTGCAGGACGGAGACATCATCGCGATCGACGTCGACTCGCGAAGCCTCACCGTGGAGAACGTTGACATCGCCGCCAGGCTCAAGGACTGGTCACCTCCTGAGCCGCACTACAGGAAAGGTGTGCTCGCCCGCTACGCGCTGCTTGTCGGTTCCGCCTCCGAAGGGGCAATGCTCAAGCCCTGAGCGGTTGGCTTCCTTCTATGCGCCGGATAGTCCGGACTATCCGGGGTTCACGGTGGAAAAATCGGCCGTTAGTCCGGACTATCCGGAAGTGACAACGCGGCCCGAGGTCATTTGACGGCGGGGAGCCACTCCGCGCGGCGCTTCTCGTAGGCAGCGATGTCCTTGTGGTGGCGTTCGACCAGCGCGATCTCGTCCAGGCCGCCGAGCAGGCACTCGCGCGCGAAGGCGTCGATCTCGAACCGATAGCTGAAGCCATCGCCTCGCACCTGGCGCGCCTCGAGGTCGACGATCACCTCGGCCGTCGGATCTTCTGACACCAGGTCGATCAGATGCCGCACCTGGCTGTCCGGCAGCGTGACTGCGAGCAGGCCGGTCTTGTAGCAGTTGGCCCGAAAGATGTCGGCGAAGCTCGGCGCGATGATCGCGCGGAAGCCGAAGTCGCGCAGCGCCCATGGCGCGTGCTCGCGTGACGAGCCGCAGCCGAAGTTCGAGCCGGCAACCAGGACCGGCGCGCCGGCGTACTCCGGCCGGTCCAGCACGAAGTCGCCTCGCGCCCGCCAGTCATAAAAAAGGAATGGGCCGTACCCGGTCCGCTCGATGCGCTTGAGGAACTGCTTGGGGATGATCTGGTCGGTGTCGACGTCGGCGAGGTCCAGCGGCGCCATCCGTCCAGCAACGCGCTTGACGGGTTCCATCTACAGCAGCTCTCGGACGTCGACAAGGTGCCCGGTGATCGCCGCCGCCGCCGCCATCGGCGGGCTCATCAGGTGCGTGCGCCCGCCCGAACCCTGGCGCCCCTCGAAGTTGCGATTCGAGGTAGAGGCGCACCGCTCTCCCGGGGCCAAGATGTCCGGGTTCATGCCCAGGCACATCGAGCACCCCGCGTTGCGCCACTCAAAGCCGGCGGCTTTGAACACGAGGTCCAGGCCTTCCTCTTCCGCGGCGCGCTTGACCGACGTCGAGCCGGGGACCACCATGGCGCGAACTTTCGGATGCACGCGGCGACCCTGGATCACCCCCGCGGCGGCGCGGAGGTCTTCGAGGCGCGCGTTGGTGCACGAGCCGATGAAGACGCGGTCGATGGCGATGTCAGCCAGTGCGGTTCCGGGCAGCAGGTCCATGTAGCGCAGGGCTCGCTCGTCGGTTTGCGAGCGCGGCGACGGCACGCGTCCCGTGACCGGCACGACCTGGGCCGGAGTCGTGCCCCACGTGACGTGCGGTTCGAGCTTTGATGCGTCGAGCTCGATCACGCCGTCGAACTTGGCGTCCTGATCGGAGGCCAGCGAGCGCCAGTACTCGAGCGCCTTCTCCCAGGCAGCACCCTTCGGCGAGTGGGGTTTGCCTTCCACATAAGAGAAGGTCGTGTCGTCCGGCGCCACCATCCCGGCTTTGGCGCCCCACTCGATAGACATGTTGCAGATGGTCATGCGGCCTTCCATCGAAAGGCCGCGGATCGTCGGGCCGCGGTACTCGACCAGGTGGCCCTGACCGGCCGACGTGCCCGTCCGGCCGATCAGCCCGAGCACGATGTCCTTGGCGGTGACGCCCAGCGGCAGCTCGCCCTCGACGTTGACCGCGAGGTCGCCCTGCCGCTTCTGCGGGAGGCACTGGGTGGCGAGCACAAGCTCCACCTCGGAGGTCCCGATCCCGAAAGCCAGCGCCCCGAAAGCGCCGTGCGTCGACGTGTGCGAGTCGCCACAGACGATCAGCATCCCCGGCTGGGTCAAGCCCAGCTCGGGCCCGATCACGTGGACGATCCCCTGTCGCCGGCTGCCGATCTGGTGCAATGGGATGCCTTCCCGCCGGCAGTTCTCGGCCAGCACCTCCATCTGCTTCCGTGACAGGTCGTCGGCCGCCCGGACGCCCCCGCGGGTGGGCACGTTGTGGTCCATCGTCGCCACCGAGAGATCCGGCCGCCGGACCCTGCGCCCGGCCAGCCTCAAACCCTCGAAGGCCTGGGGCGAGGTCACCTCGTGGACGAGGTGGAGGTCGACGAAAAGCAGGTCCGGTTCGCCGTCTGCGGAACGCACCACGTGGGCATCCCACAGCTTCTGGGCGAGGGTCTTGGCCTGGTTTGGCATCGGGAACGACAACTTTACGCACGACCAGGGCTGGAAATTTGTGCCCTGGGCACAATCCGAACCGGGGTCTGGCTCGTTAACATCAACAACCTCATGGCACAGCCATCGCGCCTGTTCGTACTCCTCCTTGGACTCCTGGGCCTTATTGGCATCCAAACGGGGGCGCGCGCGAACTAGCCAGAACCGCAAGATAGATCGCAAAAGCCCCCGACCGAAAGGCGGGGGCTTTCTCATTTTTGAAGCAAAAGGAGCCCGCCAAACCTTGACCGGAGCCGACATGATCCTGGAAGCGCTGGAGCGCGAAGGTGTCGAGTACATCTTCGGCTACCCGGGCGGCGCCAACCTGCCGATCTACCAACACCTGCCCGAGCACCCCAAGCTCAAGCACATCCTGGTCCGCCACGAGCAGGGCGCCGCGCACATGGCCGACGGCTACGCCCGCGCCTCGGGCAAGCCGGGAGTCGTGTTCGCCACGTCCGGTCCGGGCGCCCTGAACCTGGTCACGGGACTCTGCACCGCCTACATGGACTCGGTGCCGATGATCGCCATCACCGGGCAGGTCGTCAGCACCCAGGTTGGGCGCGACGCGTTCCAGGAATCGGACGTCATCGGCGCGACCAGCTCCGTCACCAAGCACAGCTACCTCGTGACCAGGATCGACCAGCTGCCTCGCGTCATCCACGAGGCGTTCCACATCGCCACCACCGGCCGGCCGGGTCCCGTCCTGATCGATATCTGCAAGGACGTCCAGCAAGCCGATGCGGAGCGCATCACCCCGCAATACCTGGACCTCCCCGGCTACAAGCTGAACGGTCACGTCAACCTCGACCAGGCGCGGCAGGCCGCCCAGGCGCTGGCCGGAGCCGAACGACCGGTGATCCTCGCCGGGCATGGCGTCCTCCTGAGCCATGCGGAGCGGGAGCTGATGCAGCTGTCTGAGGCGGCGGCCGCCCCCGTAGGGACGACGCTCCTCGGCATCGGCGCGTTCCCGGTCAAGCACCCGCTGTCGCTGCACATGACCGGCTTCATGGGTACGGGCTGGTGCCTGAAAGCGGTCCAGAACGCGGACGTTTTGATGATGGTCGGCATGCGGGTCGACGACCGAGTCACCGCGAAGCTCTCCGAGTTTGCGCCCAACGTCAAGACGTTCATCCACGTAGACATCGACGAGTCCGAGATGGGGAAGAACGTGCGGCCTCACATCGAGCTGGTCGCCGACGCGAGGCTGGCGCTCGAGGCGATGCTGCCTCACGTCGGCAAGGTCCAGGCGGACCGTGGCAAGTGGCTGGCTCAGATCGACGAGTGGCGCGAGGAGCATCCGCTTCGCTACAGGCACTCGAACGGACAGCTGCAGCCTCAGGACGTGCTCATCGACATGTATCGCCGCGCCAAGAGCGAGGCGATCATTGTCGCCGACGTCGGCCAGAACCAGATCTGGGCCGCCCTGTGGTGGAACTACGACCGACCGGGCCTGTTCATCAACTCGGGTGGCTCGGGCACGATGGGTTTCGCGCTGCCGGCCGCGATCGGCGCCAAGTTCGGCCGGCCTGACCTTCCGGTCTGGTGCGTCGCGGGCGAGGGCGGCTTTGTGATGACAGCGCAGGAGCTGTCGGTCGCGGTCGAGCACCAGCTCGACGTCAAGATCGTTCTCCTCAACAACTTCTCGCTGGGCATGGTCCGCCAGTTCCAGGACGACTTCTATGGCGGAGTGCGCTCCCAGGTCGACCTGACCCACATGCCTGACTTCGTGAAGCTTTGCGAGGCATACGGCCTGCCCGCACTTCGGGTCGAGAGGTTCGAGGACATCGCTCCGTCCTTCGACGCCGCGGAGCGCACGAAGGGTCCGTTCCTGATCGACTTCCGCATCGACCCCGAGGCCAACGTCTACCCGATCGTCCCGCTCGGCAAGGGCCTCAACGAATTCCGGGAGGCCCCTGAATATGCTTGAGACAAAGCCGAAACCAGCGGCGCCTCCGCTCCAGGTGAATGGGAAGGAGACCAGGATCCGTGTCCTCTCATTGCTTGTCGAGGACGGGCAGAACACGCTGACCAAGGTCTCGGGTGTGATCCGCCGCCGCGGTTTTCATGTCCGCGGGATCTCCGTAGGCCCGAGCCGCCAGCCCGGCCGTTCGCGGATCACCCTGCAGATCGACCACGGCCACGCCGAGGCCGACCAGGTGCGCAAGCAGCTCGAGCGGCTGGTCGAGGTCGTCGAGGTCGAGGACCTGACAGGCGACGAGGTGCACAGCCGTGAGCTGATCGTCGCCAAGGTTGCGGCCTCCGAGCTCGAGGCGCTGCTGCAGCGAGGCGCGAAGGTTCTGTCGTCGGGGCCGGATGGCACGACGGTCGAGTTTTCCGGCGACGCCGATGAGGTCGGCGATTTCGTCAACGAGCTGGCGCGGCACGGCATTGTCGAGGTCGTTCGCTCGGGGCCCGTGGTGATGAGGAGAACCGAATGAAGATCCATTACGAAGTCGACCTGCCCCAGCGGCTGGGCGAGCCTGTGGCGGTGATCGGCTACGGCAGCCAGGGTCGCGCGCACGCGTTGAACCTGCACGACAGCGGCGAGGACGTGCGCGTCGGTCTGTACCCCGGAAGCAAGTCGATCGAGCGCGTGGAGGCCGACGGCCTGCGGGCGGTACCGGTGCCCGAAGCGGTATCGGAAGCCTCGGTCGTCATGGTCCTGACGCCGGACGCGGGCCAGGGCAAGCTGTTCCGCGAGTCGATCGAGGCTCACCTCCAGCCGCGCTCGATGCTGATGTTCGCGCACGGCTTCGCGATCCACTTCGCGCAGATCAAGCCCAACCAGGACATCGACGTGGCGATGATCGCGCCGAAGGGCCCTGGCCACCTCGTGCGCAGCACGTACGTCGCCGGCCAAGGCGTTCCGGCTCTGATCGCGGTGCACCAGGACGCCACCGGTCATGCGTGGCAGCGGGCCATGGCCTACGCGCGCGCGCTCGGCGCGGGCCGCGCCGGAATCCTCGAGACCACGTTCAAGGAAGAGACCGAGACGGACCTGTTCGGCGAGCAGGCGGTGCTGTGCGGCGGCGTGGCGTCGCTCGTGAAGACCGGCTTCGAGACTCTCGTCGAGGCCGGCTATCAGCCCGAGCTGGCGTATTTCGAAGTCCTGCATGAGCTGAAGCTGATCGTCGACCTGATGTATCGGGGCGGGCTCGGCTTCATGCGCTACTCGGTTTCCGACACCGCCGAGTACGGCGATTACGTATCTGGGCCCCGTGTCATCGACGACCACGTGCGCCAGCAGATGCGCAAGGTACTGGCGGAAATCCAGGACGGCTCGTTCGCCGAGCGTTGGCTCGACGAGAACTCGAACGGCCGGGAGCAGTTCATGGCCATGCGCAAGAAGGACGCAGACCAAACTCCAAGCTGCGCATCGCGCGCCAGCTGGAAAAGCTTGGCGTCGACGTGATCGAAGCCGGGTTCCCGATCTCTTCCCCAGGTGACTTCGAGGCGTGCCGGCGCATCGCGCGCGAGATCCGCGGCGCGACGGTCACCGCGCTGGCGCGCGCCGTGAAAGAGGATATCGATGCGGTCTGGGGGGCGATCAAGGAGGCGGAGAACCCGCAGATCCACATCGTGCTTTCGGTTTCGGACGTCCACATCAACCGCAAGCTAGGCATGTCGCGCGAGCAGGTGCTGAAGCGCGGCGCCGAGATGGTCGCGTACGCGCGGACGCTCTGCGACAACGTCGAGTACTCGCCGGAGGACGCGGGTCGCGCGGACCCCGACTACCTGGTCGAGACGGTCGAGACGATGATCGCGGCCGGGGCCAACGTCATCAACATCCCCGACACCACCGGCTACTGCCTGCCCTACGAGTTCGGCGAGATCGTGCGTCGCGCCATCAAGGACGCGCGGGGCAGCGACAAGGCGCTCTTCTCGGTGCACTGCCACAACGACCTCGGTCTGGCCGTCGCCAACACGCTGGCCGCGATCTCGGCCGGCGCGCGGCGTGTCGAATGCACCGTCAACGGCATCGGTGAGCGGGCCGGCAACACGTCGCTCGAAGAGATCGTGATGCTGCTCAACGTGCGCCAGGCGAAGCTTGGCCTCGAGTGCGGTGTCAACACGACTGAGATCACTCGCACGTCGCGTCTTGTCTCTGAGCTGACCGGCACGCCCGTGCAGCCGAACAAGGCTGTGGTCGGGGCCAACGCCTTCGCCCATGCGTCCGGTATCATGAAGCCGGAGGACGTAGGTCTCTCCGACTCGCGCATCGTGCTCACCGCGCGCTCCGGTCGCCACGCCTTCCACCACCGCCTCGGCCGGCTCGGCATCACGCTCGCGGACGGCAAGGATGACGCGGCGTGGCAGCGCTTCCTCCAGCTGGCGGATACGAAGAAAGAGGTCACCGACGAGGACCTTCGGAAGATCGCTGCGATGTCGGAGACCAACGGGCACGAGGGCAACGGCCACCCGCCGGTCACCGACCAACTGAACGACCACAACCACGTGGCGGACACCCTGCGGCACCTCATTTTCGGATGAGTATTTGGGGGTGAAGGTCGCCTACCAGGGCGAGCCCGGCGCATACTCGGACGAGGCCGTCTCGGCGCTGTTTCCCGATGCGCAGGCAGTCGGTTTTCCCACCTTCCGCCTGACCTTTGACGCGCTCGCGATGGGTGCGGTCGAGGCTGCCGTGCTGCCCGTGGAGAACAGCAGCGCGGGCGTCGTGCAGGAGGTGTCGGACCTCCTGTGGGAGCTGCCTGGCCTGCGCGTCGTCCGAGAGCATGTGCAGCCGGTGC
>WNGI01000570.1_pt1 | contig 77550 bp, 57 predicted proteins | sample 5400621 | NCBI WGS metagenome assembly WNGI01 (sample SAMN13153374, study PRJNA577476) | soil metagenome | isolation source: 20 cm soil or saprolite under Garry oak tree replicate 1 | place: USA:California | collected 2016-06-15 | reverse complement strand
GGGAACGGCGGGCCGTGCCAGATGTCGCTCACGGCGATGCCGAGGTCGACCAGCGCGCTGTGGGCCTTCTCGATGTCGGAGACGACGAGGTTACCCTCGCCCGAACCTGGCGCGGCCGTCGTGAGTCCCTTGCCGAACGTGACCGAGGTTCCCGAACCCGGGGGCGTGAACTGGACGATGCGAAGCGCATCCATCGGTGCGACATCGTCGTCGAGCCGCCAACCCAATCGCTCGTAGAATCCCTTGGCACGGTCCACGTCGGACACGGCGATGATCATGACTTCAAGGTTCAATCGGACTGCTTCGGTGCCGCTCATTGGTGTCTCCTGCTGGTGGATGGGGAATGTCAGTGCGGGGCTTGTCGACGCGGCGCGTGCCTTCGTTGCGTCTCGTTGGGCGCCTACTTGGCGATGAACGCCAACAGCGCGTCGTTGACCTCGTCGGGGTGCGTCCAGGCAATGTTGTGAGGGCCGCCCTCCACCGTGACGAACTCGAGGTCCTTGATCAGGGCTGGTAGCCGGGCGGCGGTGGCCGCCAGCGGCAGGATCCGGTCGGCGTCGCCGTGGATCAACAACGTCGGCACGTCGATCTTCGGCAGGTCGTCGCGGAAGTCGGTCAGCCAGGTGTCCACGACGGCGTGCGCCGCGTAGGGGGATGCACCGACCGCGACGATGAAGCTGTTCTGCCAGGCCTGCTCGCTGATGCGGGTACCGCCGAGCACGTCGACGTTGTTGAAGTTGTCCAGGAAGCTCTTGAAGAATGCAGGCCGGTCGTTCAGGACCGCCGCCTTGATCTCGTCGAACACCGAGCCGTCGACGCCTTCAGGGTTGTCGCCGGTCTTGAGCACGAACGGCGGAATGGTCCCCATCAGCACGGCCTTTGCGACGCGAGCCGAGCCGTAGGTGCTCAGGTAACGGACCACCTCGCCGGTGCCCATCGAGAAGCCGACCAAGACGACGTCGTTGAGGTTGAGATGTTCGAGCAGCGCGTTGAGGTCGGCGGCGAACGTGTCGTAGTCATAGCCGACGGTGGGCTGGCTGGACTTGCCGAATCCGCGCCGGTCGTAGGTGATGACGCGGTAACCGGCGTGCAGCAGCACCCGCTCCTGCTTCTCCCACGACGCGCCGTTGAGCGGATAACCGTGGATCAACACGACTGGCTGCCCGGAACCGTGGTCCTCGTAGTGGATTTCGATTGCGGCACTGTTCTCCGTGCCGACGGCAATGCGTGGCATGACACGTCTCCTGTCTGGATTGGTGGCAGGGCAGCGGCGGGCCGATGCCATCTCGCCTCCTACCGTCGCGCCCCGAGCGGCCTGGCCGCGCCTGGGCCGAACCCCGGTCAATGCCGGGTTGGCCCCGGGTCGTTCGGGTGCTCGGTGAGGGCGGTCGTCTCCGTGGTCATCCACCTGTCCATGGGCAGGGACTTGAGCATCAGCTGTAGCTCCTCCCCGCCTTCGGCTCGCCACAGACCAAGTGCCCGCCAACTGCCCGGCGTGGGCGGCAGCATCCACAGGCGGACGAGGTGTCCCTGCTCAGCGAGCTCACGCGTCCGATCGGCTTCGCGTGCCTTCATGTCGGCGACTTCCTGCTCCCTCGCGCTGTCCGGGAACGTGACCTCGAAGGTCGTCAGGAACTCCGCGTCGTTCGCCATGGGCGACGGGGGCGGATCGTTGGGATGGACCGACAACGGGACGACCTCATCGGAGCGCCAGATGCGCAACGGCATCGAGGCGAGGACGTCCTCGAGCTCGTGTTCATCGGCGGCCGCGAACAGGCCGAGGGTTCGCCATTCGCCCGGCTGCAGCGGAGGGCGCCACAGGCGCACCAGGTGTCCCTGGGCGGCAAGCTCGCGGGATCGGGCGGCCTCACGGCCACGGATCGCCTGAACCACCTCGTCCGTGGTTCCGTCCGGAACCTGCGTGGTCATCGTGACCAGATACTCCATTGCCAGCGCCTCCTTGAGTTCAGCTGGGGTGCCGACAGGGTCGGCCTCGCAGCCGATGCTCCCGTTTCGCTGCGCGCCGCGGGCCCGGTGAACACCCCGGTCGATGCCCGGTTCGCTCGCCCCGGGCCGCAACCAGTAGCGGACGCTGGCGGACCCGGCTCCGGCCCGGGCATTCCCCGGGCGCGCCCGGCGAACTGCGCCGCGAGGCTGCATGTCAGACCAAGCCGTACGGCCGTCCGGCCGCTGACCCACCACGTCCTTGGAGGGCGAGAACAACACCATGACGACCGTCAACCAGAAAGTAGCCGTCATCACCGGCGCGTCCCGGGGCATCGGCGCCGCGCTCGTACAGGCCTACCGCAAGCACGGTTGGGCCGTCGTCGCCAACTCCCGCTCGATCGCGGCATCCGATGACGCCGGCGTCGTCACCGTCGCCGGCGACATCGCCGATCCGGCCATCGCCCGCAACGTGATCGAGACCGCCGTGCGCGACTTCGGCCGCGTCGACACACTCGTCAACAACGCCGGGATCTTCATCGCCAAGCCGTTCACCGACTACACCGCGGAGGACTACCGGGTCGTGATCGGGGTCAATCTCACCGCCTTTGTCACTGCCACCCAGCTGGCCATCGCGCAGATGCTGCGCCAGGACGAGGGCGGCCACATCGTGCAGGTGACGACGAGCCTGGTCGACCACGCGAACAGCAACGTGCCTTCGGTACTGGCCTCGCTGACCAAGGGCGGCCTGCAGTCGGCCACCAAGTCGCTGGCCATCGAGTTCGCCAAGCGGAGCGTGCGCGTCAACGCCGTCTCGCCCGGCATCATCCAGACCCCGATGCACGCGCCCGAGACGTACGACGACCTGGCCGGGCTACACCCGGTGGGCCGCATGGGCACCATCAGCGACATCGTCGACGGTGTGCTCTACCTGGAGAACGCCCCGTTCGTCACCGGCGAGATCCTGCACATCGACGGTGGCCAGAGCGCCGGTCATTGACGCATGACTGCAACCGCCTGCGTAGCCCGATCGGCCCATGCTCGAGCCGGTGACGTACACGTCCAATGGTCGTCGTCGCGCAGGGCGCGGCCGCGTTATTGGCGTCGGTTGCGACGCCGGCGCTGATGCCGACCACGCGCGACGACGCGGCCCTGGTTCGTCCTCCGCTTCGTGGCTGGCGACGTGGGCTGCTTGTTCAAGCGATCGGCATCGGCCTGACCGCCCGTGTCGGCGGAGTTGCGCCCGCTCTGGTCGGGCGGCGCTGTTCGGGTCGACGTTCTGCGATTCCCACACCGGGTCGGCGCGATGCTCGAGCCGTCCCGGATTGGCCGAGGCCGAGGCGGACCTGCCGACCGCTAACCGGGCGCAAAGTCAAGTACCGCATTCCGCAGTTCTCTGCGCGAAGTGATGCCGAGCTTGGTGAATACCTTTCCGAGATGCCACTCGATAGTGCGCGGACTGAGGAAGAGGCGAGTACCGATCTCCGCGTTGGACAGGCCGTCGCGGGCGAGCCGCGCGATGTGGAACTCCTGAACGGTCAGCTCCTCGGTGGTCTCGATGCTCCGCTGCAGTCCCTTCCCGCCCAGCACGACGAGTTCCCGCCGCGCTCGTTCGGCAAAGGCGTCAGCCCCCATGCCGAGCAGCATGTCGTGCGCGGCGCGCAGCTGTTCCCGTGCCTTGGTGCGCTGGCCGGTGCGTCGCAGCCACTCGCCGTACAGGAGGCGACCCCGTGCCACCTCCAGGCGAAGGCCCGCGCGATCCAGATGCTCGATCGACTCCCGGAATGACGCGTCTGCGTCATCGCCACCCAGCAAGGCGCGAAGCCGGGCTTCGATCCCCAACGCCCAGTCGGTGGGTGTGACATGAACGCGCTCCGACATCCGCTCAAGCGTCGCCATCAGCAGCTCCATGTCGCCCGTGCGCGAGGCCGCCTCAGCGAGCTCGGAGACCACCATGATCTGGTAACCGCCCACGACGTCGCGGTCGAAGACGCCGCGCGCCGCCAACGCTGCGACGTCGTGACGCCCGAGGCCGTTGTTCAACACGGAGGTTGCGTAGTCGGCAAAGGTGACGATTCGGCCCTGGCCCAGTGACCAAGCTTCGTCTCGGGCCGCCGCGATCGACCTCGATGCCTTCTCGTCGGGGCCGCGGAGGGCGGCGAGGAGCGTCGCGGCGTAGCCGACCGGCGGGTTGCCGGTGATGTCGGCGATCATTCGGTCTTCCTCGACCAGTTCAGCGGCGTCGGTCAATTCCCCGGCAAGCAGCTTGTTGGCCGCGAGCACGTTGAGGGCGAACTGCAACTGGACAAGCGCGCCAGCGTCGCGGGCTCGCCGGACCTGGATCTCGGCCAGGGCGCGCCCCGCCTCGAAATCCCACAGCTCGGTCGCGAGTATTGCCGTGACCCGGTTGCCGCCCAGCCAGAGCAGCCGGCCGACGTCCTCGGCGCCGCCGTCGATGACCCGCACGGCCGTGAGCGCTCGGGCGAGCGGCGCCGCGGCTGCCGCGTGGCCGTCCGTGAATCGCGTGGCCAGTGCGTCGAGGATGAGGTCGATGGCCCGCGGCTCCGCCCGGGCCGGGGGTGCGGCCCGGGCGGCTGCCGCAACGACGTTCGTCGGGTCGGGCGCGTCCGTCCCGCTGGCCCAGATCGCGGCGGCGAGCGCATCCAGATACGTCTCACGCGCCAAATCGCGGTCGAGCGGCTCGAGGTGCCGTGCGGCGTCAAGCAGCAGCCGAGCGGCTTCGGTACCGCGGCGCTGGTCGAAGGCGATCTGTCCACGCAGGTGCTTAACCTCCGCGGCCCGTAACTCATTGGCCGGGCCGGCGTCGACCTCGGCGAGAAGCGTGAGCGCGGCGTCGAGGGCGCCACCGTCCCGCTTCCTCCAGGCGGCGGTGAGCTCGCGTTCAACGTGCCGGGCCGGGTCGGGCGTCAGGCGCGCCGCGCGTTCCAGCAGAGCGGCGGCCGCCAGCAGGCCACCGCGGGCCTGCGCTCGCGCGGCCGACTGTTCGAGTTCAGCGGCGATGTCCTCGTCGGGCAACTGCGTTGCGTGTGCGCGGTGCCAGGCACGTCGGTCGGGATCCACCCCGGCGTCGGTGGCCTCGGCCAGCGCCCGGTGTATCTCCTGACGTTCTTCAGGAGACGCAGAGCGATAGGCGGCCGCCCGCACCAAGGGATGGCGGAAGCCGATCCGGGCACCAAACTTGATCAATCCCGCCGTCTCAGCCGCGTGCGCGGCGTTAGGACCGAGCCCCAGTACAGCTGCCGCCCGCCACAGCAGCGTTGCATCGCCGAGCGGTTCCGCAGCCGCCGCTACGAGCAGGCGCTGGGTGTCCTCCGGCAGCGTGGACAGTCGACGGATGAAGCCCTCCTCGATGCGACTGATCAACGGGTCCGACCGCTCGAATCCGTCTGCAAGCTCTGCAGTCGTCCAGGCACGTGGCAGCTCGAGCAGAGCTAGGGGGTTGCCGCGGGTCTCGGCGATGATCCGATCTCGGACGCGGGGATCCATCGGCCTTTTGACCACCGAGTCCAGCAGCCGGCCCGCGTCCGCTTCCCTGAGGCCACCGATCGTCAGCTCCGGCAGGCCGACGAAGTCCCGCTCATCGCTCGGCTGCCGTATCGCGGCCACAACAGCGATCCGCTCCGCCACCAGTCGAATCAGCGGCCGCTCCTCGGCCCGGTCCGCCAACAGGTCCAGCACCGCGAGCCCGACCATGAAGCGATCCGGCGCGTCCCCGCCGACGAGGCCGAACGCAGTGCTGAGCGCGATGCGTTGCGGATCAGGCAGGCGGTCGAGCCGATCCAGGAAGGGACCGCAGAGCTGGTGCAATCCCGCGTAAGGGAGCTCCATCTCGGCCTCAGCACCGGCAGACCGCGCGATGCGGCAGCCGGCAGCATTCGTTTCGAGGTAATCGAGCAACGCTGACTTGCCGATCCCGGCCTCGCCTCGCACGACGAGGACCTGACTCTGCCCGGCTCGTGCCCCTGCGACCAGACCGTCGAGGGTCACGCGCTCACTACGCCTGCCGAACAGGAAGGCCTGCCCATCATTGGTTCGGTGACGCATGATGCCTCCGGGGAAAGAGTCGGGGGCCGCACCACGAGCCGGCGTGACATCGAGTCTGACCAGCTAGGCAACCGGCTCGCAGGTGGCCCCCAGTATGAGCTGCCCCGTATCACGGCACCGAGGCTCTCGGCGAGGCGCTGTACATCAATGCCGCTGGAATCATCCGTCGGCGATCCAGACCGAGCCATCGAACCACCGGCCCCGGTAGACCTGTTCGATGGCCAGCGTCGCGGCTGCCGCCGGCCGCGCGGGTGCGCGGTAAGAAGTAGGCATGGAGCACGAACTCGTCTCGCACGCGACCTTCGTGGTCGAGCGGATGTATCCAGATTCGCCCCCGGCGCGGGTGTTCGCCGCGTATGCCGAACGCGAGGCCAAAGCTCGGTGGTCCACCGGGCCGAAACACTGGCGACCGGAGCTGGAACTGGATTTCCGCGTCGGCGGCCGGGAGCGATACCGAGGCAGGCCACCGGACGGTTCCGTGCATGCCGTCGACGCCTGGTACCTGGACATCGAGCCGGATCGACGAATCGTCTACGCCTACGACGTGCGAGTGGGCGACACCCGGCTGGTCGCTTCGCTGGCGACCGTGGAGCTGCGGCCGGAAGGTGGCGGCACGCGGCTGGTGTTCACCGAGCAGGGCGCCTTCTTCGGCGGCGACGACACCACGATGTTCGTCCGGCACATGCGCAACGTGCTGGAATCGCTGGCGGCCGAGCTGGCGCGTGCGCAGGCCTAGTCACCGGTGCCGTCAGATCGTCCATGACGATGGCGCCGTCAGGGGAGTGAGCGCGGCAGTCCGAACCACGGGAGCGCGCTGTTTTCGAAGCGGGTGATGGCGCAGATCCGTTCGCCGGCGAAGGTGAGGACGAGCAGGCCGGTCCCGTGGCGGATGCCGGCAGGGGCGCGAAGGTAGGCCCCGAACGCCGGCTGACCATTTGCTCGCGTCGGCACGAGGTCGAATGTCCGGGCCCGGAAGAGGCTGGCGCAGAAGCGGGCCACGACGTCGCGGCCTCGGTACTCGAACGGAATCGGTGGCATCGAGACGTAGACATCGTCGGTGAGCAGGGCGACCAGCGCGTCGACATCCGCGGACTCGTACGCGCTGACGAACTTTGCGACGAGCGCGTGCTCGGCGGGTGAGTCGGCAGGGGGAGGCGGTTCGCGCTCACCGGTCGGCGGCAGGCGGCGCTGCAGGCTGGCGCGGGCCCGTTTGAGGGCGCTGTTGACCGATTCGACGGTCGAGTCGAGCATGTCGGCCACCTCGTTGGCGTGGTATCCGAGTACCTCGCGCAAGATGAGCACCGCACGCTGGCGAGCGGGCAGGACCTGTAGCGCGGTCACGAAGGCCAGGGAGACGGCCTCACGCTGTTCGTAGCGGGCCTCTGGGCCGAGCGGCATATCGATCGCACCTTCGAGGAGGGCGTCGGGATACGGCTCGAGCCACACGACTTCGCCGAGCCGAGTCGGCTCGGGCGGTTCGACCCCGGCGATGTTCCACTCCGTGGCCGGGCGTCGGCTGGCCGAACGAAGCGCGTTGAGGCACCGGTTGGTGGCGATCCGGTAGAGCCAGGTGCGGATCGAGGCGCGTCCCTCGAACCCTCCGAGGCCTTGCCATGCCGTCAGTAGCGTGTCCTGCACGGCGTCCTCGGCGTCCTGGAAGGATCCGAGCATCCGGTAGCAATGCACCTGCAGCTCTCGACGGTGCGGCTCGGCGAGCGCTCGGAACGCGTCGCCGTCCCCGGCCCGCGCCCTGGTAATCAGGTCGGCTGTCACCACCCCCACCTCGCGTCACCTCTCTCGCCCATCTCGCACGTCCGTCCTGTTATAGACACCTGCCGAGGGGCGAACTGGGCGGTCGGCCGGCGCCCAATTCGCCGACGTCGCGGTGTCTGCATCACTGACGCCTCGGACGTCTGAGGGTCGGCCCTCATTAAAGCTGAGAACGACTTCGGAGCTGCTGATGGAGACTTCTGCACCGGACGCGCGCCAGACGGCCGCGCCGACTCTTGATCCCCGCCGCTGGCGGGCGCTCGCCCTGCTCTGCGGCGCATTCTTCATGGTGGTCCTCGACGCCACGATCGTGCTCGTGGCGCTGCCCTCGATCCAGGCCGACATCGGCTTCTCCGAGCAGGGCCTGCAATGGGTGCTGAGCGCCTACGCGCTCACCTTCGGCGGACTGCTCTTGCTAGGGGGACGGGCGGCCGACCTGCTCGGGCGCCGTCGCCTGTTCATGATCGGTGTCGTGTTGTTCACGGCCGCGTCGCTCATGTGCGGGCTCGCCTGGTCGCCGGCGGCGCTGCTCGTGGCTCGCGTGGTCCAGGGCGTCGGCGCCGCGATCATGACACCGACGGCCCTCTCGATCATCTCCACGACGTTCCCTGAGGGCGCCGAACGGAACAAGGCGCTCGGGATCTGGGGCGGGATGGGTGGCATCGGCGCCACCGCGGCGTGGCTGATCGGCGGCCCGCTCGTCGACGGTCTGGGCTGGCAGTGGATCTTCTTCATCAACATCCCCGTCGGCCTGGCGGCGCTTGCGCTGTCGCCGGCGCTGCTGAGCGAGAGCCGAGCCGCGCTGACCCGGCGGAGCTACGACCCGGCCGGGGCGCTCACCATCACCGGTGCGCTCGTCCTGCTCGTCTACGCGGTCGTCAAGGCGCCGGATGTCGGCTGGGGCGACGTGCGGACTGTCCTCCCGTTCGCCGGCTCGGCCGTGCTCCTCGCTGCCTTCACGCTGATCGAGTCGCGCCACCCCGCGCCGCTCGTGCCGCTCCGCTTCCTCCGGTCGCGCACACTCGCAGGCGCGAACGCGGTGATGTTCTTCGTCGGCACGCTCGCGGTGAGCATGCCGTTCGTCCTCACGCTCTACGCGCAGCAGGTGCTCGACTACTCGGCCGTCAGGTTCGGGGTCGGCTCGGTCGTGCTCGCGGTCGGGGCGACGGTCGGCGCGATCGTCGGTCAGGCCGCGGTCCTCAAGGTCGGCGCCGGGCCGGCCGCCGCGACAGGCATAGCGCTCATGGGCGCGGGGTCGCTCCTGCTCACGCAGGTCTCCGTGGGCGGCAGCTACTTCGGAGACATCTTCTTCGGGCTGCTCGTCTTCGGTCCCGGGGTCGGCCTCGCCTTCGTGGCCGCCACGGTCGCGACGCTCGCGGGCGTCGCCGAGCACGAGTCCGGCCTCGCCTCGGGCCTGAGCAACACCGCCTTCCAGGTCGGCACAGCGCTCGGCGTCGCGATCACCACGACGGTCGCCGTCTCCCGCTCCGGGGACTACCTGGCGGCAAACGGTGGCGCGAACCCGCTCGTCGTGCTGAACGAGGGATTCAGGTCCGCCTTCGTCGCCTGCGTCGTGCTTGGCGCGATCGGCGCGGCGCTGGCACTCCTGCTCCTCGGCCGGCCGCGGAACGCAGGGGACGAGCTGGTCCCGGCGACGGACGCCGCGTACTGACGAATCGGCCCGTCTACCTGCAACGATAAAACACACTGTTGGAGGACGAACTGCTGCTCGCAAACAAGACCGCCGTGATCTATGCGGCCGGGGGCGCAATTGGTGGCGCCGTCGCGCAGGCTTTCGCACGCGAGGGGGCAAGGCTTTCCCTGACGGGACGCAGCGTGGCGAAGGTGGATGCCGTCGCCAAGGAAATCGTTGCTGCAGGTGGCGTCCTTGAGACGGCACAAGTTGACGCTCTTGATGAGAAGGCTGTGGAGGAGCACCTCAACACCGTGGTCGAGAGAGCGGGCGGTGTTGACATCTCGTTCAACGCCATCGGCCCGGGCCCGACGACCGACCGCATGCCCCTGACGGAGTTGGCGGCGACGCCTTCGCCCGACCCATCGTCTGCTACACCAGCTCCAACTTCATCACGGCGACCGCCGCGGCCCGGCGCATGACCGGCCAGGATTCCGGTGTGATCGTGACACTGACCGCCCTTCCTGGCCGGATGCCGGGCAACCTGTTCGGCGGTCAGGCACCGGCATGACGCCCGCGGAGCTGCAGGCATTCCTCGAACAGGGCACGCTGCTCAAGCGGCTCCCAACGCTCGCCGAGGTCGCCGACACCGCCGCGTTCGTCGCCTCCGACCGCGCCGGTGCCATGACCGCAACCGTCGTCAACCTCAGCGCCGGCAGCTTCGCCGACTAGTAGTGCGCTTCGCGTGTGCTCGCACCACCGGGTGCGGGAGGATGGCCGGTAGCCCAACCGAAGGGAGTCCGGCCATGGCCAGCAGTCTCGTAGCAGGACGGTCCCGGCTCGTCGAGGACGACTGCCGGCTGGCCGACCTGGTCGACGTCGTCTCCGCGCAGACGGACCTGGCGGACTACCCGCACGCGAGCGCCGTCGAGCAGAACGTCCTCGTCTACGACAGCGAGCGGTTGCGCGGCGCTGTCAAAAGCGAGCCGAGTCGCGCTGCCGTCGAGGCGGAACTCGTCCGCGCGCTGCACGACGGTCCGGGCATCGTGGTGTTCGCCGGCGCGTTCCCGGACGTCTCCGTCGTCGACCGGGCCACCGCCGCGTTCGAGGCGATCATCGCCGAGCAACGGTCGTCGGGCGCCGCCGCCGGTGATCACTTCGCGGCGTCCGGGCAGAACGACCGCGTGTGGAATGCCTTGGAGAAATTGGCGTTGAGCGCGCCGGACGTGTTCGCGGACTACTACGCGAACGACGTCCTGGCGACTGTGTGCCACGCGTGGCTCGGACCGGCATACCAGGTGACGTCGCAGGTGAACGTGGTCAACCCCGGCGGCGCCGCGCAGACCGTGCACCGCGACTATCACCTCGGATTCCAATCGAATGCGCAGGCTCAACAGTTCCCGACGCACGTGCACCGCCTCTCGCCCGTGCTCACCCTGCAGGGCGCGGTCGCGCACACGGACATGCCGGTCGAGACCGGGCCGACGATGTACCTGCCGCACTCGCAGAAGTACCTGCCCGGCTATCTCGCCTGGCGTCGGCCCGAGTTCCACGAACACTTCGAGGCGAATCACGTCCAGCTGCCGCTGCGAGTCGGGGACGCCGCATTCTTCAACCCTGCGCTGTTCCACGCGGCCGGCACCAACCGCACACCTGACGTCAGGCGCATCGCCAATCTGCTGCAGATCTCCTCGGCGTTCGGGCGCGCGATGGAAACCGTCGACCGGAGCAGCATGTGCCTGTCGGTCCTTGCGGCACTGCGCGCGATGCCCGACCCGTCGATGGTCGCCAATGTGATTGCGGCGTGCGCCGAGGGCTACTCGTTCCCGACGAACCTCGACCTGGACCAGCCGATCGGCGGCCTCGCGCCGAAGACGCAGGCAGAACTTTTGGCCGACGCGGTAAGGGAAAACTGGTCGCCGCAGCGACTGGACACCGAGCTCGACGAGTGGGCGCGGCGCAGGCGGAGCCATTCGTGAACCTGCTCCAAGACAAGGTCGTGCTGGTCAGCGGCGGTACGCGCGGCGTCGGCGCCGGTATTGCCCGCGCGGCCGTCCGTGAAGGCGCCATGGTCGCTGTGACAGGACGCCACGTCGAATCCGGAAAGGCGTTGGTGAACGAGCTCGGCAACGCGATGTTCGTGCAGACCGACGTCGCCGACGTCGATCAGGTACGGGCATGCTGCGCCGAGGTCATCACCGCGTACGGACGGATCGACTGCCTCGTCAACAGTGCGGGTCTGACCACCCGTGGCACCCTGCTCGACACCACGCCCGAGCTGTTCGATGCGCACATCGCGGTGAACCTCCGCGCGCCGTTCTTCCTCATGCAGGCGGTTGCCGCCGACATGCTGGCCCGCGAACGTCCGGGCACGATCGTCAACGTGATCTCGTCCTCGGAGCTGGGTGGCCAGCCGTTCTTGGCGCCCTACGTTGCCGCCAAGGCCGGCCTGGCCGGGCTGACCCGCAACGCGGCGCATGCGCTGCGGTGGAACCGGATCCGGATCAACGGGCTGGACATCGGCTGGACCGACACCGAGGGCGAGGACGCGACGCAGCGAGCCTTCCACGGTGCCGGCGACGATTGGCTCGAGCGGGCAAGCGCATCCGTGCCGATGGGCAAGCTGGGCCAGGTCGACGAGATCGCCGACTTCGTCGTGTTCCTGCTGTCCGACCGGAGCGGCGTCGTCACCGGATCGGTCATCGACTGGGATCAGATCGTCTTCGGCGGCCTGGACTGAAAGGCGATCACGCATGCGAATCGGGCTCATCGGCCTCGGCCGGATCGGGTCGTTCCACCTCGACACGCTGGCGGCGCTGCCGAGCGTCGAGACGCTCGTCGTCTACGACCCGGTGTCGGCGTTGGCAAGGCAGGCCGAGCAGCGGGTCGGCGTCCGGGCCGTCGACAGCGCGGCAGCACTCCTGTCCTCGGGGCTGGACGGCGTCGTTATCGCGGCCGCGACCGACGCGCATCCCGAACTCATCGGCCTGGCGGTCGCGGCACAGCTGCCGGTGTTCTGCGAGAAGCCGGTTGCTGCGACGGCCGCGGAGTCCGTGCAGGTGCAGCGCCTCGTGGACGGCAGCGCGGTGCCAGTCCAGATCGGCTATCCACGTCGCTTCGACAAGGGATTCGTTGCCGCTCGTGCCGCCGTCGCGTCCGGGGAGCTGGGCTGGCTGCACACGGTGCGCTCGACGACGCTCGACCCGGCTCCACCACCGGCGGCCTACATCGCGCGGTCGGGCGGAATCTTCCGCGATTGCAGCGTCCACGACTTCGACGCGATCCGGTGGGTCACCGGGCAGGAAGTCCAGCAGGTGTACGCGACCGGCAGCAACCAGGGCGAAGACTTCTTCGTCGAGGCGGGCGATGTCGACACGGCGGCCGCGGTGCTGACGCTTTCCAACGGAACTCTCGCCCTGGTGTCGAACACCCGCTACAACCCACGCGGCTACGACGTGCGGCTCGAGGTGCACGGCTCGCGCGACAGCATCGCCGTCGGCCTGGACGAGCGGCTCCCGCTGCGCTCGGTCGAACCGGGCGTCGAGTTCCCTCACCAGCAACCGCACAGCTCGTTCATCGACCGTTTCGCGGATGCGTTCCGCGCGGAGCTGACGGCATTCACCGAAGTTGTCGCCGGCGCACGTACCTCGCCGTGCACGGTCGCCGACGCGCTCGAGGCAAGCTGGATCGCCGAGGCCGCAACGCTGTCGCGACAGGTCGGACGTCCCGTCGACGTATCCGAAGTCAGGCGCAACTGATCTACTTGCCGGAAGTGGCGAGCACCGATTAGCGAACCAGAGGAGTCTGCATGCCCGGAAAGTTCAGTGGCTCAGCAGTGATCGACCGTCCGATCGCGGATGTGTTCGCATTCCTCGTCGAGGGGACGAATGATCCGAAGTTCAGCCCGCGAGTGCTCGAGATCCGCAGGGAACCCGATGGCCCGTCCGCGGTTGGGACTGTCTTCGTCAGCAGAACCAAGGACGCCGGCGTTTCGGCGGATCGTCGCTTCGAGCTGACCGCCGTCGACGCGCCGACCAAGATCCGGTGGACCGAGCGGTCCAAGAACCTGGTCACCGTTCCGGAAGGCGGGTACGACCTCGAGGCAGTGGGCGACGCGCAGACGAAGGTCACGATCTTCAACACCCTCGTCGGGCACGGCTTCGGCAAGGTGATCGTCGGGTTCGCGGTCAAGGCGGCCCAAAAGGACGCGGACGCGTTCGCGCAGCGCATCAAGGCAGCCGTCGAAGCGACCTAGATGCAAGGAGCTGCCATGGCAGAGCTGCCGCTGTTCCCGACGAGCCTGGTGGGTAGCTTCGCCCAGCCCGAATGGCTCATCGACCGGGCCAAGCTCGCCGGCCGGTTCCCGCCCAGGGTGCGTGCTCGCGAGCTGTGGCGGCCCGCGCCGGAACACCTCGCGCAAGCGCAGGACGACGCGACGGTGCTGGCGATCCGCGCGCAGGAGGTCGCGGGTCTCGACATACTGACCGACGGCGAGATCCGGCGAGAGAGCTACTCGAACCACTTCGCGACGGCGCTGCGCGGACTGGACCTCGACAACCCGGGCGAGGCGCTCGACCGTAGCGGGCATCCCAACCCGGTGCCGCGCGTGGTCGGCCCGATCAGCCGGCCGCGCCCGGTCGAGGTCGACGACGTGCGCTTCCTGCGCAAGCACACCGACCGCACCGTCAAGGTCACTGTGCCCGGCCCGTTCACGATGTCCCAGCAGGCGCAGGACGACTACTTCCACGATCCCGAAGAGCTCGCGTACTCGTATGCGGACGCCGTCAACGCCGAGGTTCGCGACCTGTTCGCCGCGGGGGCGGACATCGTCCAGCTCGATGAGCCGTACCTGCAGGCCCGGCCCGAACCAGCCCGGCAGTACGGCGTCAAGGCGCTCAACCGGGCGCTCTCCGGGGTGGTCGGCACGACCGCGGTGCATCTGTGTTTCGGCTATGCGGCGATCATCCACGAGCGGCCGTCGGGCTACTCGTTCCTGCCCGAACTCGCCGACTGCTCCTGCGACCAGGTGTCGATCGAGACGGGGCAGTCGAATCTCGACACCTCGGTGCTGACGCATCTTGCGGGCAAGACGATCATCCTCGGCGTCATCGATTTGTCCGACGACGCCGTCGAATCCGTCGACACGGTCGCGGCTCGAGTACGCCGGGCGCTGCCGCACGTCCCGGCCGACAAGCTGGTCATCGCCCCGGACTGCGGGATGAAGTACCTGCCGTGGGGATCGGCCGAAGGCAAGATGCGCGCGATGGCCGGTGCCGCCGCGGTATTGCGGTCCGAGTTCGCCGCCTAAGTACGGCTACTTGGTCCGCTGGTCGACATCTCGGCCGACGGGTGCGCGTGGCATGTACTGCGGGATCAGCCGGCACAGAGCGGGCTCGAGTAGCGGCAGGCGACCGACTGCGGCGTCTCGACCGGGGCGCCCGCGTCGATGGACCACGCGAGCCGGATGAACTGCGCGTGCGTCCAGGCGAGCGGGGTGGCCGAGAGCGTCGGCTCACCAGGCTGGAAGTCCGGCCCGGTGCCGGACGGCGGCTGGTGATCCCACACCTGCTCCGGCAGCAGCCAACTCGACTTGTCCCGTGAGCGGGCAATCGTGTCGAGCTCGTTCTGCGCGCTGGCGCCGGCGGCCAGCTGGTACTCGCCGCGCTCGCCGGTGAGCAGCGGCCAGCCGCGTCCATGCGTGATCCCGGAGCCGGTGTCGGTCGGCTCCCACTCCGACCCGTCGGCCTTCTCGCCGTACCCGTCGAAGCTCGCGCGGTGCCAGAACGGCCCATTCGGTGTGGAGTAGCCCAGCTGCTGATCCACGACGGTGAGGGAGTTGACGATGCGCGGATCGTCCGGACGCAGCACGCCGAGGCGGACCAGCTCCAGGAAGCTCGGGTCGACGACAGCGCGCTGATCGATCAGCGGTCCGCCGTCGGAGAGCTGGATCTTCGTCCCGGCGTCGGCGTTGCCGTCAGACGTGATGCGCAGGAAGTAGGGCTGGCTGCTGTAGGGGCCGTTGGTGGTCACGGTCCACGCCCCGAGGCTGTCGCGCCATGAGTCGGCGACCTCCAGGTAGTGCGCTGCCCGGGCGGTGTCGCCGTTCGTACGCGCGATGTCGGCGCCGACCACCAAGCCTGCGATCTCCGCGGCAATCGTGGCCGGCGAGTAGCCTTCCGCGTTCTCCCAGCGCTCGCCGGGCGTTCTCGGGCCGTTGGCAACGACGAAGTCCTCCGCCGCGCGGACGTGCGTCCAGTCGGCCGCCCCGGTCCGGCCGAGCTGCCCGGCCAACACGGTCGGGAAGGACACCTCGTCCATCTGCAGGCCGCCGAACACCGGCTCACCGGACAGCCGGCTGTTCTGCGGGTACGAGCCGTCCGGACGCTCCTGGACGTTGAACAGGTAGTCGAGCGCCCGGTTGGCCGCCGCCTCGTCGCCCATCGCGATCAGGGCGGTGGCGATCTCGTACAGGTCTCTTGACCAGACCGCGTGGTAGACGGCCAATGACTGCAGCACATTCGCCCACGCCCAAGGCCGTCCGGGAGATGCTACGAAGCCGCCGCGGTACGTCTTGTCCTCGCTGGCGGCGAGCACCATCTGCGAGACGTGGTACTCGGTCGTCGAGGCCGACTGCGGGACCGGCCTCAGGGTCGCCAGGTACCCGTGCCAGCCTGCGGCGTACGCCTGCTGCACCGTGCCGAAGCCGGACGCCAGCGAGGCGCGCGCGGTCGACAGCGCCGCGGACGTCGTCGCCCCGAAGCCGATCGCCAGCGTGACGTGCTGCTGGCCGGTGCGCCCGGTCAGCCTCGTCTGCCCGATCTGCACGACGTTTCCGGGCAGGTCGGCCGTATACCCCCAGTCCAGCTGATGGTCGGTTGCCAAATCCGTCCAACCGTCGCTGACGCCCTGGTAGCCGCTCGACGTCTTGAGGAAGTCGCTCGAGGGCACCACGGCGTCGCTGTTCGTCCCGTCCGTGGCGACGAGTGCCCCGCGCTGAGTCGACCCGGTGTCGTTGTCGCCGGTCATCGTCAAGGCGGGATCGTGCAGCACGTAGACCCGGTAGGCCTGCCCGGTAAGCGAGCGGAAGTCGATGTCGACGAGAACCGTCGAACGTGCCGGATCGGCGGTGTAAGTCTTGGTGATGAGGTACTTGCCCGACTTCGCGCGATCGACCTGCTGGTAGCTCAGGCTCTGCGGGTCGAGCAGCCGGACCGAATGGACCGTGTCGGTGGTCTCCCGATCGGTGAACGTGCTGCCGTCGGTGACGACGAGTTGGGTGTCCCTCGTGCTGGGCGTGTCGATGCGCGGGTAGTAGATCTCGCTCAACTCTCCGTTGTTGAGCGTGTACCAGACCTTGCTGGATGTGCCGCGGGCCGTCCCGAAACCGTCCTTGTCACCGGTCACCCAGTCGCTGGCAGCGCCAGGGGCTCCCGGCGCGCTTGCTCCTGCCGCGACCGCGGGCGGACCGAGGCCCAAAGCCATGGCGAGCACGGCCGCCGAAGCCAGCCCGACGCCTTTACGGATTGCTGCGCGCTTCATCTGCATCACTGTCATATACCCCGAACGACGACAGACATCACATTCCGCCGAACCACCCTGCCATAGGAACGCTCAGGCGGGAACGGGCACCGCTCGCGGCAGCCACCGCAGGTGGACGCCCTCACGGTGCAGGAGCCGCCGGAACAGCAGGTACGTGATCGCGATCGTGACGCCGGTCAGCAGTGGCGAGAGCAGCGTCTTCAGTAGCAGGAACGCCCCGAGGGACGAACTTGTCAGCAGCCAGACCGTGCCTACCGCATTGACGATGTAGGTCAGCGTCCACAACAGGGACGCGTAGCCGAAGAACCGGGTAGCCCGCAGCCGCTCGGAGAGTGCCGGCGGCACCGGGACGAAGTCGTGCGTGAGCCGTTCGAGCAACGGCCGCCCGGCGAGTGCCGTCACTGCGAACGAGGTCGCGGTCGCGACGGTGCCTGCGACCGACTGCAGAAAGAACAGATATGCGCTACCTGTCCAGAACGCCAGGGCGGCCCGGACGGTCATCAGCCCAGCACCGAGCATCGCGGCACCGATGACCGGGCGGCGCCGGATCAGCCGGATGAGCAGGCCCGCGTAGTACCACCCGACCGTCACCAGGATCGCGGTCGACAGCCCGAACAGCGACAAGGCCGCGTAGAACACACCCATGGGGATCACGGACGCGAGCATCACGGTTCGCGCGGCGTGGACCGCGATCGCCCATGGGCGCGCCATGTCGATGACGTGGTGCGTCGGCTGGAGGCTCACCCCCTCACCATCGACACCGAGTGCCAGATATGAAGCGCGCCGACCTCACAGAATCCGGCCTGCCATCGTTGACCTGTTGTGACGCTTCCACCGTTCGAGCACGCCGTCCGTGATCACGGCGCTGTCGTGCACCGCGTGTGCGCGGCAATCGTCGGCCCGGACGACGCCGACGACGCCTGGTCGGAGACGTTCCTCGCTGCGCTGAAGGCGTATCCGACCATCCGGCCCGACAGCGACGTGCGCGCGTGGCTGGTGACGATCGCGCACCGCAAGGCGATCGACGGCTACCGGGCTCGCAAGCGGGCGCCCGTTCCGACTGAGACCGTCCCCGATCGCGTCGCGGCCGAGGACGTCGCGCCGGACCGCGACGACGCACTGGCCGCGGCGCTTCGCGCGCTGCCCGACAAGCAACGCCTCGCGGTGGCCTGCCGGTATCTCGCCGACATGGCCTACCGCGACATCGCCGAGTTGCTCGGCAGTAACGAGGCGGCTGCACGTCGCAGTGCCGCCGACGGGATCGCGGCACTGCGCCGCGTCTACGTGACCGACTCAATAGAGGAGACATCATGACCGACCGTGACTTGATCGCCGCCCTTCCCACGCCCGCTGCGGCGACGCTCGCCCGGTTGCGCGACGGTTTGGCCGATCGTGCCGCCGCTGAAGGGCTCTTGGACGTCGCATATCGCACCGTCGACAGCCCGGTCGGGACGCTGCTGCTCGCGGCCACCCCGCTGGGCCTGACCCGAGTGGCCTACGAGCGCGAGGGCCACGACGCCGTGCTGAGCCGGCTCGCCGAGCATGTGAGCCCCCGGGTGCTGCACGCACCCGCTCGCCTCGATGGGGCCGCCCGCGAGCTGGACGAGTATTTCGCCGGCCGGCGCCGGGTGTTCGATCTCCCACTCGACATGCGGCTCGCGCACGGGTTCCGGCGCACTGTCCTGACGCACCTGCGCGACATCGCGTACGGGTCGACCGAGAGCTACGCCGTGGTGGCAGCCGCGGCGGGCAGCCCCGCGGCAGTTCGCGCGGTCGGGACGGCCTGCGCCCACAACCCGTTGCCGGTCGTCGTGCCGTGCCACCGTGTTGTCCGCAGCGACGGGTCGAGCGGGCAGTACCTCGGCGGTCCCGAGGTCAAGCGCCAGCTGCTGTCCCTGGAGCGCGCGGGGATCCTGGCATGACGGCGGGCCTCACCGACCGGGTGAACGCGCTGAACTGGGCGGCGGTTTGCGCGGAGCTCGAGGCCTTGGGCAGCGCGCAAACCCGCGAACCGCTGCTGGGCCCGGACGAATGCCGCGCCATCAGCGTCCGATACGACGAGCCGGATCTGTTCAGGTCGACGATCGACATGGAGCGCTACCGGTTCGGCGCGGGCGAGTACCGCTACTTCGCCGACCCGGTTCCGGACGACGTGGCTGAGCTGCGCGCGGCGTTCTGGCCGCACCTGCTTCCTGTTGCCCGCGACTGGGCGGCCCGGCTGAGGCGGCCCGCACCGTGGCCCGACGACTTCGACGCGTGGCTTTCCATGTGCCACGCCGCCGGCCAGACCAAGCCGACCCCGATCCTGCTGCGGTACGGCCCGGGCGACTGGAACGCGCTGCACCGCGACCTCTACGGCGATCTGGTGTTCCCGCTGCAGGTCGTGATCGGCCTGGACGCTCCGGGCACTGATCACACCGGTGGCGAGTTCCTGATGGTCGAGCAGCGCCCGCGCGCCCAGTCCCGGGCGACCGCCACCGTGCTCGGGCAGGGCCAGGCGTTGATCTTCACGACGCGCGATCGCCCGGTGGCGTCCGCGCGTGGCTGGTCGGCGGCGCCGATGCGGCACGGGGTGAGCGTGATCCGCTCCGGCAGGCGGCACACGCTCGGCCTCGTCCTGCACGACGCGCAGTGAGCTGGGGGCGACTGGACTGCCCGTCCGCCGCGCGGGTCCTCGCTCTGGTCGCTGCCATGGGCGCCGCCCGGGTTGGCGTCGGCCACGCGCGTGACCCCGAGTCGAGCGCGCTCGCCGCTGCCTTCGTCGGCGCCTGGACTGACCGCGGCGGTGAGATCACCGCCGTCGTCAACTGGCCGGACGAGGCGGCGTCGTGGCTGCGCCAGGCTCGGGCGGTGACTGCCGGAGCGCCCGACGCGTGGTTGATCGCCGGCTCGCTCGCGTCCTTGCGGCGGGTGTGCGATCGGCTCTCGACGAGCACGGACTGGGACCCGGCGCGCACGGTGGCATGCGCGACGGTCGGAGCCGGCGCGATCATCGCGCCGGCCGACTCGTTGCCGCTCGGCGTTCCTACGGTGCGCGCAGGCCGAACGCGTCCATGATCGTCTGCACGACTCGGTTGCCGCCTGCGTCCCATGCCTCGGCGCGAAGGGCGACCGTGCCCGCCGTGTTGCTCAACTGCGGGAAGGTCATGGTCGCTGCGAACCGGCCGCCGCCGATCGAAGCGGTGGGCACCGCCTTCCAGTGGACGCCCCCATCGACGCTGATCTTCAGGTCGAGGCCGCGAATCGCGGGTGTCGGCTGGGCGCTGGGCTGGTGGTACGCGGTGATCGTGACCCGGCTCGATCCGGGCGCGGCCAGCCGGTTGTCCATGCCCAGACCGAGCTGGTACCGGAGCAGCACCTGCGGCTCGGCGCGGCATGGCCGGTCGAAGTCGTTCGTCGCGGCCTGCAGCAGGCAGTAGTAGCCGGGTGGCGTCTGCCCGGACTGCGACGTGCCGGGCGAGGTGTACGTCCAGGTCGTCTGCACGTCCTGCGGCTGCGCCAGTCCGGTGTCCACCTGGTACTGGTGGGTGAGCTGGTACGTCGCCGGGCCGGACGGCAGGTTGAAGGACGGCAGGATGCCGAACACTGGATCGCCGACGTTGGTGAGCTCCTGGCCGTCGCGGTACAGGTGCACGTCGGCCTGCAACTGGATGGGCAACGCGTCAGTCGCTTCGCCCGATGTCGTGCCGAACAGCGGGGTGAAGCCGTCGCCTTCACGGCAGCCCGAGCACAGCTGGACGAACCGCGGCTGAACCGCCCGGACGTCAGGAATCAGCGCTGCACCAGGCACGAACGGCCCGTCGTCGATGTCTTGGCTGATGGTGCTGGCGGTGCGGAAGCGGGTGTAGATGGTGTCGTTGAGCGCCGGAACCGCGTCGTTCAGCGAGGCCCGCTGCCAGACGGTGTCCGGCGCGACCGGGCCGAAGTACTCGCGGATCTGGTGCGGCGCGTTCAGCAGGAACGCGACGCGGGCGCTGAAGTCCTCGTCCGGCGGATACGTGAACGGCCACTCCACGTACGAGGCAGGGTGGGCGGCGTGCACCCGCAGGTCGATCGCGGCGAGATCACGAGCGCTCACCTGGTGGGTCAGGTTCGCCGGGATGCGTCCACTCTCGGGGAAGTCGACGTTGTAGACGTAGCTCGGGTCGCCTTCGGTGCCGTCGACCGCGATCTTCAGCGGCCCGGACCCGAGCAGGCCGACGAGGGCCTGCCCCTCTGCCTGGGTGATCCCGACCGTCGGAATCGGCGAGTTGGTGCACTGGCCACCCATGTAGCCGAAGTGAGTGTTGAAGGCGACGACCCCTGTCGCGCCGCGCTGCGCGAGATCCTGCAGGACGTCCTCGGTGATGCACAGCGCGTCGCTACCTCGCCTGATCAGCGCGAGCTTGCCGTGCAGGTCCAGGCCGGTCAGCTCGGCGGGGCTGGCCTCACCCACATAGGCCAGTGGGAGGTTCTGCTTGCCCTGGAACCGCGGCTCGGTGGCGTATCCGTACGCGTACTTCGGATGCAACGTCAGATGAGCGGGCGCGCTGGTCTGCATGCTCACCGGATCGGGTCCGTACGCCTGGAAGAAGTTGTAGCGGAACGTGCCCTTGGTGGCCGGCGCGGTGGGCGTCACCCAGAACTGTTGCGGGGTGGTCGAGTTGCCCGTGGCGGTGCCGAACTGCGCCTCTGCGCCGCCGGGCATCACACGGCTGAACGTGTCGACGGTGTTGTGCAGGTAGCTGGGCTGTGGCAGGTCGACGCGCTGCTCGACGGCCCTGCGGGCATCGAGGACGAGCTGGCTGTCCTGGGTCAGCTGGTACTGCGGCTCGAGTAGGAGCGTGTCCGTCCAAACCTGGCCTGGCGTGGTGACGCTTTCGCTGGCAATGGAGTACGAGCCGGCAGGCAGCCGAACCTGCGCCGTCGACGGGGCAAGGAAGAACCGATGGATGTCCGGGTTGTCGACACCGTCGATGACCACCGTCCCGAGCCCGGTTGGCTGCCCGTCTCGGCCGACGCCGTGCAGGATCAGCGTGAACAGCTGATCGCCCTTGCCGGCCACGACCGGAATCGTGACCCGTACGCCGGCGGCGGACGCGTGCACCGCACCGCTGTAGGAACCCGCGCCGCCGATGGTCGGATCGAGGACGACCGTCGTCGTCGCGTCGCCGCCGGCCGGCACGGTGAGCGTCGTGCTCGGCAGGGTCAGCATCCCGCTCGGGGCGGGCGCGCCGCCCGGGCCGCGCAGGGTGGCGTCGAGCGTGAGGGTGACCGGCGCGGTCGACGCGTTGCGATACGTGATGGCCTTGCTGATCGGCGGGCCGTCCTGCGGGAACGGCAACGAGCCGTAGTCGACACTGGTCGTGGCGGCGAACACCTGCTGGCTGACAGCCTGACCGATGTCGACCCGTCCGGCGCCCTGGTCGTACGGATTGTCGCCGAGATCCTTCGAGCTCGTCATCAGCGCGGACTTGAGCTGCGTCGCCGTCCAGTCCGGGTGCTCCTCGGCCATGATCGCCGCCGACGCCGCGACGTGCGGCGTGGCCATCGACGTGCCCGACAGACGGGTGTACGCGTCGCCCACCGCAGGGCCGATGTTCGTTCCGGCGGCGCGCGCCGCCACGATGTTCACGCCCGGCGCGGCGATGTCGGGCTTGAGCGCCTGATCGCCGAATCGCGGCCCGCGGCTGGAGAAACTCGCGATCTGGTCGTTGCTGTCGACCGCCGCGACGGTGAGCGCGGCGTCGGCGGCACCCGGTGAGCCGACGGTCTCCGCCTCGGGGCCGGCGTTGCCGGCGGCGATCACGAACAGCGTCCCGGTCGAAGCGGTCAGCTCGTCGACGGCCTCGCTGACCGGATCGGTGCCGTCGCTGGGCCCGCTGCCGAGGCTCATGTTGACCACTTTGGCGCCGTCGCCCGCTGCCCACTGCATGCCGGCGATGACCTGTGAGTCGCTGCCGCTGCCGGTGTTGTCCAGCACCTTGCCCACCAGCAACTGCGCCCCGGGGGCGACGCCCTTGTACTTGCCGTCCGAGGCGGCGCCGCTGCCGGCGATGATCGACGCGACGTGCGTGCCGTGCCCGAACCCGTCCTGGACGCTCGGTTCGCCGGTGAAGACCTTCGAGTCGGCGACCTTGCCTTGCAGGTCGGGATGCGTGAGGTCGATCCCGGTGTCGAGGACGGCCACCTTGACGCCCGTTCCGTCGTAGCCGGCCGCCCACGCGATCGGCGCGCCGATCTGTGGGGCACTGATGTCGTCGGCCGCCTTGACCTTGCGGTCCAGCCAGATCTTGCGCAGGCCGCCGGCGAGTTCGCTCGGCGGCGCGGTCGATGTGACGCTGTGCCAGAACGCCTTCGCCTGGCCCTTCTGCACCTTGACGCCCGCGCCATGCAGGCTCGGCAGCGCCGAGGTCATGTCGCTGGCGGGCAGCGCCTGCGCCCGCTGGCTGACTCGAGGGGTATCGACACTGCTCCGGTACTGCAGGATGACCGGCAGCGCGGCGGTCGTCGCGTCGCCGAAGCCGTTCTCGGCCAGGTACTTCACGTCGAAGAGTTCTCGATCGAGCGTCCCGTTCCAGAATCCGGAGGCCACGCCGGACGGGATCGCGTACAGATGCGTGCCGTCGCCCCTGATCTGGATCGACGACGACCCGCTGGCAGCGCCGCCGCTCAGGCCGACGCTGTGCCGGCCGTCCGCCATGGTCTGGTAGGACACGGCGTCGCCGGTGATCAGCGTGACCTTGACCTGCTTCGACACGGACGCCGGCGAATTCTCCGGAGTCCCGGGAGAGGCGCCGGCCCGCGACGGTGCCACCACCAGCGACACGAGCAGCACGAGCGCCGATCCGTAGCGTGCTCCGGGCCGCCGGAAATCGACCTTCATCGGGTGCGCCTCTCTGCTATGTCGGTACCCGGCCTATACCGGCACGAAGTCCGGTGGCGGGTCTTGCTTGGTCTGCGCGGGATCGCTCGCCTCGTTCGGCACCTGCTCTTCTCCGGGGCGTCGAGCCTGCACGTCCTCGTCGGGACGCTGTTGGCTGCTCGTCTGCCTTGCGGGCGATTCCTCCACGCGATCAGCGAACGCTGTCCGGCGCGCGTTGCAAACAGGGTCGATGCCTTGCTTAATTCGAGATCCGGGCCGGCAACCCTGAGTCGGCCGCCGTGCCGGACCGTCGCGGTATGGTCACGTTCCTCCCGTAACCGAACGGTGGTGCGGCTGCGTTGGTGACGTCGGTTCGACCGGACAAGCCGGAGCGTGTCGGCCGGCTGAGCTCGCCCGTGCTGGTGGGACGGGCTGACGAGCTGGCGGTCCTGCTCGAGGCGACTCTGCGCACGCCGGCGCTCGTCCTGATGGAAGGCGAGTCGGGCGTCGGCAAGACGCGGTTGGTGCAGGAGCTCCTGGCCCGTCCCGAACTCGCCGGCCGGCCTTGCTTCGTGGGCCGTTGCCACGAACTGAGCGAGCCGTTTCCGCTGGGACCGCTGCTGGAGGCGTTGCGCGAGGCGCAGCCGCGACGCTCGCTGCCTGAGGTGGTCGGCGCGCTGCGGCCGCTGCTGCCAGAGCTCGCCGGGTACCTGCCCGACCCTCCCGCGACGCTCGGCGATCCGGCTGCCGAGCGACACCGGCTCTTTCGCGGGCTGCGGGCGCTGCTGACGTCCTTCGGCCCGAGCTTGCTCGTCGTCGAGGATTTGCACTGGGCCGACCAGCCGACACTCGACTTCCTGCGCTTCCTTTCCCTGCAGCCGCCGCCCGGGCTGGCTGTGGTGTGCACCTACCGGCGCGAAGACCTCACGGATGGATCGGCGGTGCTGAGACTTGACGCGGGCCTGCCGTCCGAGTCCGCCGCCGCGCGCATCGCACTCGCGCCGCTCAGCCAGGACGAGATCCGCGAACTCGTCCGGACGATTCTCGACACCGCCGATGTCTCGCCGGCATTCGCCGAGTACCTGTTCCAGCGGACGGCTGGGCTGCCGCTTGCCGTGGAAGAGGTGCTGCTTCTGCTAAAGCAGCGACAGGACCTCGTCTACCGGCAGGGTATGTGGGTGCGGCAGCAGCTCGACGAGCTCGCCGTTCCGCCGCGGCTCCGCGACGCGATCAACGAGCGGCTGGGCCGGCTGACGCCGCCGGCGCGATCGATCGCGCAAGCCGCCGCCGTGCTGTCCTTGGCCGCGGACGAGCAGCTGCTGGGACGGCTTGCCGGGCTCGACGAGCTCGCCTGCGGTGACGCCGTAGCCGAAGCACTCGGGTCAGCCTTGCTGTTCGAGCTGAGCGAGGGCCGCTACGGCTTCCGGCATGCACTTGCCCGGCAGGCCGTCGAGGAGGGCGTCCCCGCGCCGTTACGGCGGCGCCTGCACCTGCGCGCCGCCGCCGCGCTCGAGGAGGCGGCTGACAAGCCGCTCGCCCGGCTCGCCCATCACTACCGCGCGGCCGGCAACACGACGAAGTGGGTCAGTTACGCCGAGGCCGCGGCGGATCGGGCAGTCTCCCTCAACGACCATGCCGCGGCGTACGCGCTGCTCAGGAACGCGGTCTCGATCGAGTCGCTCATGCCCGATACCCGGGGCTCGCTCTCGATCAAGCTTGCCCGGCATGCCGCACGCTGCCGTGCCTACGACGACGCGATCAGGATTCTGCGGACGTTGCTCGGCGAGGGCAGCATCCCTGCCGGCCTGCGCGGCGAGCTCCGGTTCTGGCTCGGCCGCCTGATGCATGACGCGGGCGATCCGCAGGCTGCCCATGCCGAGGTCGTCCGTGCGCTCGGCGACATGGACGAGTCGTCGGCGGCGCAGGCGATGGCGTGGCTTGCCGTGGTGCCCTCGAGCGTCGACCCGGTCGAGCAACGGCTGCGCTGGCTGGACCGCGCGCAGCGGATCGCGTCTCGATCGAACGACCGGGTGACCCGGATCGAGATTGCCGCCAATCGCGCTGTCGTGCTGGTCGGCGTCGGCGATCCGCAGGGCCAGCAGGCCATTGACGAGATACCCGCGCCGGGCCCGCCGCGCAAGGAGACGGAGCGAGCGATGCGCGGCTACGGCAACGTGGCCGACGCGTTGCTGCACCTGGGCCATTACGGCCGCGCCGAGCAGGTGAACCGGCGCGCGCTCGAGTTGGCGGCCGCGCAGGCGCCGCCGTTCGCCGCCAACTTCGAGCTCACCAACCTGCAGCTGGACTGGCTGACCGGACGATGGCGCGGGCTCGAGCAGAAGGTGCAGACCCAGATCCGGACGGTCGAGGACTGGCCGTCGGCGTTGCACAGCTGCGAGGCGCTCCTCGGACTGCTCACGCTCGCGCATGGACACCCGCAGCAGGCACTGGCACTGCTCGGCCCGCTGGCGCACACGCTCGAGGACGACATACGCGTCCTGAACTGGGTCGCCGCAGGCATTGCCCGCATCCGGCTCGCCGAGCGCAACCCCGATGCGGCCGTCGAGGCATCCGCACCAGCGCTGCACGCCATCGAGGCGAACGGCACCTGGGTCTGGGCCGGCGACGTAGCGCCGGTCGGCGTCGAGGCACTGGTCGGCGCGGGCTGCCGAGGCGAGGCCGGCGAGCTGACGGCCCGGTTCGCCGATGCGCTGACCGGTCGCGACGCTCCGGCGGCATCGGCAGCGCTTGCCGGGTGCCGGGCCGTGCTCGCCGAGGCCGACGACGAGTGGGAAGCGGCGGCTGGTCTGTACGTCGCGGCCGAGGAGCAGTGGCGGGTCCTGCCGCGACCGTACGAGGCTGCCAGGGCTCGGATCAGCGCCGGGCGCTGCCTGCTGACGCATGACTCCGAACGTGGCCACGAGCGCCTGCTCGAAGGCCTGGGAATGCTGGCCGAACTGGGCGCGGCGTGGGAGGCCGAGAGCGTCCGGCACACGCTGCGGCAGCACGGCCTGATCCCGCCACATCGACGAGGCCGTCGGTCGTACGGCAACGAGCTGTCGCCACGCGAGGCGCAGATCGCGCGTCTCGCCGCGGAGGGCCTGCACAACCGCGAGATCGCCCGGACGCTGTATCTGTCCGTCAAGACAGTGGAAGGCCACGTCAGCTCGGCCATCCGCAAGCTCGGCGTCGGGTCACGTGGCGAGCTGCGCGAACAGTTCCCGGAGGGCTAGCTCGGGCTCGGCAGGGCAGCGTCCAACGCGCGCGCCCACTGCTTGATCACGCCGCGGCGGCGCTTCGAGTCGTCGGTGAGCAGATCGGCGAGCGCGAGCCCCCGCGCCAGGTCGAGCGTCGCCTGCACGGTCTCGCGCACGCCCGGCACCGACTCGTCCGCACCGAGCAGCTCGATCGCCAGCTGATGCGCCCGCCTGGCCAACGTCGCCTCCAACGGGGCGATCTGCGAACGCAGCGCCGGGTCAGACGACGCGGCCACCCACACATGCAGCGCGGCACGGAACACCGGCCCGGTGTAGAGCCGGACGATCAGGTCGACCACCGCTTCGGTGTGACTGGCCGCCTGTGGCAAGCGCACGGTCTCACGGCGAATCTCGTCCGCGCGCACCGTGGCCATGTACTCGATGGACGCGGTGAACAGATCCTCACGGGTCGGGAAGTGGTGCTGCGCCGCGCCGCGCGAGACGCCGGCCCGCTCGGCGACGACCGCGACCGTCGTCCCAGTCCAGCCGAGCTCGGCCAGGCACTCGACCGCGGCCTCCAGCAGGCGCTGACGCGTGGCCCGGCTGCGATCTTGTTGCGGCGCGCGAAGCGTCACGCCCGTCATCAGACGACCCAGTTCGGTGGACGTTTCTGCAGGAACGCGGTCATGCCCTCGTGCGCCTCGTCCGAACCGAACAGCCGCGCCGACTGCCCGGTGAGCGCCTCGCCGTCGGCGTCGAACGCGTCGAGCAGTCCGCGCGTGGTCAGCGGCTTCGTCTCGCGCAGGCCTTGCGGTGAGCTCTTGCGCAGCGCGTCGAGCACCTTGACGGTGGCCGCGTCGATGTCGTCGGTGGCCTCGGTGATCAGGCCGATGCGCGCAGCCTCGGTGGCGCCGAACGTCTCGCCGGTCAGGTAGTAGCGTCCGGCCGCGCGCGCGGTGAGCCGGGGCAGCGTGGTCAGCGAGATGATCGCCGGCGCCAGCCCAAGGCGCACCTCGGAGAACGCGAACGTCGATGCCGGGCCGGCCAGCACGATGTCGCATGCGCCGACCAGCCCGATGCCGCCGGCGCGGACGTGCCCGTCGATACTGCCGACCACCGGCTTGGGAGCCTCGACGATCAGGCGCAGCAGGGCGATCAGCCGGCGAGTGCCCTTGGCCATGCCGCCCTCGCGCGCCTCGGTGAGGTCGGCCCCGGCGCAGAACGTGCCGCCGGTGTGGCTTAGTTCGATCGCGCGGACGCCCTCGTCGTCCGACGCCTGCGCCAGCCGATCCTCGAGCTGGGTCATGAGCGCGGCCGAGAGCGCGTTGCGGTTGCCCGGCGAGTCGAGTGCGATGCGCGCGACGGCCCGGTTGACGGAGTACTGGACGAGATCGGTCATGGCCTAGTACGACTTCGGCAGGCCCAGCGAGAACTGGGCGACGAAGTTGAGGATCATCTCGCGGCTGACCGGCGCGATGCGTCCGGCCCGCGACGTCGCGAGCAGCGTGCCGAGCCCGTACTCGCTCGCCAGCCCGTTTCCGCCATGCGACTGCACGGCCTGGTCGACGGCACGCACGCTCGCCTCGGCAGCGGCGTATTTGGCCATGTTGGCCGCCTCGCCGGCGCCCATGTCGTCGCCGTCGTCGTAGAGCGTGGCTGCCTTCTGCATCATCAGCTTCGCCAGCTCCAGTTCGATCTTGACCTGGGCCAGCGGATGTGCGAGCCCCTGGTGCGCACCGATCGGCGTGCCCCAGACTTCGCGCTGCGTCACGTAACCTACCGCCTTCTCCAGTGCGTACCGCCCGATGCCGAGCGCCGTTGCGGCAGCCATGATCCGCTCGGGATTGAGCCCGGCGAACAGTTGCATGAGCGCGGCGTCCTCGTCGCCGATGAGCGCGTCGGCGGGCAACCGGACGTCGTCGAGATGGAGCAGGAACTGCTTGTCCGGCATGACGAGATCCATCTCGACGGGCCGCCACTCGAAGCCGGGCGCGTCGGTCGGCACCGCGAAGAGCACGGGCTTGAGCCGGCCGGTGCGGGCGTCCTCGGTCCGGCCGACGACCATGACGGACTGGGCCTGGTCGACGCCGGAGATGAACACCTTGCTGCCGGACAGCAGCCAGTCGGCGCCGTCGCGGCGCGCTGTGGTGGTCAGCTTGTGCGAGTTCGACCCGGCGTCTGACTCGGTGATCGCGAACGCCATGATCATCGAGCCGTCGGCGATGCCGGGCAGCCAGCGCTCCTTCTGCGCGTCGGTGCCGAAGCGCGTGATGATCGTGCCGCAGATGGCCGGCGAGACCACCATCATCAGCAGGGTGCAGCCGGCCTCGTGCCACAGCTCGTCGAGGTGCTGCCCGGCGCGGGCCTTCTTGAGCGTGTACCCGTGGCCGTACCGGGCGCCCAGTTCGGCGACCGCGGCACGTAGCGCCCGGCGCTCGTCGTCCTCGACAAAGCTCATGGCCCGCTCCTCTCCACAACTGCCAATACGCTGCCCACGTCGACCTGTTGTCCGGCGGCCACCGGCAATTCCGCGACGATGCCTGCTGACGGCGCGTTGACGGCGTGTTCCATCTTCATCGCCTCGAGCCACAGCAGCGGCTGGCCTTTCTCGACGTGATCGCCCACTGTCACGGCCACGCGCACGACCGAGCCGGGCGTCGGCGCGAGCAGCGACCCGGCAGCGACGTGCGCGGTCGGATCGGGGAACCGCTCTACCGGCGTCAGCGCCACCGGCCCGAGCGGCGAGTCGACGCACACGACGCCGGGGTAGGCGGCGATTGCGAAGCGCCGCCGGACTCCTGCGACGTCGAGGTCCACCTGCGTCGGCGTCGCGGCGGTCAACCGTACGTCGGGGTACTGATCGGAGCGCAGGCCGTCGCGGGTGATCCGGTACTCGACGACGTGGCCGTCGTATTCCTTGCGCTGCGGCGCGGACGCGACGTTGCGCCAGCCGCTCGGTACCTCGGCGAGGACGCGCGCGCCGGCCCGGTTCGCGGCTGCGTCGGCCAGGGCAGCCGCGAGGGCGGAGACCGCGTGAGCCTGGGGGTCGGCGAGCGGGTCGGTCAGCGCGTACCGGTCGAGGAAGCCGGTGTCGGTGTCGCCGGCCAGGAATGCCGGATGCCGGAGCACGCGGACGAGCAGGTCGCGGTTCGTGCGTAGCCCGTGGATCTCGGCCCTTGCCAACGCCGCGGCCAGTCGCTGGGCCGCTTCGCGGCGGGTGGGCGCGCAGGCGATGACCTTGGCCAGCATCGCGTCGTAGAACGGGCTCACCTCTGAAGCGCCGCTCGAATCGATCCGTACGCCGGCGTACGGTGCTGGCGCGAACTCTGCCGTGACGCCCGGCACCGACAGTCGATGCAGCGTGCCGCTCTGCGGCTGCCAGCCGGCGGCGGGATCCTCGGCGTAGAGGCGCACCTCGATCGCGTGCCCGTGCGTGGCGGGCGGCTCCGGTTCCAGCGGCCCGCCGTCGGCCACCTCGAGTTGCAGGCGGACCAGGTCGACGCCCGTCCTAGCTTCGGTGACAGGGTGCTCGACCTGCAACCGGGTGTTCATCTCCAGGAAGTAGAAGCGTCCCGAGTCGTCCGCAAGGAACTCGACAGTGCCGGCGCCGACGTAGTCGATCGCGCTTACCGCTGCGCGTGCCGCCGCGAACAGCGCGGCGCGCATGCCAGGCACGCGCTCGACCAGCGGCGACGGCGCCTCCTCGACGACCTTCTGGTGTCGCCGCTGGATGGAGCACTCGCGCTCGCCAAGCGTCCATACCGTGCCGTACTGATCGGCCATGACCTGGACCTCGATGTGGCGTCCGGCTTCGACGTAGCGCTCGCAGAAGATGGTGGGGTCACCGAACGCGGAGGCCGCCTCGGACTGCGCCGCTGCGACCCGGGCAGCGAGGTCGTCGAGGTCGTGGACGATGCGCATGCCCCGCCCGCCACCACCGGCGGACGCCTTGACGAGCACGGGCAGGTCGTCGGCAGTGAGCGTCTCGGGATCGAGCTCGTCCAGAACGGGCACGCCGGCCGACGCCATCAGCTTCTTCGCCGTGATCTTGGAGCCCATCGACTCGATCGCTTCGGGCGACGGACCGATCCAGATCAACCCAGCGTCGATCACCGCTCGCGCGAAAGCTGCGCTCTCCGCCAGGAACCCGTACCCGGGATGGACGGCGTCGGCGCCGGCTCGGTGGGCAGCGTCGACGAGCAGGTCGGCGCGCAGATAGGTGTCGGCAGGCGAGTTGCCGGGCAGGTGCACAGCGGCGTCGGCCTCGGCGACGTGCGGCGAGGCGGCGTCCGCGTCGGAGTAGACGGCGACGGTCGCGACGCCGAGGTCGCGGCAGGTGCGAAGGACCCGGCGGGCGATCTCGCCCCGGTTAGCCACCAGCACAGACGTGATCACAGGCGGAACACCCCGTACTGGGTCGTCCCGCTCACCGGCGCGTTGTGGATGGCCGACAGGCACATCCCGACCACGGTGCGCGTGTCGCGCGGGTCGATCACCCCGTCGTCATAGAGCCGCCCGGACAGGAACATCGGCAAGGACTCGGCCTCGATCTGCTGCTCGACGGCCCGCCGCATCGCGGCATCGGCGTCCTCGTCGTACGGGTTGCCACGTGCTGCCGCCGACGCGCGAGCCACGATCGAGAGCACGCCCGCCAGCTGCGCCGGCCCCATCACCGCCGACTTCGCACTCGGCCACGCGAACAGGAACCGCGGGTCGTACGCGCGCCCGCACATGCCGTAGTGCCCGGCGCCGTACGACGCGCCCATCAGGATCGAGATGTGCGGCACCGTCGAGTTCGACACCGCGTTGATCATCAGCGCGCCGTGCTTGATGATGCCTGCCTGCTCGTACTCCTTGCCCACCATGTAACCGGTCGTGTTGTGCAGGAACAGCAATGACGTGTCGATCTGGTTCGCCAGCTGGACGAACTGGGCGGCCTTCTGCGACTCGGCGCTGAACAACACGCCCTGCGCGTTGGCCAGGATCCCTACCGGGTAACCGTGTATGCGCGCCCAGCCGGTGACCAGCGACGATCCGTACAGCGGCTTGAACTCGTCGAAGTCGCTCCCGTCAACGATCCGGGCGATGACCTCGCGCGGGTCGAACGGTGTCTTCAGGTCGGGTGGGACGATGCCGAGCAGGGCCTCGTCGCTGAGCAGCGGCGGCCGTACCTCGGGGTATGGCGACGGCCCGAGCTTGCGCCAGTTCAGCCGGGCGACGATGCGTCGGCCGATGCGGATCGCGTCGTGCTCGTCCGCGGCAAAGTAGTCGGCCAGCCCGGACGTGCGGGCGTGCATCTCGGCGCCGCCCAGCGACTCCTCGTCGGCCTCCTCGCCGGTCGCCATCTTGACCAACGGTGGCCCACCCAGGAATACCTTCGACCGCTCCTTGATCATCACGACGTGATCGGACATGCCGGGCAGGTACGCACCGCCAGCCGTCGAGGTGCCGAATACCAGGGCGATCGTCGGTATGCCGGCGGCCGACAACCTCGTGAGGTCGCGAAAGCCACGCCCACCGGGGATGAAGATCTCCTTCTGGGTAGGCAGATCCGCACCGCCGGACTCGACGAGCCCGATCAGCGGGAGCCGGTTCTGCAATGCAATGTCGTTCGCGCGCAGGCTCTTGCGCAGCGTCCACGGATTGGACGTACCCCCGCGTACGGTCGGGTCGCTGGCGACGATCACGCACTCGACACCTTCGACGACTCCGATGCCGGACACCACGCTGGCGCCGACCGCGAAGTCGCTGCCCCACGCGGCGAGCGGTGACAGTTCGAGAAACGGCGAGTCGGAGTCGACGAGCAGCTCGATGCGCTCGCGGGGCAGCAGCTTGCCGCGTTCGTGATGACGTTGCGTGTACTTCGGCCCGCCGCCGGCGATCGCCTTCGCGTGTTCCGCGTCGATCTCGGCGAGCTTGCCGAGCATCACGTCGCGGTTGGCAGCGAACTCGGTCGAGGCAGTGTCGAGGGTGGATCGCAGCGCGGTCATGAGGTGTAGCCCAGTCGTCGCGCGGCCAGCCCGGTGAGGATCTCGGACGTCCCGCCGCCGATGCCGAGGATGCGCATGTCGCGGTACTGGCGCTCGACCTCGGCCTCACGCATGTACCCCATGCCGCCGTGCAGCTGGACGGCCTGGTCGACCACCCACTGGCCGGCCTCGACGGCGGTGTTCTTCGCGAAGCAGACGTCGGCGGTCAGGTCGCCGCCCTCGGCGTCGAGCGATCGGCGGACGAGGTCGTGCACGTACGTCCGTGCAACGTCGACGCGACGAGCCATGTCGGTCAGCGTGTGCTGCACGGTCTGCCGGCTGATGAGCGGCCGGCCGAACGTGTCGCGCGCCCGGCACCACTCAACCGACAGGTCGAGTGCCCGTTGCGCGCCGGCGTACGCCTGCACGGCGAGCGCGATTCGTTCTCCCGCGAAGTGCCGAGCGATCTGCGCGAAGCCGGTGTTCTCGGCGCCGACGAGATTGGCCGCCGGCACCCGGACGTCCACAAAGGACAGTTCAGCGGTGTCGGACGCGAGCCAGCCCATCTTCTCCAGCTTGCGCGAAACGTCGAAGCCCGGCGTGCCCTTCTCGACGACGAGCAGCGAGATGCCGTGCGCGCCTGCTTCGCCCGTTCGCACGGCGGTCGTGACGAAGTCGGCCCGGCAGCCTGACGTGATGTAGGTCTTGGCACCGTTGACTATGTAGTCGCTGCCCTCACGCTTGGCGGTGGTGGCGATGCGGGCGACGTCCGATCCGCCGTCCGGCTCGGTGATCGCCAGTGCGCCGATGAGCTCGCCGCGCAGCGTCGGGCGCACCCAGCGCTCGACCTGCCGCGGATCGCCGGCGCTCGCGATGTGCGGCAACGCGATGCCCGAGGTGAACAGCGCGGCGAACAAGCCGCCGGACGCTCCCGCGTAGTGCATCTCCTCGCAGACGACGACCATGTCGGCGAGGTCGCCACCACCGCCGCCGACCGCCTCGGGAAACGCCGCGCCGAGCAGGCCCAGCTCGCCGGCACGGCGGTGCAGGTCGCGCGGCACCTCACCGGCGCGCTCCCACTCGTCGAGGTGGGGGAGTACCTCCGCCTGCACGAATCGGCGGACGGTCTCGCGCAGGGCTCGCCGCTCCGGCGTGGCGAACAGGTCGGTCACAGCAACGCCTCGGGAACATCGACGTACCGCGAGCGCAGCCACTCGCCAAGCGCCTTGGCCTGCGGGTCGAAGCGCGCGTTGTACGCGACGCCCAAGCCGAGCAGTCCGTCGACCACGAAGTTGACGGCGTGCAGATTGGGCAACACGTAGCGGGTGATCGGCAGATCGGCGGCCTCGGGCAGCAGCCGGCGCAGTTCCACGACGGTGAGGGTGTTGGCGAGCCATGGCCATGCCGCCTCGGTGCGTGCCCAGACGCCGACGTTGGCGCTCCCGCCCTTGTCGCCACTGCGGGCGCCGGCAACCGTACCGAGGGGTACGGATCGGGTCGGGCCGCTCGGCGTCCAGGTCGGCAGCGGCGGCTCGGCGGCGGGTTGCAGCTCGAGTGTCTCGTCCGGAGCTTCGATCACGACGCGCGTGCCGTCGGGCAGCACGGCAACGTGCTCGACCAGCTTGGCGTCCACATACGCCGGGCTGAACACGCCGTATGGGGATGCGTCGCCGGGTGGCGCTGTGAGGTGGAATCCCGGGTAGCTGCCGAGCGCGAGCTCGACCGCCGCGTTGGAGAACGCGCGCCCGACCTTCGCCGCGTCGGCGCTGCGCACGACGCAACGCAGCAGCGCGCTGGCCTGCTCCTCGGTGGCCGCGTCGGCCCGGTCGGTGCGGACGAGCGTCCACTCGGCGTGATCGAATGTGAGCTGCGCCTTGACGAGCTCGGCCTTGGCTTCGATGTCGAGGCCAGTCAGCACGAACTCGACCTCGTTGCGGAACCCGCCCAGCGTGTTCAGCGAGACCTTCACGTCCGGCGGCGGGGCCTCGCCGTGGACGCCCCTCAGGTGTACGCGGTCGGTGCCGTCCGGCCGCAGCGACACGGTGTCGACGCGCATCGTGACGTCGGGTCCCGCGTAGCGCGCGCCGGTGATCTCGTAGAGCAGCTGCGCCGTGACCGTGCCGACGGTGACAGCGCCGCCCGTGCCGAGATGCTTGGTGATCACGCTCGAGCCGTCGCGATGGATCTGGGCGATCGGGAAGCCGGGCCGGCGCAGGTCGGTGATCTCGCCGAAGAACGCGTAGTTGCCGCCCGTCGCCTGGGTACCGCACTCGATGACGTGCCCGGCGGCCACGGCGCCCGCGAGGGCGTCGTAGTCGTCGCGCGCCCAGCCGAAGTGCGCGGCAGCCGGCGCAACGATCAGCGACGCGTCAGTGACCCGGCCGGTGACGACGACATCTGAGCCGGCGTTCAGACATTCGACGATGCCCCACGCGCCGAGGTAGGCGTTCGCGGCAAGCGGCGTGCCGAATCCGAGCTCGGCTGCCCGGGGAAGCAGGTCGTCGCCCTCGACGTGGGCGATCGTGGCGTGCAGGCCGAGCCTTGCCGCGAGTTCGCGCAGCGCCGACGCAAGGCCCGCCGGATTCAGCCCGCCCGCGTTGACGACGACCTTGACGCCGCGATCGAGCGCCAGGCCGAGGCCGGTCTCCATCTGGCGCAGGAACGTCTTGGCATAGCCGAGGTTGGCATCTTTAGCGCGGTCGCGTCCCAGAATGAGCATGGTCAGCTCGGCGAGATAGTCGCCGGTCAGCACGTCCAGCTCGCCGCCTTCGAGCATCTCGCGCACCGCTGAGAACCGGTCGCCGTAGAAGCCCGACGCATTGCCGATCCGGATCGGCTCGCTCATGCGCCGACCGTCCCATTCGCCCATGAAAAAATCAAGCTCGCTGGTTTTTTTCGACGAGAGCGCCCACGCTGACGGTTTCAGACCGCTTCCCCTCCGAAATCTACGGATTTCGTGCCGTTTCGCACCGATCTCAGCGGGGAAGCGGCGCCGCGCGAACGCGGCGCCCGGACGCGCGCGCTCGGGCGCGGCCGCCCGGGCGCGGCCGCTCGGACGGGGCGGCTCGGACGCAGGCCCGAACGGAGGCGCGGCCGCTCAGACCCGCAGGCCCGGACGCGCGCTCGGGCGCGGCCGCTCAACGCAGGCCCGAACGGAGGCGCTGCCGCTCAGACCCGGAGGCCCGGACGCAGGCGCCCGGGACCGCAGCTCGAGTACGACGGTCGCCGCCGCAGCTACTCGGCGAACGCCGCCGGGTAGAGCGCCCGCAGGAACGTGCCGTACCACTGGCCCGACATCGTTGTTCCCCAGCGCGCGGGATCGAGGATCGCGAACGGGCGCTCGATGGCCGCGAGTCCCTCGACGCCCAGGCGCAGGCGCTTGCACCACACCGGATCGGCCGGGCGTGGCTCGGCCATCAACTGCTCGAGGTCAATGATGTGCCGGGCCTTCTCGGCGATTGCGGCGGGCGTCGCCTCCCGCAGGCAGACGAAGTAGCCGCCGCTGAGGTAGGCCTGCCATTCGTCCTCGATCGTCTCCGGGTCGTGCGGGACGTCGAAGCGTTCGCCGGCGTCCCGGAACTCCCGGACGAACCAGGCGCGAAGCGCGCCCACCGATCCCGCGACGGTCACCGGCACCAGGCCAGTCGGCTGCGAGCTCGTCGAGCGGCACGAACTGGTCGCGGATATAAGCATCATCGAGCGCCGCCAGCCGGCGCGCCAGCTCGCCCGGCGCCGTGAGCCGCGGGCAGGACGCGCCGGACAGGTCGACAACGGAGGCATCAGCGGCTTCGGCCGGATGCGTCGAGGGGTAGGCCATGGCCGAGACGGTACGACGCAGCACCGACAACGGCGGCCGGCTCCCGAAACGGCTCAGTGGACCCTGCGCTCGCGGCCGGCCCAGAACGGCTCGCGCAGCTTGAACTTCTGCAGCTTGCCGGTGGCCGTGCGGGGCAGCGTCTCGTGGAACTCGACGCGCTTGGGACATTTGTAGCCCGCCAGCGACTCGCGGCAGTGCGAGATCAGGTCGTCGGCGCTCACCGACGACTCGTCCGTGACGACGAGTGCCATGACGAGCTCGCCCCACTTCTCGTCCGGAATGCCGATCACGGCAGCTTCGCGCACCGCGGGATGAGACATCAGCACGTCCTCGACCTCGATCGACGAGACGTTCTCACCGCCGGAGATGATCACGTCCTTCTTGCGGTCGGAGATCGTCAGGTAGCCCTCGTCGTCGAGGTACCCGCCGTCGCCGGTGTGGAACCAGCCACCAGCCAACGCGGAATCCGTCGCGTCGGGCTGGTTCCAGTAGCCGTCCAGGCAGTGGTTCGACCGGGCGAGCACCTCGCTGTCGACGTCGACATGCAGCCGCACGCCCAGCGCCGGAGCCCCGGCCCGGCCGAGGCGCCGGGCTCGTTCGGCCGTCGGCAGTGACGCCCATTCGGTGCGGTCCCGGTTGATGGTCAGCAGCGGCGCCGTCTCGGTGAGGCCGTAGATCTGGATGAACTCCCAGCCCAGCTCGGTCAGCACCCGCTCGATCGTGCGAGTGGGCGGGGGCGCGCCGGCGACGATGATGCGGACGCGGTCGCGTCCCGGGATCGGGCCCTGCCACGTCGCAACCGCGTCGAGCGCGGCATTCACGACGGCCGGGGCCGCGCACATCATCGTCACGCCGTGCCGCTCGACCCGGCGCAGGATCTCGGCGCCGTCGACCTGACGCAGCACGATGTGCGTCCCGCCGACCCCCGTCACGCCGTACGGCATGCCCCACCCGTTGCAGTGGAACATCGGCAGCGTGTGCAGCAGCACGTCGCGATCGCTGATGCCGGTGTGCAGCCCGAACACCGTCGCGTTCAGCCACAGGTTGCGATGCGTCAGCTGCACGCCCTTGGGCCGTGCCGTCGTGCCTGACGTGTAGTTGATCGTGGCCGTGGCGTTCTCGTCCGGGTCGTCCCACGGCCGCGGGTCGCCGTCGGCGAAGAGCGCCTCGTCATCGCCCAGCACGAACTTGTGCGGGACGTCGAGCCCGTCGAGCACTTCGCGCACCGACGGGTCGGCGTAGACGACGCTCGACCCCGAGTGCCCGACGATGTACTCGATCTCGGCGGCGGCCAGTCGGAAGTTGATCGGCACGAGGATGCGTCCCCAGGCCGATACGCCGAAGAACGAGGTCATCAGCCGCGCGGAGTTCTGCGAGATGACCGCCACCCGGCCGCCGACCGGGACGCCCAACTGGTCGAGGCGCGCCGCCTGCGAGCGGGCCCGCGCCGCGAACTCGCGATAGGTCAGCTCGCCCAGGCCTGCAGCCGGCTGGTCCGGCTCGTCGACGACGGCGAGACGATCTCCGTAGACATGCTCGGCGCGATCGAGGAAGTCGCCGACCGTCAGCGGGATGAACATGGGTACACCGTAGGAGTGCTACACCCAGGACGGGAACCACATGTGCAGGTGCCACTGGTCGTAGGTGAGTAGCCCGCCGGTGTAGACGGGCCACATCCAGGCGAAGTCGGCCACCACCAGACCGAGGTAGCCCGCCACGGCCAGCGAGCCCCACATGCGACGGCGGTCGGCAGCTAGGAACGCCGCCACGTTTCGGGTCTGCACGACGGCCGGGCCGAGCAGCACGCCCAACCCGAGCGTCAACCCCAGGATCAAGAACGGCGTCAGCGGGGTCATATAGAACAGGAACATCGTCCGCTTCAGGTTCGGGAACCACACCAGCCAGCCCGCGGCGAACGCCACCCAGACGGCCGCCGCGCGCCAGTCGCGCGTGGTGAACCAGTGCCAGCCCAGCCACAGCATCACCGGGATGAACGCCCACCACATCAGCGGCGTACCGATCAGCAAGATCTCGCGGGCACAGGACTGCGCGCCGCAGCTGTGCGAGTTGCCGTCGTAGTAGTAGTCGACCGGTCGCGCTAGCACCAGCCAGCTCCACGGCTTGGAGCCGTACGGATGCGGCGAGTACAGCGTCTCGTGGAAGCGGTAGGCGTGCAGCGTGTAGGAGCCGAGCGAGCGAATCGGCGCGGGCACCCAGCCCCACCAGAACGGCGGGTGGATGCCGAACGGGAGGTTGAGGTGCCCGCTGGCCGAGTGCGTGTCGGCCCAGTGGCGGTTCCACGAGTTCTCGCCGGCGAACCAGCCGACGTAGCTCATCAGGTACGTGGCCAGCGGGGCGACGAGCAGTGACCCGATGGCGCCGATCCACGAGCGGCGCGCTGCGGTACGCCACGAGCGCCGCACCCCCGCGGACTTGAGCGCGCCGCGGTCCCAGACCAGGCTCAGCACGACGAACGCTATGAAGAAGGAGAGCGCGGACCACTTCGTCGCGAGCGCCATCCCGAACATCACGCCGGCGACGAGCCGCCACGGACGGGGGCCGAGCGCGGGCACCCGGGTGGTCAGGTCGACGCCGCCTTCGAGCAGCCGGGCCAGCCGGCCGCGCATCTGGTCGCGGTCGAGCACCAGCGCGCCGAATCCGGCGACGATGAACACCTGCAGGAATATGTCGAGCAGCGCGACGCGCGACTGCACGACCGAGACGCCTTCCATCGCCAGCAGCAGGCCGGCGATGCCGCCGAACAGGTTGGACCGGAACATCCGCCGCGCGATCCGCGCGAGCAGCACGACGCTGACGATGCCGGCGATGGCCGGTGCCATCCGCCAGCCGATCGCCGTGTCGTGCCAGAGCCAGTGCTGGCGCTGGCCGAGCCAGGACGTGCCCGCGATCAGCCACTTGCCCAGCGGCGGGTGCACGATGAACGTGTAGCCCCGGTTGTCCTCGTAGCCGTAGCGCAGCATCTCCTGCGCCTCGGTGGCGTAGTAGACCTCGTCGAAGCTCTTGCCGGCCGGCCAGCCGAGCGCCCACAACCGGCTGACCGCCGCCACACCGAAGACCAGGGCGGTCATCGCCCAGCCGATCAGCGGGGACGGGTCGCGCCACGGGATGAGGGCAGCCGGCACCGGACGCGGAGGTTCGACGGGGGCCGGTGCGAGGGTCTCTGTGCTGCCGGTGGCGGATGGCGGGGCTGCCTCCGCTGTGACCGTCACGCCCCCGATCGTAGGGTCTGCCCGTGAGCGACGCGCAGGCAACAGGCCGGCTGATCCTCGCGGCGACGCCGCTGGGCGATCCGGGCGACGCGTCGCCGCGCCTGGTTGCCGGTCTCGCGACGGCCGCCGTCATCGCCGCCGAGGACACCCGCCGGCTTCGGCGCCTGTGCGCGGACCTGGGCGTCACGCCGTCCGGACGGGTCGTGTCGTTCTTCGAGGGAAACGAGACGGCACGGGTCCCGGCCTTGCTGGACGCCCTCCGCGACGGCAGCGACGTCCTCGTCGTCACCGACGCCGGGATGCCGGCGATCTCCGACCCGGGTTACCGGCTCGTCGCGGCCGCCGTCGCTGCCGGGCTGACCGTTACCGTCCTGCCCGGCCCGTCCGCGGTCACGGCGGCGTTGGCGATCTCCGGGCTGCCCGTCGACCGCTTCTGTTTCGAGGGCTTCCTGCCGCGCCGGGCGGGCGAGCGGCGCCGTGCGCTGGCCGCGCTGGCCGGCGAGCCGCGCACGGTCGTCTTCTTCGAGGCACCCCACCGCCTGGCGGCGACGCTGCTCGCCTTGGTGGAGGCGTTCGGATCCGACCGCCCGGCGGCCGTGTGCCGCGAGCTGACCAAGACCTACGAGCAGATCCGGCGGGGGACGCTGCGCGAGCTGGCCGACTGGGCGGCCGGCGACCTCCGCGGCGAGATCACGCTCGTCGTGGGCGGAGCCCCTGCCGTCGCGAGTAACGCGGAGCCTGCTGAGCTGGCCGCTGCGGTCGCGGATCGCGAGGCGGCGGCGGAGTCACGCAAGGACGCGATCGCCGCTGTCGCACGGGCGTACGGCCTGCCCAAGCGCGTCGTCTACGACGCGGTCGTCACACAAAAAAGATAACGGGCGAAATTGTGACCCTAGAGGTATATGCATCACGCGCTGATTGCCTCTAATATCCATCCTCGGCCGCCACGTGGCGGCCAGCTTGATGCAACGGGGATTCCTATTCCATGTGGTGTCGGTGGCACGTGACGTGCCGGGCTGACACCCGTCTGATCGGGGACTGACAATGTTGTCACGTAAGGCCCGCCGGATCGTCGGAGCTGCCGTTGCAGCGGGCGTCATCTGTGTCGGAGCGTTCGCGCTGTTCGGATCGCCGGTATCGGCCTCGCCCGGCGATCACGGCAACAGCGCGGCGCATCAGAACTACAGCTCTCCGCAGCCGACCTCGAACGCCGACTACAGCGGTAACGGCGCGAACGTGCACGGCCCGTACGACTCGACGCGCGATGGCTCTGCTTCGCAGAACGGCAAGGGCGACGGGAAGGCCGGCGGCAAGCCGTGCGCCGGATGCGTCGGCAAGGCCGACAACAAGAACCCGCCCGGCCAGCTGCCCGGCGGCTCGGACAGCAACGCCGGGTACGAGTGTGATCGCAACCAGGGCGTCGGGCAGGGCAACCCGGCCCACACGAGCTGCACCGAGAGCGTGCCGACGCCGTCCGAGTCGCCGACGCCGTCCGAGTCGCCGACGGAGACCGAGTCGACGTCCGGTGGCTCCGGGCCTGGGGACACCTCGTCGGGCGACACACCACCGCTGTCGTCCGGCAGTGCGCCGGCGCTCGACGCACCGCCCAGCGACGCACCGCCGAGCGAGGCACCGACACCTGTCGATTCGCACGCCCCGGCCGCGCAGCTCGATTCCGTGGCGGCGCTGGCCGACACGGGCGTGCACATCGCTCCGCTGCTCGTGATGGGTGTCGCCTTTGTCGTGCTGGGCGCCGCCGCGGTGAGCCTGGCGTCCGTTCGGCGCCGCGCCTCGCATTGAGTCATCGCCGTCACCGCCCCGGCCGCGTCCCCCGAGGGCCGGGGCGCGTCGGCTCGGCGGCGATATCCGCTCGGTGACGCTCACTAGGCTTGTGCCATGAGTAACCACGTGCTGACCGCTGTGGCCTGGCCGTACGCGAACGGGCCCCGGCACATCGGCCACGTCGCCGGCTTCGGCGTCCCGTCCGACGTGTTCAGCCGCTACCAGCGGATGGCCGGCAACAAGGTGCTCATGGTGAGCGGCACCGACGAGCACGGCACGCCGATCCAGGTGCAGGCCGACCGTGAAGGCGTGTCCGCCCGCGAGCTCGCCGACCGGTACAGCACCGTGATCGCCAAGGATCTGCAAAAGCTCGGGCTCTCCTACGACCTGTTCACCCGGACGACGACCAAGAACCACTACGCCGTGACCCAGCAGCTGTTCCTCGGGCTGCTCGACAACGGCTATGTCTTCCCGCGGACGCAGCTCGGCGCCATCAGCCCGTCGACCGGACGCACCCTGCCCGACCGCTACATCGAAGGCACCTGCCCGATCTGCGGCTACCCGAGCGCACGCGGCGATCAGTGCGAGAACTGCGGCAACCAGCTGGATCCGGCCGACCTGATCAACCCGACGAGCCGGATCAACGGAGAGACCCCGAAGTTCGTCGAGACCGAGCAGTACTTCCTCGACCTGCCGGCATTCACGAACACGCTCGGCGACTGGCTGCGCAGCCGGCAGAACTGGCGTCCCAACGTCCAGAAGTTCGCGCTGAACCTGCTCGACGACCTCAAGCCCCGAGCGATCACCCGCGACCTCGACTGGGGCGTGCCGGTGCCGCTCGACGGCTGGCGCGACCGTCCCGACAAGAAGATCTACGTGTGGTTCGACGCCGTGATCGGCTACCTGTCGGCCTCGATCGAGTGGGCCGCGCGCACTGGTGATCCAGACGCCTGGCGTCCGTACTGGCAGCCGGCGCCGGACGGCAGCGCGCCCGAGGCTTATTACTTCATGGGCAAGGACAACATCGTGTTCCACGCCGAGATCTGGCCGGCGATGCTGTTCGGCTACTCCGGTCAGGGCGACCGGGGCGGCAAGCCCGGTGAGTACGGAGAGCTGGAACGTCCACACGAGGTCGTCTCCAGCGAGTTCCTCACCATGGAGGGACGCAAGTTCTCCTCGTCGCGCAACGTCGTCATCTACGTCGGCGACATGCTGTCGCGCTACGACGCCGACGCGCTGCGCTACTACCTGGCTGTCGCCGGGCCGGAGAACCAGGACACCGACTTCACCTGGTCGGAGTTCCTCCGCCGCAACAACGACGAGCTGGTGGCCAGCTGGGGCAACCTGGTCAACCGCACGCTCTCGATGACCGCCAAGAACGTCGGCTCGATCCCGGCTCCCGGGGCGCTCACCGATGCCGACCAGGCACTGCTCGGCGCGTCGCGGGCGGCCTTCGGCACCGTGGGCGAGTCGCTCGCCCGCAGCCGGCAGAAGGCGGCGATAACGGAGGTGTTCGGCCTGGTCTCCCAGGCGAACAAGTACCTGTCCGACATGGCGCCGTGGAAGCTACGCACCGAGGACCCGGAGCGCATGGCGTCCGTGCTGCACGTCGCGCTACAGGTCGTCGACGACGCCAAGACGCTTCTGACGCCGTTCCTGCCGTCATCGTCGTCGAAGGTGCACGCGCTGCTCGGGGGCACCGGCGAGTGGGCCGCGATGCCCGATCTGGTCGAGGTCGACGAGCAGACCGCGGTCGGCTCGCCGTCCTACAGCGTGCTGACCGGCGACTACGACACCGGAGTGCGCTGGCAGTCCACGCCGCTCGAGGTCGGGCGGCCGATCTCGCCGCCGACGCCGCTGTTCACCAAGCTCGACCCGTCGATCGTCGACGAGGAACTCGCCCGGCTGGCGCCGGAATGACCGATCGCGCAACATCTGGCGGCGTGGGGACGCCAGATGTTGCGCGATCCGGGCAGACGCGGCAGAACGCTCCGCCGCCCCCGCCGGAGCCGCTGCCGTCGCCGGTTCTGGACGCCCACTGCCATCTGGACGCGATGGCCCAGCGAGCCGGGCTGGAGCCCACCCGCGGGTTCGTCGCCGAGGTCATGACACGCGCCCGCGACGTCAACGTCACGGCCGTCATCACGGTGGGGGACACGCTGGAATCGTCCGCGTGGTGCGTGCGGGCGGCGAGCGAGCATCCCGACGTGTACGCGGCCGTCGCGGTGCATCCCACGGAGGTCGCCGGCCTGACCGACGAGGACTATGCCGAGCTCGAGCGGCTGGCCCGGCACCCGCGAGTCGTCGCGGTCGGCGAGACCGGGCTGGACTACTACTGGGACCGCACCACGCCGGCCGATCAGCAGGCGCACTTCCGGCGGCACATCGACCTGGCCAAACGCGTCGGCAAGACGCTGATGATCCACGACCGCGACGCCCACGCAGATGTCCTTCGTATCCTGATAGAGGAGGGTGCTCCCGAACGCGTGGTTTTTCATGCTTTCTCTGGCGATGCAGCCATGGCGAGGCTCTGCGTCGACGCCGGATATGTCCTGTCCATGGCCGGGGTGGCCACTTTCACAAACGCACCAGCCGTGAGAGAAGCAGTGGCCTCGGTTAACACCGATGACATCCTGCTTGAAACGGACGCACCGTTCCTGGCTCCGCACCCCTTCCGCGGACGCCCCAATGGCCCATATTTATTGCCTCATACGCTGCTCGCCGTGGCCAAGTTGCAGGCCGTGGAGCCCGCCGAGCTCTGCGCCGCGACACGCCGGACGGCGAACACGATGTATGGCCTATGCCTCACGTAAATCCTATGTCAGCTTGTGGCCTTGAGCTTGGTCTCCCGTCGAAGCCGCGGTTAACGTCCGGTGACTTCGCTGGAGCGGTGGTCCCGCCGATCCGCACCTCGGTGCGGCGGGGTGCGTTCGCCGTTCCGGCAGGTCAGCTACGCGAAGCGCGAACGACGAGAGGAGTCTCTAAGTGCGTCGCAGCGTCAAGTACGGCCTATACGGGCTGGCTCTCGCCGGTCTCGTCGGCGGCACCGTCGCCTGGGCTGGTAGCGACAGCAGCAAGACCGTCGAGCTCAGGCTCGACGGACAACAGAACAAGATCCACACAACTGCAAGCGATGTCGGCGGCGTGCTTTCCGGCGCCGGCTTCACGGTCGGAGCCCACGACGTCGTGGCACCGGCGGTCACGACGAAGGTGCACAACGGATCCGAGATCGTCTTCAAGCGGGGACGGCTCCTTCACCTGACCATTGATGGCAAGCGACGCGACATCTGGGTAACCACCCCGACCGTTTCCGATGCGTTGGCTCAGCTCGGGTACTCGACGGCTGAGTTCTCGTCGGTGTCTCGCGACAAGCGGCTGCCGCTGTCGCCCACCGCGATCGAGTTGCGTTCGCCGAAGAACATCACGATCGTCCACGACCACGTGACCCAGCGGGTCATCACGACCGATGCCACAGCTCGCGACCTGCTCGCGAACCTCGGCATCAAGGTCAAGCACGGGGACCGGCTGTCGGTCGCGTCGACCGCACTGTTGCGCCCGGGGCAGAAGATCGTCCTGCAGCGCGTGGTGCGCACGCGCGTCGTCAAGCACGTGTCGATCGCCTACCCGACCGTTCGGCAGCCGAACTCGTCGATGTATCAGGGCGAGACCAAGGTGATCAGGTCCGGCAAGCACGGCAGCGCCGCCGTGACGTACGCGCTGGTCTACGTCGACGGCAAGCTGATGGGCCGGGCACGCCTGGCGCGCAAGGTCATCAGCAAACCGGTCGCCGAGGTCGTGCAGGTCGGTACCAAGGTGCGGCCCGCCGCTCCGGCGCCCGCGCCGACGAACACCGGCGGATTGAACTGGGACGCGGTCGCCAACTGCGAGTCCGGTGGCAACTGGCATATCAATACCGGAAACGGGTACTACGGCGGTCTGCAGTTCAGCTACAGCACCTGGCTCTCGAACGGTGGTGGGGCGTACGCGGAGCGTGCCGACCTCGCCAGCCGCGAGCAGCAGATTGCCGTAGCGAGCAGGCTCTATGCAGCCCGCGGATCGGCCCCTTGGCCAGTGTGCGGTCAGTACCTCTAACACCTGGCTAACCTCCAAGCCCGGGTCTCCCGTGTCGCGCCAGATCGACACGCGGGACCCGGGCTTGGCCTTACCCCAGCGGGCACGTTATGGTCTCGTGACCATGCTGCGAGGGGATCGCGCGAGCGCGGACGAACCGATTGGAGTCTGTTTGTGCGTCGCAGCGTGAAGTACGGTTTATACGCGGCCGTGCTCGCAGGTGTCGTCGGTGCGACGGTCGCCTGGGCCAAGGTCGACAAGACCGTGACACTCCGGGTCGACGGCCAGCAGCAGAAGTTCCATACGGTGGCGACCAACGTCCAGGGCGTGCTCACGGCGGCTCGTTACCCGGTCGGCTCGCACGACGTGGTGGCGCCGGGGCTCGACTCTCGCGTGCACAACGGCAGCACCATCGTGCTTCGCCGCGGCCGGCTGCTACATCTGAATGTCGACGGCCAGCGGCGCGACATCTGGGTGACCGCGCCGACCGTCGCCGATGCGCTCGGGCAGCTGGGCTACCCCGCGGCCGACTTCTCCTCCGTGTCGCGTGACGTGCGCCTGCCGCTCTCACCGACGCAGATAGAAGTGCGCAGCCCGAAACGCGTCACGATCATCGCCGACGGCAAGGCCCGAACCGTGACCACCACGGCGGGCTCGGTCACCGAGTTGCTCGGTGAGCTGGGTATCGCGGTCGGCAAGCAGGATGTGCTGTCCGCGACGTCCAGCGCCCAGTTGCGTGACGGCGAACGCATCCTGGTCACGCGCATCAAGAGCGGCACGGTATCCGCGACGCGTCCGGTGCCGTTCCCGACGAAGCACGTCGCCGACCCGACGATGACGGTCGGAGACACGAAGCTCGTCAAGCACGGCAAGAACGGCGTCGAAAAGGTGACGTACGCCGTCGTCCGTGTCGACGGCAAGCAGATCGGCAAGACGATCGTTGGCCGGACCGTCATCGTCAAGCCGGTCGCCGCCGTACTCAAGGTGGGCACCAAGCCGAAGCCGGGCCCGCCGCCGATCCACGTCGATCCGGGCTCGGCGCAGGACATCGGCAAGCAGCTCGCCGCGCAGCGAGGCTGGGGCGACGACCAGTTCAGCTGCCTGTACCAGCTCTGGAGCCACGAAAGCGGCTGGCGGGTGAACGCATCCAACCCGAGCGGCGACGACTGGCAGACCAACCCGACGACCCAGATCAAGTGGGGACTGAACTACATCGCCGGCCGGTACAGCACGCCCTGCGGCGCGTGGAGTTTCTGGCAGTCGAACGGGTGGTACTGAGCGGCTTGCTCGGACCCGCCGAGATCCGTGCGCTCGCGGCGGCGCTCGGGGTCCGCCCGACCAAGGCACTCGGTCAGAACTTCCTGCATGACGCGAACACGATTCGGCGGATCGTGCGGGTCGCCGGCGTCTCGCCGGGCGAGCTCGTGGTCGAGATCGGGCCCGGTCTGGGCTCGCTGACTCTGGGCCTGCTCGAATCCGGCGCGCGAGTCGTGGGTGTCGAGATCGACGCGCTGCTGGCCGGCGCGCTCGCGTCGACCGTGGCTGCGCACCAGCCTGACGCTGCTGGGCGGCTGACCGTCGTCCACGCGGACGCGCTGCAGCTGACCGAGCTGCCCGACCCCCAGCCGAGTGCTCTGGTGGCCAACCTGCCGTACAACGTCGCCGTGCCGGTGGTCTTGCACCTGCTCGAGTCGCTGCCGAGCGTGCAGCGCGGGCTGGTGATGGTTCAGGCCGAGGTCGCGGACCGGCTCGCTGCACCCCCGGGCTCGAGGACGTACGGCGTGCCGAGCGTCAAGGCCGCCTGGTACGCCGCGGCGGAGCGTGCTGGAACGGTGCCCCGAGCGGTCTTCTGGCCCGTGCCCAACGTCGATTCCGGTCTGGTTCGGCTGACCAGGCGAGCGCCGCCGGCACTTCCGGACGGGGTCGCCCGCACAGACGTCTTCACCGTGATCGATCAGGCGTTCGCGCAGCGTCGCAAGATGCTGCGCTCGGCGCTGGCGGCATGGGCCGGATCGCCGGCGGCCGCTGAGGCGGTGCTGCGCGCCGCCGGCGTCGACCCCACGGCACGCGGCGAGACTCTCGATGTGACCGCCTTCGCCCGGATCGCCGCCGCGGCGAGCGGTGTGCGCTAGCGCTTGGGCTGGTCGCGCTGGGCCAGGGCGTGGACGACCACAGCACCCAGCTGCACCCATGCGCGCCGGGTCTCGACGTCCAGCCGGTTCCAGTGCATCGGCCCCCCGGTCGCGATGTGCGGGTCGTGCGGGATTTCGACGACGCTCTGGGTGCGCAGGCCGAAGTGGCGCAGCAATTCCTTGCGCACCTTGCGGTCTGGGTCCGGATCCGCGGCGGTCAGCACCGTGACGGAGTGTTCGGCCAGCTCCTCGCGACCGGTCTGGATGAGGTGGTCGAGCACCCATGAGCCGCTGTAGCCGACATCGCGCTGATACGTCGACGGAATCACCACGACGTCGGCCGCATTGACGGCGGCCTGCCAGTTCGGTGAGCGGACGTTGTTGCCGGTGTCGATCACGATCAGCCGGTAGAAACGCTGCAACACCGCGTGGATGCGGTGAAACTCGTCCTCGCCGATCTGGGCCATGTGGGCAGGGTGATCGTCGCTGACGAGGGCGTCGAAGTACGCCTCACCTTGCGAGCGCACGTAGTAGCCGAGGTCGCCGACGCGGGCGTCGGCGCGCTCGAACGAGGAGAGCTCGCCGAGCAGGTCCCACACGGTCGTCCGCTGGCTGTCGCGGTTGGCGACCCGCACGGCCAGCGTGCCGCGCGTCTCGTTGTCGTCCCAGGCGACGACGTAGCCACCGCGGCTCGCACCGAGCGCCGAGGCGAGCCCGATCGCCGTCGGGGTCTTGCCGGCACCGCCCTTTGGCTGGATGACGACGACGGTCATCGGCCGGGAGAACCCGCGCTGGATGTCCTGGACCGCCTGGCGATCGGCCAGCTCGGCCGTGTTGGGTGTTGGCTTGATCGCTCCGGCGGAGAGCCGGTTGACGCGTCCGCGCCAGCCCCACTGTGCCGGCTCCTCGGTGATCGCCGGCTGGTCCGGGATGAGCAGATCCTCGGGCCGCGGCACGGGATCGGCCGGCCGGCTCGGCTCGGCACGCCCTGGGCCGGCCGGCCGATAGCGCTCGGGCGCGTCCGTGGGTCCGCGCTGCGCGCTGCTGTAGTCGGTCTCCGACCACCCGGTGGTCTGCGCCGGAGCGGGCGCCTGGTCGGGCGACGGCGGCGTGGCGTCGGAGCGCGGCGGGACCAAGCCGGCGCCCACCGGCACTTCGGCAATCGGCGCAGGCTCGTCCTCGGGTTCGACGTACTGCGGCGGTGAGTACTCGACGTGCGCGGGCGGACCCTGCGGGTACGCGGGAGGGGAAGCATGGTCGGCGGGCTCGGGCTGGTAGCCGAGCCAGCTCGGCGTCGTCTCCTCCGCGGGATCCCCCGGATTGTCGGGGGTCTCGGTTTGCTCGCCGTATTGCCATGTGGCGATCTGCGTGGCGTCATGATGCGGATCGGTGTTGGACACTGGCCCTCCCATGAAGGCTGCGGGCAGATCGGGCCAACTGTAAAGCAAAACCGCATTGCACATTAGGGCACGACGGACACGAGATCCGAGGGTCAGCCGGCGTTGATCTTCAGCCGGTCTCGGTGTCGGTCAAACGCGCCGATCAGCTGCGGCCGTCGAAGAGGCTGGTGACCGAGCCGTCCTCGAAGACCTCCTTGATCGCCTGGGCGATCATCGGCGCGATCGAGAGCACGGTGAGCTTGTCGAATGCCTGCTCCGGCGCGACCGGCAGCGTGTTGGTGACGATGACCTCGCTGACCCGGCTGTTCTTGAGCCGGTCCGTGGCCTGCGTGGAGAAGATGCCGTGCGACGCGGCAATGACGACGTCGGTAGCGCCGTTGTCGAAGAGCAGGTTGGCCGCCTGGGTGATCGACCCGCCGGTGTCGATCATGTCGTCGATCAGCAGGCAGGTGTGCCCGGCGACGTCGCCGACGACGCGGTTCGCGACGACCTTGTTGGCGACATCGGGGTCGCGCGTCTTGTGCACGAACGCGATGGGGCGCCCGCCCAGCCGGTCGGCCCACTGCTCGGCCGCCCGCACGCGCCCGGTGTCGGGCGAGACGACGATGAGATCCTCGACGGCGTACTTGCCCTGGACGTAGTTGGCCAGTAGCGGCAACGCGAAGAGGTGGTCGACCGGGCCGTCGAAGAACCCCTGGATCTGCGCGGTGTGCAGGTCGATGGCCATCAGCCGGTCGGCGCCCGCGGTCTTGAACAGGTCGGCGATCAGCCGGGCGGAGATCGGCTCGCGACCGCGGTGCTTCTTGTCCTGCCGCGCGTAGGGGTAGAACGGCATGACCACCGTGGTCCGCTTCGCCGAGGCGCGCTTGAGGGCGTCGCAGAGGATCAGGCTCTCCATCACCCACTGGTTGATCGGTGACGTGTAGGACTGGATGACGAATGCGTCGCTGCCACGCACCGACTCGTCCGGCTTGATGAATGTCTCGCCGTTCGCGAACTCGTACGCCGTGGTCTGCATGACGGTGATGCCGAGTTCGGCGGCGATCTCGTCGGCCAGTTCGGGGTAGGCGCGGCCCGACAGCAGCACGAGGGTCTTGCGGCCGGCCAGTTCGATCGTGCTCATCCTGGGGTCCCTGCGAAAGTGCGGAGCGTTCTTTGCGGAGCAGTTTCGTGGGGTGAGCTCATGCTGGGTCCTCCCGGTCGGTGTCGGACTGCGTGGTGTCGCCGCCGCCCGCGCGATCGGCCGCGTCTGCGGCGGCGCTGCCGGGTCGTTTCCGCGCCACCCAGCCTGCCACGTTGCGCTGACGGCTGCGCGCGACGCCGAGCGCCCCGGGCGGGACGTCCTCGTCGATGACCGAGCCGGCCGCGGTATATGCGCCGTCGCCGATGGTGATCGGCGCGATGAGCATGGTGTCCGAGCCGATGCGGACGTGGTCGCCGACCGTCGTGTGATGCTTCGCGACACCGTCGTAGTTGACGAAGACGGTGGCCGCGCCGATGTTCGCCTTCTCGCCGATCGTCGCGTCGCCGACATAGGTCAGGTGCGGCACCTTGGTGCCGGGGCCGACCTCGCTGGCCTTCAGCTCGACGTACGTGCCGATGTGGACGCCGTCGGCGAGCACCACGCCGGGACGCAGGTAGGCGAACGGGCCGATCGTCACGTCCTTGCCGATCGTGGAACTACGGCACACCGCCCGGTGAACCTCCGAGCGCTCGCCGACGGTGGTGTCGAACAGCGTGGTCTGCGGGCCGATCACCGCGTCGGACGCCACCGTCGTCGTGCCGTGCAGGTCGACCGAGGGCAGGAGCACGGCGTCGGGTTCGAGCCGGACGTCGGCGTCGACCCAGGTCGTGGCCGGGTCGACCACCGTGACGCCGGCGCGCATGTGCGCGTCGAGCAGGCGCGCGTTGTAGGTGCGGTGCGCGGCCGCGAGCTGCACCCGGTCGTTGACGCCGGCCGTCTCGTCGTGCGGCGCGACCACGGCCCGCACCGGGCGCCCGTCGGCGACGAGGATCGACACGACCTCGGGCAGGTACTCCTCGCCCTGGGAGTTCGCGGCTGACAGGCGCCCGACGGCGTCCCGCAGCAGGGCGTGGTCGAAGGCGTACACGCTCGCCGCGACTTCGGTAACCGTGCGCTCGGCGGGCGTGGCGTCCTTGTGCTCGACGACGCGGACGACCGCGCCGGCACTGTCGCGGATGACCCGGCCGTAGCCGGTGGGGTCGTCGGCGATGCTGCTCAGCACGGTGGCGGCGGCTCCCGCGGCGGCGTGCTCGGCCAGCAGTGCCTCGAGGGTCGCCGCCGTGAGCAGCGGGGCATCGCCCGGGACGACCACGATCGTGCCCTCGTCACCGGCAGGCACCGCTTCGAGCGCCAGGCGCACCGCATGCCCGGTGCCGTGCTGCTCGTCCTGCACGACGGGCACGGCCGCAGGGGCGATCGTGGCCAGGTGCTCGCGGACGGCGTCGCGGCGGTAGCCGATCACCACCACGGTGTGCTTGGCGTCCAGGTCGTCCGTAGCGGCAAGGACGTGAGCGAGCAGTGACCGGCCGGCGAAGCCGTGCAGCACCTTCGGCAGGGTGGCCGACTTCATCCGGGTGCCCTCGCCCGCAGCGAGGACGACGACCGCCAGGCAACTCACGAGGCGAGCCTATCCGCGCCGCGTCGGCACTGACCGCCGGGCGTGCGGTCAGCGCGTCCGCTGCGCCCAGGCAGTGGCCGGGACGAAAGCGACGCCGGCCAGGGCGAAGACGGCTGCCAGGATCGCCCAGCCCGGCGGGCCGAGGTGGATCGCGGTCACCGTGACGACAACGGGCGCGAGCATCTGCCCGGCGGCGAATCCGCTTGCGAACACGCCCTGGTATGCGCCCGGGGCGTCCGGTGCGGCGAGGTCGTAGCTCAGCGTCCAGCCGGCCGCCGAGGAGATCAACTCGCCGAACGTCTGCACGATGCTGCCGACCAGGATGACGCTCGCGGCCAGCCAGACCCCGGTCTGCCCCGCCGAGGCGTAGATCAGGCAAGCGGACCCGAGTAGGAGCCCAGACCGGCGGGCCGCCCGCCCCGCGGCGCCGACCGAGTCGATCCGGCGGCTGCTGCGTACCTGCAAGAAGACGATCATGGCCGTGTTGATCAGGAACACGACCGACACGAGGATGCGCGGCGCTCGCGTGTGGCCGGCGATCCACAACGGCAGGCCGACCTCCATCAGCCCGAACTGCAGTGTCAGGACGGCATTGAGCACCGTGACGGTGAGGAAGGGCCAGTCGGTGAAGGCTCGGCGGGGACGGGGCGTGCCGGCCTCGTCGTCGGCGCGCGGCGCCGGCCTGGCCACCCGCAACTGGCCGAGCAGGACGGCGGCGACGACGAAACACGCCGCATTGAAGAGGATCAGGGTGACGTATGCGGTGCGGGTATCGGCCTGCAACGCGATGGCGGCGACCCCCGAGCCCGCTCCGATGCCGACGTTCGTCACGGCGCGCAGGTACGCGCGGGTCGTCGCGCGCTCGTCGAGCGGTACGGCGATAGCGATCACGGTGTTGCGCACGGTGCTGCTCGACTGATCGACGAACGCCACGACGCACAGGACCGGCAGGAACGTCGCCATCGAGTGCACCTGCGTGTACGCGACCAGGCCGGCCGCCTCTACCAGGACGAGTGACGGCAGCAGCCAGCGCGCCCCGAACCGGTCGACGGCATGCCCGGCCGGCACGCCCGCAGCGACGCCGAAGCCTCCGGCGATGGTGAGCCCGAGCCCGACCTGGGTCACCGACAGGCCGACGATCCGGGTGAAGTACAGCGCGCTGATCGTCATGAACAGTCCGGTACCGAACCGGTTCACCAGCGTGGCCAGAGCGAGCCGTCGCGCCAGCGGGTCGCTCGGCAGCAGCCGACGGGTTCTCGCCTCGATCAGCGTGGTCACGTTGCTGATCCCATCGCCGGTGATCGGCGCGTCCCATCGATTTAGGATGAGCCTTAATGATCGAGATGCGGATGCGAGCGGCCGACCTCGCCGAGACGAGCTTCGCGGTGTCGCCATTGCAGGAGACGGCGTTCAGCCTGTGGGTATGGCTGGCGCCCGAGCGCCAGGCGTTCCACCTGCCGTGGCGCGCGGCGACGGCCGATCTGTGGGGCGAGCTCGACACCGAGGTGCTCGGCGCTCTGGTCTCGCCACACCGGCGGTGGATCCCCGACTTCCTCACGCCGCGTCCGGGCAGTCCGCTCACCGAGTTCGATTCCGAGCTGGACGTCGTGCGCTCGACGGCACCGCGACGGGTGCGCGCCGACCTGCTGTCCGCATACAGCGGCGCGCCGCTGCCGGACGTCCTGCAGGCCGACCCGCGCAAGGTAGTGCGCCGCATCGTCGCGGCGCTGGACGCCTACTGGCAGGCCTGCCTGAAACCGTCGTGGCCGCGCATCCATGCCCTGCTCGAAGCGGACATCGTGTACCGGTCGCGCCGGCTGGCTCTCGGCGGTGCCCGCGCACTGTTCGCCGACCTGGACGGACGGGTGCGCTGGGACGACGGCGTGCTCTACGTCGACCGGCACCGGGGCGAGCACCATGTGCTCGACATCGACGGTCGCGGGTTGCCCCTTGTCCCGTCGCTGTTCTGCCGCGGCGCGGTCAGTTACATCAGCATGCGCGAGCCGCCGGTCATCGCCTATCCGGCTCGCGGCAGGGCGACGGTCTGGGAGACGGCGCCGGTACGCGACAGCGCGCACCTTGTCGGGCTGCTCGGCGCGCCGCGCGCCCGGCTGCTCGTCTTGCTTGCCCAGCCGGCCACGACCACCGAGCTCGCGCACCGGCTGGCGGTCTCGCCGAGCGCGGTCAGCCAGCACCTGCGAGTGCTGCGTGCTGCCGGGCTGCTCAACCGTGCGCGCAGCGGGCGCAGCGTCCTCTACCTGCGCAGCCCGCTCGGCGACGAGCTGGCCGGTGCGGCGCCGAAGTCGACGGCCGTCGTGTTGGCGCCGCTGATCACCACGCCCACTCGTTCACCAGGGGCCGGGCGGTAGGCGCCGCTCCGCACGGCCGCGAAGCCCGCGGCACCGGCCGGCTCGGCGACGACGCGCACTGCGTCCCACAGCGTCATCTGGGCCGCATGAATCGCCTCGTCCGTGACGAGCACTGTCGAGTGCAGGTACCGCCGAGCGATGTCGAACATCAACCGGCCGACGCGCCGCGGGGCCAGGGCGTCCGAGGCGATGCTGTCGGCCCGGGCATCGACCGGCTCGCCGGCGCGCAGCGCGTCGGTGAGTGTCGGCGCTCCCTCGGGCTCGACGCCGATCACCCGAACGTCACCGGCGTAGTACGCCGCGATACCGCCGATCAGCCCGCCGCCACCCACCGGGACGAGCAGCGTGTCGAGGTCCGGCGCCTGCTCGACCAGCTCGAGGGCCAGGCTGCCCTGGCCGAGCAGGGTGAGTGGCTGGTCGAAGGCGTGCACCTCCATCGCGTCGTGGCCGGCTGACCACTCGCGGCTGGCGGTCAGCGCGTCCGCGTACCGATCGCCGCCAATGACCAGCTCGGCGCCGTAGCCGCGGATGCGCGTGATCTTGGCGGGGGACGACACCGTCGGGACGAAGATCGTCGCGGGCACGCTGCGCCGCATCGCAGCCCACGCGACGGCCGCGCCGTGATTGCCGCCGGACGCCGCCACCACTCCGGCGGGCGGTACGTCGCGCAGCAGCAGGTTCGCCATCGCGCCACGTGCCTTGAACGAACCGGCATGCTGCAGTTGCTCGAGCTTGAGCGTCACGCCGTCGACGTCGACAACGGGCGTACGCCGGATGTGCGGACGGATGACGTCGTAGGTGCGCTTGACGGCCGCCCGGTCGATGATGTCGATGATGTCGCCCACCGGCTCACCTTCGCACGTCGCGATACGGCCGGACGCCCCCGGGCGGGTCGCTGCGCGCGCTGCTTGTGGTCTGCGCACATTGGTGTGAGCAGACCTCAAGCGTCACGGTTTCGCAACGGCCCAGCGCAGGCGTGGACGATCGCCCGATCGGTGTGCCGACCTGCTGGGGGACTCGGACTCGAACCGAGACTGCAAGGCTCCAAAGGCCTGCGGGCTGCCGATTACCCCATCCCCCAAGTCGAAGTCACAGCGTACCGACGGTGAACAGGCTGCCCGCTTCCTGGCTGACTTACGGAGCCGTAGGTTACGCTGGCGTAACCGCGAGCCAAGACCGCGCTCCCAGCACATTCCAGCAGATATTCATGATTCGAAGCCGGTGCCGTGCACTGGGGAAGGCGGGGGTTCATGACTCTTGTCGAAGAAGTGGTCGCAGGTGCGCCGCAGGATTCCGAGCAGCCGATCGGCGGACCGAAGCCCACGTTCGAGGGCCCGAAGCGCCGCGGCGAGCAGTTCATGCTCTACACGTTCGTGGTCGTGCCGTTCGTGGCGTTCCTGGGCGTTATCCCGGTCGCGTGGGGCTGGGGGATCGGCTGGGTCGACCTCGCGCTCATGATCGTCTTCTATACCGTCGCCGTGCTCGGCGTGACGGTCGGCTTCCACCGGATGTTCACGCACGGCTCGTTCAAGGCCAAGCGCGGGTTGCGGGTGGGTCTCGCGGTCGCCGGCAGCCTGGCGATCGAGGGGCCGATCATCCGGTGGGTCGCCGACCACCGCCGCCACCACGCGTTCAGCGACCGCGAAGGCGATCCGCACTCGCCCTGGCGGTACGGCGAGACGACCGGCGCCCTGCTGAAAGGCCTGTGCTACGCCCACGTCGGCTGGCTGTTCGACGTCGAGCACACGAACCGCGAGAAGTACACGCCCGACCTCATGCGCGACCCCGACATCCGACGGGTCAGCGAGCTGTTCTGGCTCTGGGTGCTCGTTTCCCTGCTCACCCCGGCGCTGATCGGCGGGCTCGTCACGTGGTCTTGGACGGGCGCGGTGACCGCTTTCTTCTGGGCGTCCCTGGTGCGCATCTTCGTGCTCCACCACGTCACCTGGTCGATCAACTCCATCTGCCACACGATCGGCGAGCGGCCCTTCGCCGCCCGCGACAAGAGCGCCAACTTCTGGCCGCTAGCGATCCTGTCCATGGGTGAGAGCTGGCACAACATGCACCACGCCGATCCGACGGCCGCACGGCACGGCGTGCTGCGCGGCCAGCTCGACCCGTCCGCACGCGTCATCTGGGCGTTCGAGCGGCTCGGCTGGGCGTCCGAGGTGCGCTGGCCCAAGCCGGAGCGTGTGGCCAAGCTGCGCGTGGCGTGAGCCGCCCGGAGGTCCGCCCGCGCGTCAGGATGACCGGTAAGGAACGGCGCGAACAGCTGCTGGACGTCGGGCGCTCACTGTTTGCCGAGAAGGGCTACGGAGCGACGTCGATCGAGGAGATCGCCGCCCGGGCCAATGTGAGCAAGCCGGTGGTCTACGAGCACTTCGGCGGCAAGGAAGGGCTGTACGCCGTCGTCGTCGACCGCGAGATGCAGGCGCTGCTCGGCCGGGTCACGTCCGCGCTGACCGCCGGGCATCCGCGCCAGCTCGTCGAGCAGGCAGCGCTCGCACTGCTCACCTACATCGAGGACGAGACCGACGGTTTCCGCGTGCTGACGCGCGACTCGCCGGTCGTCGCCGCGTCGGGGACGTTCGGGTCGCTGCTCAACGACATCGCGAGCCAGGTCGAATACATCCTTGCGCGCGAGTTCGACCAGCGCGGCCTGCAGACTCAGCTGGCCGGCATGTACGCGCAGATGCTGGTCGGGATGGTCGCGCTGACCGGCCAGTGGTGGCTCGAAGTGCGCAAGCCCAAGCGGGACGAGGTCGCGGCGCACCTGGTCAACCTCGGCTGGAACGGCCTGCGCGGGCTGGAGTCCGAGCCGTCGCTGAGCATCGGCCCGGCGGGACGCGCAACGCCCTGACCCTTGCTCAGCACTGAACGAGCTTGGCCCATTCGTCCAATGTGGACAGAGCTTCGTCCGCACGTTCGATGTCCAGGGCGAACAGGCAGCGGTCCGCGCCCGCCTCGGCAAACGCGTCGAGCAAACCGCGATCCGGCGTGGCGTTGAACAGGGTGATCGGTATGAGTCCGCGTCCCGCGTCGGCGGCGCGCTGCCGGAGCGCGGCTGCTCGCCGGCCGAACTCGTCAGGAGTATCGAAGCGCTGCCGCCAGTCTGGTCAATGCGTTTTAACGCGGCACGCCTTGCCGCGCGTCACGTGTCTTCATTGGCGAGTTCCAGCCAGGCGTGCTCGGCGGTCTCACGGGATGCGACGACGTCGCGCAGCTCGGCGTCGAGCTCGCTCACCCGCTCGTAGTCGGTCGCGTGCCGGGCCAGCTCCGTGTGCAGCGCGGCCTCGCGCCGTTCGAGGGTCGCGATCCGCCGTTCGAGCCGGGTCAGGTCGCGGCGGTTCGCACGGGGATCGCCCTTACGCTGCCTGGCTTTCGTGCCCTCGGGCTCAGCGGATCGACGTCGCGCCAGGTATTCCTCGACGCCGCCCGGCAGTGCCGCGAGCGACCCGTCGCCCAGCAGCGCGACCGTCGAGTCGCAGACCCGCTCGATCAGGTACCGGTCGTGGCTCACCACGACGAGCGTCCCGGACCACGAGTCGAGCAGATCCTCCAATGCGGAAAGGGTGTCCGTGTCGAGGTCGTTCGTCGGCTCGTCGAGCAGCAGGACGTTCGGTTGGCCGAGCAACAGGCGCAGCAACTGCAACCGGCGTCGCTCGCCGCCTGACAGGCCCGCGACGGGCGTCCACTGGCGGGCGTTCTCGAAGCCGAACCGCTCCGCGAGTTGCGGGGCCGACAACTCCGTACCCCCCAGTACGGCGGTCGTGCGAACCTCCTGCACTGCCTCGATCACCCTTAGCTCGTCGGGTAGTTCCGTGACTTCCTGCGACAGGTAGCCGACCTGGACGGTCTGCCCCACGCGAACCGTGCCGGACGCCGGGGCGACCTCGCCGACGAGCAGCCGCAACAGGTGCGTCTTGCCCGAGCCGTTAACCCCGATGACACCGATGCGATCACCCGGCCCGACATGCCACGTGATGTCGTCTAGCAATACCCGGTCGCCGGCCAACACCGTCACGTCCTCGACGTCGTACACGGATCGGCCGAGCCGTCGCTGGGCGAGCGCGCGTAGTTCGACGCCCGATCGAAGTGGCGGCACGTCCGCGATCAGCGCCTCGGCGGCGTCGATGCGGAACTTCGGCTTGGACGTCCGCGCGGGTGGTCCGCGGCGCAACCAGGCGAGTTCCTTGCGCAGCAGGTTCTGCCGGCGTGCCTCGCTCGCCGACGCCTGCCGCGACCGCTCGGCACGTGCCAGGACGTACGCCGCGTAGCCGCCGTCGTATTGGCGCACCGTCGCGTCGCCTACCTCCCAGGTGCGCGAGCAGACGGCGTCGAGGAACCATCGGTCGTGCGTCACGACCAGCAGAGCGCCGCGACGCGCGAGCAGGTATTCCGCGAGCCAGGTGATTCCCTCGACGTCAAGATGGTTGGTCGGCTCGTCCAGGACGAGCAGATCTGCCTGCTGTACAAGGGCAGCCGCGAGCGAGACGCGGCGACGCTCACCGCCCGACAACCGCACCACCGGCGAGTCCAGGCCGAGCGCGGCCAGGCCGAGCCCGCTCAGGATCTCGCGCACAGCGGCATCGCCGGCCCATTCGTGCACGGCCGCGTTGCCGACGACGACGTCGCGCACGGTCGCGCTCGGCGGCAGCGCGCCGCGCTGGGTGACGGTCGCGACCCGGACGCCACCAGTGCGCGTGACGCGCCCTGAGTCGGGCGTCTCGTCGCCGGTCATCAGCCGCAGGAGCGTGGTCTTGCCACCGCCGTTGCGGCCGACGACGCCGATTCGCTCGCCGTCGGCGATGCCGAGCGAGACCTCGTCGAACACGGTGGTCGTCCCGTACGCCTTGCCGACCGCCTCGAGGTTGACGAGGTTCGCGCTCACGGCACGATCATTGCTCCCGGCGCGGGACCGGACGCGACGCGCGTCGTGCGGCAAACTCCCTCGGCGGCCAGCGCCGCGGCCAGTGCGGTGGCCTCGGCGCTTCCCGCGGTCAGAAACGCGCAGGTGGGGCCCGAACCGGAGACGATCGCAGCGATCGCGCCGAGTTCGTGACCCGCGACGAGCGTGCGGCGCAGCGTTGGCGCGATGGCCAGGGCGGCCGGCTGGAGGTCGTTCGCGAGCGTGCCGGCCAGCCGGTACGGATCGCCCGAGCGCAGGGCTTCGATCACTGCGTCCGGCGATCCGACCGGGCGCGGTGCGGCGCCCGTGGATCGCTGGCGGTCGAGCTCGCGATACGCCGCCGCGGCGGATATGCCGTGATCGGCCAGCGCGAAGACCCAATGGAACGCGCCGCCCGTCAGGACCGGGCTCAGCACCTCGCCGCGGCCTGTGCCGAGCGCGGTACCACCGGCCAGCGGGAACGCGACGTCGCTGCCGAGCCGCGCCGCGAGCTCGGCCAACGGTGCCTCGACCTGCCACAGCGCCGCGCAGGCCACGAGCGCCGCCGCCGCGTCAGCCGAGCCACCGGCCATCCCGCCGGCGACCGGAATGGACTTGGTGATCTCCACGCGGGCCCGAGCCGGCACGCCGGCGTGCTCGGCGAGCAGGGCCGCCGCGCGCCAGGCGAGATTGCGTTCGTCCGTAGGCAGGTCGGCGGCTCCCTCGCCGGCGACGACGACCTCGAGCCTGTCGGCGGGACGCGCGACGACGTCGTCGGTGAGGTCGACGGCATGGAAGATGGTGACCAGATCGTGGTATCCGTCCTGGCGCAGCGATCCGACGCCGAGGTGCAGATTGACCTTCGCCGGTGCGCGCACCCGGATGGCGGGCGGATCGGCGGGCGGCACCGGCCGATGCTAGCTGTGCCGACCTGATTCGCCCTCCGTACGCCTGGCCGGGTAGCCTGAACCGGTTGCCCCGGCGAGGGAGTGCCCGCCTGAACGAGGCGGTGCGTCCGTGATCGACGCGGTGTCGGTCTACGACGCTTCCCGCGACGGTGCCACACCGCGATCCGCCAAGTTCAGCCAGCCAAGAGGAGCATTACCGTGTCCGAGGTCCGTCTGTCCGCCGAGCCACGCACCGAGTTCGGCAAGGGCGGCGCCCGCCGCACGCGGCGGGCCGGCAAGATCCCCGCGGTCATCTACGGTCACGGCGCCGACCCGCGCCATGTGTCGTTGCCGGCGCGCGAGTTCGGGCACGCGATCAAGCACGGCGGCGCGAACGTGCTGCTCACCCTCGACCTCGAAGGTTCCCAGCAGCTGGCCATTCCGAAGGCGATCCAGCGGCATCCGATCAAGGGCGTCTACGAACACGTCGACCTGCTTGCCGTGCGCCGCGGCCAGAAGGTGCGCATCGAGGTCCCGCTGACCGTCATCGGCGAGATCGTCCGTGGCGGCCTGCTCGCACAGGAGAATATGACCGTCCTCGTCGAGGCCGAGGCCACCCACCTGCCGACCGAGATCGAGGTCAGCATCGAGGGCCTCGAGATCGGCTCGCACGTCACGGCGGCCGACCTGAACCTGCCGACCGGTTCGGTACTGGCCGGCGAGCCCGAGCAAGTCATGCTGCTCATCCAGGAGGCGCCGACCGCTGAGCAGCTCGAGGCCGAAACCGCCGTCGAGGGCGAGGAGCCGGTCGAGGGCGAGGAGCCCGCGGCCGTGCCGGAGGGCGCCGAGGCACCGGCCGAGCCGGCAACCGCCGGCTAGCGCTCGCCGACCTCGATGCCTTGGTGGTCGAGGGCTGCGCACGTGATGGACGACCGACAGCTCGTGGTCGGCCTCGGCAACCCCGGCGCTCGCTACGCGGCCACCCGGCACAACGCCGGCTTCCTGGTCGTCGAACTGCTCGCCGAGCGCGTCGGCGGGCGGTTCAAGGCGCATAAGGGCCGCTGCGACGTCGTCGAGACGCGGATCGCCGGCACACCGGTCGTCCTGGTCAAGCCCAAGTCGTACATGAACGAGTCCGGCGGGCCGATCGTGTCGATCTCGCGCTTCTACAAGGTGCCGGTCGAGCAGATCACGATCGTGCACGACGACCTCGACCTGCCGTTCGGGACGCTGCGCATCAAGCGTGGTGGTGGCGACGGCGGGCACAACGGGCTGCGGTCGGCCACGTCCGCGTTGGGCAGCAAGGACTACGCCCGGGTGCGGTTCGGTATCGGTCGCCCGCCCGGGCGCCAGGACCCGGCCGACTACGTCCTGCGCGAGTTCGCTGCCGCCGAGCGCAAGGAGGTCCCGTTCCTCGTCGACCGGGCGGCTGACGCGGTCGAGGCGCTGCTCGCGCAGGGCCTCGAAGCCGCCCAGAACCAGTTCAACGACTGAGCGGCCGCGGTTTTGGTCGTCCGAGCCGCCATATGCGGTGCGAACGACCAAAACCGTCAGAGGCTGAGGGTCAACCCGGCGTGCCGGGCCTCGTGGTCGAGCAGCCAGCGCTTGGCGTCCAGCCCGCCGCCGTAGCCGGTGAGTGAGCCGTCGGCACCGATCACCCGGTGGCACGGCACGATGATCGGAATCGGGTTCTGCCCGTTCGCCACGCCCACCGCGCGCGCGCCGTCCGGGTGTCCGATCGACGCCGCGACCTTGCCGTAGCTCGTCGTCTCGCCGTACGGGATCTCCGACAGCGCCTGCCAGACCTGCTTCTGGAACGTGCTGCCGCGCGGGCTCAGCCGCACCGTGAAGTCCTGCAGTGTCCCGGCGAAGTACTCGTCGAGTTCGCGACGGATGTCGTCGAACGCGTCGTCGTCGCGCGCCCACTCGTCGCCCACGCGCTGCCGATACCTGCCCGTTGGCAGGCACAGGCCGGTGAGGCCGTCGTCGTCGCGCGTGACGAGCAGGTCGCCCAATGGCGACTCGACATAGCTGTATCGCATCTCGATCTCCTCAGTGCAATGTCGCCCATAGGTGGTGCGTCGCGTAGGAACGCCACGGCGCCCAGTCGGGTCGTCTGTCATCTATCTCGATGTCGAGAGAATCGGCGGCCTTGCGGACGCCGAGGTCGGTTGCCAGCACGATGTCGGGGTCGCCGATCGCGCGCATGAGCAGGTAGTCGGCGGTCCACGGCCCGATGCCCGGCACGGCGAGCAGTGCGGTGCGAGCGGCGGTGCGATCGGCGCCGGGGTCCAGCGCGAGGTCGCCGCGAGCCAGCGCGTCGGCGAGCGCGTGCAGCGTTGCCGCCCGCTTGCGCGGCATCGGCAGCGCGGTCGGGTCCACACGACCGAAATCAGCAACGGACGGGAACAGCAACCACGGCTCGCCGTCGAACGCGATGGCGCCGAAGTCGGCGGCGATCCGGCCGAGAATCGTCCGGGCGCCGGTTACCGAGATCTGCTGGCCGACCACCGCCCGCACCGCCATCTCGAACCCGTCGACGGCACCGGGCGAGCGCAGCCCCGCCCGCTTGCGGACGTGCGGCGCCAGGTGCGGATCGGCTTGCAGCACGTTGTCGACTGCGACCGGGTCGGCGTCGAGGTCGAGCAACCGCCGCAGCCGGGCGACTGCCGTGACCAGGTCGCGCTGATCGGTGAGCCGCAACCGGCAGCGGACGAACTCGACACCGTCGCTGAGCTGAGCGAGGCCCGGCCCGCCCGGCAGGTTCAGCGTCCGGGTGAACGTCACGCCGTCGTAGGACTCGACGCCCGGAATCGCCCGCAGGCCGAGGAACTCGAGTGTCGCACCGAGGTCCATCGGCGCGCGGAACGGCAGTCGGAGGTCGAGAACGCCGGGCACCGAAGGCGAGCGGTCGCGGCGCGCTGCCCGCAGCCCGGTCGGCGTCGTGGCGAACACGTCCTGGATCGTGTCGTTGAACTGACGGATGCTCGAAAATCCCGCCGCGAACGCGATGTCGCCCGCCGCCAGGTCGGTGGTCTCGAGCAGGACGCGGGCCGTCTGCGCGCGCTGTGCCCGGGCAACTGCCAGCGGGCCGGCCCCGACCTCGGCGACGAGCGAGCGGTGCACCTGGCGCTCGGAGTAGCCGAGGCGATCGGCGAGGCCTGGCACGCCTTCGCGGTCGATGATGCCGTCGCCGATCAGGCGCAGCGCGCGTCCGACGAGGTCGCCGCGCACGTCCCAGTCCGGTGAACCGGGCGAGGCGTCCGGGCGGCATCGCTTGCAGGCGCGGTAGCCGGCGCGCTGTGCGGCGGCGGCGCTCGGATGGAACGAGACGTTCTTGCGCATCGGCGTGATCGCCGGGCAGGACGGGCGGCAGTAGATGCGCGTCGTCCGCACCGCGACGAAGAACCAGCCGTCGAAGCGGGCGTCTCGGCCCTGCAACACGCGGTAGCAGGTGTCCGGGTCAGGAATTGGCACGCGTTCAGTCTGCCTGCCCGGTCGGACAACGGCTGGCGGTTTTCGGACGCAACCGCCCGGCCCTACGGCTTGATCACCGTCAGCCCAGCCGTGGACGCCGGCCGGTCCATCGCGGCGAGCGCCGCCCCTGCGTCTTCCAGTCCGATCACGCGACCGACCAGCTGTTCCGGACGCAGCGCGCCGCTGGTGATGAGCGCGAGCATCGCCGGGTACTCGTGGGCCGCCATGCCGTGCGAGCCGTAGATCTCCAGTTCGCGCGCGATGACCTGGTCCATCGGGATCGGCGGCGTGGACGCGGCGCCGTGCAGCAGGCCGACCTGGACGTGCCGCCCGCGCCGCCGAACGCTGCGTACCGATGCCGCCGCGGTGGCGGCCGAGCCGAACGCGTCGATAGAGACATGCGCTCCACCCCGGGTGATCTCGCGGACGGTGGCAGCCGGGTCCTCGGTGGCGTCCACGACCGACTCCGCGCCCAGCTCCCGCGCGCGGTCCAGCGCCGCCGTGGCCACGTCGACCGCGACTACGCGGGCGCCGAGCGCGGACGCGATCATCACGGCCGACAGGCCGACGCCACCGCAGCCGTGCACGGCCAGCCAGTCGCCGCTCTCGAGACGCCCGTGTGCGGTCAGCGCCCGGAACGCGGTGGCGAACCGGCAGCCGAGCGATGCCGCGGTGACGAGGTCGATCGAGTCGGGCAGCCGCACCAGGTTCAGGTCCGCCGCGTGGATCGCCACCCGCTCGGCGAACGACCCGGGTCCGGTGAAGCCCGGCTGGGTCTGGTTCGGGCAGACCTGCGCGTCGCCGGCGTGGCAGTACTCGCACGCCCCGCAGCCGCACACGAACGGCACGGTGACCCGGTCGCCGACCTGCCACCTCGTCACGTTGCGGCCGAGCTCGGCGATCGTGCCCGCCATCTCGTGCCCAGGGACGTGCGGCAGCGCGACCCGCTCGTGCCCCGTCCAGGCGTGCCAGTCCGACCGGCACAGCCCGGTCGCGCCGACCGCAAGCACGACGCCGTCGATCGGGCAGGCCGGTTCGGGCACGTCCGTCAGCGTTGGCATGGCGCCGTAATCGGCGAAGACGACTGCCCTCATCGGACGTTCGACGTGATCAGCATGTCCATCGATGCATTCTGTCGGAATCTGGGTTGATCAAGTTGCAGGAGACGAATGCCTCGACCTCAATGCCCACGTCACCAATGTGGCCGCCGGGGCGACGGGTTCATCGCGGACGACACCGCGATCACGCTCGGTTGATCGGCTCGCCAACCCCGGCCGGCGGGCGGGTGCGCCTCGGCGTGAGATAGTTCACGGGAGGAGCGGCCGAGCCGGGGGGTTGCGGTGAGTGTCGACGCACCGAGCGTCTCATCGCGACGCCTGATCTCGCGGCGTCTTCGCGGCGCGGCGGTGTGCACCGCCGCGATCTGTGCCGCGATCACTGCCTTGCTGGGCGCTCGCTATGCGGGTGTGTCCTCGACAGGCCGGTTCGACGATGCAATCGATCCGCGCCTGACCAGCCGGCTAGGTGAGCACCACCGGCTGATCAGCGCCGTGTTCGGCCTTGGCGGACCGCTTACCGTCACCGTGCTGACCGCGCTCCTCGTCGTGACCCTGCTCGTCCTGCGCCGGCCGCGGCTTGCGCTGCTGGCCGCGCTCGCTGCGCCGGTGGCGTCCGCGATCACCGAATGGGTGCTCAAACCACTCGTCGAGCGAGACCGTGACGGCAGTTGGTCGTACCCCAGCGGCCACACCACCGGGATCTTCGCGGTTGCGCTCGTCGTCGTATTGCTCGTGTTCGGCCAGACGCCACGGCTTCCTGTGGCTGCGCGGCTCGTCGTCTCGGCCGGTCCCCTTGCGGTCGCTACCGGCGTGGCCCTCGCGTCGATCGCCGCCGGTCACCACTACGCGACAGATACCGTGGGCGGCGCATGCGTCGCCCTTGCGACAGTCCTGATCCTGAGCCTGTTGGTGGATGCTGCCGCGGAGGCGCGCGCATCGCGCTGAACATCTCGATCAGCCGGTGTTGCGCAGGCCGGCGGCCACCCCGTTGATGGTCAGCAGCAGGGCGCGCCGTAGCTCGGGCGGCACGGCCGATTCTTCCGACCGGACGCGGGACAGCAGGTCGACCTGCAGGTACGAGATCGGATCGAGGTACGCGTCGCGGACGCCGAATGTCCTTTGCAGCAAAGGAGAATTGTCGAGCAGGGTTGTCTCGCCGGTGATGCTCAGTACCTCGCGGACGGTCAGGTCGTGTTCGGCGCGAACCGCGTCGAACAGCCGTCGCAACGGATCGGGTACGAGCGAGGACACATAGTGTGCCGCGACGTCCAGGTCGGTCTTGGCGAGTGTCATTTCCACGTTGGACACGAACGTCCGGAAGAAGTGCCACTCGGCGTGCATCTCGGCCAGCACATCCGCCAAGCCGGCCTCGCGCGCGGCGAGCAGGCCGGAGCCCACGCCGAACCAGCCAGGGACGATCTGGCGTGACTGCGTCCAGCCGAACACCCAAGGGATCGCGCGCAGCCCGTCGATGCCGCCGCCGGACGACGGACGCCGCGACGGGCGCGAGCCGATGTTCAGCGAGCCGAGCTGCTCGACCGGCGTGGACGCGATGAAGTACGCCGGCAGGTCAGGGTCGTCGAGCAGGCGCCGGTAGGCGGCGAACGCGGCGTCGCTGACGAGGTCCATCGTCTTGTCCCAGGCATCGAGCTGCTCGGCCGGCTGGCGGGGCGCGCGGTGCAGCGTGGACGCCTGCAGCACGGCCGCCACGGTCAGCTCGAGGTTCTCGCGTGCGAGCGCCGGCAGGGCGTACTTGTCACTGATGACCTCGCCCTGTTCGGTGAACTTGATCTCGCCGTCGAGGACGCCCCACGGCTGGGCGAGGATCGAGTCGTACGTCGGGCCGCCGCCGCGGCCGACCGTGCCGCCCCGGCCGTGGAACAGCCGCAACCGCACGCCGTGCCGCAACGCCACGTCGCGCAGCGTCCGCTGGGCCTTGTGAATCTCCCACTGCGACGTCGTGATGCCGGCCTGCTTGTTCGAGTCGGAGTACCCGAGCATGACCTCCTGTACATCGCCACGCAGCCGGACGATGAGCCGGTACGTCGGGTTGGAAAGCAACTCGTCGAGCACGTCGCCGGCACGTCGCAGTTCCTCGACGGTCTCGAGCAGTGGCACGAACCCGATCCGCGCGACCGGCTCGCGAGCCGCGCCGCCGACGCCTGCGCCGTGCACGTCGATCAGCCTGGCCTCGCGGGCGAGCACGGCCGCCGCCAGGATGTCGTCGGCGCCACGCGTCATCGACACGATGTAGCTCTCGATCACCTCCGGCCCGTACGTGTCGAGCGCGCGGCGGATGGCGGTGAACACCGCGAACGTCCGCGCGCCGGCCTCGTCGAGCGGGGGAGGCGTCTGCGTGAGCGGGCGCCGTGACGTGAGTTCGCGCGCCAGCAGCTCCATCCGGTACTTGCGCGGCACGTCCGAGTAGAGCCAGGTCTCCTCCACGAGACGGTCGACGAGCTGCCCGACGGCATGGTGGTGCGCGTCGGCATGCTCGCGGACGTCCATGGTTGCCAGGTGCAGGCCGAACACGGCGACGGTGCGCTCGACCCGGGCCAGCAGGCCGTCAGCAACCAGAGTGCCCGCATGAGCGCGCAGCGACGCGCCGATCATGGCGAGCTCGGCCAGCAGCGGAGCCTTGCCGAGGTAGTCCCGCGTGGGCACATGCGGGGATCCGCGGTCGATGCGCTGGCGGGTGTTGGCGATCTTCGCATTGACGCAGGTGAGCTTGAGCCGGTACGGCTCGGTGGCGTTGAGCGTGACGAGCCGCGGGTCGATCTCGGGCAGCGCCGCAAGGTCGGCCTCGATCGAGGCACGCAGCTCCGCCGAGACGCCCACGACCGCAGTGGACGACGACAGCTCGGCGATCAGGCCGTCGATGGCGCGTGTGACGGCACGTGCTGCGACTTGATGCTGCAACCGCAGTACCTCGCGGGTGACGTCGGCCGTGACGTTCGGGTTGCCGTCGCGATCGCCGCCGATCCACGTGCCGAACGTGAGCGGTGCCGCGTCGACGGCCAGGTCGGCACCGTGCCGGTGCAGCTCGGCGGCAAGGTCGTCGGCAAGATCGGGCAGCGTCTCGTCGGCGAGATCCTGCAGGTAGTAGACGACGTTGCGCGCCTCGTCGACGGGCGTCGGACGGTGCTGGCGCAGCTCGTCGGTCTGCCAGATGAGATCGATCGCCTCAGCGAGGGTGCGATCCTGCTTGGCCCGGGCCACGGTGCCGGGTGTCGTTGGTGACGAGAGCACGTCGGCGACGCGCCGCAGCTTGGTCAGGATCGACCGGCGGCTCGCCTCGGTGGGATGCGCGGTGAACACCGGGCGTACAGCGAGTGTGGTGACCGCGTCCGACAAGCCGGCGCCGCCCAGCTCGGCGGCGACCGCGGCGACCGAACTGGCCAGCCACCCCGCGTCCGCGTCGCGTGCGCGCAGGCTGCGCACGCGGTGCACCTGTTCGGCGATGTTGGCCAGGTGGAAATACGCCGCGAACGCGCGAACGAGCGCCGACGCCGTGTCGATCGGCAGTCCGGCGAGCAAGTCGCGAACCTCGTCGCGCGCCGCGTCCCGCGTCTCGGGCGTCGGTGCCTCCTTACTCAGCTTGGTCAGTGCGCGCACCCGTTCGACGAGGTCGAGCAGCGGCTGACCCTCTTGCCGCACAAGGGATTCGCCTAGCAAGGTGCCCACGCGGCGTACGTCGGCACGCAGCGCCGAGTCGTCCGCTTCGGTCACCAAGCCGACGACGGCGGCCGGTGTCTGTAAGCGGGGGGAATCGTCCACGCTGCAAATTCTCCCAAAGGACGAGCGTCGCCATCTGGAGTGGGCCCGTGGTCGACGGGAGTTGACCCTCGGCCATGATCGCAAAAAGCCCAACCCCGGAGCTTTCGTGAGCCGGGATACATCTGGACGGCTGCAGTTCAGGTGTCGTTCTTCTGAAATTTGGTCGTAACAAGCTGCTGAATGGCGGCCACGTGGCATCATCGATGCGTGAGTTCAACGCTCCGGAGCACGTGCGCGGCGTGCGGCCCGATAGAAGTTCCGATCCCCGATACGGAACTGCTGCTGGATCTCGACGCCGCGACCAGCGATGCCCGGAACACGGTCATGTTCGACTGTCCACAGTGTTCCCTCGCTGGGAGCAGCCAGGTCGACGAGCGAGGAGTGCGGCTGCTCATGGCCGCGGGCATACAGATCGCGGTCTCGCCGACGCGCAGTCGTGAGATACGTGCTGGGCATACGCCGTCCGCAAGGGGCGCCGACCGCGGCTGATTGCGCTCGTGGCTCCGCGTCTTATTTGCTGAATCAACAAAGATGGTGCCGGTACTCGATTGAATCTGCCGTTATTCTGCGTTCCGTTCGTAATGCCCGGACAAATTAGGGTAGACAGTCTAAAGGTCCGATTACGGATGTGAAGACACCGCTAGTCAGTCGATGGCCGCGGCTGGCGAGCGAGAGCGTTCGTGTCGGATGTTTGGCACTTTCTGAGCGCCACATGCCAAGTCGACACAATGCCTTGGACTGCGCGATCTAAGCACAGAGATACCTTTTGCCGCCCGCGAAACGACGAGACGTAGGCGATCGACTGCACAGCGTGCATACCGACTTGACGTTGACCAATGAAATTCCGATTTGGGGCCTTGCACTCTGAAGCGAGCAGACCCTACTCTCTGTCGAACTACTCAGCTTTACAAGCACTGCACGTACTGCCATCGGGGGGCACACTCGTGTTGGAAAGTACAACTGCGCCTACGCAAAATACGTCCACTGAACTGACGGTGATCGTTCCTACCCGGAACGAAGCAGGAAATGTCGCACCGCTCGTCGCGCGCCTGGATGCCGCACTGGGCGACTCGGATGCGGAGATCTTGTTCGTAGACGATAGTTCGGACGAGACGCCACAGCAGATTGCGAGGGTTGCCGCCTGCACGCGGCGGCCTGTGCGTCTCCTGCATCGCGAAGCAACTCAGCGTGCCGGCGGGCTCGGTTCGGCCGTGCTCGCCGGCCTGCGCGAGTCAACGGCGAGATTCGCAGTCGTCATGGACGGCGACCTTCAGCATCCGCCCGAGATCGTCCCGGAGCTGCGCCGCGTCGCCGTCCTGACCGGGTCAGACGTCGTCGTGGCCAGCCGGTACCTCGTCTCGAGGAAGGCCGCTGGCCTGTCCTCGCATGCTCGGCAGACGGTGTCGAGCGGGACGACGAAACTCGCCAAGGCGTTCTTTCCTCGCAGGCTCAGTGGTTGTAGCGACCCGATGAGCGGATTCTTCGCCGTTCGAAGAGATCGCATCGACCTGGACGAGATGCGCCCGCAAGGTTTCAAGATCCTGCTCGAGATCCTGGCGCGATCGCCTCGCCTGCGAATCGACGAGCACCCGTTCGAGTTTCAGCAGCGGCACAGCGGCGAGAGCAAGGCATCGCTGGCAGAGGGGCTGCTGTTCGTTCGCCGGCTGATCTCCTTGCGGCTAGCCGCGTCCTTCGGCCACCACTCGTCGCGACTGTCCAAGGCCGCTGGCTTTGCGGCGGTCGGCGCTACCGGCATCGCCGTCAACAGCGCCGCGTTGTGGCTCGTTGTCAGCGTGCTAGGCGCCAGCCTGTTCCTTGGCGCCGCGCTGGCCACCCAGGCCTCGACGCTGTGGAACTACCTGCTCAGCGACCGACTCGTGTTCAAGGGACCCAAGAGGCGATCGGGATCGCAGCGCCTGCTGGGATTCGCGGTCATCAACAATGTCGTGCTGCTGGCTCGACTGCCCTTCTTGTCCTGGCTCGTGCACGGGCTCGGTGTCAGCTACCTACTGAGCAACATCATCACGTTGCTGGCCGCTTTCGCGCTCCGCTTCGTCGCGTCCGATCGATATCTGTTCCAAACGGGGGAAGACATGACCATGACAGAGGGCCGAGTCGGGCAGGCCTGGCCGATCGAGGAAGAACTCGACGGCGGGGAGCAGCAGTCGCCGGAGTCGTCGCGACGCCAGCCTGTGGACCTGGTGGTCGACTTGCGCGACGTCGCTCCCGCGACGCGCAGCGTCGAGAATTACCTGTTCCATCGCTACGACATACACGGCATCGTCACCATCGGGTCCACAGTCGCCTTGCGGGAGTTGGAGTCTTTCCGGTCTCCGGGTCTCGAAGGCGGGTTGGACATCGAGATCCGGGCCGGTGACTTCGGCAACGGACTGTGGCGAAAGCGTGCTCGGGTGACTCAGTACGCATCGCTGCCAGCGGTTTCCTACGAAGAGCACCTCGGCCGGCTCGGCTCCGACTTCCACATCGACATGACGGACGGCATCAAGATCGTCGTCGGGCCGATGTTGGTCCGGTCACCGCACGTGCTCTACACCAACGTGGTCGAGGCTCTGCTGCGCTTCGTGCTGGTCTCGCGCGGATACATGCTGCTGCATTCGGCCTGCCTCGAACTGGACGGGCGCGGTGTGATGCTGTCGGCGCTGACCGACACCGGCAAGACCGGCACCATACTGCGTCTGCTACGTGAGAACCGGAGCAGATTCCTATCAGATGACATGACGATCGTTGATTCGCAAGGCATTGCGTTGTGCTATCCCAAGCCGCTGACCATCAGCCAGCACACCCTGCGAGCGGTCAACGCGGGCGACCTCACCAAGAAGGAGTGGCGCCGGCTGCGGTTGCAGAGCCGCCTGCACTCGAAGCAAGGCCGTGGGATCGGTACGGAGCTCGGCAGGATGAACGTGCCGATCATGACACTGAATGCACTCACCCAATATGTCGTGCCGCCGCCGAAGTACGTCGTCGATCGACTCGTCCCTTGCCAAGCCACGACGCGGGTGCAGGTCGAGGACTTGTTCATCATCGAGCGCAAACCGTTCCATCTCTCAGACATCGACAAGTCCACTCTCGTCGATGAGTTGGTCGCCAACACCGACGACGCGTACGGCTTCCCGCCGTTCCGGTACTTCGCGCCCGCGCTGGTGATCGGCGGCGAAGGATACGAGGAGCTCCGGGCGCGGGAACGGCGAATTCTCGCGAGCGCGCTGTTCGGCATCAGGGCGCGACGCCTTGCGACGCCGGACTACACGTGGGCCGACCACATTCCCGCGCTCGCACGGGAGGGTGCGTCCGTAGACCAGGATCGCGACCGCGCGACCGTGTTCCAGCTGGATCCGGCCCGCGCCCACGCCTTCAACCCGATTTCTCCGCGCCTGGCTTCGCCCAACGATTCTTGGTGACCTGATGAACCAGCAACACCGCCGGGTTCGTGCCCGCCGGATACTCCGGCGGGCCGTCGGCATCCCGGCGCTGGCGCTGGTTGTCGTGACTGCACTCGCGGTGCCGTCTTGGGCCAGCAAGCCACCGCCGGACACCGTCATCGACAGTGGCCCGGCGGCATTGACGAACGGCACGACCGCGTCGTTCACGTTCCATTCGACCGGTCAGAGCGCGACGTACGTCTGCCGTCTCGACGGTGGTACGTCGACCGCATGCACCAGCCCGAAGGTTTACTCGGGCCTCGCGGCCGGAGCGCACACGTTCTCCGTCGTGTCGACGGCCGGCGGGCTGGTCGATCCGTCGCCTGCGACAAGCACTTGGACGATCGACCTGACGCCGCCGTCGGCCCCGACGAATCTGGCCGCCACGACGCCGTCGCCCACGTCGGTGGTTCTGACCTGGACCGCCGGTACTGACAGCACCGGCGTGACGGGCAACCAGATCGTCCGGGACGGCTCGGTGCTCGCCACGGTCGGTGCCGTTGCCACCTACACGGACTCGACCGTTCTCGCGGGAAGCACCCACACCTACGCGGTGCGCGCCCTCGACGGCGCCGGCAACGTATCGCCCAGCAGTACGTCCGTGCAGGCCACGACACCGCTCCCGCCGCCGGCGCCTGACACGCTCATCGACTCAGGGCCGGCTTCGCCGACGAAGGCCGCCGCGGCTACGTTCGCTTTCCACTCCACCGCCGCTGGCGCCACGTTCACATGCAAGCTGGACACGGCGAAGGCTGGCGCGTGCACCAGCCCGAAGAGCTACACCGGGTTGGCCGACGGCGTTCACACGTTCTCGGTGTTCGCGACCGCGAACGGCGCCGACGACCCGACGCCCGCGACGGCGACCTGGACCGTCGACACGACCGCGCCGTCCGTCCCGGCGAACCTCAGCGCGACGACGTCGGCCACCTCCGTCGTACTCGACTGGACCGCGAGTACCGACATCGTCGGCGTCACCGGCTATGACGTCTTCCGGGGCGGAACGCTGCTCGCCTCGCTCGGCGCGGTCACGACTTACACCGACTCGACCATCGCCGTCGGCAAGATCTACAGCTATGCCGTGCGCGCACGCGACGCGGCCGGCAACATGTCCGCGCTGAGCACCGCCGTCACCGCGGTACCGACAGCCGACTACAACGCACACCTGACTCGCGCCCCGTACCTGACCGACCTCGTCGGACTGCACGTGGCCATCAACTTCGCGACCGACCAGTCGGACACGACGGCGAGCGTGAAGTACGGCACGGTCGGCACCGGAGGAAGTTGCTCGCCCACGACGGTGCTGACCGCCACGAAGAAGACCATCCAGGTCGGCACTACCAGTTCGCACGTCGACGAGTACCAATGGCTGGGCGACCTGACGTTGCCCGCAACGGGAACGTACTGCTACCGCGTCTATCTCGGCGGCGCCGACCTCCTTGGTGCCAACGCATCGCCGACGTTCACCACGCAGGTTCCGTTCGGCTCCACCGAGAGCTACTCGTTCGATGTGTTCGGCGACTGGGGTTCTCTCAACAGCACGGGCCAGAATGCGGACCAGGCCAACCTCATGGCCCAGATCGCCGCCAGCGGTGCACGCTTCGCATTGACAGTGGGCGACAACGGCTACCCCAACGGCAGCCAACTCAACTACGGCGACCTCCAGCAGACCGGACCCGACACCAGCGCCATCTTCGGACCGAAGCAGTGGACCGTGCCTGGCAGTTCGATTCCGCTGTTTACCGCGGTGGGCAACCACGGGGTCAGCGGTGTTACGCACACTGACATCACGACGTGGACGCAGGACACCGCAGTCAGCACGTCGAACGGCCGCTACCAGAACGATGTCTACTGCTGCGTCAACGGAAGCAACTCGTCGAACTACGGCAGCGAGTGGTACGCGTTCAGCGCGGGCAACGTCCGCTTCTATGTCCTTGACTCCGCCTGGGGCGACTTGAACCCGGGCACCAAGACCCCATACGAGAATGACGCCCTGGCGCACTTCGCGCCTGGCACTCCCGAGTACACGTGGCTGCTGAACGACCTGACGACACATCCGACTCAGTTGAAGTTCGCCGTCTCCCACTTCCCGTTCTACGCGGACAACCCGAACGACCCGACCGACTCCTTCCTGGACGGCGCCACAAACCTCGAGGGCCTGCTCGGCCAGCACGGCGTCCAGATCGCGTTCCAGGGGCACGCGCACATGTACGAGCGCAACGCGGCCAGCGCGGGCGGGATGCCCATCACGTACGTCACGGGTGGCGGCGGTGCGGCGCTCGAACCGATCGGCCCGTGCGTCGCCACCAATGACAAGTACGGCATCGGCTGGTCACCGAGCCATCTCACCGGCTCGGCGTGTGGCACAGCGCCAGCGCCTACCTCCGCGGCTCAGGTCTTCCACTTCCTCAAGGTGACCGTGTCCGGCACTACGGTCACCGTCGCGCCGACCGACTCCACGGGCCACACCTTCGACGTGCAGACCTACACGTTCAAGGTGCCGACGGACACCTACATCGACAGCGCCCCGTCCGCGGGGACGACCAGCGGCAGCGCGACATTCACGTTCCACGCGAGCGGCAGCCCGGCCACGTACATCTGCCGTCTCGACAACGGCACTGCTTCGGCGTGCACCAGCCCGAAGACCTACACCGGCCTGGCTCAGGGCGCGCATACGTTCAGCGTCGCGGCGACCGTCAACAAGTCCGCCGATCCGACGCCCGCACTCGCGAGGTGGACAGTCGATTCGACGCCGCCGGCGGCGCCGACGGGGCTGACTGCCTCGGCTTCCTCGCCGTTCGGGGTCGACCTCGCCTGGACAGCCGCGAGACGCGGTACTCGGCGGATCGACGCACCAGTACGCGGTCCGGGCCCGTGACGTCGCCGGCAACGTGTCGCCGCTCAGCGCAACCGCGTCGGCGACCACGCCAGCACCACCGGCGCCGCTGTTCGCCGACGGCTTCGAGTCCGGCGACTTCAGTGCTTGGTCCGCCCACAGCCCCGGATTGGTCGTCGAAGGCACGACCGTCCATTCCGGACTGAACGCCGTTGAGGGCGACACCACCAATGGCGACACGTTTGCGAAGGAGTCGCTGCTGCCATCGACGTACAGCGATGCATACGCCCGCGTATGGTTCAACGTGGTCGCCCAGCCGAGCCAGGTGAACCTGTTGCGTCTGCGCGACGCCAGCGGCGGCTCGCTCGGCTATGTCTACATCGAGACGACCGGCCAGCTCGGTTACCACAACGATGCGATGGGCACCAACAGGCTCAGCGACCTCGCGCCGTCTCCGGGGTGGCATGCGCTGGAACTGCACCTGAAGGTCGACCCGAGTGCGGGCGCCGTGCAGCTCTGGCTGGACAACAAGCTCGTCGCCGACCTGTCCGACCCGAGCCTGAACCCGAACACCGGCAGCGCGCCCGTGGGCAGTATGCAGATCGGCGAGGTGCAGTCCGGCCTGACGTACGACGTGGCGTTCGATGACGCGGCCTTCGGCACCAGCCGCCTCGGTCCGGCCGCCGACAGCTCCGCACCCACTGTCCCGGCCGGAGTAACGGCCACTGCCACATCGCCGTTCACCGCGGATGTTTCTTGGAGCGCCTCGACCGACAACCTGGCAGTCGCGGCCTACGACGTGTTCCGCGACGGAACGCTGGTCGACAGCGTCGCCAATCTCCTTACCTGGACGGACATCGGGACGCTGCCGGGCACGACGCACGGGTATGCGGTTCGCGCCCGGGACGCCTCCGGCAACGCCTCGGCGTTGAGTGCCGAGGCGATCGTGACGCAACCTAGTGCCGCGACGCCGTTGTTCTCGGACGGGTTCGAGACGGGTGACCTGTCGGGGTGGACGACGTCGGCGGGGCTGACGGTGCAGTCGGCGAATGTCCACTCGGGTGCGTTCGGCGCCGCGGGCATCACGACGGCGTCAGCGGCGTACGCGAAGAAGACGTTGCCCGCGACGTACAGCGATGCCTATGCGCGGGTGGCGTTCCTGGTGAACAGCCAGGCGTCGCAGGCGACCTTGCTGCGCTTGCGTGACACCGCCGCGGGCAACGGCGGCTACCTGTACCTGACCTCGGCCGGCAAGCTGGGATTCCGTAGCGACGCGTTGTCGGCGGGGACGACGAGCAGCGTGTCGCCCGGCCCAGGTTGGCATGCGCTGGAGCTGCACCTGAACATCAGCAACGGCGCAGTTGATGTGTGGCTGGACGGTGCTGCGGTGCCGGAGCTGACCTTCCCGAGCATCAACCTGGGCACGGCACCGATCGGCGTCATGCAGATCGGTGACACCGCGGCCGGGACCTGGGACATCCTCTTCGACGACGCGGCGTTCGGTACCAGCCGCGTCGGTCCGTCGGGTGACACGGCGCCGCCGAGCACACCGGCGAACCTGGCTGGCACCGCCTCGTCGCCGTTCTCGGTTGCGCTGAGCTGGGATGCGTCCACCGACGACGTCGGCGTGACCGGCTACGACGTGTTCCGCGACGGAACGTTCCTCGAGCAGGTCGGCGCGGTCACCACGTACACCGACAGCACGGTGCTGGCGAGCTCGATGCACCAGTACACGGTGCGATCCCGGGACGCGGCCGGCAACGTGTCGGCGTTGAGTCAGGCAGTCTCGGTGACCACGCCGGCGGCTGCGGCGCCCGTGTTCTCGGACGGGTTCGAGACTGGTGACACGTCGGCATGGACGACTGCGTCGGCGTTGACGGTGCAGCAGGCGAATGCTCACTCGGGCAACTTCGCGGCCGAGGGCAGCACGACGACCGGGGCGACGTTCGCGAAGAAGACATTGCCGTCGACCTACAACGATGCGTATGCGCGGGTGGCGTTCCTGGTGAGCAGCCAGGCGTCGCAGGTGACGTTGCTGCGGTTGCGTGACACCCCGGCCGGCAACGGTGGATACCTGTATCTGACTAGCGCGGGGAAGCTGGGGTTCCGTAGCGACGCATTGGCGGCGGGAACAACGAGCAGTGTGTCGCCGGGTGCGGGGTGGCATGCGCTGGAGCTGCACCTGCACATAGCCACGGGCACGGTCGAGGTGTGGCTGGACGGTGCCCTCGTGCCGGATCTGACCTTGTCCGGCATCGACCTGGGCGCGGCGTCGATGGGTGTCCTGCAGATCGGCGACACCGCGATGACCGGGACGTGGGACATCGTCTTCGACGATGCGGCGTTCAGTACGAGCCGGCTGGGTCCGTCGGGTGACACGGCGCCGCCGAGCACGCCGGCGAACCTGGCCGGCGTGGCCTCGTCGCCGTTCTCGGTCGATCTGAGCTGGGATGCCTCAACCGATGATGTCGGAGTGACGGGCTATGACGTGTTCCGCGACGGCGCCGTCCTGGCCGGCATCGGCGACGTCCTGACCTTCACCGATGGCGCCGTGCTGGCAGGGTCGTCGCACAGTTACGCGGTGCGGGCCCGCGATGGTGCGGGCAACGTCTCGGGGCTGACCGCGCTCGTGGCGGTCTCCACGCCGGCTGCGGCGGCGCCACTGTTCTCGGACGGTTTCGAGACCGGTGACCTGTCCGGGTGGACAACGCCGTCGGGGTTGACGGTGCAGACCGGGACGGTTCACTCCGGCCACTTCGCCGCGGAGGGCAACACGACGGCATCGG
>WNGI01000104.1_pt1 | contig 79437 bp, 76 predicted proteins | sample 5400621 | NCBI WGS metagenome assembly WNGI01 (sample SAMN13153374, study PRJNA577476) | soil metagenome | isolation source: 20 cm soil or saprolite under Garry oak tree replicate 1 | place: USA:California | collected 2016-06-15 | reverse complement strand
ACTGGCCGCTTATCGCGAATGTTCGGCAAAGGGAGCCCGTCTCCGCGTCGCAAGAAAAGATGCTCGAACAAATCGCCAGCCGCCGGTTCACGACGTCGGCGGTTTCGTCCGCGACCTAACGACCATTCCGTTCGCGATCCTCATCGGATTCGGCTAACGACCAGGAACGGCGCCGCTAGGCGAGATCCCGTCTACGGTCTTCCGCCGATCTGGTCCCACGTGAGGCCATAGCGCGTGAGAGCGGCCTCGATCCTGGCGTCGAGCTCGCGCCAAGCGCTGTCGATCTTCGCCTGGGCGTCCGAAGGCATCGCCGCGTTCGGGGTCCCCACCGCCGCGCGGAGGTTGAACTCTGTCAGCCCGACATCGAGATCCTCTTGCGCCTGAGCGTTTGCGAGGGCCGAGTCTATGAAGTCGCGGGTTGAGCTCCTACGCTCGAGACCCATCAGCTCCGACTTCAGCAGGTGATCGATCTTCGCAAGCGCGCCACTGTGGTCAGCGAGTGCCACGAAACCTTGGCCAGCGACAAGCGCCGCTCGCGCTTTCATGGCTGCTTTTCTCACGGGGACGTACTTCTCCTCCGCGAATAGCGCGAAGTCCGTTGGATCGGAGCCCGTGGTCTGAAGGGCGGGCGTGCTGCCGCCGGAAACTTGGACCGGCGCAGCGACGCTCGTCTTGAACGCGACGCCAGCCGCCGGGCCGGCAATCGCCGCGACGAGGGTGACTGCTGCGAGGATGCGAACTGGGGTCATAACCCAAGCCTCCCGTCGCCCGATCCCGCGGTCGGGCATTGCGGCGGCAGTCTGGTCCGCGACGGAAGTGGTGTCATGACGTTCCCGTCATGACCGAGGCTTACCGGCGCGGTGCGACGACCATCACATCGCGCGAGGGCGCGTCCCCACGAATGAACCCGAGCAGCCGGGCGCCTTCATCTTCCACGGCGACGCGCTCGCGCTTCGCCAGGCGCTCGAGGAGTGCGATGCGCAGCGTCGCGGTCTTTGGCCCGCGCGTGACGGTCCACGTCGCTCCGACGAAACCGTCGATAAGGACGCTGCCAAAATTCACCCCTGCCATGTAGCCAAGGCGCTTAGGGTCAGACGGGCGGACAATCCTCGCGCGATCGTCGTGCGACAGGACGATGTTGTCGTACACGGGCAGGAAGCGCGGTGGGGCAGGAGTCTCGCCATCGGGTAGGGGACCATCAGGAACGTCGAAAAGATCGCGGCCGCGTTCATCGCGGAAGGTCCGCAGACGCGGCCCAAGACGCTCGAAGACCTCCGCGAGTCCGCTCAAACCTGACCAGGTCCGCGCGTCGCCGATCGTCGCCGGCCCGAACGCCGCGAGGTACCGGAGGATCAGCGCGTCAGGCGACCGATTCTTCCCGAGCGGACGGCCCAACCACGCTTCAAGCGTGGTGCGACGGGGCTGTGCACTGGCGCCCCAGACCCCCCGCGGCGGGACCTGCACGAGGGGCAGGAGATAGCTCGTGGCCATCACGAGCGAGTCCTGGTCTCGCTTCGGCCAGCGCTTCTGGAGGATCGGGCGGAGCTCGGCGCTCGTCCGCGGACGCTCATCGACCAGCGCGCGACCAATTCCGAGCAGCCGGCTGATGTCGACGCCGACGAGCTTGCGTCCGAATGGGCTGCCCGTCTGAAAGGCGCGCTCGAGGGCGGGCTGGATGACCGGGCGCAGCGCCAACCCATCGCGCGAGGTGACGAGATGGATCGTCGCGCGCATGAGTCCCATTCGTACCGCTTTCCGATCGGTGATCAGCTTTGCGAGGTCGTCCGTGCGGAAGCCTTCGAGCCGGCTCCACAAAGCCACGTAGGGATCGGCCGGGATCTGCGCCTGCATGCCGACGAGCCATTCGATCGCGTCAGCGGCGGACATCGTCGAACGCCTGAGAAGAAGCTGTCGCTCGAGCAGGGCGCGGTTCAAGGCGCGTGCATCGAGCACGCGAGTCACTGCGACGATCGGACCGGCCGGGCACGCTCCTGGGTCAAGGACTCGCTGGTGGACGGCGGCGCCCTTCGGGTCGCGAGGATCGAGCCAAACACGATGAGAACGAAACCGATCGCGATGCCCGGCGTGAACGGCTCACCCAGGAGCGTCACACCGAGCGCGAGCGCGACGGCGGGGTTCACGTACGTGATCACGGTGGCGCGGGGCGCGCCGACCTCCGCGACAAGGGCGAAGAACAGCACGAAGCCGAGCGCAGTACAGACGACCCCGAGCACGGCTACGGCAAGCACCACCGCTGCGGACGGAAGCGCCGCAGGAATTTGTGCCAGTCCAAACGGGGCGTACGCGAGCGCGGTCACGCCGAGAGACGCGGCGACCACGCCCAGCGGGGGAAGCCCGGCCAGCTTGCGCTCGATGATCATCGGTCCGATGGCGTAGCCGAGGGCGACAAGGCCCACCTGGCCGATCGCGCCGAGGTCATCGGCGCGGACATCGAGTCCGACCAGAGCGCCGACTCCGAGGAAGCCGACAGCCAGCCCAACGATGCGGCGTGAATCCAAGCGATCGCGGCTCCCGGCGACGACGGCCAGGATCGCACCGATGGATGGGACCGCGGCGATCAGGAGGCCGGTGAGCGAGCTCGAGATCCGGCGCTCCGCATCCGACAAGAAGAACCACGGCGCTGCCACCTCGACGAACGTGTAGACAAGGATCCACCTCCAATGCCGAACGAGCGGGGCGAGATCCTTCCGGGTGGCCGCGAGCGGTAGGAGGAGGGCGGTGCCGATCGCAGTCCGCAGAAAGACAAGGGTCGCCGGGCTGAGCTCTCCGACCGCGATCTTGATGAAGAGGTAGGGGATACCCCAGATCACCGCCATCGCCGCAAAGAGGAGCCAGCCTCGCCGGGTCACCGGATCACGTTAGCGGGCGGTGCTCCCGCCGTTTATCGCTGGCGATACATCCGGTGGTGGGCTACGGCTTCGGGCGAGTCCGGAGCTTGCTCTCGAGGGCTACCTTCTGCCGGAGCAGCTCCTGCTTCTCCGGCATGTGCGTCTGCTTTGCCGCATCGGGACGCGTCACGCGTCCGATCTTGGAAAGCTCCTGATTGATCCGCTGCAGCTCGTCCTTAAGTCTCTGGAGCTCGACCGGTTCAGCCGGCGGTGCCATTGCCGGCGCAGCCTTGGCCTCGGCGCGAGGTTGGGACTTTCGGGGGGCGCCCGCCTTGTTCTTGATCCGCTGAGCATAGGTCGCGACAACGTCGGTCGGCTCGCCCGACTGCGCATGACAGAGCCGAGCGTCAGACTGCACCACCGACCACGGAGTCACGGGTAGAGCTGCACCGTGGTGGTCCGAAGGAGGCGAACATGAAAGGATCCGTCGCTTGGCTCAGCACTCCGGTCGGCCGTTTCCTCCGCGACCTGGTCGAGGGGGCCATCGCGGGGGCGATCGCCGCGGTGGTCGCGCTCCAGCTCGACGTCGCGACTCCGCAGGTGATCCTGGCAGCGGCGGTCACCGGGGCCATCGCCGCCATCATCGCCGTGGCGCGCCGCGCGATCGTGAACGCGGTCTCCCCGGCGACGCCCGGGCAGCCCTAACGCCGCGGAGGCCTGGAGACAGAGCCATCCACTCGTCCTCGACTGCGAAAAGGTGAGCATGTAGCGCACCGTGGTCCTCCCACGAGCCTCTTTCCGGGCTCAAGCTAACGACGAAGATCGGGAATCGGGACCGACAAAACCGCACGCGAGGGGTCGCGGTCGGGTTTCGCGCGTCGGGAGTAGGCTCTGCCGGTTCGCGATCCGCGACGACTGGGGGAGCTGGGTGTGGCTGTCACGACTCTAAAACGACCGACGACGACGCAGCGGAAGTTCCAACTTGACGAGAAGGACCTGCCAACGCACTGGTACAACATCCAGGCGGATCTGCCCTCGCCGCTCCCGCCGCCACTTCATCCCGGCACGGGGCAGCCGATCGGCCCGGCGGACCTCGCGCCGCTCTTCCCGATCGAGCTGATCAAGCAAGAGGTGAGCCGCGAGCGCTGGATCGAGATTCCCGAACCCATCCGTGACGCGTACAAGGTATGGCGACCAACGCCGCTCATTCGCGCGCTGGGCCTCGAGAAGGTGCTGGGCACCCCTGCGCACATCTACTACAAGTGGGAAGGCGTCAGCCCCGCGGGCAGCCACAAGCCGAACACCGCGATCGCCCAGGCGTACTACAACAAGCAGGAGGGCACCAAGCGCCTCGCGACCGAGACCGGCGCGGGCCAGTGGGGAAGTGCCCTCGCGCTCGCCGCGCGGATGTTCGATCTCGAATGCAAGGTCTACATGGTCCGCGTGTCCTACGACCAGAAGCCGTACCGGCGGATCCTCATGGAGACATGGGGCGCCGAGGTCGTCCCGAGCCCGAGCCCCGACACGAACGTGGGTCGCGCCGCACTGGCCAAGGATCCAAAGAGCCCCGGCAGCCTCGGGCTCGCGATCTCTGAAGCCGTCGAGGACGCCGCCACACGCGACGACACGAAGTACTCGCTCGGTTCGGTGCTCAACCACGTGCTGATGCATCAAACGGTCATCGGCCAGGAGGCGAAGAAGCAGCTCGAGCTCGCCGGCGAGCGCCCGGACATCCTCGTGGGCTGTATCGGTGGAGGCTCGAACTTCAGTGGTTTCGCCTTCCCATTCATCGCCGACAAGCTCACCGGAAAGGTGAAAGACCTCCGGATCATCGCGGTCGAGCCCATGGCCGCACCGAGCATCACCAAGGGTCGGTACGTCTACGACTTCGGGGACGAGGCGATGATGACGCCGCTCGTGAAGATGCACACGCTCGGTCACTCATTCATGCCGGCGCCGATCCACGCGGGAGGACTCCGCTACCACGGCATGGCGCCGTCGGTCAGCGCCCTTTACGAACAGAAGCAGATCGAAGCCGTCGCCGTGCATCAGCGGCCGACGTTCGAGGCCGCGGTGATGTTCGCTCGGGCGGAGGGCTACCTGCCCGCGCCCGAGTCGGCGCATGCCATCCGCGTGGTGATCGACGAGGCGCTTCGCTGCAAGGAGTCCGGGCAGGCGAAGACCATCGCCTTCAACCTTTCGGGTCACGGTCACTTCGACCTCGGCGCGTACGAGCGCTACCTGAATGGCGAGCTCGAGGACTACGAGTACCCGGCCGAGAAGGTGCGTGAGGCGCTCGCCGACCTACCGAAGGTCGCCGTGTAGACCGCCTACGCAAGCGCGAGCTAGCGATAGGAGACCTGCGCGCCAGATTTCAGCTACCTCGCTGCTCTCGACGCCAAGGGTTTGCCGATGAGCCAGTGATGACCGAACGGGTCCATGACCCGACCCATTCGATAGCCGAAATTCTGATCCGCGACCGGAAACACTTCGGTTGCTCCGGCACCGACAGCCCGCCGCTGCAGCGCATCGGGGTCCACGACGAACAAGTCGATCCGGACGGAGCTGCCACCAAGCGACTCCGGACTGAAGTTCCTGTGCTCGGGTGACTCGTCGGCGACAAAGAATCGAGCACCATCGATCGACATCTCGGCAACCAGCGCTCCGTCAGGTCTGGTGATCCGCGACAACTCGGTCGCCCCGAACGCTCTCTTGTAGAAGTCGACCGCTCTCGCGCCGTTCCGGACCGAGAGGTTCGGTGTTAGGGTCGTCGTCGATCGTGGCCTTCTAGGCATCAGTGTGGCCTCCGGGTGGACGGTCTTTGCATCTTACGCAAGTCCCCTGCGGGAAAGGGTCCCGGGAATACGGAGAATCCTCGAACGCGTTCAGCAGTCATGGCGGACTGGAACAAGGGCACCATTGATGAGTTCCATGCGAGAGGCGGCAAGGGCATCGGTCACTTCGGCGACAAGCTGTTGCTGCTGACCACGCGGGGGGCGAAGAGCGGACAGGTTCGGACCACGCCACTCGTCTACCATCGTGATGGCGACCGCTACGTGATCGCCGCCTCGAAGGGCGGCGCGCCGACGCATCCCGACTGGTATCACAACCTCGTGATGCACCGGGACGCTGAGATCGAGGTAGGGACCGAGAAGTTCAAGGTGCGCGCGACGCCCATCCCGAAAGGCCCGGAGCGCGATCGCCTCTACGAAGCCCACGGTGACAACTTCGCGGCGTTCCGCGACTATCCGAAGAGGACGAAGCGCGTCATCCCGGTCGTGGTCCTGGAGCGCGTCTCCTAAGCCTTGGCGACCTCGGACACCGACCGAAGGGCCGCGCTCGAAATCCTGAGGAACGCACAGTTTGTCTACGGCCTGAGCCGGTACCCGAAAAAACAGGTCCTCGACGATCCCGGTGATGTGAAGGCGCTTCGCGAGCGGCTCGATGCGATGCGAGCGGCCGCGAAGGGTTTGAGTCCGGCCCAACGCGAGAAGCTGGAGGTTCCGTGGGCGGATCTCGAAGCGATCGACTCTGGAACCGAGGCCGTCTGGAAGGCCGCGAAGCGCGCGACCCCGAAGATCATCGCCGAGCTCACTCCGCTCGTCCGCGATGAGCCCGAGGCCGCCTTCCTCATCGCTCCGATCAAGGGCGGCCGCAAGTCCGAGATCGAACCGCAAGAGTCAAAGCTCAAGGAAACGCCGAAGGAGAAGCCCAAGCCGCAGAGCGGCCTTACCGGAAGAGAGATTGCGGGCCTAGGGCAGGTGATTCAAGAGAGAGTCACCGCTGACGAGGCGTATTTCGCGTGGCTCCGTGGCAATCAGAGCCTGCCCCTCTCCGAATGGCGGAAGCGTCGCTCGCAGGTAGCGAGAGCGCGCCGCGCCGAGGAGCTCTACGTCGAGAGGCTGTTCAAGTCGCGCTCCCGGAAAAGGCCGTGATCTCTAGGCGCCTCACACACCCGGAGCCGGGGAAGGGCCTTGACACATCTGGGGCACCTTTGGTAGACATCTCGCAGAATGGAGATTACACGAGATAGCGGGCAGGAGGGAGCCGAAAATGGCCTCCTTTCGGCTGGCTACCTCGATCCGCGGGAACTCGGCCCGAACAGCTCGGTGCGCGACCTCGCGCGGGCGTACCTGCAGGAGCTGCGCGACAAAGGCCGCAGTGACACGACGTTGCCGCGGTACGAGCGCTTTCTTGTCGAGTTCCTCGAGTTCGTGGACGGCCATGGCGACACCCCGCGCGTGCGCGATCTCGATGTCCGGATCCTCAAGGCCTACGGCAGTCATCTGACGCGGCGGCGCCTCCTCGCGGGCCGCGACGCCGGCAAGCGACCCATCTCCGCCGCCTCGAAGAACATGGCGCTCATCGGCCTGCGCGGCCTGCTGAAGTTCGGCGTCTTGCTCGATCTCCCGGTGCCCGGACCCGAGAAGGTCGAGCTCGCGAAGGCCCCCGAGCCAAGCCCGGATGCGCGACACCTCGATCAGCACAAGCTCGACCGGCTTCTCGAGGGCTTCGACACCTCGAGCGACGACGGTGTTCGCAATCGCGCGCTCCTCGAGCTGCTCGCGGCGACGGGTTGCCGGGTCTCGGAGCTCGTGGGACTCGATCGAGCGAAGCTCGAGCTCGACCGTCGCGCACCGACGCTCGCCGACGGTGTGCGCATCGCAGACGAGGTCACGGTCTTCGGCAAAGGGAGCCGTTACCGGCGTGTGTTCCTTAACGTGCAATCGCGGCGCTGGCTCGAGCGGTACCTGCGAACCCGCAAGGATCAGGATCCCGCGCTCTTCGTGACACGTCGAAAGAAGAGCGACGGGTCGTACCGGATGAGCGTGAAGATGGCGCAGACCATCGTGGCCGAGGCCGCACAGCGCGCGGGACTGACCGAGAACGTCTCGCCGCACTGGCTCCGGCATGCCGCGGTCACCAAGTGGGCCAAGGAGGTCAGCGTGCCGTTTGCACAGCGGCTCGCCGGTCACCGCAACGTCGCGACGACGAGCCGCTACCTCGGAAGCACCGACGCCGAGCTCAAGGAGCTCTACAAGAAGCGCTTCGGCTGAGACTCACTTGGTCCAGGCGCCGAGGTCCGACGATTCTCGGCGCCTGCTAGGTGCGGCTTAGGCGGGGACCAGCGTCTTGATTGGAGCCCGTGTCTTGAGTGACATGTCCTCGACGACGTCGAAGACCTTTGTGGCGATGTCCTTGACCGTCGGCTGCTTCTTAAAGCCGCTGATGATCTCGCCGCGGAGGTAGGCGTTCACCGACGCCTCGTCCTTGAACAGGTAGATGCCGCCGGCCTCGTGAGCCTTCTCGTTGATGATCCAGACCTTCCAGGTGAGGCCGGGAACGGCTGCGATCGCATCGGCGAACGGAGCAACGAGCTTCAAATGCTCGGCCGCCGTCGGCTCCGTGAACTTGAAATTGATCTGCAGGATCTTCTGAGTCATAACTTCCTTCTTTCTGGGCGTGGCACGTGCGGATGTCTGCCTCCCTCAGACCGGGCGCCTGGGAACTCTGCTCCTGCCGCAGCGCGGCGGCATGACGGTCCCGTCATGCCGCTCCGCCCGCGCGTCAGCCCTTGAAGGGCTGGCCTGTCTCGACGTCCGGTCCGCCGAGGTCCGCCTCAGGGAACTGGGTACGGAAGGCCCTCGCAAGCCACTGCTGCAAACGCTTGGTCCACGTCAGGGGCTCGTACGCTTCGAGGTGCTGGTAGATGCGGTCGAGCTTCGCGCGGTCTGCGTCGGTGAACATGTCGTCCTCCTCCAGCGCTTGGCGAACGATGCGATCGAGATCGAGCGTTCCGGGGCACTCCGTCGGCACGATGGCGTGATGCGGTAGAACGCTCGTACCCACCTGAAGCGCGAGGCTGTGGCGGCTCGCGATCTCGGCGTGAAGGCGGGCCGACGCCGCGTAGAGCGCATCCGTCGGCGCCATCGCCGGCCCGGCCTCGTGCTCGATCCCGATCGACCGCAAGTTAACGTCGTACTTGCCCGCGTGATAGGCAGTGTCGTCCTCGCTCACAAGCTGCGCGATCCGGCCGTCCTGCCCGATGACGTAGTGCGCCGAGAGGGCGCTCCCTGAGGTAAGGAAGCGCCGGACCGCGGCCTCGAACATCACGACGGTCCAGTGGTCGACGATCAATGTGATCGCATTTCCATCACGGCCGACCGTGTAATTGCTGTCGGGGACCGGGCCGCGCCACTGGATTGCCATCTCTCTGGGGAAACGACGTGGCACCCTAGGACGTGATGGCACGTTCCCTAATCGTTGCGTTCGTCCTACTCGCCGCCTGCACTGGCCCGGCGGCGGTCGCACCGACGCCGACACCGAGCGCAACAGCGAAGCCGACATCCTCCCCCGCGCCGACCGCCACGCCATCGCCATCTGCGTCGCCGGGCCTCATGCCGATCTTCGACGCGCACCTTCACTACAGCCGAGAGTCGTGGACGGCGTATCCGCCCGAGAAGATCAGCGCGCTCATGGACGCGGTGGGCGTGCGCTCAGCGCTGGCCTCGAGCGCGCCCGATGAGGGCACGTTCCGCCTGAAGGCGGTGATGGGCGATCGGATCATTCCCATGCTCGGTCCCTATCGGAACGGGGCGGATGTCTTTTCGTGGGCGCGCGACGGCACGGTCGTCGCGTATATCCAGTCGGCATACCGCCCGGGGATGCACCGCGGCTTCGGCGAATTCCACCTGAACGTCGGTCAGACGGCCCTGCCCGTCGTGAAAAGCGTGCTCGCGTTCGCCGCGCAAAAGAACCTCTTCCTTCAGCCGCATGCCGATGCGCGGGCGGTCGCCGAGCTGCTCGGCGTGGTAGGCGCGGATAGGGTCGTGCTGTGGGCTCACGCCGGCGTCACCGCGACGCCAGATGAGATCGATGCCCTCCTTGCGAAGTGGCCGCACCTGTGGACCGAGCTGTCCCTCCGTGACGACATCGCGCCGCAGGGGAAGCTCGACCCGAAGTGGCGCGCCTTGCTGCTGAAATACGGCGACCGCTTCATGGTCGGCACGGATACCTGGACCGTCGGCGGCTCGTACACCGGGAACGAGCGCTGGGACGCCTACGCGCAGATCGTCGGCGGCATCCGCGCGTGGCTCGGGCAGCTCCCGCCGGACGTCGCTGACGCCATCGCGCACGGCAACGCCGAACGGTTTCTCGCGCAGCTCTCGCCGTAGGTCGTACTTGGCACTCGTGCTGCAGCGGGTGCGGTGGAGGCTGCCCGAACTGCGCGAACGCATCCGCGCGGTCCCAGCAGGCGCCGAACGAGGCCGCCTCACCCAGGGCGTCGGACGGGACAGGCGAGGGAGGTGGCGTAACTCCGCCGAGCGTGGAGGGGCGCTTGAATCGGCGCACCGCGTTGAGCGATCGTTAACGCGCCGTTCAAAAGACGAGGCCTAGCAGACTCGCCGCGGCGGAGCTCGTCCCGGAGGCTCAAGAAGCGCGGCACGCCATCTCAATCTTGCGACCGTTGCATTCAATCGGCATGCACCCGAAGCCAATGGCCCTCGGCTTGGTCTTCACCGCGATTGCCGGACTGGTTGCCTCACCGGGCGTGGCGCTCAGCGCGACGGCGACGACCCTCGTCGTGACGGCCGTGACATCTGCGCCGACCGCGGGCACCCCCTTTTCGATAACGGTGACGGCGCAGGACCCCAACGGGACCATCGATCCGACCTACACCGGGACGGTCCACTTCACGAGTGACGACACGGCGCCTGGGGTCGTTCTCCCGGCCGATTCCCAGCTGCCGAATGGGCAGGGCACGTTCTCGGTGACGCTCATCGATGCGTACCAGCATTCGATCACCGCGTCCGACGCTGCCAACTCGCTCAGCGGGACCGTGAGCGTGACGGTGATCGCGGCGCCGGCAGACCACCTTAGCCTCGGATCCAAATATCCTGTGCTCGCCGGTTTTCCATTCGGCTTTATCGTGATCGCGCACGATCGATACGGGAATATCGACAGGTCCTACGCGGACCGTGGAACCGTCCACTTCACGAGCAGTGACACGTCGCCCGGCGTCGTCCTCCCGGCGGACGGGAATGTGCCCAGCGGGTATTACTCGTTCAGAGCGACCCTCGACAGGGCCGGCGCGCAGACCGTCACCGCAACGGACACGCAGGTCGCGAGTATCACCGGAACGATGACTGTGTTCGTTCGTCCAGGACCTGCCGCCAGCCTGAGCATCACAGCTCCAGCCACGGCGACGCCCGGACAGCCCTTTGACATCACGGTAACCGCCTTGGACGGCTTCGGGAACGTTGCCGCTGGCACCGTCGGTGGAGGAGGTCCGCCACGCTACTCCGGCACGGTGCATTTCACGAGCACCGATCCGCTCGCGTTGCTCCCATCCGATTACACGTTCAACGCCGGCGACGCGGCCGTCCACAAATTCTCGGGCGTCACTCTCGTTACTCCGGGCGACCAGACCATCTCCGCGCGCGACGTTGCCGATCCGAGCATCGCTGGCACCAGCACGAACATCAACGTGACGGTGCTGATCCACCTCTAACGGCAGACCGCGGACTCAAGGCCTACGCGGCCTCAGCCTCGGGGGCGATCTCCTCGAGCGAACGGCCGCGCGTCTCCTCGCCGAGCAGCGCGACAGCGCCCGCGGTGATCACGAGCAGCCCCATGAAGAGCGCGAACGTCCCGTTTGTCGCGATCGCAGGAACGAGCACCGGCGTGAGGTACGGGCCGATGATCCCGCCGACGCGACCGACCGCCGCGGCGACGCCCGCGCCGGTGGCCCGTACCGAGGTCGGGTAGAGCTCCGGCGTGTATGTGTAGACGACGCCCCACGCGCCGAGGTTGAAGAACGAAAGGAGTGCGGCCCAGGCGAAGGCGTCCGAACCGGTGCCGGCGTTCCCAAACATGAACGCCGAGCCGGCCGTGCCGAGCAGGTACGCGACGAGCGTTGGCTTGCGACCCCAGCGCTCGACGAGCCAGGCCGCGCTGAAGTACCCCGGAACCTGCGCGAGCGTTGAGAGGAAGAAGAACTCGTTGCTGCGGACTTCCGAGAGCCCGCGTGCCGCGAGGATCGACGGGATCCAGAGGAAGATCCCGTAATACGTGAGCACGACGCCGAACCACAGGATCCAGAGCATCGCGGTGCGTCGCGCGTACCGGGGACTGACGAGGTCGGCCAGGCGCGTGCGACCGGCCCGCGTCGGCGGGACCGCGGGTGCGAGCGTAAGCAGCGCTCCCCCACCCGCGCGCTCGACGCGCCGCACGACCGCGTCGGCCTCCGGAGCGCGTCCGCGCTCCGCGAGGAAGCGCGGCGATTCGGGAAGTGCGCGTCGCAGATACGCGACGTACAACGCCGGCAATGCGCCGACGGCGAAGCCCCACCGCCAGCCGAAGTTTGCGACCACCGTGATCGCGACGATCCCGGCGAGGATCGTGCCGTAGGCCCAGAACGACTCGAGCAGCACGATCATCCGGCCGCGCTGCGCCCGTGGCGAGAGCTCGCTGACGAGGGTCGCGACGACCGGGAGCTCGCCGCCGAGTCCGAGTCCGGCGATGACCCGCGCGGCGAGGAGCGTCTCGAACGTCGGCGCGAGTGCCGATAGCGCGCTGCCGATCGAGAAGACGACGAGAGTGACCGTGAACACCGCGCGGCGGCCGTAGCGATCCGCGAGCCTGCCCGCCGCGGCGGCGCCGATGAACATGCCGACGAAGGTCGCGCTCGCGATGAGGCCGACGCCGGCCGGCTCGAGCTTGAACTCGCTCCGGATCGGCGCGAGCAGGAAGCTCAGCATGAGGACGTCCATCGCGTCGAACATCCAGCCAAGACCGGACAGGATGAGCAGGCGCCAGTGGAAGCTGTTAAGCGGGACGCGGTCGAGCCGCGCGACGAAGGTCTCGGTCGCGGCGCTCAACTCCCGAGGCATCCCTCGGCGGCGAGGAGCTCGGCGTTGAGCACCGAGGCTCCGGCCGCGCCGCGGATGGTGTTGTGCGTAAGCACGACGTACTTGATGCCCATCGCGGGATCCTCGCGCACGCGGCCGACGACGGCAGCCATGCCCCGCTCGGTGTCGCGGTCGAGGACCGGTTGCGGGCGGTCGCGATCCTCGCGCACGTGGATGGGCCGCTCCGGAGCGGTCGGGAGCCTGAGCTCCTGTGGGCGGCCGCGGAACTCGCGCATCGCGTTCTTCACGGCTTCGGGTGATGGTGATCCGCGCAGGGTGAGGCTCACCGTCTCGGTGTGACCATCGCGCACCGAGACGCGGTTGCAGTGCGCCGAGAACGAGAACTCTGCATCGACGAAGCGCTTTCCATCCCACCGCCCGAGGAACTTCTTGCTCTCCGACTCCATCTTCTCCTCTTCCTCGGAGATGAAGGGAACGACGTTGTCGAGCGCGTCGAGCGAGGCGACGCCCGGGTACCCGGCCCCCGAGATCGCCTGCATCGTCGTCACGACCGCGCGCTCGATGCCGAAAGACTTCTGTAGCGGTGCCGCCGCGAGAGCGAAGCCGATCGCCGAGCAGTTCCCGTTCGTCACGATCGATCCCGACCAGCCGCGCTTGCGGCGCTGCACGTCGAGCGCGTGCATGTGGTCAGGGTTGACCTCCGCGATCAGCAGTGGGACGTCGTCGTCCATCCGATGGGTCTTCACGTTCGAGAAGACGTGATGGCCGGTCTTCGCGAGCTCCGCCTCCCACCGCTCGGCGGCCTCGGAAGGCAGGGCCGAGAAGCAGACCTCCGCGTCGAGGTCGGCCGTGGTCGCCTCGAGGGTCATATCGGCGACGGCTGCAGGCATCTCGCCGGCCCAGTGCCACGGCGTGACGTCGCCGTAACGCTTTCCAGCCTTGCTGTCGCTCGTCGTCAGGGCGCCGATCTCGAACCAGGGGTGACCGGCGAGCAGTCCGATGAAACGCTGCCCGACCGTGCCGGTGGCGCCGAGGATCGCGACCTTGCGCTTGCGCATCGCGGGCAAGTTTGACGTATCAGGCGGTCGTCGCGGCGAGCCACCGGTGCCGGTCGTCGATCCAATGCCGCAGCCGGAGGCCGGCAGCGGCCAGATCGGCGAGCGTCTCGTCGTCATTCAGCACGTACCGGCCCTCGATGCGGATACGCCAGTTCCCGCGGTCGCCACCGTCGTACTCGACCGACTGGGAGATAAGTGGACCTTCACGTCGCACATCGGACACGCGGATGGTGATCCCCGCAAACTCTCTCTCGGTCGGGCGCGGGTCAACTCCGATCTCGGGGTCGTAGCGCTCGATGAGCACCACGCCATTTGTCGCGACATGGCGTCGGCATGCGGCGAGAAGCGCGAGCCGGCCGGACTCATCCGGTCGATTGATGAGCGTGCTCATGAGGAGCACCGCCCCGAACGTCCGGCCCAGGTCGAGATCCTCGATGCGCGACAGGACCGTCTCGGCACCTTCGATCTCGTCGAGCATCCGCTCGTCGAAATCGACTGCGGTCACGCGATGTCCGAGCCTGATGAGCGCATGGGTGATGCGGCCGGTGCCCGATCCGAGGTCGAGGATGGTCGCGTCTTCGGGAACTTCCCGATGAATGAGCTCGGGCTCGCCGGCAGGCTCGAGGATCCTGCACAGGTCGAAGGGCGCGCCCGGGTCGCGCATTCATCCAGTGTGCGTCGGAGGACGATGCGACCTTTCTAGGCTGCGGCCCGGACCATCGTGACGAGAAGGTCGGCCGTGACGCGCTGGGCGCGGCTGATGATCGCGCCCTGACTGTCGAGGACGCGGTAGCCGTTCGCGAGCGGCGTCACGTTGTCGGGCACGATCGTGCGGACGTGATCGCCATGCTCGTCGAAGACGAGATAGCTGGGTGTGTAGCGCGCGCGATACGCTTCGCCGATCGCGCTCCCGGCCTTGGTCGGCAGCTCGACCCGGACGAAGTGCGCGGCGCTGCCCAGGCTTGTCGCGGCGAGCTTGATCGTCTGACGGTTCGACATGCAGATGACGCAAAAGTTCGAGTAGAGCTCGACCACGACCGGGCGTCCGCCGCGAATCAGTCGATTGAGGTCGTCCTTCGAACGGATGTCCGCCGCGCCGGGACGCAGCGCCAGCCACACCCCGCCCAGAACGGCGAGATCGATCGCCAGCGTCGCGACGACCGCTGGCAGGGCGGCGCCGCCGACCGGTAGCAGCGTGATCGCGACGCCGAGGACGGTCGGGAGGAGAACGGCGGCAACGACGATGAGGTAGCTGTAGTGGTTGAGCGTCCTCAGCGATGGAACTCCTCGTGGATGAGACGCACCGCCTTCTCACGATCTTTCTCCATCACCACGAGCGAGATGTTGAGCTCGCTGGATCCCTGCGCGATAGCCACCACGTTCACGCCGGCCTTGCCGAGCGCGGTGAAGACACGGGCCGCGACGCCGGGCGTGCCGCGCATCCCCTCGCCCACCGCCGCCACGATCGCCACCGGCCGCTCCACGTCGATCTTCTCCACGTCGTGGCGGCGCAGCTCCGCATTGAACATCTTCTCGAGCGACGCCTTGAGCCTCTCGGTGGCATCGTCGGGGACGACGAGGCAGATCGAGTTCTCGCTCGACGACTGGCTGATCATCATCACCGACACGCTTTCCGCTGCCGCGGTGTCGAATACCCGCGCGGCGAAGCCAGGAACGCCGCTCATGCCGGCGCCCTGGACGGTGATGAGGCCCAAGCCGCCGAGCGACGTCGTGGCCTTCACGACGCTGCCGTCCTGCTGCGTGTCGTGCGTGATCGTGGTTCCGGCGTCGGACGGCGCGAACGTGTTGAGGATCCGCACCGGGATGCCCGCCTCCACCGCGGGCAGCACGGTGCGCGGATGGATCACCTTCGCTCCGAAGTAGCTGAGCTCCGCCGCCTCGGCGTACGAGATCGTCGCGAGGGGCTTCGCGTTCTTCACAAAGCGGGGATCCGCGCTCATCACGCCGCTCACGTCGGTGTAGATGCGAAGCTCGTCCGCCTTCGTGGCAGCAGCCAGGACGGCTGCGGAGTAGTCCGAGCCGCCGCGGCCGAGGGTGGTCGTGACGCCATCGACGGTGGAGCCGATGAACCCGGTGACGACGGGTACGACACCGTAGTCGATCCGGGAATCGAGCTCCTTCGACGCGCGTGTCTGCGTCTCTTCGAAGATCGGATTGGCGTGGCCGAACGCTTCGTCGGTGATGATCAGGCCCTCGGCCGAGAGGGCCTCCGCCTTCACTCCCTTGTGGTCGAGCACGGCGGCGACGACGGGCGCGGAGATGCGCTCGCCGTATGAAACGATCGCGTCAAGCGTGCGTGCGGTGCACTCGCGCAGGATCGCGACGCTCTGAAGGAGCGCGTCGGTCCGCTCGGTGAGGTCCGCGATCTCCTTGAGCACGTCCGCGGATTCGAAGCCGAGCGCATCAGCGATGAGATTTCTGTGCGCCGCGGAAAGGGCTTGAAGGGTGTCCTGCGCGCTCTGGGCATCCCCTGCCTCGGCCGCTCGCGCGGCGCCGATCAGCGCGTCCGTGGTTCCGGCCGTCGCCGACACGACGACGATGCGCTCGCCCTTGGTGGCCTTCACGATCTCGGCGACGCGCAGGAGGGCGGCTGGCGACGCCACCGACGTGCCGCCGAACTTGAGGACGGTGCGCGTCACGTGCCGCTCCGTGCGATGGCGATCACGTCGCCGAGTATCGCGGACGCGGTGGCGTCGCCCCCGGCGCCGGGGCCGCTCCAGACGAGCCGCGAGACGAGGTCGGCCTCGAGCGTAATCACGTTCGTCGGACCTGTCGCCTGCCCCTCGAGCGACTCCGCGGAGACCTCTTCTGGCCCGACTCGGGCCTTCGTTGCCCGATCGCCGAAATCGGCCACGGCGAGATACCGGATGCGCGCGCCGCGCGCGGCAGCCCCGGTCAGCTCGGATGCGGCAATGCCACGCAGGGTTGCCCGCCGCACGTGGTCGGGATGGAAGTGGCGGCCCTCGAGGATCGAGATCAGGATCGCCAGCTTGTACGCCGCGTCGTGTCCGTCGACATCGTTGGTCGGATCGGCCTCCGCGTATCCCGCGGCCGTCGCCTCGGCGAGTGCCTCATGGAACGACTTGCCGGTCTCCATGCGCGAGCAGATGTACGTGGTCGTCCCGTTCAGGAGGCCGCGGAGCACCCGTGGCCGGACCGCCCCGAGCCCCCGCATCCCTGCGATCACCGGCACCGCGGCGGCGACCGCGGCCTCGAAGCGCAGCTCGCGCTTTGCGAGGCGCGCGGCCTCGTGGAGCGCGTTCCACTCCTTCGCGACGAGCTCCTTGTTCGCCGTGACCACATGCTTCCGACGTTCGAAGGATCCGAGCACGAGTTCGCCCGCGGGATCTGTTCCGCCCATGACCTCAACGACGATCGCGATATCGGGATCGTCGAGGATCGCATGCGGATCGGTCGTGACCGGGACGTCGCCGGCGTCGCGGGTGCGTTTGAGATCGCGTACTGCCGCCGCGACGAGCGTGACCGGCCGGCCGGCCGCGGCATCGATGCGCCGCGAGCGGTCGGCGAACGCGCGGGCAACCGCCGATCCGACCGTGCCGAGCCCGAGGAGACCGACGCCGAGCGGCTTCGCGCTCACGAGGGTCTACCCCACGCGACCACGCCGACCACGTCGAAGCGGATCCGATCGATGTGGTGGCGCGCGAGCACCGCACGTGCCTCGCGCTCGAACGCGTCGGCACGCTCGCCAAGCGTGGCCTGCGAAAGCGAGCTCGTGCTCGCGAGCATCGCCATGTAGTCATCGACCGATTGCTCGAAGGGCACGGGCCGGGTCCGGTGGTCGCCTTCCCGCGCGAAGTGCCCCGTGCGTTCGAGGTTCGCGATGAGCGCGGCGAAGTCGTCGTGATGCTCCAGCGCCGAGTGGCGCCGAATTACCGACAGGAACTCGTCCCGGTTCGGCCCTTCAGGATGCACGTTCTCCATGTCGACGATGGCGAGCAGTGCCCCCGGGGTGAGCGCGTCCCGAAAGCGCCGCATGACGACCTCGGGGTCCATCCAGTGGATGCTCGCGCCCGCGGTGATGAGACCGTAGGGAGGCGCAAGCGGAGCGTCCTCCGCGTTTCCAAGTATCCAGCGAATGCGGGGCTCGTTGCCCGTAAGGCGCCGAGCCTCTCGGAGCATCGCCTCGGAGGGATCGACCGCATCCACGCGGCTGGCGAAGGCAGCGAGTCCGCGTGTCATCGCGCCGCTTCCGCACCCCACGTCGAGCACGGTCCACGGCGAGGTGAGGAGGCCATTGAGGACGGTAAAGACCTCGGCCGGATAAGGCGGGCGGTATTTGTAGTTCCGCACCACCTCCGCATCGGCGAACGCCCGGCCCAGCTCGCGCGGGTAGTTGACGCTCACCCGATCGCCTTCTCCAGCAGGTCGAGCGCGGCCCCGACGGACGCGAGGCGGTTGCCCTCGCGGTCGTATGGCCACTGATGCTTCTTCACGGCGCTGTGCGCATCGCTATCGACCGCGACGTACGTGAGCCCGACCGGTTTGCCCGGCGTGGCACCACCCGGTCCGGCGATGCCCGTGATCCCGAGGCCGATCGTCGCGCTCAGGCGCGACCGAGCACCGCGCGCGAGGGCGCCCGCGACAACTGACGAGACCGCGCCATGACCGTGGATGAGGTCCGGCGCAACGTCGGCGTAGATCGTCTTGGCCTCGTTCGAGTACACGACCGCGCCGCCTTTGAAGTGGTCGCTCGAGCCACCGTGCGCGGTGAGCACGCTGGCCAGCAGCCCGCCGGTGCAGGACTCCGCGGCTGCGACCGTCAACTTGCGGCGGCGCAGACGCGTCTGGAGGGGCTTCATGCGCTCCTCCAGCTCGGCCAGGGTCGGCGCGCGTTTAGGCGGCACGACGTACGAGCATGACGCCTGAGAGCACCGTGAGCAGGGCGGCGGCGACAAGCAACGCGCCGGCGGCGGTCGCAAGCCCGGCTGAGGGCCACGCCAGGCTCGCCAGCAGAGCGGCCGCGGCGATGACTTGCAGGACGGTCTTGGCCTTGCCATCGGCGCTGGCGGCGAGGCCGGGCGAGCGCACGCGAACCTCGACCGCGACGAGCTCGCGTGCGACCACGATGGCGACGGGCCAGGCCGGCGCCGCTCCCTGCACGGCAAGCGCAGCGAGCGTGCCCACGATCAGGATCTTGTCCGCCAGTGGGTCGAGGAACGTTCCCAGCGCGGTCACTTCATGCCGCCGCCGGGCGAGCGGTCCGTCGACGAGGTCGCTCAGCGAGGCGAGGGAAAAGACTGCCAACGCGAGCGCGGGGTGGCCAAGCGCGATGAACCACACGACAGGCGCGACGAGGCCGGCGCGGGTCATCGAGATGGCGTTCGGAAGGGTCACTGCGCGACGAAGACGCGCTCGACGACCTCCCCTTGGCGTCCGAGGCTCGCGATCAGCTGCCCGTTGTAGATGACCTGTGTGTTCGCGGCGTTGCCGCTCTTGATGCGCACTTCTTTGCCGGTGAAGACAGCGGTCTCTCCGGGGTGGTAGACGCGGCCGGTGCCCTGGACGTCGGTCCCGTCAACCGTCGCGAGGATCCACGCGTCGCCGCCGTTCACGAATACGTTCACGACGGCCGCGGTGTACGCGACGACGACGTTGCGCGTTTCCTCGACCGTCCCGCCGGCGCTGTTGCGAGCGACGACGCGGAACGACTGCGGGCCTGCGGGGAGGTAGTAGCGCGCTGTCCACGTGCCGTCCGGATTCACGCTGACCGGGATGTTATTCACCTGAACGCTCGTCACGCTGCGATCGACGCGGCCGCTCACCGGGACGAACGTGTTCGTGAATGTCGCACCACTTGCGGGCTGCTCGATCGCCAGGATCGGCGGGTTGGTGATACCCGTCGCCGGTGCCTGGTACTGGATGGTGCGGCTGACCCGGTTGGTCTTGCCGGCGGCATCGAGCACCTCGATCACCACGTGGTTCGAGCCGGGCTTGAGCCCGACCGTCGTGCTGAAGCTGCCGTCGGAGGCCGGGCGGATGTCGCCGAAGATGTCGGGTCCGGGGAACACGTTCACCGTGATCCGCCCATCGGGGACGGTGGTCCCGCGTACGGCGAGCTCCGCGCTCCCGGTGAGCCCATCGTTGGCCGGGTCCGTGATCTCGAGGCGCGGCAGCGTCGCGAACGTGGTGAGCTGGTAATAGATGTAGCCGCCGAAGAGGCCGACGCCGGCCAGGATGATGACCGGCAGGAAGATCACCGGCCGGAAGACGAGCCCCCGGCGCGCGATCGGCCGATAGGGCTTGAACGTGCGTGTCTGCACGGGCTCGGCCGGACGCCCGCTCTCATGGTGGTACAGCATCAGAAGCTCGTCCGTCTCGAGGTCGAGGTACTCCGCGTAATTGCGCAGGAAGCCGCGGGTGTACACGGGTCCCGGGAGCGACCGGTAGTCGCCGTCCTCGAGCGCCTTCAGGAACTTCTCGCGTATCCGCGTGTCCCCTGCGGCCTGCTCGAGAGTGATGCCTTTGCGCTCACGCTGGGCGCGGAGCTGGTCGCCAAGCTTGCTCATGTCTCGTCCGCTTCGCGCGCCAGGCCGTACACCTCGCGCATCTTTCCTGGACCCTGCGAGGGGCCGATGACGCCGTTGCGTTCCATGACGTCGATGAGCCGGCCCGCGCGCGCGAAGCCGATCGTCATCTTGCGCTGGAGCATCGACACGGACGCCTGGCCCGCGCGCTGGACGATGGCGATGGCCTCCTCGTACCGGTCGTCGTCGATGTCATCCCCGTCGTCGTCGCGGGCCTGCGCGCGCTCCTTGTCCTCGACGATGGACATGTCGTATCGCGGATCGCGCTGTTGCTTCCAGTGGCGGATGACGAGTTCGATCTCGCCATCCGACACGAACGCGCCCTGCGCCCGGACGGGCTTCGCCGCGTCGGGGGCCATCCAGAGCATGTCGCCGCGGCCCAGGAGCTTCTCCGCGCCAGTCATGTCGATGATCGTGCGGGAATCGACGGCCGATGCGGTAGCAAACGCGATGCGAGCGGGGATGTTCGCCTTGATGAGGCCGGTGATGACGTCGACCGACGGCCGCTGCGTCCCGACCACGAGATGGATGCCTGTCGCCCGGGCCAGCTGCGCGATCCGGGTGATCTGTTTCTCGACCTGGATGGGCGCCTGAAGCATCAGGTCCGCGAGCTCGTCGATGATCAGGACGATGTACGGGACCCGGTCGCTGCCCGCCTGTTTCTCGTTGTAGGCGGCGATGTTGCGGGCGCCGGTGCGCGCGAACAGCCGGTAGCGCCGGTCCATCTCGCTCGTCGTCCAGTAGAGCGCGTTGAGGATCGGGCCGGCGTCGTGCATGACCGGCACGACGAGGTGCGGAACGCCGTTAAACCCGGGGAAGTCCACCCGCTTGAGGTCGCCGATGAAGATGCGGACCTCGTCCGGGGTCGACTGCATCAGCAGGCTCGTGAGGATCGAGCCGATGCAGACACTCTTGCCGGAGCCGGTCTGCCCGGCGATCAGCAGATGGGGCAGCTTGGCCAGATCCGTGACGATGGCCGCGCCGGCCACGTCCTTGCCAAGCGCGACGGTCAGCCTCGATGGCGAGCCCTTGAACTCCGCGCTCTCCGCCACGTCGCGCAGCGAGACGAGACCGATCGCCATGTTGGGGATCTCGATGCCGACGACGCTCTTCCCGGGGATCGGCGCCTCAATGCGAAGTGTCCGCGCCGCGAGCGCGAGCGCGAGATCGTCCGCGAGCGCTTCGATACGCGACACCTTCACGCCCGCGGCGGGTTTGAGCTCGTATCGCGTGACGACCGGTCCGACGCTCACCTCGACGACCGTGGCGCTGATGTCAAAGTTCGAGAGAGTGTCTTCAATGAGCCGTGTATTGCGCAGGACTTCCTTCTCCCCGGTGCGTGCCGCAGAGCCTTCCGCCAGGAGATCGAGCGACGGAAGCACCCATGGCTTCTCCGGAGGATCGGCATGGAGCACACCTTCAGCCGCCACAGCAGCCGACGGCAGACCGGCAATAGACGGCGAGTGAGAGCCGGGCAGCTCGCGTAGAGAGGGTTTCGGAGGCAGCACCGCTTCCGCAGTGGGGCGCGTAGGTCTCTGCTCGGGGATGTTGATCCGCAGCTGTGGCGGCGGTTCGTCCTGGTCGTCGTCGAAGACCCGGTCGAAGTGCGTGGCGGTGCCGCCGGGGATCATTGTGCCGGGGCGAAGGGCGGCGATCGCCTGACGCTGACGCCAGACCGGCCTGAGCAGGTCCGCGATCGTGCGGTTCGCGGCGATGACGATCCCAGCCAGGAGGATCGCGCCGAGCGCGACCGGCGCGCCGATCTGCCCGAAGAGCGCCGCCGCAGCCGTCGCGACGGCGCCGCCGACGTAACCGCCGGCCACGTCGTCACGGACGTAGTGGCGTGTGAGCCCGAGCAGAGCGACGACGATGACCGTTCCGCCCAGGATCGGCAGCACGGTCTCGCGGCGGACGAAGCCGAACCAGAGCTCGAGCGCGACGGCCCCGAGCGCGATCGGAACGATGAATGCGGCCCACCCCAGCAATGCGAACAGAGCCGAGCGCCACCACTGCAGGACCGCGCCCTGGTCGGTCGCGAGCGCCACCGCCGAGAGCACGGCGAACGCGACGACGGCGATGGCAGCGATCTCCTCGCGGATTCGGGGCTCGATGGCCGGGGTCGCGCCTCTGCGGCGCGAAGCGGTCCGCCGAGCCATTAGACCTGCATGATCACGGGCAGCACCATCGGCCGGCGCTTGGTGCGCTCGTACAAGAGCGAAGCGACGCTGTTGTGGATCGCGTCCTTGAGCGCGGCCGGCTCGGCGAGGTGCTCACCGGTCTGCGCCTCGGCCAAACCCTCGAGAATTCGCTGCTTCGCGAGCTCGACGATCTCGGCGGCGTCGTGCTCCGGGACGAAGCCCTTGGTCACGATGTCCGGCCCGGCGACGACGGCACCCGTCCGTTGCTCGATCGTCACGACGACCAGGAAGATGCCGTCGCTCCCGATCGACCACCGGTCGCGCATCACCGAGTGGCTCACGTCGCCGACACCCAGGCCATCCACGTAGACGACGCCCGACTGGATCTTCTCCCCCACCCGTGCGCCCTTGTCATCGATCTCGAGGACGTCGCCGTTGGTGATCACGAAGGCGTTCTTCGGCTCCACGCCGAGGTCCATGGCGATGCGAGCGTGTCGAACGAGCATCCGGTATTCGCCGTGGATCGGCAGGAAATGCTTCGGCCGCAGGATGTTGAGGAGAAGCTTCAGCTCTTCCTGGCTCGCGTGGCCCGACACATGCGGCCGCGTCGCGGGATCGTAGATGACCTCCGCGCCGAGCTTGAAGAGGTTGTCGATCGTCCGCGAGACGAGCTCTTCATTGCCGGGGATCGGCGTCGCCGACATGACGACGGTATCGCCCTCTTTGACGGCCACATGACGATGGTCCCCGAGCGCCATGCGCGAGAGCGCGCTCGTCGGCTCACCCTGCGAACCCGTCGTGATGATGCAGATCTCTTGATCCGGGAGCTTCCCGATCTCGTGCGGGTTGACGATCGAGCCTTCGGGATACTCGAGGTAGCCAAGCTCGCGAGCCGTCTTGGTGTAGTTCTCCATCGAGCGGCCCACGATCGCCGTCTTTCGTCCCCAGGCCGCGGCGATCTCCACGATCTGTTTGATGCGCGAGATGTTCGAGGCGAAGGTCGTCGTGATCACGCGGCCGGGCGCGCGCGACATGATCGCGTCGAACATCTCGCCGACGTGACGTTCCGACTGGGTATAGCCGGGTGTTTCCGCTCGCGTGGAGTCGGACATCAACAGGAGAACGCCCTTCGCGGCGATCGCAGCAAGCCGCGCGAAATCGGTCTGCCGGCCGTCCACCGGGGTATGGTCGAACTTCCAGTCGCCGGAATGGACGACCGTCCCGTACGGGGTCTCGACCGTAACCCCGACCGCGTCCGGGATGCTGTGACACACGTAGTAGGAGTCACAGCCGAACGCTCCGACGCTGAAGGGCTGACCCGGTGCGATCTCGCAGAACGTCGCGCGGTCGGCAAGCTTGTGCTCGCGGAGCTTCGTCTTGATCAGCCCGAGCGTGAGCTTCGTGCCGTAGATCGGGACCTGGATGAGGTCGCGCAGCACGTAGGGCAGCGCGCCGATGTGGTCCTCGTGCGCGTGCGTCATGACGAAGCCCCGCACGCGGTCCTTGCGCTGCCGCAGGTAGGCGATATCCGGAATGACGAGGTCGATCCCCAACATCTCCTCATCCGGGAACATGAGCCCCGCATCGATGACGAGGATGTCCTCGCCCATCTCGAGCGCGAGCATGTTCTTTCCGATCTCGCCGACTCCGCCGAGCGGGATGATCCGCAGCGGTGGTCTAGCCAAAGAGCGTGATCTGCTCCGCGGGCTTTTCCTCGGTCTCCTCTGTCTTCACTGGCGCCGGAGTCGCGAGGTACAGCGCGAGCGCCGCGAAGTCGGCAACCAGTGCGTCGCGCAGTCCGGGCTGGTGCAGCGCGGCGGCGGGGTGATAGACGGGGAAGATCACAAGGCCGTCGGCGGTGCGCCGCGGCCGGCCATGGATGCGCGAGATCGATTCGCCGAGGAAGAACTTCCCCATCGCGTGCCGGCCGAGCGTGACGATGACCCGAGGGCGCAGCACCTCGAGATGCCTCCGCAGCCAGATGTCGCACGCGGCGACCTCCTCGGGAAGCGGGTCGCGGTTCTCGGGCGGCCGGTGTCTCACGACGTTGGTGATGAAGACTTTTCGACGATCGAGGCCGATGCCGGCGAGGAGCTCGTCCAGAAACTGCCCCGCCGCGCCGACGAATGGCTTCCCCTGGAGGTCTTCGTGGTAGCCAGGGGCTTCGCCCAGGAAGAAAATCCCCGACTCGCCCGAGCCGTGTCCCGGGACCGCCTGGCGGGCGCTGCGGTGGAGCGGGCATGCGGTGCAGGCGCGGATCTCGTCGGCGACGAGCTCGAGGTCCGCGTACGTAGCGTCCTGCACCGCGCTGATTATGCGGTCGCGGGAGGCGTCAGAGGAGCCTTCCGCGCGAGATAGATGACATCTGTGTAAGGGCGGCGCGGCATCTCCTCGACCTCCGCGACGAATCCGGCGCGCGCGAGCATTTCGAGCGCCTCCTCGCGCGAGGGGAAGAAAAAGCGCTCCCGCCCGCCGCGAGTGAACCCGAGACCGACCGTGACCATCTCCTGGGCGTACGTGATCGCGTAGCGCGGATCGGCGCGCCGCTCCTGCGCCTTGACAACGAGCGGACCGCCTTCGCCGAGCGCCGCTGCTGCGTTTCGCAGGACCTGCTCCTGCTCCTCGAACGGCAAGAGGTAAAGGACGTCGACGATTGTCACCGCATCGCAGTGCGGCGGCCGGTCCTTGACGATGTCGCCGACCTCGAAGCGCAGCCACTGGGTATCTCGGACCGCACTGCGGGCCACCTCTATCTTCCGCGGATCGAGATCGATCCCGAGTACGCGCCGCGTCTGCGACGCTTCTCGAAGCAGGCAGGCGAAGAGCCCATGGCCGCAGCCGAGATCGACGATGAAACCGTTGCGCGGGACGAACCGCTCGACGAAGGTCAGGTCCGACAAGAAGGCACGCCCGTGAACGAAGATGCGCGCGCCGATCGGCGCGGAACGGTAACGGTGCACCGCGCGACCGAGCGCGGCGCTCGTCTCTGCGCCAGGCATCAGGGCACCCGCCAGCGGACCACGTCGGCCCCAAGAGCCGTTCGAAGCAGCGGATCGGTGAGCAGGTTCAGGTCCTCGGGCCGCTCGGCCACCAGCGAGTCGCGCGTGTCGCGCAGGCCGTCGTCGACGTATCCGGGGTGGGCGGAGAGCTCCCCCACCCCTCCGTAGGTGGCCATGAGCGCGACCCTCGCGGCATCCGGACGCGGCCGCTGGGAGGTGAGGTCCACGTACCAGCTCGGGCCTGGGATCCCCCGGTACGCAAGGGCCGAGGCCAGCGACGCAGCACCCAGCGCCGCTTCTTTCGGGCCGGTCCAAAACCGTGGCGACCGCCCCCGCCGTACCCAGCGAACCCCTTCGTCGCGGGCGACACGGCCCACCACCCGCGCGAGGGGCGGCATCAGGTGCACGTGCCGGTGCGAGTCCCACGCGAGGGGAACATGACCCCAGGAGCGAGCCAGAGCGGCCTGTGCGCGGACCTCGGTCGCGAGGTCCGACGCCCGAATTCGTCCGGTAAATAGGCGCCGGGTGAATTCAGGGAGGCGCCAGAAGCGGCCTTCTTTGTCACAGAGGCTGGCCACGCGCGCGGGGTCGCTCACAGGTTCGCCGCCGACGAGGTCGAGGTGTAGTCCGACCTCAAGATCGGGCTCGAGTCGTGAGAGCGCCGCGGCTTCCGGAGACGAAGCGAACGTCACCATGAGCGACGCGGAGCGGACCACGCCGCGCTTGTGCGCTTCGAGGATCCCGCGCGTGACCCCTGGCGAGAGGCCAAGGTCGTCGGCGGTGACCACGATGGTCATCGCCCGTACACGCCGCGCATCGCGTTCAGCCGGATGAGGAAGAGGTCGCGGAACATCCGCGGTGCGTCAGCCATGAAGTCGATGCTCGTCTCGGTCCGCTGGCGCAAGGCGAATGGGATCTCTCGCACGCGGTAGTCGTTGCGGCGCGCAAGAAAGAGCACCTCGGCATCGAAGGCGAAGCCGTTGAGGCGCTGGCGCGAAAAGAGATCCTTGGCCGCCTCGGCCGTGTACATCTTTCCACCGCACTGCGTGTCATGGATGTCGGTCGGCACGAGGAGGTGGACGACGGCGCGGTAGACGTCCCCCATGAGGCGTCGCCACCAAGGACGGTCGACGACCGATCCATGTACGTATCGCGAGGCGATCGCGATGTCGGCGCCCGTGTCCAGTGCATCCAGAAAGAGGTCGACGATCTCGACGGGGATGGTGAGGTCGGCGTCAAGGAACGCGATGGGATCGCCGCTCGCCGCATCGATGCCCGCGCGCACAGCCGCCCCCTTACCCCGGTGCGGCAGTCGCAGCACCTTGAACGTCAGGCCGGTGTGCCCGAGCGGGATCTTCGCACGGTGGAAGACATCTACCGTGGCGTCGCTCGATCCGTCGTCGGCGAGGATGATCTCCGCCGCGATGTCGCGGTCGCGAAAAAAGTCAACGCAGCGGACGAGGCTCGCCTCGATGCGGCGAGCCTCGTTATAGGCCGGTAGGACGAGGCTGAGGATGTTCCTTCGCTAGCGCGGCGGGCCGCCGCGCCGAAAACCGCCTCCACCACCTGGTCCGCGCCGCGGACCGCCTCCGCGGTCGTCACGCTCGCGAAAGCGCTCTCGCTCAGCACGCTGGCGCGTCTCGTAGTCGTTGCCGTCTTCGCTCACCGCCCTGATCGAGAGGTTCACGCGCCCCATGCGGTCGACCTCGGCGACCTTGACCTTTACCGCGTCCCCGACCTTGACGACGTCTTCAACCCGGCCGATGCGGTCGGACGAGAGCTCACCGACGCGCACGAGCCCTTCCTTGCCCGGAAGGTACTCGACGAAGGCGCCGATGCTCATGATCCGGGTGACCTTGCCGTCGTAGATCTCGCCGACCTCGGGTTCTTTGGTGAGGCCCTCGATCATCGCCCGAGCCTTCTCGCGGCCCTCGGCCTTGGCGCCGGTGATGCGCACCGTGCCGTCATCTTCGAGCTCGATCGTCGTGCCGGTCTCTGCCTGGATCGCGCGAACCATCTTCCCGCCTGGGCCGATGACTTCGCGCACCTTGTCGGCCGGGATCTTGATCGTCTCGATCCGCGGCGCCCACCGGGAGAGATCCGGGCGAGGCTTGTCGAGGACGTTGCGCATCGCGTCGAGGATGAAGAGCCGCGCCTCGCGCGCCTGCTGGAACGCAGTGCGCATGATCTCGACCGAGATCCCCTTGATCTTGATGTCCATCTGCAGCGCGGTGATGCCCTTGGCGGATCCGGCGACCTTGAAGTCCATGTCGCCGTAGTGGTCCTCGAGGCCCTGGATGTCGGTGAGGACGGTCCATTTGTCGCCCGATGTCACCAGGCCCATCGCGATGCCGCCGATCATCTCTTTGATCGGCACACCTGCGTCCATGAGGGCGAGCGTGGAGCCGCACGTCGAGGCCATCGACGAGGACCCGTTGGACTCGAGCGTCTCGCTGACGACCCGGATGGTGTACGGGAACTCTTCCTTCGTGGGCAGAACCGGCGAAAGAGCGCGCTCGGCGAGCGCGCCGTGGCCGATCTCGCGACGTCCGGCACCGCGCATGACGCGGACCTCGCCCACTGAGAACGGGGGGAAGTTGTAGTGATGCATGTAGCGCTTGGTGTCGACGGGCGAGAGCGTGTCGATGATCTGCTCGTCGCCGCCCGGGCCGAGCGTGGTCACCGAGAGCACCTGGGTCTGCCCGCGCGTGAACACCGCCGAGCCATGCGTACGCGGCAGGACGCCGACCTCGATGGAAAGCGGACGGATGTCCTTCGTACCGCGACCGTCGGGACGCAGATTCTCCTCGGTCACGGCCTTGCGGAATTCTTGCTCCAGGATCTCCTCGAAGACCGCGGTGACCTCTTCCGGCGCGAGCGCAGGGCTCTCCCCGGTTGCGAACTGCGCGATCGCTTCGAGCTTCAGGTCGTCCAGCCCGGCCTCACGCTGGGCCTTGTCGGGGTTGCGGAGCTTGGCGCGCAGCCGCTGGCTGAGGAACGACGTGACAGCCCCAAGGCGGCTCGGCTCCGGCGCGACAGCGATGTATTCCATCTTTGGCTTGCCTGACGCGCGCTGCAGGTCAGCCTGCGCGTCGCAGATCTTGCGGATGCCCTCTTGCGCCAGCCCGAGCGCCTGGATGAGGAAGTCCTCGGTGACCTGCCGCGCGCCGGCTTCGATCATCATGATCGAGTCGCGCGTCCCGGCGACGACGAGGTTGACGTCGCTCTCGGCCATCTGCTGGATCGTCGGATTGAGCGTGAGCTCGCCGTTCACGGTGCCGACCCGAACGCAGCCGATCGGTCCTTCGAATGGAGCGTTCGAGAGGCTGAGCGCGGCAGACGCGGCGTTCACCGCGAGGACGTCGTAATCGTTCTCCTGGTCGGCCGACCATGCGGAAACGATGATCTGGACGTCGTTGCGGAACCCCTTCGGCCATAGCGGTCGGATCGGGCGGTCGACGAGGCGCGCGGTGAGGATGCCCTCCTCGGACGGGCGCCCCTCACGACGAGGGAATGACCCGGGGATTTTTCCGGCCGCATAGAGCCGCTCCTCGAAGTCGACGGTGAGCGGGAAGAAGTCGATGCCGAGGCGGATCGTCTTCGCGACGGTCGCCGCGGCGAAGACGACGGTGTCGCCGTACCGAACGGTGGCCGCGCCGCCCGCTTGCTTTGCGTACTTGCCCGTCTCGAAGACGAGCGGCTTTCCGTTGATCTCCGCCTGGGCACGAGTTACTGGCATCTGGTTCTTGTACTCGGGTGCCTATGAAAAGACCCAGGGGTTTCCCTGGGCCATCCGCCCTAGGCGGCCGTTCTCACCGTCGCAGACCGAGTCGCCCGATGATCTCCTGGTAGCGTTCCGGGCTTCTGCGGTGCAGATAGGCGAGCAGCCGTCGGCGTTGTCCGACCATGCTGAGCAGCCCGCGCCGGCTGGCGTTGTCGTGGCGCGCGGTGCGCAGATGCTCGGTGAGGTGCTTGATGCGTTCCGTGAGGAGCGCGATCTGGACCTCCGGCGAGCCGGTGTCCTTCTCATCGCGTCGGTACGACGCGATCACCTCGGGTTTGTTGGGAAGGGTCGCTGACGGCACCCGTTGTCCTTTCTTGGATCCTTTGGATCTCTTATTCGCTCGTGAGTCTACCGGATACGCGCCCGTCAGCCGAGCGCTCGGAGCCGGGGTAAGAGCGCCGCGGCTTCTTCGGCACGCTTCCGCGGGTCACCCGCGGGCATGCTCCCGCCGCCGATCATCACGAGCAGCTCGGTGAAGCCAGCGGCAATTGAGGCTCGCGCCTTTTCGAGCGACTCTTCGGCGGTCGTCATCCGCATCGAAATTGAGCGCCGGATCGACGCTGGATCACGTTTCCGGTTCAGGCACTCCGCATCCAGCGCCTTGTTGAGCGTGACGGATTCCTCGAAGCTCTGCGCGTTCGAGTGCCAAACGTCCGCGTGCCGCGCCGTGAGCCGCAGCATCCGCTCGCCTTTGGACCCGATCCAGATCGGCGGATGCGGCTTCTGCACCGGCTTCGGCTCCGCGATTGCGTCCTTGAGTTCGTAGAAATGGCCCTTGTAGGTCGGTCGGCTCTCAGTCCACAGAAGCTTCATCGCCCGAAGCGATTCGTCCAGCATCGTTACTCGATCGCCCGCGCTCGGGAACGGAAGCCCGAACTGCGTGAACTCTGGCTCGTTCCATCCGGTTCCGATTCCGAACTCGAGGCGTCCCTTCGAGAGGTGATCAACGGTGACCGCGATCTTCGCCAAGAGCCCTGGATGCCGGTACAGATTGCCGGTCACGTTAAGTCCCATCCGCGCGCGCTTGGTGAGCGTCGCCATCGCGCCAAGCGCGGTCCACCCGTCGAAGATCGGCGCCGCCGGATCGGGACCGAGCGCGATGAGGTGGTCGAACGGCCAGATGTGGTCGAAACCCGCTTCGTCGCCGATCCGCCACACATCCGTGTGGACGTCGATCGGATGGACCTGCTGAGAGAACTTGAGCCCGAAACGAAGTGGATGTCCCGTCGGCATGTGTGCCGAATCTAACAATCTTCGGAAACGTACGCCGGAGACAATGCCCGGCGATGACGCTCTCTCCCTCACAGATCTACACGGTCGAGGCGGTCGATCTCTCGACCGCGAGCGATGACGTGATCCGCGAGCTAAGCGGCCTTCACAACGAGATGGCGCGCGAGCGCGTCCCCGAGGACCCGCCCGTGCCCTTCGAGGTGTTCGCAACGCGGGTGCGAAACCGGCCCAAGTTGATGCGGATACGCGATTGGTTGGCGCGCGCACCTGACAGCAGGGTCGTCGCGCGCGGCTTCGTCGTCCGCTACGAGGCCGACACGAACCAGCACCTGCGCGAAGCAAGCATTGAGGTCCTTCCGGCCCATCGGCGTAGGAACATCGCGAAGATGCTCTTCCGAGAGATCGTCGCGGCCGGGGAGACAGATGGAATCGTGATCGAGTTCTTCACGAATGACCGTGTGCCGTCAGGGGTCGAGTTCCTGAAACGCGTCGGTGCGAAGGAGAAGCTCACGGGGCACATGAACCAGCTCGCCCTCTCCGAGGTCGACCGCGCGATGGTGCGCGACTGGGCCGCGATCGATCCCGCCGGATACCGCCTCGCCTGGATCGACGCGGAGGTACCCGCCGAGCTCATGCGGAACGTGATCGTTGCGTACGACACGATGAACACCGCGCCGCGTGGCGAGACGGCGATGGATGATTGGAATACCACGCCGGAGCAGATCCGGGACTGGGACCGTTCCCGTCGCGCCACCGGCCGTGAGCGCCGGCTCGTTCTGGCGATCCACAAAGCGACCGGTGACACCGCGGGATACACCGAGCTCATCTACGACCCGAACGTGCCACACGTCATCTGGCAGCAGGGCACCGCGGTGGTACCCGCCCACCGGAGCCAGGGCATCGGCAAGTGGATCAAGGGCGCGATGCTCGAGCGCGCGCTTCGGGACTGGCCCGCCGCGCGGCTGGTGCGCACGGGTAACGCCGATTCGAACGCGGCCATGCTCGCGATCAACACGCGGCTCGGCTTCAAGCCCGCCTGGGCCCAGAGCATCTGGGAGATCGGGATCACCGATGCCCGGCGCTACGCGCGAGGGTCCTGAGCTCCGGCGAACATAATCCCGGGCGGTGCCTCCAAGCATCGCGCTTCGCGGCGTCTCGAAGGTATACCGTCCGCCCAAGAAGCCACCCTATCTCGCCATCGATCGCGTGGACCTCGAGGTTGACGAGGGTCGCTTCGTCTCGGTCGTGGGCCCGTCCGGCTGCGGAAAGTCGACGATCCTCTCACTGGTGGCGGGACTCATCCCGGCGACGATCGGAACCATCACCATCCGCGACGATCCCGTACGCGCTGTCCGGACGGACGTCGGCTTCCTGTTCCAGCGAGACGCTCTGCTCCCCTGGCGTACCGTGCGCGAGAACGTCAGCCTTGCGCTCCGCTTCCGTGGGCTCGGCCGCCGCGAGATCGCCGACCGCGTCGATCCGTGGCTTGTCCGCGTCGGGCTCGCGCCGTTCGCCGACAACTTCCCACATGAGCTCTCCGGGGGCATGCGCAAGCGGGCACAGCTCGCGCAATCGCTCGTCGTCGACCCCTCGGTCCTCCTGATGGACGAGCCCTTCAGCGCTCTCGATGTGCAGACACGCAATCTGATGGAAAACGACCTCCTCGAGCTCTGGGGCGCCTCCGGGAAGACCGTCCTCTTCATCACCCATGACCTCGAGGAGGCGATCGCCCTGTCCGACGAGCTCGTGGTGATGACCGCGGGCCCGGGACGGATCAAGGCGCGGTATCCGGTCCGTCTTCCGAGACCCCGCAACGTCAGCGAAGTGCGGTTCGCCCCGGGGTTCGCGTCCCTTTATGAGCGGGCCTGGTCAGATTTGCGTGACGAGGTGCTGCGTTCATATGAGCGCAGCCTTCGCTCGGCATCGTGAGCGCGACGGCGACACTCGGCGTCGAGCGCGTCCCGCTCGCCCGGCGCGAATGGTTCGTGCGCACGCTTCAGCTTGGGGTCATCCTGTTCTTCATCGCGGCGTGGGAAGGGCTGGGCCGCGCGGGCTTGCTCGATCCGTTCTACTACTCGCGCCCGTCGCTCTTCGCGCCCCGGATCGCGGAATGGTTCGCACCGGGAAGCACCGCGGGCGACATCTGGCTCGACATCCGCGTGACGATGACCGAGACGGTGCTCGGCTTTCTCATCGGCACGCTTCTCGGCCTCATCGTCGGCTACGCCTTCGCCCGGAACCGCCTGCTGGGCTTGGCGTTCGACCCGCTCCTCTCGATGTTCAACGCCATTCCCCGGCTCGTGCTCGCGCCCGTATTCATCCTCGCGTTCGGGATCGACCTCGCGAGCAAGGTGGCCCTCGGCGTCACGCTCGTATTCTTCATCGTCTTCTTCGCCACGTTCGCGGCCGTCCGCGACGTCGACCAGACCCTCGTCGACAACGTCCGGATCCTCGGCGCCCGCCGGCGCGACGTGACGTTTGAGGTGCTGCTTCCGGCCGCGTTCAGCGCGATCGTGGCGAGCCTGCGAACGAGCGCAGGCTTCGCATTCGCCGGCGCGGTGGTCGCGGAGTACATCGGATCGAACGCCGGGCTCGGGCGCCGCATAGCCACCGCTGAGGCGTTCTTCGACTCGACCGGTGTCTTCGGGGGTATCGTCCTGATCGCGCTGCTCGCGTTGCTGCTGGACTCGCTGCTCCAGTTCGTCGAGGGACGGTCTTCACGCTGGAAGCCACGGCGCGAGCGATAGGAGGTGCCGTGAAACGAATATTCGCTTTTGCTCTGGCAACGGCCTTCGCGGTGGCGGCGTGCGGCGGCTCCTCCGTTCCATCCCCCGCGCCGGCCGGATCGCCGGCCGCCGCGAGCAAGCCTCCGCGTGCGACGGTGAAGGTCTCCGTCGGTTCCGCGGCGTCGCTCCTCTATCTGCCTTGGGACCTCGCGAAGGCGCTCAATTACTTCGAAGACGAGAACCTCGACGTTCAGCTGAACTACGCGAACGCGGGCACGGACGCGGCCACCGCGCTTCTTTCGGGGTCCGTGGACTTCACCGGGAACTCGATCGACCACTCGATCAAGGCGCAGGTCGCGGGGAAGCCGACGAAGATGGTCGTCTCGTTCGCGAAGCTGCCGGGCACTGGGTTCGTGGTGCGCGGCGATCTCAAGGACAGCGTCAAAAGCGTGAAGGACCTCAAGGGCAAGACGGTGGGTGGGACGTCGGTCGGATCCGGGACGCACCTTCTGCTCACGTACGTCATGAACCAGGCCGGCCTGGTCCAGGACAAGGACTACACGTTCAAGCCGTGCGGCTCAGGCACGATGGCCGCGACGCTCGACGCGAAGGGCGCCGACGCCTGCATGAACTCGGATCCCTTTGTCACGCAGTACGTGTCCGCCGGCAAGGGTTTCCTGCTCAAGGACTTCCGGACCGCTAAGGACACCACCGAGCTTCTCGGGGGCGCATATCAGTTCACCGGCGCCGTGACCACACAGGCATTTATCCAGAGCAACCCCGACGTGGTGCAGCGAGTCGTGAACTCGCTCGTGAAAGCGAATCGCTACATCGCCGCGAATCCGGCGAAGGACGTCGCCGCGAAGCTGCCCCAAAGCGTCACTGGGAACGACGTCGAGCTGTACGTGAAGACGCTGGATGCGGGGAAGGAATACCTCTCGGCCGACGGCCTGATCGACCAAAAAGGCGTCGAGAACGTTCTCAAAGTCAACATCGAGGACTGCAAGAACAACCCGACGCTCTGCCCGAACCTCAAGGTGACCGACCAGGTCGACGCGGCAGCTCTATACGACAACTCGTTCGCCCAGAAGGTGAAGAAATAAGGCTCTAGGCGGCGAGCGTGAGCTTTTGGATCGTGTGGCAGTCGGGCGGGACGAGCCCCGTCTTGCCGGCGACCGTCCAGGTGACTTCGGCGACGTAGATGTCGCCGCTTGGATCGACGGCAATCCCATGCGCGGCACAGAAGCTCCCAGGTGCGCAGGGATCGGGCCCGCCGATGCGCGCGAGCACATTGCCATTCGCGTCGAGGACGCTCACGCGGCTCGGCCGGTCACGCTCGATCGCGCCGAGCCGGAAGGACCTCTGACCCGGGCGCCACCCGAGCTCGGACACGTACATGCGGCCGCGCGCGATTACGATCTGGGTCGGTCGCTGCACGTCCGTGATCTCGCGAAGGTACTTGCCGTCCCGATTGAAGACCTGGATCCGATCGTTCTCGCGATCGCAGACGAACACGTCGCCGTTCCCATCGACCGCGATCCCGTGAGGCAGCATGAACTCGCCCGGACCGGTGCCCGGCTCACCCCATGAGGCGACGAGCTTCCCCGATGGGGAGAAGCGGTGCACGCGCGCGTTCCCGTAGCCATCCGAGACGTAGAGGTCGCCGTTCGGGGCGACGGCGAGATTGGTGGGCCGGTTGAAGGGCGGTGCGCCGTAGGCGATCGTCGTTAGGTTCGTTCCGTCGTAGCCGCTGCCGGAAGGCTTCCCGTCGTTACCGCCAAGGGTCATGAGCAGCTTTCCATCGGGCGTGAACTTGCGGACGCTGTGCCCGGCATCGTCGACGCAGTAGACGGAGTCATCCGGACCGATCGTGATGCCGTGCGTCCGCATCGAGAAGAGGCCCTCGCCCCACGAGCCGATGAACCGGCCGCCAGGCTCGTAGACCATCACCGGATGCTCAGCTCTGCAGAAGAGATAGACACGACTCCTGGAGTCCACGGCGACCGCCGCGACGTCCGGGTGCGAGTAGCCCTGCGGAAGCTGCTCCCATCCTGTCAACGCGCGATAGGTCGGCGTCACGGTCGTGCTCATCCGGCGCCGTCGACTCTACGGATTCCGGTCCGCGGAAGCTGCACGCCTGGAGGGGGCCAGCCGGCCCGCTCGATGGCGTAGTGGACCTGCAACCAGCCGTGGTACTCGACCTCTCCACGGTGGGTCAGACCACACCGCTCCATGACCTTTCGCGACCTGGCGTTGTCGGGCCGCGTCATGCTGAAGATCGTGGGCAGCCCGAGCACCTCGAACCCGAACACAAGGCTGGCCTTCGCTCCCTCGGTGGCGTAACCGTGACCCCAGGCCGAGCGCTGGAGCGTCCAGCCGACCTCCACCTTCGGTCCGTCCAGCGGCCAATCGGGATGAAGCATCAGGCCGACCCGGCCAACCAGTTCGCCGCTTGATCTTTCCTCGAGCCCGAACATGCCGTAGCCCAAGAGGCGCCAGTGCATGGACATCCGGCCGACTGCGGCCGCGGTCGCCGCCACGTCGAGAGCCGCCGAACCGATCCACCCCATGACCTGGGGATCGCCGTAGGTGCGATGCAACCCGTGCCAATCGCCGTCGCGCCACTGGCGGAGCAAGAGGCGCTCCGTGTCGATCTCATAGAAGCCGCTCACGCGAGATCGCGCGATAGCGCTCGCTTTGTTTCCTCAACATCGCGCGCGATCTGCGCGGAAAGCTCGGCGGCGCTCGCGAAGGCCATCTCGTCACGCAGGCGCTTGATGAAGCTGACCTCGACCTCCTCGCCGTAAAGCTCGCCGGCGAAGTCGAGAAGATACGCTTCGAGGACGCGCTCGCCGCCGCCGAATGTCGGACGCACCCCAAGAGACGCCGCGGCCTTGAATCTCCCCTCCCCCATCTCCGCCCACATGGCGTAGATGCCATCGCGAGGCAGGAGTCGCTCACGCGGCAGTGCGAGGTTGATCGTCGGGAATCCGAGCGCGCGCCCGCGCTTAGCGCCGTGGACCACGAGTCCGCGGACACCGTAAGGACGACCGAGAAGCCGCGCCGCACGTTCGACCTCTCCCGAGAGGAGAAGGTTGCGTATCCGAGTCGAGCTGACGATCGCTCCGTCGATCTCGATCGGCGTCACGACATCGACCACGAACCCGTCACGCTTTCCGCGCGCTCGCAATTTCTCGACGTCACCTTCCGCCCGACGACCGAAATGGAAATCCGGACCGACGACGATGCGGCGGACGTCACAGGCCCCCCGCACGCGGTCGACGAATTCGTCCGCCGAGAGCTTGGCGAAGGCCTCGTCGAAGCGAAAGACGACGACGGCTTCGGCGCCCGCTTCGCGGAGGAGCTTGACTCGTTCGCTTACATCCGAGAGCGCCGATGCCGGCGCCCCGGGTGCGAGGGCCTGGATCGGCAGCGGGTCGAACGTCGCTGCCACCGGTCTGGCGCCGGCCTGTCGCGCGCCGCGGGCAAGTTGCGCGATGAGCGCGCGGTGCCCGACGTGGACGCCGTCAAATACCCCGATTGCGAGGTGGATCGGCCCGCGTGGCCAGCCGCTGAAGTCCCGGAGCGCCTCGATCTGCCGAGACTAGTCCGCGGACCCCACTCCGACAGGGGAGGGTTCAGCGAGGGGGTCGAGCGCGACGGGAATCGGGACGGGCCCGGGCAGAGGCGCGGGCGCCGGTTCGCGCGGCGGAGCGGGAGTCGGCCGCATCGAGGGGACAGTTGTCACCGCAGGGCCAGGCCGAAGGGACCCGCGAGCACGCGCGGATCGGCGCACTCGCCTACCCGAAACAGCGAGGAACGGAACAGGCGTGAAGACCGCAGCGATGAACCCGAGATAGTTGCCTTGAAAATACCGTCCGAAGAACAGGAACGCGAGAAGGGTGAGCGCGTAGCCGGCAAGGAGCGTCGCGATGGTCGGCCGCCGCCAGAGCCGCAGGAGCCACCATGCGGCGATCGGCGTAGCCACTGCGATCTCGATCGCCGCGAACGGGAAGTCGGCCTGCCGGTACGCGATCACGCCCAACGAGAGCAACAGAGCTGAGAAGCCCATGCCCGAGATCGGGTAGGTCCACGCCGCGCCACCCGCGTTGTACCGAACGACGTCGTCATAGAACGCGCCGAAGTCGTTCACGAGGAACGGAAGGAACGTCGCGAGCAGGAAGATCGCCGCGGGCAAGGTTGGCGTGAGCGCGGCGAGGCCCTCTCGGAGTGTTCGCGGCTTGCGCGTCGCCACGAGATACACGGCGACGAAGGGCAGGAAGATCAGCGCATGCAGCTTGGCGGCGCCGGCGGCTGCGAACGCGAGCGACGCCGCGGTGCGGCGCTCGCGCATCAACAGGGCGACGCCCGCGAAGAGGAAGAGCAGCACGAAGAAGTCGTTGCGGCCCTCGAGAACGAATGGAAAGAGCTGCGGATTGAGCGCGATCGCGGTCGTCAGGGCGAGGCGCGGCGCCGTGCCTTGAACGAGGAAGGGGACGATGACGAGCGTGGCGATATACGCGGGCAGATACAGATAACGCTGGTCCCAGAAGATGCCCAGATGATCGAACGCCCAGACGAACGGCGTGCTCACCAGGAACATAAACGGGAAGTACGTGAGGTGGTAGAGCGCCGGATTGTTGATCATCGGCCAGAAGAACATCGGCGTGTCGAGGTAGTCGGCGACGTACGGGTTCATCCCGTTCAAAAGCTTGCGGGAGGCCTCCTCGACCATGAGCGCGCCGTCGTGGATGTACGTATATGGCTTCCCTGTCTCTCGAAGCACGATCGACGCGATCGTGGGAACGATCACGAACGCGGCGACCGTCGCGACGACATGCACCATGCGGGCGCGCGTCGTGAACGCCTTCCTGGCGCGACGATCGCGGAGCGGATACGTGAACGCGAGCGCGCCGCAAGTGATCAGGAAGGCCGCATCCGCGCCCGCTGGGAAGAGCTGCCAGAGCGGGACGTCGTGCGTCGCTGCCACCGTCGTGTGGTTCGCGAACAAAAGCAGCCAGTTGCCGATGCCGAATGCGGTCACGACCTTCGCGTCGAGTGAGAGCTCGCGCCAAGCCGACAGGGCCCACTTGATGGAGCGCTCGAGAGCTTTCGCAAGCATCAGCCAGTCTCCCCCGCACCGACGATCGTAGCAGCGGCCTGCTTCACAAACCGCGGGTCGAGAACGAGAAGACGATCGTCCGCAGGGCGCAGCAGGGCGACGGCGTCAGCTCCTTGCGCGCGCAGCGCGTCTGGTGTGATCGCGTCACGTACCTCGAGCGCGCCGACGGCGAGCCGGCGCAGCGCCGCGAGATGCGCCGCTGACCGAAGCGCACGGCCGAGATCCCGCGCGATGGCGCGGACGTATGTCCCTGAGGAGCAGACGATGAGAAGCCTCACGTCGGGTGCTGCGCAGCCGATCACCTCGAGCCGATGGACCTGCACACGCCGGGCCGCAAGAGCGACGGTCTCGCCCGCTCGCGCCCGTGCGTATGCCGGCCGACCACTCACTTTCAGCGCCGCGAATTGCGGCGGGACCTGATCGATGACGCCGCGTAACCCGGCGAGCGCGTTCTCGAGCGTCCCAACATCGAGCGCAGGAACGCCTGCCTCACGCGTCACCGTCCCCTCGCGGTCATCGGTCGCTGTCTCGGTCCCGAAACGCACGAGCGCGTCGTAGACCTTCAGTGCTTCGTGGATGCGGTCGGCGAATTTCGTGGCGCTGCCCGCAAGCAGGGGCAGGAGGCCCGAGGCGGCCGGGTCGAGCGTGCCGCCATGCCCGGTTCGGGTGCGCAGGACGCCCCGTGCCAGGGCGACCACGTCATGCGACGTCCAGCCCTCGGGCTTGTCGATCGCGAGCACGCCTGAGGGTGCTTGCTGTTGCTCTTTCAGGCGTTGACGGCCGCTCGCGCCCGCGCGGCCTCGAGCGCGGCTCGCGCGTCCGCGAGGACGCGTCCGCGCACGCTCGCGAGATTGCCGGAGACGAGCGCGCCGGCGGCGCGGACGTGCCCACCGCCGCCAAAGTGCTCCATGAGCGCGGCCGCGTCGACGGATGGCTCCCATTGCGAGGTACGGCAGGAGACCTTGACCGTTCCCGGCTGCTCGTTGAAGAGGAGCGCCACGCGCATGCCGCTCGAGCGAGCGACCTGTTCGACCAAGCCCGAGATGTCTTCGTCCCGCGCGCCGGAGGTCGCGAGGTCGCTCGCGCGCAGTTCGGTCCACACGAGCTGACCGTCTTGCTCCCGCGACAACCGAGAGAACGCGAAGCCCCAGAGCTTGAGCGCTTCGAAGCGCTTGTTTCGGTAGATGTTGTAGGTGATCGCCTGAAGATCCGCCCCCGCCTCGCGCAGTCTGGCGGCGCGCTCGAGCGCTCGGCCATCGGTGCTCGGAAACTGGAATGACCCCGTGTCCGTCATGATCCCGACCAGGGCCGCGGTCGCCATGTCCGGCGTCCAAGCGATGCCGAGCGCGTCGATCACACGCGAAACCAGCTCCGCGGTCGCGGCGCTCGTCGCGTCGACGAGATTCGCGGAGCCGAACTCGTCGTTCGAGGCGTGATGGTCGATATTCGCCAGACGCGGACCGCTGGGAAGCGCGAATTTCGCGCGCTCGAGCGAGCCGAAGTCCACCGTGACCACCAGATCGACATCGCCGGGCGGGGGTTCCTGCACATAGCGTTCGCTGCCCCGAAGGAAGCGGATGGATTCCGGGATGGGGTCGGCGCAGTGCCACGAGATCTTCTTTCCGAGCGACTCGAGGCCCAGGCCGAGCGCGAGGCCCGCGCCGATGGTGTCCGGATCGGGATCGCGGTGGCTGACGATCGCGATGCGGCGCGCGCCGCGCAGCGCGTCCAGGACCTGTTTCATCGCTCCTCGCGCTCGCGCGCCTCGCGCAGGAGACGCGAGACACGGACGGCCCGCTCCGCCGAGCGGTCCGGGACGAAGGTCAACTCCGGCACGAAGCGCAGGTCGGTTCGCGAGCCGAGCTCATGCCGAAGGTACGGTTTGGCGTCCTCGAGCGCTGCCATGGTCTTCGTCGCTGCGTCCTCGTCCCCCAGCACGCTCACGTACACGCGCGCGCTCCGGAGGTCATCGGTGATCTCGACCGACGTCACTGTGGTGAACGCGATCCGCGGATCGCGGAGCTCCTCACTGATCAACGTGCCGAGCTCGCGCTGGAGCAGCGCGTTCACGCGGTCCGCCCGCTTGTACCCCATGGCTAGCGGGGCTTGGGCTGGACGACGTAGCACTCGATGATGTCGCCGACCTGCACGTCATTGTTGTTATCCAGGACGATCCCGCACTCGAGTCCGGCGTTGACCTCGCGGACGTCGTCCTTGATCCGACGCAGCGTCGCGATCTTGCCGTCGTACACGGCCGCCCCGCCGCGTAGCAGGCGAGCCTGCGCCCCGCGACGGATGACACCGTCCACGACCATGCATCCTGCGATCGTCGTCTTTCCCGAAGTGAAGATCTGGCGCACCTCGGCGTGGCCGAGAGTGGACTCCACCATCTCGGGCTCGAGCATCCCCGTGAGCGCCTTCTGCACGTCGTCCAGCAGCTCGTAGATGACCTTGTACTGGCGCACGTCGACGTTCGTCGAATCGGCGACACGCCGCGCCGGAGCCTCCATCTTCGTGTTGAATCCGATCACGACCGCGCCCGATGCGGCGGCCAGCGTGAGATCCGACTCAGTGATGTCGCCGACCGCGTCGTGGATCACGGAGAGCGCGACCTCGTCCTGCGGAACTTTCGCGAGCGCGCCCTTGATCGCCTCGAGCGAACCCTGCACGTCGGCCTTGAGCACAAGCTTGAGCTCCTTGGCCTTGCCCTCCTTGACCTGCGCGAACATCTCGTCGAGCGTCGCCGGACGCTCCGCGGTCGCGCTGCCCGCGCGCTCCCGCGCGTTCTGGGCGACGAGCGCCCTCGCCGCCTTCTCATCAGGCACCGCGCGGATCACGTCGCCCGCTTCGGGCACCTCCGGCAGGCCGAGGATCTCGACCGGCCGCGAGGGCTCGGCGCGCCCGACGTTCTTGCCCTTGTCGTCCACCATCGCGCGGACCTTGCCGAAGGTCGTCCCGGCGACGACGAGATCGCCACGCTCGAGCGTTCCCGTCTGGACGAGGACGGTGGCGACCGGGCCTCGCCCCTTGTCGAGGTGGGCCTCGATCACCCGACCGATCGCGGGCCGGTCGGGGTCGGCCTTGAGATCCGCCACGTCCGCGACGAGGAGCACGACCTCGATGAGGTCTTCGATCCCCTGTTTCGTCTTTGCGGACACCGGAACAAGCGGCGTGTCGCCACCGTACTCCTCGATGGTGACGCCGTGCTCGGCGAGCTGCGCCTTCACCTGATCGGGATTCGCATCCGGGCGATCGATCTTGTTCAACGCGACGACGATGGGAACCTTGGCCGCCTTGACATGGGAGATCGCTTCGATCGTCTGGGGCTGAACGCCATCATCCGCGGCGACCACGAGCACGGCAACATCCGTGACCTGCGCGCCCCGGGCGCGCATTGCGGTGAAGGCCTCATGTCCGGGCGTGTCCAGGAATGTGACCTTGCGGCCGTTGTGCTCGATCTGATAGGCGCCGATGTGCTGGGTGATGCCACCGGCCTCGCGTGCCGTGACGTTCGTCACGCGGATCGCGTCCAGCAGACTGGTCTTGCCGTGATCGACGTGTCCGAGGACCGTTATGACTGGTGGCCGTGTCCTGAGCTTCGCCGGATCTTCGTCCTGCCACAGGATCTCTTTTGCACCGACGAGCTCGGCCTCGGGCTGCTCTTCGACGACCGGTTGAGCCTCTTCCTCGGGGCGTGTCTCGATCCCGAGCTCGTTGGCAACGAGTGTCGCCGTCTCGAAGTCGACGGACTGATTGATCGAGACCATCACGCCCATGTTCACCAGTCCACGGATGACGTCGACCACGCTGACGTCGAGCGCGCGCGCAAGGTCGCCGACGACGATTGTCTTCGGCAGCGTGACCACGGTCCCCGTCTCGGCGACGGCGACGGGCGCGGTGGGCTCGGGCGGGGGTGGCGGCGCCTGCGGACGCTGCGGCCGGCGCCCTTTGGGGCGCGGCCCGCGCTGCGGCGGCATCCGTCTCGGCCTTGCTTTAGGCACTAGTTCTCCGTTCTTTCGCGGCGGCGGCGAGCTCCGTGCGGAGCTTTGCTGCCGTAACTTCGTCTATCGGTATTTCAAGCGCTCGTGAGAGCGCGCCCTCGGCCAGGCCGCGCTCAAGGCACCCCGGGTCCGGATCGAGATAGGCGCCCCGGCCGGGAGCCTTGCCGCGGAGGTCCACCGAGAGCTCTCCCAGAGCTGAGCGTACGACGCGCACGAGCTCACGTTTGGGACGAGTGGTCCGGCAGGCGACGCAGGTCCGCTGCGGAAGGGTCCGCGGCGGGGGCTGTGCCGCCTTACCGGCGCTCGGCCTTTTTCTTCTTTCCTCCGAGGAGCGCACGGTCCTCTTCATCCAGGTCCTCCTCGTCCGCCTGGGCAGATTCGGCCTCGACCTCGGCGACGAGGTCATGACGGATCTCCGATTCCTCCTCCGCTGGAGCGGGCTCGGCCACCGCGACGGGCTCTGGTTCGGGTTCGGGTTCGACCTCGGCGCGTACCTCTGACTCGCTCCGGATGTCGATCCGCCAGCCGGTCAGCTTGGCCGCGAGCCGGGCATTCTGGCCTTCCTTGCCGATCGCGAGAGAGAGCTGACGGTCGGGCACGACCACGTACGCGGTCTTCTCCTCGGGCACGATGTCGACGCGGACGACGTGCGCCGGCTCGAGCGCGTTGGCCACGTAGCGCTCGGGACTCTCGGCCCACTCGATGATGTCGATCTTCTCGCCGCCCAGCTCGTTCACGATCGCCTGGACGCGAAGGCCGCGCTGGCCGATGCAGGCGCCTCGCGCATCGAGGCCGGGCTGGCGTGCGCGGACCGCGATCTTCGTGCGTGAGCCAGGCTCGCGGGCGATGCCGACGATCTCGACCTGGCCGTGAAAGATCTCGGGCACCTCGAGCTCGAAGAGCCGCTTGACGAGCGCTTTGTGTGCACGGCTGACGATGATCTGCGGACCGCGGAGCGTGCGGCGTACCTCGAGCACGACGACCTTGCGGGCCTGTCCAGCGAAGTAGCGCTCGTGGGGCGCCTGCTCCGAGCGGGGCAGGATCGCGGTGGCGCCGCGGTCGAGCTCCATGATCGCGGAGCCCGCCTCGAAGTGGCTGATCTTCGCGTTGATGATGTCGCCTTCGCGGTCCGCGTACTCCGCGAAGACCTGCTCGCGCTCCGCCTCGCGCAGCGACTGCTGGATCACCTGCTTGGCGGTCTGCGCACCGATCCGCCCGAGCGCGGCGGCGGACTCCTCGAATGGGATCACGTCGCCGAGTTGCGCGTCGGGCTTGATCTTCTTCGCGGTGTCGAGCTGGACTTGGATCTTCGGATCCTCGACCTTCTCGACGACCGTCTTGAGCAAGTAGACCTTGAAAGCGCCGGTCTGCACGTCGACCTTGACGTCGATGTGCTCCTCATCGCCGTAGGCGCGCTTGATGGCGCGGGCGATGATGTCGCTAACGACCTCCTTGGGGAGGCCCTTCTCGGCGGAGAGTTGCGCGAGACCGGTCACGAGCTCTCGGTTCATGTCGGCAACTCCCCCTTCTCATTCACTTCGCGTAAGGCGACAAAAAAAGTGGGGGCGACCCACTTTCTGTGCCCGACGCGGCGTCCGGCCAGGCCGGAAACCTGACCTAACTATATCAAATGGCGGGAATGTTTCCTCAGGCGAGGAGCGGGCGGGCCGCCGCGCCGCTCCTACGTGAGGTTATTGCCGATGTTCGAGAAGTAATTTGAGAGCTGGTCTTTAAAGAAGACCATCGCCAAGATGACTGTTATCGCGATCACCGCGATGATGAGTGCGTATTCGACTAGTCCTTGCCCATCCTCGTTCTTTAAGAACTCGACCATGCACGCTCCTTTAAACGGCGCGGCGGCCGCCGCCAATGGTCGCAAATGCCGTGCTCGCCTGCCAGCCCGCCGCCATTTTCGTCACCCGCCTGCGACCGCCGCCCGTCCGGCGGTACGTAAAGCGGCCGCTACCCGTTCTTCCGTGGAGGCCCGGCCCGAGGGCGGCGCTCCTTGTAACGCCATCGACGCTTCGGACGCGGTGTAGCCAAGAGCGACAAGTGCCGCGTGCGCATCGTCGTCCGTCGGTAGTGCGGCACCGGTTGCGGGCTCGCCGGCGACCCGCCCGATCTTCCCTCGTAGGTCGACGATGAGCCGCTCGGCGGTCTTCTTGCCCACACCCGGCGCTCGCGCGAGCGCCGCTGTATCGCTCGACGCGATGGCCGACGCGATCTCCGCCGGACGGGCGACGGACAGGATCGCCATCGCAGCTTTCGGCCCGACACCGGAGACACCGATCAAGAGATCGAAGAGCGCGAGCTCCTCCCGTGTCTCGAAGCCGTATAGCGACTGCGCATCCTCGCGCACTACCTGATGCGTATGCAGAAGCACCTCGTCGCGCGATGGATGCCTCGGCACGAAGATCTTGTAGCCGACGCCACTCGTCTCCACAACGACGTGATCCGTGCCGCGCGCGATCACCCTGCCGCGGACCGCGGCGATCATCTCGCTGTCGTGGGTGCGCGGGTTGAGGCTCGGGAACGCCCCGTGCTCGCGGGTCCCTTCGCCCTGCGTCGCGTGAGCATCGCTACGTCTGTGCGGACGGGCGACTCCCGCTGCGCCGGGGCGTCCCCTCGCCTTCCCCGCGCACCCAGGTTCCTCATCGGGCCGCCGCGACCGCGTCGGCGAATCGCGCTCGCCGCGCGTGCGTCAGCGCGATAGCGACGGCGTCGGCGACGTTGTCCTGGGTGATCGGCGCATCCAGCGCGACGAGCAGTGGAAGCATCCGCTGCACCGCCTTCTTGTCGCCTCGGCCGTGGCCGGTGACGGAGATCTTGACTTCCTGTGGCGTGTACTCGGCGATTTCGAGTCGTGCCCGAGCGGCGCACAGCAAGGCGACGCCGCGGGCCTCGGACACACGCATCGCGGTCCGTGCGTTCTTATTGAAGTAGAGGCGCTCCACCGCGAGCGCGAACGGCCGATGCCGGCGGATCAATTCGTCCAGCGCTTTGGAGATGGCGAGCAACCGTTCCGCGGCGCTCGAGCTCGCCCGCACGTCGACGATCCCACACTCGATGAGTAGAGCGCGCTCGGGCGCGGCTACAAGGAACGCATATCCCATCCCCGTTGTCCCCGGATCGATCCCGAGGATCACCGACCGGCTAGGCGTGCTGCAAGACCTCTTCGGGCACGTCGAAGTTCGCGTGGACCTTGATGACGTCGTCGAGATCCTCGAGTGCCTCGACGAGGCCCAGGAGCTTCTTGGCCTGGTCGCCCTCGACCCGGACCGTGGTGGTCGGGCGCATCGAGAGCTCGGCGGAAGCCACCTTGATGCCGGCCGTCTCGAGCGCCTTCTTCACGCGCTCGAACGCCGCGGGCGTCGTGTAGACGGTGATGAGACCAGGCTCGGCCTCGACATCCTCGGCGCCTGCGTCGATCGCCGCGAGCTCGATCACGTCGGCGTCCTTCCCCTTCGCATCGATCTCGATGACGCCTTTCTGCTCGAAGAGCCACTGCACCGAACCAGATTCGCCGAGCTTTCCGCCGCCCCTGGTGAACGCGGCGCGGATCTCCGACACGGTCCGGTTCCGGTTGTCGGTTGCCGCCTCGATCATCACCGAGACCCCGCCCGGGGCATAACCCTCGTAGACAACGCTCTCGAGGGCGGCCGCATCCCCAGATCCGATGGCTCGATCGATCGCGCGCTGGATGTTTTCGCGTGGCATATTCACGTCGCGCGCGCGGTCCATCGCGAGCCGAAGGCGGAAATTCCCGTCGGGATCGCCGCCGCCCTCCTTCGCGGCGATCATGATCTCTTTGGTCATCTTCGTGAAAATAACGCCGCGCTTGACGTCCGCGGCGCCCTTCTGGCGCTTGATCTGACTCCACTTTGAATGCCCGGACATCGCGCGAAATACTATCAACGCACCTAGCGCTGGGGAGAGTTCGATGCCATCACCGGAGCCCACGAAGATCAGAAACGTGGCCGTCGTTGGCCACGGCGGATCGGGCAAGACGAGCCTCGTCGAGTCCATCCTCCATGCGGTCGGCGCGACGACGCGTCTCGGCAAGGTCGACGACGGCACCAGCATCCTCGACACGGATCCGGAAGAGCAGAAGCGCCACATCACCATCAACATGGCCCTCGCCTCGTTCACCCACGAGGGCACGAAGATCAACCTCGTCGACACGCCCGGCTACGCCGATTTCGCCGGCGACCAGCACGCGGCGCTGCGGGTCGCGGATGCCGCGATCGTCTTCGTGGATGCGTCTGCCGGCGTCCAGGTGGGCACGCAGACCGTCTGGTCCGAGCTCGAGAAGGCCCAGACGCCTCGGGTGGTGGCCGTCGGCCGCCTCGACCGCGAGAACGCCGACTTCGACGAGGTCCTCGGGCAGCTCCGCGAGGCCTACGGCATCCGCGTGGTACCCCTGCACGTCCCTCTGGGCGAAAAACAGGAGATCAAGGCTACGATCGACCTGCTTCACGGGCAGATCCTCAAAGGTCCAAAGGATCCCGTCGCGGAGCTTCCGAAAGACCAGGAGGCGGAGCGCGTCGGCCAGTACCGCCAGCAGCTCGTCGAAGCGATCGTGGAGACCGACGAGGATCTGCTGACCCGCTATCTCGACGGCAAGGAGCTCGCGTACGACGAGCTCCGGGACGCGCTCCATGCGGCCGTCCGCGAAGGCAGGGTCATCCCGGTCGTCGCCACCTCCGCGCACAAGCACGTCGGATACGCGGCGCTCCTCAACACGATCCGCGAGATGCTCCCCTCGCCCGCCGAAGCGGGATCCGTCATCGGCCGGTCGGTGTCGGGAGAGGAAATCGCGCGCAAGCCCGATCCGGCGGACAAGCTCTCGGCATTCGTCTTCAAGACCCTCGCTGATCCATTTGTCGGCAAGCTCAGCTACGTCCGCGTGTACTCCGGCACGCTGCACCACAACGCGCAGGTCTACGACGCGACGAAGAAGGAGACCGAGCGCGTCGGTCAGATCTTCTTCCTCCGAGGCAAGGAGCAGGAAGCGACCGACGCGGTGGGCGCGGGCGACATCTGCGCGGTCCCGAAGCTCACCGCGACGACCACGAACGCCACGCTCTGCGACAAGGACGCCGTCATCCTGTACGACGCGATCGACTTCCCACCGCCCTCGTTCTCCGTAGCCATCGAGCCGTCGAGCAAGGCCGACCTGGACAAGCTCGCGACCGCGCTCCACAAGCTCACCGACGAGGATCCGACTCTGCACGTCCGCCGCGAGGATGCGACGCACGAGACGATCCTTTCGGCCATCGGCGAGTCGGCGATCGAAGTGGCGCTGCATCACCTGAAGAACAAGTTCGGAGTCCAGGTCGACATGCGGACGCCACGAGTCCCATACCGGGAGTCCATCCGCGGGAAGGCGCAGGCGCAGGGTCGCTACAAGCGACAGACCGGCGGACACGGGCAGTTCGGCGATGTGTTCCTCGAGATCGAGCCACAGCCCGCGGGGTCGGGCGTCGTGTATGCCACGCGAATCGTGGGCGGTTCGGTCCCGCGGAACTTCTGGCCCGCCGTCGAGAAGGGCGTCCGCGAGACCGCCGAACGCGGGGTCATCGCGGGTTATCCCCTGTCGGACTTCAAGGCGACCCTGTACGACGGGAGCTTCCACCAGGTCGACTCGAGCGAGATGAGCTTCAAGATCGCGGGATCGCTCGCGCTGCAGAACTGCGTGAAGGAAGCGCAGCCGTTCCTGCTCGAGCCGATCATGAACGTCGAGGTCCTGGTCCCCGAGGAGCAGATGGGCGACGTGCTCGCCGACCTCAACTCACGACGAGGTCGGGTGCTCGGGATGGAGAGCACCGGCGCGGGGCACCAGCGCATCAAGGCGCATGTGCCCATGGCGGAGACCTTCCGTTATGCGACGGACCTTCGCTCCATGACCGGAGGCCGCGGGACCTTCAGCGCCGAGCTGCTTGGATACGAGGAGTGCCCATCGCACATCGCGCAGAAGGTGATCGCGGCGCACGAGGGGCAGGCCGAGGAGACAGCCGCGGCGCGCTGACAGTCGCCGCTACAGGTCCGCCCCGATCGCCGCGCGGATGCTCGCGAGGTGCCCCCGCATGTGGGGAAGCACGATCCTGCGCACGATCCGCTCCACGTCGAACTCGTGGCCCTGATAGATGAGCCCCACGCGGCGAAGCTGCGCCTCGTCGATCTCGGACACCAGCCCGAGTAAGCGCGATCTCCCCTTGTGCAGCTCGCGCCGGACGGTCTCCCTCGTGGGAACACCTCGAGCGGCGACCCGCGCATTCAGCGCGTGGGTCGCTTCCAGTCGAAGGTGAACGGCGGGACGCCCCATCTGGCTGCGTCCAGCGCGCCGATCATCGCGGCGGCTTCGTCGACCGCCGCCTCGACCTCGGGCAGGAGCACGACGATCATGTCGGTCGGCGACGCAATATCCCGTTCACCCAGCAGGCAGCGACGATCGCGAGAGCGCCGAGGACGCCGGCGGGCACGTGGTACCAGGCAGCGTAGAAAGCGAACGCCCCGCCGAAGAGCCGGAGCGCCTGCACCCATGGCGGCATGTAGCGGCGAAGGTACGCGCCCATCGCGCTGCGGCGGTAGCGGTCGAGATCGACCTCACGGATGAGGGTTGCCGACACGAGCACCGGTGGCAGGAGCGCGATGACGAGGCCCGGGACGAGCAGGTGACGCCAGAAGAGATCGATCGCGATGATCGCGGACGCGACGTCGGTGAACACTTTGACGGGATGGATCTGGTGGTAGAGCGCTCGCTCCGCGAACGTCAGGGAGTGTTCGCCACCAGCCTGCCGGCGAAGAACGACAGCACCCATTCGACGAGCAAGGTACCGCGATTCCGCACGCCCAGGAGCTGCATCAGGTAGTTCACCCGCCAGACCGTCCAGGCGGGCAGCCCGCCGATGACGAAGCCGCCGAGCTTCGCGAACTCGGCCGCCGCCTGCGTGCGTCCGAGCGCGACGAGGTCGCCCTTCCGGTGGTAGACGAACGGCGCCGTCGGGGCTCTACGGACCAGCGCCGCCAGATTCCTCGCCGCGGCGGGTGCCTGGAGCACGGCGACCTGGGCGAGCTGCGGCAGGCCCTTCCCTTGGTGTTCGAAATACGCCGCATCGCCCAGGGCGAGGACGTCGTCGCGGCCCGACGCACGGAACCGGTCGTCGACGATGACGCGGCCGTCTTTCGATTTCGGCAGGTCGAGCGAGGCCACGAGCGGATTCACCTTCACGCCGCCTGACCAGACGATCGTGCGAGCGCGCAGCTGCGCGCCATCTTTCGTATGGACGACGCCGGGCCCGATCTCCGAGACGAGCGTCTTCAGGAGGACGCGCACGCGCTGCTGCTCGAGACGTCGCGCAGCAATTTTGGATAGTCGCGGGTCCATGCTCGGGATCACGCGATCGGCCCCGTCGAGCAGGTGGATCGTCACGTCCGCGTAGAAGTCGATCGTGGGGTAGATGCGTCGCAGCGTGTGGTCCATGAGATCGCGCAGCGAGCTCGCGAGCTCCACGCCGACGGGACCAGCGCCGACGATGACGAAAGTGAGCTGCTCGCGGCGGCGCGCGATGTCCGTCTCGGTTGCGGCGGACTCAAACACATCGAGGACGTGTCGCTTGAGAGCCTCGGCGTCGGCGAGCCACTTCACCGGCATTGCGTTCTCGCGGACGCCCGGGATCCCATAGTCGTTGGTGACCGAACCGAGTGCGATCACGAGGTGGTCGTACGGCAGCTCGCCCTCCGCGGTACCCACGCGGCGGTGCGCGAGGTCTATCGACGCGACCTCGGACTGCAGAAAACGAAACCCCGCGGGTGCCGTCGCGTCGCGAAGCGGATAGGCCACCGCGTGAGGCGGCAGCTCGCCTGTGCAGACCTGATAGAGGAGCGGGGTGAAGAGGTGGTAGTTCTGGCGGTCGACGAGAGTCACGTCGACCTCCTCCCGCCGTAGTCGCCGCTCGAGGTGCCGTACGAGGTGCAGCCCGCCGAACCCCCCGCCCAGGACAACGACTTGCCTAGTGCCGGCCATCAATTCACTTTCCCCGTCGCAGTCTCGGCGCGCTCGAGCTCGACGAGATACGCCTGCGTCAGCGGATCGTCCGCGTCGATCGCGCTGGCGAGGCGAAGCCGCTCGCGCGCCGCGCCGAGGTCGCCCGCGCGAAGATGCGCGAAGCCCGAATCGGCAAGGTAGCCGGCATCGCGCGGGCGGAGCGACGCCGCCTGATCGAGAAGGGCGAGGGCCTCGCTCTGCGAGCCCGAAGCGAGCAGCGCGACGCCGAGCTCGTGCAGGACGTCGGGCTGGCCGGGAGCAAGCTCGAGCGCGCGCCGGAATGCGCTCGACGCTGCCGGAAAGTCTTCCTGCTTGCGAGCGACCAGCCCGAGACCGAAGTGCGCCTCCCAAAGGTCCGGATCGAAACCGAGCACCCTCGTGAAGGCGGCGCGCACGTCCTCATACGAGACGGGGTTCGTGGACAGCGCGGCGCGGCCGGCACGCTCGAGATCGGCCTCGAGGTCTGGCCGCTCGAGCCCGAGCCGAAGGCGTCTCGCCTGGCCGACTGCATCCGCGTCAGTCCCACTGCTGATGATCTGGGCGAGGGCGCGGCGCGCGTCATCCAGGCGTCCGGCCGCGATGTGCGCACGCGCGAGATGCGCCTCGGCACTCGGACGACCGTTGCTGGCGGCGCGCTCGAGGTACGCACGCGCGGCTTCGTGGTCATCCTTTCCGAGCGCAAGCACGCCCAGAAGCTCCTGCGCCCGGCCGAACGCGTCGCTTTCTGGCGCGATCCGGCGAAGATGCGCGGCGGCCTGGCCCGGCGCGCCTTCGGCTATGTACAGCTCGGCCAGCATCATCACGTCAACATCGCGTAGCGGCCGCAGAGCGTGGGCGTGCTCGAGAGCGACGATCGCGTGATTGGTCTCGCCGATCTGACGGAGTAGCTCAGCGAGCATGTAGTGCGAGCGCCACGACATGGGCTTCGCCTCGATGACCTCCTCGAGAGCGCGCGCCGCCCGCTCCTCGTCGCCGCGTTCGACGGACTCGGCGGCGAGCACGAGCAGTCGGTCCTCGGCTCGGAGAGACTCGGGGTCCGCTCGGACGGCGGCGACGTAAAGCTGGAACGCGAGGACCCGCGCCGCGTCGGCCGCGTCCGGGTCGCCCTCGCGCAGCAGCGTCGCGTTCACTTCCTCCTCGAGCCCGCCGAGGAGCGCGCGGTAGGCGGTCTCGTTCGTTGTCTCGGGCTCCTCCAGCGCCGCTTGGGCGGGAGTGCCTAGGGCGCCGACCAGCCACACGGCGAGCGACGGCTCTGCCCGATGGAGCTGGCCCTCGGGCACCGCTACCTCGTGCGACGCGACGACTCCGCGTGCCGCGACGTCAACGAGCGTCACCAAGAAGGCACGCCCGCGCTCGTCCTCGCGGTACAGGCCGGTCAGTGCGTGGGTCGTGCCGAGCGACTCGCCGTAGCGCACGGCCAGCTCGGGGTCGGGTGTCGAACCGAAGACGAGGTACCCCGCATCGCTCGTTGTCTCGGGCATCGCGACGAGGAAGACGGGTCGAACCTCCAGCGCGGGATCATCGGCGAAACGGTCCACGAGCCGGCGGGCCACCTGCCGACCGATGACGCCCGCCTGAGCGTCGTGGCCCTGCGCGCCGAACGGCACGACCGCGACGACCGGGCGCGGCGTCGTCACCGGAACCGGATGCGCGAAAAGCGCTTGCCCGCACGGATGAGAGGCTCACCCTTGACGGGCACGGTTGTGTCGAGCGTGGCGAGTTCGCCCTCGACCCGAACGCCGTTCTGCTCGACGAGCCTTCGCGCGGCGGCCTTGCTCGGCGCGATCTTGGCGAGGACGAGCAGCTCGACGATCGCGATCTCCTTCGCGCCATTCGCCTTTACGTCGATGGTCGGCACCGCGAGCGGCGCTCCGCCTTCCTTGTGCACGCGGTCGAACTCGCGCTCGGCCTCCTCGGCGGCTGCGGCGGAGTGGAGCTCGGTCGTGATGGTGCGGGCGAGCTTTCGCTTGGCCTCGCGCGGGTGCAGCTCCTTCGCCGCGATCGCGCGGAGGATCCCCTGCACTTCGGGCATGGGGAGCTCCGTCGCCCACTCGAAGTAGTGGGACATCAGCTTGTCTTCGATGCTCATGACCTTCCCGTAGACGTCGTTCGGCGGGTCCGTCAGCCAGATCGCGGTCGCCGGTTTGGACTTGCTCATCTTCTCGCCGTCGAGGCCCTCGAGAAGCTGGTTGATGAAGACGCTCTGCGGCGGCTGGCCGACCTGCTCCTGGAGCTCGCGTCCGGCGAGGATGTTGAAGAGCTGGTCGGTCCCGCCGACCTCGACGTCGGATTCGATCGCGACCGAGTCGTATGCCTGCAGCAGCGGGTAGAGGATGTCCTTGATCGGGATAGGCGTCTTCTTCTCGAGGCGCTTGCGGAACTCCTCGCGCGCCAGCATCTGCTGGGTGGTGAACCGCGATGCGAGGCGGATGACGTCGCCGAGCCCGAACTTTCCGAACCACTCGCTCTGCATGACGATGCGGACCCCCTCGCGCGGCACGATCTTGTGGAACTGGTCGAGGTAGGTCTGCGCGTTCTCGAGCACCTTCTCGTGGGTCATCACCGGGCGCGCGTCATCGCGATCCGTCGGGTCGCCGATCTGAGTGGTCCAGTCGCCAACGATGATCACGATCTCGTGCCCCCACTCAGCGAAGCGCCTCAGCTTCCGTAACGGCACCGCGTGTCCGATGTGAAGGTTCGGGTGCGTCGGCGTTCGGCGGCGGGTACCATGGTCGAATCGCGCGCTCGAAAACGACGCTGGACCATGCGTTCCGGCGCGGGGCATATCGCTCGAAGCGACGCCAGGGCGGCGGCTCGTTCAGCGGTTTGCGCCTCGCATTGCCGTCGGGTCTGCTCGCCATGATCCTCGCGACGGCCGGTCTCCTTGTCTTCGGCGCCGGCGCGGCACTCGCCTTCTTCACCGAGGATCTGCCGTCCCCGCAAGACCTGGCCAGGGACCCGCTCGCGCAGGCGACCAAGGTGTACGACCGCACGGGCAATACGCTCCTCTATCAGTTCTCCGAGGAGAACCGCGAGATCGTGGCATTCGATCAGATCCCGCAGCTGCTCGTCGACGCGACTGTCGCGGCCGAGGACAAGAGCTTCTGGAGCAACCCGGGTGTCGACGTGCTCGGGATCATGCGAGCCGTCTACGCCGACCTCACGACGCGCGGATCGGGCTCCGGCGGCGCATCGACCATCACGCAGCAGCTCGTGAAGCAGCGAATCGTCGGTAACGAACTCTCCATCAAGCGGAAGATCCGCGAGGCCATCCTCGCCATACAGGTCACCAACACCTACTCGAAGCCGCAGATCCTCGAGCTCTACTTCAATCAGATCTACTACGGCAATCAGGCGTACGGGGTGAAGGCCGGCGCGCAGACCTATTTCGGGAAGACCGATCTCACGCAGCTCACGCTGGCGGAGGCCGCGCTACTCGCGGGCCTCCCGCAGGCGCCTTCGGTCCTGGACCCGACCCAGGCCGCGAACGTGGACCGTGCCCAGGAGCGCCGCGCCTATGTTCTCGACCAGATGGTGGAGACGGGCGCGATCACGCAACAGCAGGCCGACGCGGCGAACGCGGTGCCGATCAAGGTCGCCGGCCCGCCGGTGGCGACGATCAAGGCGCCGCACTTCGTCTTCCAGGTCCGCAACCAGCTGTCGCAGATCCTCGGTGGCGACGAAGCGGCCGTCACGCGCGGCGGTTACCGCGTCACGACGACGCTCGATCTGACCAAGCAGGAGATCGGTGAACGGCAGGTGCGCGACTGGGTCGAGGAGCTGCACAACCGCAATGTCTGGAACGCGGCGCTCGTGTCGATCGATCCGCGGAGCGGCGAGGTGCTCACCTACGTGGGCTCGGTCGACTACAACAACCGCGATGACCCGCGGGTGCAGGGGCAATTCGACGTCGCAGGTATAGGGCTGCGGCAGCCTGGCTCTTCATTCAAGATGTTCAATTACGTGACCGCGCTCAAGAAGGGCGCGACCGCGGCGACGGTGGTGGTCGACGCGCGCACCGACTTCACCGGCAAGGCCGACCCGACGCGACTGAGCGCGACGGCGTGCGGATACTGCCCGGAGAACGCCGACCTTCAGTACCACGGCCCCGTGACGATGCGGCAGGCGATCCGCGAATCCCGGAACGTGCCGGCGGTCCGGTTCTTGGCGGAGTACTCGGGCATCGAGGACACCATCCAGACCGCCCATGAGCTCGGCATCACGACGGATATCGACCCTGCGAAGGTCGGGTTATCGCTGACGCTTGGAGCGCGCGAGGTGCACCTGGTCGACATGGCCAGCGCCTACGGCGTCCTCGCGAACATGGGCGTTCGGATCACGCCGACATACATCCTCAAGGTCGAAGATGCTCGGGGGAAGGTCGTCTGGGAGCACAAGGACTATGAGCAGAAACGCGTGCTCGACCAGGGGATCGCCTGGATCATGACCGACATCCTCAAGGACACCACGCAGCCATCGCGCGACTTCATCTTTGGGTCGTGGACCAACATCGGACGCGTGGCGGCGCTCAAGACCGGCACGACCGACAACCTGAAGGATGTGTACTCGGTCGGCTACGTGCCGACGATGGTGACCGGGGTGTGGATGGGCAATTCAAACGGCGACCCTATGAGCCATAACGACTTCTCGAGCGCCATGGGTCCGGGGCAGCTCTGGCGCGACTACATGAAGGAAGCGCTTGCGGACACGCCGGCGTCGGACTGGCAACGTCCGTCCAACGTCGTTAGCGGCACCGTGGTGTCGGCCCCCGGCGCGTTCGGCGGATACGGCTCGGGCCTCCTTCCCTCGAGCCTCTCGCCGTTCTCGACGACGGAGTGGTTCATCAAGGGCACGGAGCCCGCAAGGAACGACGACTGGTTCGTCGCGGGGTGCCAGCTGCCCGACGGGTCACGGAAAGTCGCGATGAAGATCCAGGACATCCGCGCGCCGGCGGCGTTCCAGCGATACACCGACCAGTGGATCCGCGACGCCATCGTGGGCCGGCACACGTACGGCCGTTACACCTGGAACCTCGTCAGCCCGGATCCCTGCCCTACTCCGTCGCCGACCCCTACGCCTCCGCCATTCCCCACGCGGTCGGTGCCGACGCCCTCGCCCTTCTACGGATTCCCGACCCCGACGCCCATCCGCACACGCGAGCCCTAGCCGCGTGACCGACGGCCCGGCCGTCAGTGCGATCGTCGCCTGCATCGACCTCGCCGGCCGGATCCTCGTCGTCAGACAGCATCGCGGACCATTTGCCGGTGCCTGGCTCCTCCCTGGAGGCAACGTCGAACGCGATGAACGGGTGGAGGACGCCGCCCGCCGCGAGCTCCTCGAGGAAACCGGCTATCGCACCGTGGATCTTCGGCTCGTGGCCCTCTACGAAGTACGAGGCATGCGTCCGGCGAGGTTCCACTTCCTGGTGCACCTGTTCCGCGCCGGCGAGGTCGACGGGGTTCCGCAGGCCGAGACCGGTGGCGCGATGCGCTGGGAGGATCCTCGCACCATCGATGCGCACCCCAGCCTGGCCGTGGCCCTCGCTGATTTGGGCCTCATCGACCGTGACTCAGCCACGCTCTTTCGTGACCTCGCGGACGTCGGCGTGGACATGCGGCGGCTGTTCTGAGTTCTGCCTCTACAGCCGGACGATCGTGGCTCCGTCTCCGCCCTCGGATTGACCTGCAGGCTCGTGCGCGCGGACGAGGGGATGCTCGGCCAGCGCGGCGCGGATCGCCGTGCGCAGCGCGCCCGTGCCCTTTCCGTGAACGATGCGTAGACGTTCGACGCCAGCGACCGCGGCATCGTTGAGGTAACGGTCGAGCACGGCAAGGGCCTCGTCGGCTCGAGCGCCGCGAAGGTCGAGCTGCAGCGGCACGCTCGGCGCCGAACCGTGCACGACCGCCCGCTCCGACCGTGGCTGCGGCTCGGTCTGCGGTGCGGGGCGGAGCTGCGAGGCGGGAACACGCAGACGCAAGGGGCCCGCCGCGACATCCGCCAGGCCCCGGTCGTCGATGGCGAGGAGCGTTCCGGGCTCGGCGACTCCCTCGACCAGCACGGGCGCCCCAATGGCGATAGGAATGGACGCGCGGGGAGCGGGTGCCGGCCCGGTCGACGCAGCGCGCGCGGATTCGGCCTCGGCGAGCGCCGCGCGGGCCTCGTCGACGAGATTGCGTTTGGCCGCGAGGTCGCGAGCCTCCTCGGCCTGGCGCAGTGCGCGGCGCGCCTGTAGCAGAAGCTCGTCGGCCTCGGCGCGGGCGCGTCGTAGCGCGCGCTGCGCCTCATCGCGGACGCGTTCGGCCTCACGTTCCGCGTCCGTGGTCGCCTCCGAGGCGTCGGCAGCGGCGACCCGCGCCTCCTCGAGAGCCGCGGCGAGCTCGGTACGCTGGCGCTCGGCCTCGCGCAGCGTCCGCTCGAGCGAGCGGTGCAGCTCCGAGAGATGCTCGTCCGCGCGTCCGAGAACCGCGCGGTCGAGCCCCAGACGCTCGGCGATCGCGAATGCGTTGGACGCGCCCGGCAGGCCGACGTGCAGACGGAACGTCGGCCGGAGCGTCTCCGAGTCGAACTCCATGCTCGCGTTGCGCACGCCCGGCGTGCTGAGGGCGAAGGCCTTGAGCTCGGGATAGTGCGTCGTCGCCGCGACGAGCACCCCCCGCTCGAGCAGCGTCTCGAGCACGGCCATCGCGAGCGCCGCGCCCTCATCCGGGTCGGTGCCGGCGCCGATCTCGTCGAGCAAGGCAAGATCGCCGCGCTCCGCCTCCGCGAGCGTCGCGACGACGTTGCGCAGGTGCGAGGAGAAGGTCGAGAGTGACTGCGCGATCGACTGCTCGTCGCCAATATCCGCAAAGATGCGGCGCAGCACCGGCACGCGGCTGTTCGGCGCCGCGGGGATGGCGAGGCCGCAGGCGGCCATGAGCGTGAGAAGCCCGATGGTCTTCAGGGTCACGGTCTTGCCGCCGGTGTTCGGGCCGGTGATGACGAGGACGCGGAACTCGCCGCCGAGCTGCACGTCGATCCCCACGACGTTCCCCTGCTCGACCAGTAGGGGGTGGCGCGCATCTACGAGATCGAGGATCCCTTCGGCGTTGAGCGCGGGACGGCTCGCCTCGAGCGCCTCGGCGTACAACGCTTTCGCGATCGCCAGGTCCAGCCCCGCGAGCGCCTGCGTCACGGCATCGAGGTCAGGAGCCGCGCGCTCGACGCGACGCGAAAGGTCGTCGAGGATGCGCTGGACCTCGGCTCGCTCGGCGAGCTCCGCCTCGCGGAGGACGTTGTTCGCCTCCATGATCTCGAGCGGCTCGATGAAGACGGTCTGTCCACTCGCGGACTGGTCGTGCACGATCCCCTTCACCGCGCCGCGGTGCTCGGCCTTGACCGGGACGACGTAGCGGCCTCCGCGCTGCGTCACGATCGGGTCCTGAAGCAGCCGCGCAAGATCGGGGGAGCGAACGAGGCCATCGAGCCGCTGCTGGAGGCGCGCCTGAGCCGCACGCAGGTCGCCGCGGAGCGAGCCGAGCCGGCCACTCGCGCGGTCCAGGACGTCGCCTGTCGATCCGATCGCGTTCTCGATCGCGCCGGCGAGATCCGACGGGGGTCGCGCAAAGCGCGCTCGTGCGGCGAGCGGCGGATACGGCCGAACGTCGGCGAAGAGATGCTCCGCCGCGCGCACGGTGTCGGACACCGCGACCAGCTGCTCGGGATCGAGCGTTCCCCCCAGCCGCGCGCGCCGCAGCGCATCCCGGATGTCGCGGGCGCCGCGCAGCCCGCTCGAAGGGCTCGCCCGCATCAGGTCGCGGGCGGCCGCCGTCTCATCCTGCAGTCGCTCGGCCTCGCGAACGTCTAAGGTCGGGAAGAGCGCGAGCGCGAGCTCGCGGCCGGGCGCGAACGCCGTTTGCTCGGCCAGGAGCGCCCGGATCGCCGGAAGCTCGAGTCGGGCAAGTGCGCCTTCGTTCACGGCCGCGACACCCCGGGCGAGTCGCGGATGTAAAAGCGCCACGGCTCGTGCGTGGTGGCGTGCTGGTTCAAGCCGATCCGCGCGGCACGCGCCACGCGCGAGGACGGCACCGGCGGCGCGTCACGGAGGGAGAGCTCGGACCGGACCAGGTCCATGTTGGTCTGCGCGGTCGTCAGGCCGAGCGCACGCGCGAGCTTTCCAGGTCCGGCGAGCGCACGGGGATCGTCCCCAATACCGGCGACCGGCTCCGCGCCGCGCACGAGCACGGCGCCCGCGACGCCGCCGCGTGATGCGACCACGTTCAGGCAGTAGTACATGCCGTACACGAAGTACACGTAGCTCCTTCCGGGCGGGCCGAACATCGGTGCGGTGCGCGCGGTCGGACCCCGGTACGCATGCGATGCGGGGTCGCTCGCTCCGAGATAGGCCTCGACCTCGACGAGCCGCACGGCGCGCCGTCCCGCGGGCCCATCGTAGACGAGCACTTTCCCGAGGAGGTCGCGCGCGACGCGCACCGTTGGCCGAGCGTAGAAGGATCGGGGAAGCCTCGCGCCGAGTCTTGTGCTTATGTCTTGCGTGGGTCGAGGGCGTCGCGGAGGCCGTCGCCGATGTAGTTGATCGACAACACCGTGAGGAATATCAGGAACCCGGGAAAGAAGACCCAGTACGTCGCGATCTCGATGAAGTTCTGCGCGTCGTAGAGCAGCCGGCCCCAGGTCGGGACATCGGGCGGGAATCCCAGGCCCAGGAACGAGAGGGTCGATTCGGTGAGGATCGCGCCGCCGACGCCGATGGTCGCCGCGACCAGGACCGGCGACAGGGTGTTCGGCAAGATGTGGCGCCAGATGATCGCGAAGTCCGGGTCGCCGATCGCGCGCGCGGCTTCGACGAACTCCTTCTGCTTGAGCGAGAGGAACTGTGCCCGGACGAGCCGGGCGACGGGCATCCACTCCAGCACGCCGATGACGGTGACGATCATGATGAAGATGCCGACCTCGGGACCGAACGCCGCCCGCAGCGGGTCGCGGAAAAGGTAGATGACGATCAGCAGCAGCGGCAGGATCGGCAGTGATAGGAAGAGGTCGGTGAGGCGCATCAGCGGGTTGTCGAGCCTGTTGAAGTAGCCCGCGAGGGCGCCGATAAGCGTACCGAGGGTTATCGCGATCAGCACCGCCGAGAGACCCACCGCGATCGAGACGCGGCCGCCCCACAGCGCGCGCGCGAATAGGTCGCGTCCCAGATTGTCGGTGCCGAAGGGGTGGTCCGGCGACGGGCCCTCGAGCGCGATGCTGTAGTCGAGTGCGTCCATGCGAACCTGCCAGAGATAGGGCCCGATGAGCGTGGCGAGGATGAGAAAGCTCAGCACGCCGAGTCCCGCCATGGCGAGCTTGTGCCGCCTGAACTGGTACCAGGCGTCGGTCCAGAGGGAGCGCGGGGGCCGAAGCATGTCAGCCTTGACCGGGGCGGTCGTAAAGCGTGCCTGGGTGGTGGCCACTACGCGTACCGGATACGCGGATCGAGCACCGCGTACAGCAGATCCGCGAAGAGATTGAACGTCACCACCAGCACCGCGAAGATGAACACCACCGTCGCGACCACCGGGATGTCCCCGTTCGAGATCGAAGTGACGAGAAGCTCGCCGATTCCCGGCACCCGGAAGATCTGCTCGGTGACGATCGCGCCGCCGAAAACGGTCGGGACCCCAAGGGCGACCAGGGTCACGACGGGGATCAGGCTGTTCCGGAGCACGTGACGAAGGACGACGAGCCGTTCGACGAGGCCCTTGCTTCGCGCCGTTCGCACGTAATCCAACGGTAGGTGCTCGAGCATCTCAGAACGGACGTACCGCGCGATGGTCGCCACGTTGAAGAGCGCGAGGACCGTAATGGGCATGATCGACTGCCTGATCTGTAGCCAGAAGGTGTCGAGGTCTTTGATCTGCAACGTGGAGCTGTAGATGAACGGGAACCAGCGAAGGTTGATGCCGAAGATGATGATGAGGACAAGGCCGGTGAAGAAGGTCGGCACCGAGAAACCCATGAACGCCACGGTCGTGGCGACGTGGTCGAAGATCGAATACCGCTTGATCGCCGAGATCATGCCGACCGGGATACCCATGGCCACGCCGAGGACGTACGCGACGCCGACGACGGCGAGCGTGTTCGGCAGACGCTGGGCGATGAGATCGCCGACGGACGAGTGGCTCATGAACGACACGCCGAAGTCGCCGCGGAACATCGACGTGACCCACTTCACGTAGCGGATCGGCCAGGGCTGATTGAGGCCCAGGCTCTCCCGGATCCGCTCCCGGACCTCGGCCGGTACGCGCGGATCCGCGCCGAACTGGGAAAGAGGATCGATAGGTGCCAGCGCGAGGATGGCGTAGATCACAAAGCTGATCACGATCAGGGTCGGGATCGCGATGAGGAGACGACGCGCGATGTAGCGACCCATCGCTAGCCCCCCACCTTACCGGGTGCGGGTAGTGCGGTGGAGGTCGTCCACCGCACTACCGTAGCACCACTCGTTACTTGGACCAGTCGGCGATGTTGTACATCGCTGAGTCCCACGGTGACGGGTCAACGCCCTTGAGGGCCTTGGACACGCCGTCCGGGGTCGGAGCGACGCGGGTGATCAGCGGGATCACCGCGACGTCCTTCGTGAGGATGTCGTTCGCCTGGATGGCCAGCTGGTTGCGCTTGGCCGTGTCGGTCTCGGTCCGCAGCTGGTCGATGATCTTGTCGTAGTCCGCGTTGCAGTAGCGCATGTAGTTGCCAAAGTTCCAGTTGTTCGCTTTGCCAGTGGCCTGCTTGCACGAGGCGGTCGACGATAGGTATGAGGTCGGGTCGGGGTCGCCGCTGTTCGTGAACATCTCGACGTCGGCCCAGAAGTGGTTCGCCCCGTCCGGCGATGTGTTCGTGAAGAACGTCGCCGCCGGAACGCTCTTGAGCTCGACCGAGAAGCCCACTTTTTCCCAATCCGCCTTGAGGATCGCCTGCGTGCTCTGACGCACGCTGTTGACGGTCGTCTGGTACACGATCTTCAGCTTGACGCCGCCCTTGGCACGGACCCCGTCGGAGCCCTTCGCCCAGCCGGCGTCGTCGAGCTCCTTGTTGGCCGCGTTGAGGTCGAATTTGCAGACGTCCAGCGAGTCGGTGTTCTTCGAGTTCATCGGCTCCGGCGCCGTGAGCAGGTTGCACGTGGCCTTGCCGGCCAGACCGTCGCCGTAGAGCTGCGCGGCGACAGCTGAGCGGTTGGTGGCCATCGCGAGCGCACGCCGCACGTGGATGTCGCTAAAGAAGGGGTGCTTGGTATCGGGCTCACCGCGCTTGTCGCCCAGAGATGGGTCGGGGTTCGAGAAGTTGACGAGCAGCCGCTCGACGCTCGAACCGTATGCGGTGAGAAGCCGCGCGAGCGTGCTGTTCGCCGCCATCGGCTTGAGCACACTCGCCTCGACCTGGAGGTTCCAGCCGTAGTCGATGTCGCCGGTCTGGAAGACCGCGCGAGCGGCCGATGCGGCGTCGCCGCCACCCTTGAATGTGACGGTCTTGAAGAACGGCTTGTTCGGGTCGCGGAAGTTCTCGTTCAGGTCATAAAGGACGGTGTCGCCGGGCTTGAAGGTGTTCACTTTGTACGGCCCGGTGCCGATCGGCTTGAGATCCGCGGGGCAGTCCTTCGCCTTCGCGCCGAGGCAGTTCGCGTACTGCGCCTTCTGCAGGATCGGGCTGTTGAAGCCGACGCCCCACTGGTAATAGAAGGGCTGGGACGCTGAGTACGTCACGACGGCCGTGTTCGGGTCCTTCGCCGTGACGCTCTTCACGCCCGTGCAGACGTCGAATGTGGAGGTTGCCGCAGCCTCGTCGCACTGGTACGTGTACGACGCGACGACATCGTCGGCAGTGAACGGTGTACCGTCCGACCACTTCACCCCGGTACGAAGCTTCCACGTCACGCTGGTGAAGTCCTTGGCGACGCCGCCGTTGGCGACTGTGGGAATCTCCGACGCGAGCCCGTTGGCCAGTGGCGCGCCGTTCTTGTCCCATGACGCGAGCGGCTCGAGTACCAGGCGCGAGGCGTCGTTGTCCTTCGTGCCGGTCGCCTGGTGCGGGTTGAGGATCGTGGGCGCTTGCCAGTACAGGATCTTGAGCTCGCCGCCGGCGCCGCGCTGCGCGACGGGTGCCGCGCTCCCGCTCGGCGCCGCGCTTGGCGACGTTCCGGGCTGCGTGCAGGCTGCAAGTGCGATGGTCGCGGTGACAGCGAGGGCGAACCCTCTATGTAAGTAACTACTCTCCACTTAGTTCACACACCTCCCTAGCGCATGGTGGCGGAGTCTATCTGGGTACCCCCTGACCTGCCCTTCGGTTCAGTCGTGGTCTGACCATTCAATCGCAGGGGCTGGCCCCTGCGACCCCTCACTCTCTTCGGCGGGACATGCCCGCTAACTGTCCAACGAAGGGGCTGCCCCTGCGACCCCTCATTCTCCCCGGCGGCTAGTGCGCGCTAGCTTCGGATGGTCGCTCCCAAAGCGTGCTGCAGCCGTCCGGCGACCCGCTTGACCAGGCGGTCCACGTCCCCTTCGCCAAGTGTGGCCGCACCTGACCGTAGAACGAGCCTCACCGCGAACGACTTCTTCCCCGCCCCGATCTGCGGTCCGCGATAGAGGTCGACGAGAGCAACGGACTCGAGGTCTTTGGCGGCGGCCGCGCGGATCTCGCGTTCGACGTCGCGGAAGGGCGTGACGTCGTCTACCACGATCGCGAGGTCCCGAAGGGCGGCCGGAAAGCGCGGCGGTGCGATGACCCGGGGCTTCCGGGCGGCAGCCAGCCAGGAGGCGAGGTCGATCTCCGCGAGGAAGGTCTCCGCCGAGAGATCCCACTTCGCGGCGACTCGGGGGTCGAGCTGGCCGGCGACGAGATGTCTCTGGCCGTCGCGGGCGAACGCGAGCGATCGTCCCGGGTGCAGTCCGGGTGCGTCCACCTGGTCACCGGACGCCTGCACGTCAAGGAGGTCAGCGAGGGCAAGCACGTACCCCTGGAGATCGCGCACATCCCAGGGCCGTTCGGGCGTGAGCCAGGTCTCGCCGTCGCGCACCGGCTCGGCATTTCCCGCGAGGAGGATCCCGACCGTCCAGCGTTCATCGGGAAGGTCCCCGCGCCGGGGCAGATAGATGGGCGCGATCTCGAACATGGCGACGCCGGCGCGATTCCTCAAATTTCGGCGCGCGGTATCGAGGAGGCCAGGCCGCAACGTCGGGCGGGCGACGGACTGCGCGACGGTGGTCGGGTTCACGACGCGCAAGGGCTCCGGAGCGACAGAAGAGCCGTCAGCAGTCAATTGCTTCAGCCACGCCGGATCGATCAGCGAGTACGACACGATCTCCTGAAGACCGAATCCAGCGAGTGCGTCGCGGGCTCGCTCGCGAAACTCTTCCAGCGGATGCCGCTCGGCTAGCGGCAGCGGACCATCGGGCATTCGCACCGGCAGTCGGTCGTATCCCGCGAGGCGCCCCACCTCCTCGACGATGTCCTCGGCGATCGCGATGTCGGTTCGCACGACCGGTGGTGTGGCGACGAGGGTGTCGCCATCGGCGGCCGCCGTGAACTGCAGCCGGCGAAGGATGTCCAGAGTCTCGGCGGGATCGATGTCGATCCCCATCACGCGCGGGATGTCGGAGAACCGCATGCGCACGTTCACTCGCGGGCGGGGGTTCGGGTAGCGATCCACGACGCCCTCCACCTTCGCGCCGGCATGCTCGCGGAGCAGCTGACAGGCTCGCGCGAGCGCGATCGAGACGAGGTCCGGCGAGAGCTCCCACGAGAATCGACGAGCCGCGGCGCTGCCCGACGAGCCCCGCATGTCGAGCTTCGTCGCGGTCCGACCGATGCCGCGCGGGTCGAAGGACGCCGCCTCGAGCGCCACGGTCGTCGTGTCGGGACGGATCTCCGAATCCTCGCCGCCAATGATCCCCGCGATCCCGAGGGCCCGCTCGGCGTCGGCGATCACGAGCGTTCCCTCGGGAAGCACGCGGTCGACTCCATCGAGCGTCCGGAGCGACTCGCCGCGGCGCGCCTGTCGCGCAACGAGGACGCCGCCGCGCAGCTTGCGATGGTCGTACGCGTGAAGGGGCTGGCCGAGCTCGAGCATCACGTAGTTGGTGATGTCGACGACATTGTCGATTGGACGCATCCCGGCCGCGATCAGCCGGGCCTGCATCCATGCCGGAGAGGTCCCGATGCGCACCCCCGAGAGAAGCGCCGCGGCGAATCGCGGGCAGGCCTGCTCGTCCTCGATCCGAACGTCCAGACCCTTCGGCTGTTTGTCGCCGAGCCGCTGCAGGGTTGGCTCGCGGAGGCTGGTCGTCAAAAGCGCCGCGACCTCGCGAGCGACGCCTACGACGCCGAGACAGTCAGGCCTGTTGGGCTGCACATCGAGCGCCAGGATCGTCTCCCCGAGAACTTCGCGGAGCAGAGCTCCGACCGGAAGCTTCGGATCGAGGATGCGGATTCCGTCGTGGTCTTCGCCGAGACCCAGCTCTTTCGAGGACAGGACCATTCCCTCGCTCGGGATGCCGCGCATTGGCTTGCTTCGGAGGACGGTCCGCTCGCCGGTGTGTCCGTCGATGATCTCCGCGCCTTCCTCCGCGAACGGCACGATCGCGCCCTCTGCGAGATTCGTCGCTCCCGTGACGACCGTCTTCTGGCGACCCTCGCCATATTCGACCGTCGCGAGCTGCAGCTTGTCCGCGTTCGGATGTTTCGTGAGCTTCGCGACCCGTCCGACCCGCACCTTGTCGCTCCACCAGGGACGTTCGACGCCCTTCACCTCGGTGCTGGACATGTGCACCTTGAGCGCGAGCTCGTCGACCGGCACGGTGACGTCGACGTACTCGCGCAGCCAGGACAGCGGCACCTTGATCAGCATCTCTAGAACTGCTCCAGGTACCGCAGGTCGTTCTGGTAGAAGAGGCGGATGTCGGGCGCGCCCGTGCGGAGCATCGCCAGGCGCTCGATGCCACCGCCGAATGCGAAGCCCTGATAGCGCGCGGGGTCGTAGCCGACGCGCCGCAGGACATCGGGGTGGACCATCCCGCAGCCGGCCGCCTCGATCCAGCCGTCGCCGCCGCAGACGTGGCACCCGGGGTCGCGGCCTTCGCAGGCGAAGCAGTCGAACGCGATCTCAGCCGACGGCTCGGTGAACGGGAAATAGTCGACGCGGAAGCGGATCTTTCGGTCGCTGCCGAATATCTGCCGCGCGAACGAGTAGAGAACGCCCTTGAGATCGGCCATGGTCAGCTTCTCGTCGATCGCCAGGCCCTCGTACTGGAAGAAGATCGACTCGCGGATCGCGTCGGTCGCCTCGTAGCGGTAGCAGCGGCCCGGGATGACCACGCGAATCGGCGGCTTGCGCTTCTCCATCACCCGCACTTGCATCGGCGAGGTGTGCGTTCGGCCGAGGAGGGGACGCGACGGATCGTCGCCGAGCGGATTGGAGATCCAAAGCGTGTCCCACTTCTCGCGGGCGGGATGGCCCGGCGGGATGTTGAGCGCTTCGAAGTTGTAGTAATCCCACTCGATCTCAGGGCCCTCGACGGTCTCGAACCCCATGGTCGCGAAAACACGCGAAACCTCGCGCGTGGTCTGCGAGATCGGATGCAGCCTGCCGACGCGGACGCGCCGGGGCGGGAGCGTCATGTCCTCGCGCTCGGTCGTGAGTCTCTCGCCCAGCACGTCCGTTCGGACGAGACGGACCTGGGCCTCCAACAGTTGCGCGATCGCTTGCTTCGTTGAGTTGGCCACCGTGCCGATCTCGCGGCGCTCGGCCATCGGCAATGAAGGAATCGCATCGAAGAGCGGAGCGAGAAGGCCGTTACGACCCAAGAAGCGGATGCGCTCCTGTTCGAGTGCGGCCAAGTCCCGGGAAGTGGTCACTCTTCCGCGCGCTTCAGCGAGGATGTCATTGAGTTGCCTTCTCAGTTCTGCTGAGCTCTCATCGCCCATAGCGCGCCTCCTTCCAGACAAACACAAGCCCGCCGTTCGTTCGGGACGAAGGCGGGCCTCCGCGGTACCACCCGTGTTCCCTCCTTCTGAAGGAGGACGCTCGGTCGAGGCTCTATCGGGCCTCAGGCGGGCCGGCGTTTCTGCCGGTCGGCTCTGGAGCGAATTCCCGCATCGTCGGCGCGACCGCTTTCACCTGGCCCGGTCTCTCTGATACGCCGCGTAACGCGGTACTGCTCTCCGTCTTCGCCTTATCGCGCTAGCTCGACGACTTTTTCGACTTCTCCTTGATCAGATCGACGTAGTGACGAAACACCTTGGGATCGCGGACGGCCATGTCGGCGAGGACCTTGCGGTCGAGATCGATCCCCGAGAGCCGGAGGGCGTTCATGAGCCGGCTGTAGGAAACGCCTGCCTCGCGCGCGGCAGCGTTGATCCGCGCGATCCAGAGCGCGCGGAACTGCCCCTTTCGGGCGCGACGATCGCGGTACGCGTAACGCAACGCGTGCATGGCGGCTTCGCGCGCCGGACGGACGAGCTTGTGCTTCGAGGCGCGGCGCCCTTCCGCCTGCGAGAGCAGCTTCTTGTGCTTCTTGTGTGCGGCAACGCCACGCTTCACTCGGGACATCGGTCAGCTCCTTACCTTGAGGTTAGGAAGCAGTTTGCGGACGAGCTGGAGATCGCCCTTGGCCACGAGTGCCTTTCCCGCGTGCCGGCGCTTCCGGGACGGACTCTTGTGCTGGTTGAGGTGGCCCTTGTACGCCTTCGAGCGCCGGAGCTTGCCGCGCCCGGTGAATTCGAAGCGCTTCTTCGCGCCGCTATGGCTCTTGATCTTGGGCACGGTGAACGACCTCCGGTCCTCGCGTGGTGTGAAACATCGATTGTATGTGCTAAGCGGGTCGCTCCGCGCGAGGCGGCGCCGGCGGCCGGGACGCGGCTGGACGGGCGCTCGCGGGTGGGGGCGTCGGACCTGGCCGAGGCGCGGAGGGAGCCGCTGCTGCCGGCCGGGCTGGAGTCGCTGCCGGAGGCTTGGGCGTACCCGGCGACGCGGCTGGAGGCGGCGGCCCAGCTGCGGGCCGCGGCGGCGTCGCCAGCGCGGCATCCCGTCGCAACGCGTTCATGACCATGCTCATCGAGCGGCCTTCGAGTAGCGGTTGGCGCTCGATGGTCCCGTGGTCCTTCAGGCGGTCGCCGATAGAAAGGAGCAAGGTCCGGCCGCGGTCGGGATGGGCCAGCTCCCGCCCGCGAAAGCGCACCGTGACCTTGAGTTTGTCGCCCTCGTCGAGGAACTTTGCCGCGGAACGGATCTTCGTCTCGATATCGTGGTCGTCGATCTTCGGCGAGACTCGGATCTCCTTCCAGATGACGGCCTTCTGCTTCTTCTTGGCGTCTTTAGCTTTCTGCTGCAGGTCGTAGCGGTACTTCCCGAAATCGCCCATGCGCGCGACCGGCGGTTGGACGTTCGGCGCGATCTCGATGAGGTCGTATCCGTCTTCCTGCGCCTTCGCAAGCGCGCGCGCCGTCGGAATGACGCCGAGCTGCTCGCCATTGGGGCCGAGAAGACGGACGGTCGGAACGCGGATCGCTTCGTTGATCCGCAGTTCGGGCGCGGCTATCGAGAGACCTCGGTTATTGGCGTGCGAATGCCGCTAGCAGTGCGGCCGCTCCCCGAGAGAGAAGTTCAAGTCGAACGAGCATATCACCGGGCGAGGTAATCAAGCAGGCGTTCGCGCACGCTGGGCCACTCGTCCCTCGTGATCCCAAAGACCACGCTCGTGCGGAGATGGCCGTCTGCGAGCACGCGCTCGTTCCGGAGCTCGCCTTCTCTTGTAGCGCCGAGTCGGGCGATCGCCTTTTGTGAGCGTTCGTTGCGTTTGTCGGTTTGCAGCCACACGCGGTTGGCCTGGAGCGTCTCGAACGCGTGACGGAGGAGTAGCAGCTTGCACTCGGTGTTGACCGGACTGCGCCGAGCGCCCTTGCCATAGAGCGTGTAGCCGATCTCGATCGTGCGATTCGGCGGATCGATGTGCGCGTACCGTGTCGTGCCGACGAGGACTCCGTCCGACTTCCGAATTACCGCGAATGGCAGCTGCGCTCCGAGGATCTGCTGGTCCAGCGCCCAGCGGATGTAGCGCTCGTAGCCTTCGAGACCCTTTGGGCGGGGCACCATCCAGCGCCAGATGTCGTCTTCGTCCGCCGCTTCGAGAAGCGCCTGAGCGTGCTCCATCCGTAGCGGCTCGAGCCGAACGTGCCCCCCCTCGAGCGTGACCGGCCGCGGATCGAAGTCCGGCCGCGGCTTGCCCTGGACGAGCCCCATCTTGACGTCGTCGAGGAACGCGTCGTCTCTGCCGATGCCGTCCCGCTCGATGCCTTCGACGACGAAACCCGCCGCTTTGTACATCCAGATCGCCCGGTCGTTATGACTTACGACGCTGAGTCCGATCCGGTGTAGCCCCAGCTCCTGCTGGAGATAGCGCACCTCGAGCTCGAGTGCCTCTCGGCCGAGGTGCTTGCCCCACAACCCGGGCTCGCCGATCCCGATTCCAATCTCCGCGCTCCTGCCTTTCGGCTTGTAGTCGCGAAAGTTCGCGAAGCCGATGGCGCGGCCCTCGTGGTCGATGACCCAGCACCCGGATTTGCCCGGCACGCTCATCGACTCGATCCACTTGCGGGCCATGTCCTCTTCGAACCGGCCAGACTTCATGCCCCATTGGTACCAGCGGAAGTCCGGGTCGCTCCCCCATCGCACGAGGTGCGGCAGGTCCGCCATCGTCATCGGCCGGAGGGTGACGCGCGAGCCGCGAAGAGCCGGGACGCTCACGCCAGCGAATCACCGGCGGTCGGCTCGTGCGGCGCGAAGTCAGCGGGCAGCGCCTTGCTGTCGCGCTCCTTCTTGATGCGTTCGATGAACGCGTCGAGCGTCACGCCGCGCTCCTCATCTCGCGACCCGCGGCGGCGCACCGAGACGGTGCCGGCGGCGGCCTCCTTGTCCCCGACGACGAGCATGTAGCTCACCTTCCGCTGCTGCGCCTCCTTGACGCGGTTGCGCAGATCGCCGGCCTGTTCGTCGAGGTGCACCCGGAAGTCAGCCGCGCGCAGCTTCTTCGCGGTATCGCGTGCGTAGTCGAGCGCAGATTCGCGGACGGGGATGACGGCGACCTGCTCCCAGTTCAGCCAGAGCGGGAAGTTGCCGGCGTAGTGCTCGATGAGGCCGCCGACGAAGCGCTCGAGGCTACCGAAGAGCACCCGGTGGATCATCACCGCGCGCTCGCGCTCTCCCTTCTCGTTGACGAAGGTGACGTCGAAGCGCTCCGGCAGGTTGAGGTCGACCTGCACGGTCGCCCCCTGCCACTCGCGCCCGATCGCGTCGTGGACCTTGATGTCGATCTTCGGCGCGTAGAACACGCCGCCGCCCTCGTCGATCTTGTACGGCACCTCACGTATGCCGAGCGCCGTCCGCAGCGCCTCCTCGGCCTTGTCCCACAGCTCGTCGGAGCCGAGCCGCTTCTCCGGCCGCGTGGAGAGATAAATGGACGGCTCCGTGTAGCCGAACACGCTGAGGAACTCGAGCGCGAGATCGAAGACCTTGCCGATCTCCTCCTGCGCCTGCCCCCACGAGCAGAAGATGTGGGAGTCGTCCTGGGTAAAGCCGCGGACGCGCAGCATCCCGTGGAGCGTGCCGCCGCGCTCGTACCGGTACACCGTGCCGAGCTCACCGATGCGGAGCGGCAGCTCCCGGTAGCTGTGGATCTTCGACTGGTAGACCTTGATGTGGCCTGGGCAGTTCATCGGCTTGATCCAGAACCGTTGCGTGCCCTCATCCAGCAGCAGCGGGCCGTACATGTTCTCGCCGTACTTCTCGAGATGGCCTGAGCGCTGATAGATCTTCTCGTGCGCGATGTGCGGCGTGTAGACGAGCGTGTAGCCCCGCTCGCGATGGATCTTCCGCCACCACGCCTCGAGCTCCTCGCGCACGATCGACAGGTTCGGCAGCCACAACACGAGACCGGAGCCGAGCTCCTCGTCGATGCGGAAGAGCTCGAGCTCCTTGCCGAGCACGCGGTGGTCCCGCCGCTCGATCTCCTGGAGTCGCTTCAGGTAGTCGTCGAGCTGCTTCTGATCCGGCCACACCGTCCCGTAGATGCGTTGCAGCTGTGGGTTTCTCTCGTTTCCGCGCCAGTACGCGCCGGCGATCGAGAGCAGCTTGAACGGCCCGATCTTGCCCGTCGTCGCGACGTGCGGTCCCTTGCAGAGGTCGACGAAGCCGTTGTGCTGGTAGACGCTCACGCGTCCGTCCTGAACTTCATCGTCGCTGTCTTCGTCGGCGCCATGCTCCGCCAGCTTCTTGATCTGATCGACCTTGTAGTCCTGATTCCGCTCGCCGAAGAGCTTGAGCGCCTCCGGCACCGCCATATCGCGGTGCTGGAACGGCGCGTCCTCTTTCACGACCTCCCGCATCTTCGCTTCGATCTTCCCGAGGTCGTCGGGTGTTAGCGCGCGCGGGAGATCAAAGTCGTAGTAGAAACCATCCGCGACCGGCGGGCCGAAGCCGAACTTTGCACCGGGAAATAGCTCCATCACGGCACCGGCCATGACGTGTGCGGTTGAGTGCCGGAGCGCGTAGAGCGCTTCGTCGCCGTGGTCGGGCTTCCGTGCCGCCTTGGCCATCGCCGTTCTCCTCTCGCCCAAACAAAAAGGCCCTCGTCCTTTTATCTCTGGGACGAGAGCCCTGGCTCCCGCGGTTCCACCCGCATTCCGCCTCTCGGCGGCACTCATACCCGCTGTACGGGGCGGACCCACATCGCTCGGCGGCGGTCTCTCCCATCTATTGACCGCCGGGCTCACACCTTGTCCGGCTCTCTGAACGGTCCGCGATAGGAGCGCTGTCCGCGTCGTCGCGAGGAGAACCATTCTAGTGCGGGCAGCCGCGGAGGGGGTCCGCGCAGCAGGCCGCAGCGGCTACATCGCGGCTTCGAGCGTCTCCCAGACCTTGCGCTGGTTCTCGGGCGTCGCCGGCCAGCGGTCGTCGGCGCGCGGCGTCGCGATGCCGTTCTGGTGAATGAACACGAAGGCCACCTGCTGGAGCATCGCGAGAGCCTCGTTGCGCGCCTCGTGGTCGCGCCACTCGAGGATGCGGGCACGCGCACGGGTGGCGCGCTGGTGAATGCGGTCGATCACGACATAGCCGTCGCCCTTCGGCCAGCGCTGCGCCACCACGTCGATGCCGTTCACAAAGAGCACGCCCACGAGGTCTGCTTCGGTGAAGTCATTGCCCGTGAAGGCGTTCACCGCCCGAACCGGGTCGATACGCTCGGCGGCGTGGCCCCACGGCTTGCCGTGGAAGGTGATGTTCCGGAACGTGCCGGTGAAGCGGCACTCGACGAACTCGGCGCAGAAGGACATCCACCCGTCGATATTCGCGCCGGCGAAGCTGCAGCGTTCGAATCGGGCCTGACCGGGACGGACACCGCGCAGGTCGGCACCGTCGAAACGACACTCACGGAAGACGCTTTGGCGCCGGCTCGCGAAAAGCGTTTGCAAACGCTCGTCGAACGACTCGCCTCGGAAGTCGCACCGCTCGAAGGTGCAACCATTGGGTGCGAACCGCTCGAACGCGGCGCGGCTGAAGTCCGCGTCGCGGACCGTCACACGATCCAGCGCCAGAACGCCTTGCACGCTTTAGCTCCCCTGGTGTGCTGTGCTTAGTCTTCTTCGGACGCGGCCCGCAGGTTCACGACGTTCGATGCCTCGAGATTCTCCATTTTCGAGCGACCCTCGAAGATCACGCCCTTCTCGACCATGAGAGAGGGTGTCGTGATATCGCCACGGATCTTCGCCGGCCGGTGAAGCTCGACCGCACCGGTCGCCTTGATGTTCCCGACGACCTCGCCTTCGACGATCACTGTCCCGCAGCTGATCTCGGCCGAGACCTTGGCGCCCTCGCCGATGTGCAACGTGTCGTTCGTCGAGATCTCTCCGGTGAAGTTGCCGTCGATCCGGACCTTGCCCTCAAAGGCGAGCTTGCCCTCGAACTCCGACCCGCGCCCCAGCGACGCGTTGAGCTCGCTACCAGTCATGTACGCCTCCCGCTGTTGCTGCATGTCCCTTCTTTCCTCCGCTTCTTCAACCCGCGGCGGCGCGGGGGTGTCTGCCTGCTGGTGCTGGGGCACCTGCCACACCGGCTGACGATCCTCGGCTTTGCCGCTTCCTCGCTTGAACGTGGATCGGAACACTACGCTCTCAACGCGACAAGTTCGAGAACGTTGTCGTCGCAATACGGTCTGTAACTCGCCCAGATCCGAGCGTCGCTCGCGACAAGAAACGCTCCGCCGAAGGTGCGTGTGGCAGCATCTCGGTCGTCGAGCCGCGAGCGTGCGGCTGGCTGTCGTCGGCCCGCCGGATCGGACTCGCGACGTCCCCGCCCCGATGTCCGCATAAGCCTCGCGGCGTCCTATTGGACGGGCGGACGCGGTGAGCGTCGCGCAGACGGCGGATACGGCGGCGACCCTCGCGGACGCACCCGGTGACTTCTCCTCACGCGTTCGCGTCGATCGACGGGGCTAGTTACGGTCCTGGGCCAAAGGTCGTCGGCGGTCCTAGGACGGACCCCTGTACGAGGTTCCCCCTTCTACATAAAGCGGCCGAGGCCTATTCATCCATGTTGTGTACGAGGTAAGGGAGGGCGGATCCCACTGGGTCCGCGGATTCACGGGAGCGCTCGTGATCGTCATCGCCACGCTCGGGTTCGTGGTGTGGTCTCCGGTGCGCTCGCCCGTGACCGAGTTCGGGTTCCACGCCTCTCTTGTCGATCAGGGCCCATCGCCCGCGGTCGCTCCCGGCACGACGACCACCTATTCAATGCACTTCCGCAACACCGGTCTCATCGCCTGGCAGCGCGGGACAGAGAAGCAGGTCACGCTTGGCGTCAGCGGCGACGCCACCACCTACGCCGACGCGGGCATAGCCGTCGACTGGGTGGGGCCTGCGCGGATCGGAACGACTTCGGAAGACTTTGTCCTGCCTGGGACCGTCGGGACATTCACCTTCAAGCTCCGAGCCCCGATGAGCCCGGGCACCTACCGCGTGCCGGTGCGGCTCGTCGTCGACGGCCTCGCATGGCTCGACCACGAACCGGCCATGGTCGAGATCACGAGCGATCTCGGCTTCCACAGCAGGCTCATCGATCAATCCGCGCACGTGATCCTCAAGCCGGGCGAGCTGAGCGCTCCGCTCACCGTCCGAATCCGGAATAGCGGCGCCAAGCCGTGGACGCGCGGGCTTGCCGGCCAGCAGGCGAATCTGGGGATCGCCGGCGACGACCGGGCGCTCAGCGCACTTGGGTTCGGATGGCCCTCAGCGGACCGTGTCGCGGTCCAGGCCGAGCCGAGTGTCGGACCAGGGGGGATCGCGACATTCACGTTCCGGGTTCGCGCGCCCGTGGTGCCCGGCACATACGCCCTTCGCCTCCGGCCGGTCGTCGACGGCCTCATGTGGCTCGAAGACGATGGGATCGTGAGCCTCATCACCGTCGTTTCACCCTCGGGCGCAACCCCAACGCCGGTTCCGGGGGAGGCATTCAAGAACGTCCAGCCCACGACCTTCGAATTCGGAGCCACAGTCGATCCGCAGAGCCTCGCGGCCGGTGACACCGTCAAGATCGCGGCGACTTTCCGGAGCGCTACGTTGAGCAGCGCGTTCGTCGGCGTCGAGGTCTACGCGCCGGGGGGAACCACCCTCGCGTACCAGAAGTGGTTCCCCAACGAGAGCTTCGCCGCCGGTGAGCTCCGCTCCTATTCGATGACCTGGCAGCTGCCCGACGGTATGGCGCTGGGCACCTACAGCGTGAACGTCAGCGCGTATTCGCCCGGATGGAAGACCCTGTATGGCTCGAAGCCCGCGGCGGCGACGTTCGTCGTCAACGCCGCGGCGTTCCAGCCTGTGCCGCCAGGGTCGACGGCGACCGCTGCACCGGCTGTGCCCGCTGCGACCCCGACGCCGGCACCGGCTCAGCAATCGACGCCGCCCACGACCCTGCCATCCGCGACGACCGCCCCGCCCGCCACACCGACGCCGGCGCCGGCGCAGACCGGAACGGCCTCGCTCCCGCCGACGGCTACGCCGGCCGCGACCGCGACAGCCGCGCCGTCCGTTGCCCCGACGCCCGCGCCGACCGTCGCGCCAACCCCGGCTCCGGACTTTGTTTCGACGGCCGGGCCGAGCGCGACGAGCGTCGTCGCGGGTGGATCGATAACGGTGTCCGTCGACGTCACCAGCGCAGTCGCGAGGTCTGCACTTGTCGACATCGAGTTCCGGGCGCCTGGCTCGGTGAACGCCACATATCAGGTCTGGTTCGACAATCAGAGCTTCGCCGTAGGCCAGGTCCGCACCTACACGGCGACCTGGCAGATCCCCTTGGGGACGGCTCCGGACACGTACACCGTCAAGGTCGGCGTGTTTGCACCGGGCTGGCTATCGCTCTACAGCTGGAACAACTCCGCGGCGACCGTCACGGTCACCGCGCCCGTCGGCCTTCCTTCGCCGAGCCCGCTTCCCAGTCCGACGCTCGGCGCGACGCCGACTCCGGGACTGACCGGCACGCCGACGCCAACAGCGACGCCGGGGCCGACAGCGACGCCCGCGCCACCTGTCTTGGGCGCGCCTTCGCCTGTGCACGTCCAGGGCAATCGCCTCGTCAACGCCCTCGGGCAGACGGTCACGCTACACGGCGTGAATCGAATGGGGACCGAGTACGCGTGCATCCAGGGATGGGGCCTGGCCGATGGGCCTCTTGACGCGGCCTCGATCCAAGCCATGAAGGCCTGGGGCATCAACTCGGTCCGGATCCCGATGAACGAGACGTGCTGGCTCAACATCAACGGCGCGCCGAGCCAGTACTCCGGGGCGATCTACAAGCAGATGATCAAGAACTACGTGAACGTGATCAACCAGCAAGGTCTCTACGCGATCGTGGAGATGCAGTGGGCCGCGCCGGGATCACAGAAGGCCACCAGCATCATCAACATGCCCGACCTCGATCATGCTCCGCAGTTCTGGACCGAGGTGGCGACGGCCTTTAAGGGCAACAACGCGGTGATCATCGAGCTCTACAACGAGCCACACGGCATCAGCTGGTCGTGCTGGCGGAACGGCGGGAGCAGCTGCTCGACCGGGTATGCGGTCGCCGGATTCCAGACGCTCGTAGACTCGGTGCGCGCGACCGGGGCCACGAACGTGATCACCCAGGGTGGTGTCGCCTGGAGCAACGACCTCTCGGGTTGGCTCTCGAACAGACTGAACGATCCGCTGAACAACTTGGCCGCTTCCTGGCACATCTACAACTTCAACTCTTGCAACAACACGTCCTGCTACAACGGCAGCCCGGCGGCGGTGGCCGCGGTGGTGCCGATCATCGCGACGGAGATCGGCGCCGACAACTGCGACTCTTCATACTTGAACGGGCTCATGAGCTGGCTCGACAGCCACAACGGGAGCTACCTCGCTTGGACCTGGAACACCAGCTCGAGCGGTTGCAGCGCCATCAAGCTCGTGGCCGACTGGGGCGGGACCCCCAATCAGTACGGCGCGATCTTCAAGAACCATCTAGCAACCCTTCCCTGACCGCCGGAGGCCCGACCCGCGCAGCAGCCCTTCGTCGGGCGACTGGTCGCCATCACCCGCGGTCAGCGTGCGGTAAGCCGACGACTCGCTCGGTCCCAGTCATGTTCTTCTACACGCCTGCCTCAATGGGTGTGGGCCATAAGTCCTGTAGGCGACCCGGCATCTCCCTGCGTGGCACCCGGGCCGTACGGAAGCGCGATCGATGTTGAAAGGATCTCCCGATACGCCAGCAAGATTCCCACCGCAAGCACTTATGCAAGGTCGCATCGGCCATCCTCATATTTCTGTTCACCACGAGCTTCTCGATAGCGGCGATCGCAGCGACATCGACGACCGCGGCGCGATCGACCACCGCCGGTGCCAGTGCCGAAGCGACGCTTGCGCCGACCCCACCCCCACCGCCGCCTGATCCGACCCCAAGTCCCACGGCGGACCCCACTCCCGCTCCTACGACAACACCGGATCCCACGCCCCCTCCGACGCCGACACCCGTTTCGTCGCCGCCCCCGAGCGTGACTCCGAGCCCCACGCCCGGTCCCACCCCCGTGCCGACGTCAACGCCGGACCCGACGCCGTCTCCGAGCCCGAGTCCCGACCCGACGTCCACTCCAGACCCCACCCTGACGCCAACGCCAAATCCCAGTCCGAGCCCGACTGTGACACCCAGCCCAACACCGAGTCCCACACCGGTGCCGGCCTCGGCGCTGCGCGTACAGGGGACGCAGCTGGTGAACGCGATGGGTCAGCCTGTTGAGCTTCGTGGGATCAACCGGTCAGGGACGGAGTTCGCTTGCGTTCAGGGCTGGGGCCTCTCGGGCTATCCGAGAGACGCCGCCTCGGTCGAAGCCATCAGGAGCTGGCGCGCGAACGCTGTGCGTCTGCCGCTGAACGAAGACTGCTGGCTGTCTACGTGATCCTCGAGCTTCATTGGAACGCACCGGGGACGACTCTCGCGACGGGCCAGCAGCCGATGCCGGATATGGATCACACCCCGACCTTCTGGTCGCAGGTCGCGAGCACGTTCAAAGGCAACGACGCGGTGATCTTCGACCTCTTCAACGAGCCATGGCCGGATGAGCAGCGCGACAGCGCCGCCGCGTGGACCTGTTGGCGCGACGGCGGGACCTGCCCGGGCGTGGCCTTCCAGGCCGCAGGGATGCAGACCCTGGTGGACGCGGTGCGGAGCACCGGGGCGACGAACGTCATCACCGTTGCGGGTATCCGTTATGGGAACGCGCTCTCCGGGTGGCTCACCTACGCGCCACACGATCCGCTCAACAACCTCGCCGCAGGCTGGCATGTCTACAACTTCAACACGTGCAACACGATCTCCTGCTTCGAGAGCACCGTCGCGCCGGTCGCCGCCCAGCTGCCGGTCATCGCCTCGGAGATCGGTGTCAACGACTGCGACGCGACCTTCCTCAACGCACTCATGAGCTGGTTGGACAGCCATGGGCAGAGCTACCTCGCATGGACCTGGAACATCTGGGGTGCCGACTGCTCGAGCTTCGGGCTGATCAGCGACTATGCCGGAACGCCGACCACGTACGGCCAGATCTACAAGGATCACCTCGCCCTGCTGCCCTGACCGCACAGCGGTCCTCGCCTGGATGAGCCCGTCAAAGGGCTCCCGCCTGAATCATGGTTTCGTACATGTCCGCCTCAATGCGCCTGCGGCATAAGTAAGCGCACGCGACCAAGCGCGTCCTTCGCACATTCACGCTTTGCGCCGCGACCGGTGGGCCGAAAAGGATGAACGGAGTACCGCGCAACGTTGCAAGTCTCGTCGCAGGAGCCGGCGATCGACCGGCCCGGAGTCGTCTGCGTAGGGCGCTGTCAGATGCGCGGGTCGCCTCAGCAATCCTCATCGCGGTCATTACGACCGGTCCACTGACGAACACCGCGATGGCCGCACCGGCGGCAGCTCCGAGCTTCACCTCGACCGCCACGGTCGCACCCGTAAGCATCGCGGCTGGAGGCTCGGTGAATCTCACGGACGTCGTGACAAGCGCGACGGCGACCCGCGCTCTCGTCGACGTGGAGGTCTGGGCACCCAGCGGAACGAGCCCGGCATTTCAAGTCTGGTTCGACGATCAGGACTTCGATGCCGGGCAGCAGCGCTCGTTTCCGGCAACATGGCAGGTCCCCATAGACGCCCCGCCCGGCGCTTACACCGTCAGGCTCGGCGTGTTCTCTGCGGGATGGACCGCCCTCTACGAATGGGAGGACGCAGCCGCGACCGTGTCGGTGACAAAGTCTGGACCGCCGGCCGAGCCGAGCTTCACCTCAACGGCCACGGTCGCGCCGGTAAGCATCGCCGCCGGAGGCTCGGTGAGCATCACCGACGTGGTGGCGAGCGTGACGGCGATCCGTGTCCTCGTTGACATCGAGGTCTGGGCGCCCGCCGGCGCGAGCCCGGCATTTCAAGTCTCGTTCGACGATCAGGACTTCGCCGCCGGGCAGCAGCGCTCGTTCTCCGCGACCTGGCAGGTGCCGGTGGAGACCGCGCCAGGCACGTTCACCGTGAAGCTCGCCGTGTTCTCTCCGGGATGGGCCGCGCTCCACCACTGGGACGACGCGGCCGCGAGCATCTCAGTGACGGCACCGGGTCCGGAGGCGATCGCGAATCGTGGCTTCGAAGGTGGCGCCGCGGGCTGGAGCCTGAACCCGCACGCGAGCATCGACACCAATCCGGCGAACGCGCACGGCGGAAACAACTCGCTAAAGCTCGTTGCCACCGCTGCATGGCAAGGGACCTCGCAGGTCGTCCCGGTCACCCCTGGTGAAACCTATGCGATCAGCGGTTGGGCTCGATCGATAACGGCCGGCGCCTTCATTACCTTGATCGGTCGCGACGCGGGCGGGAACGAACTGGGCGAGCACACCGACCTCATCTTCCCGGGCGGAGATACCTGGAGCCTGCTGAACGAAACGTATGTTCCCGCGGCCGGGACGGTGCAGGTCTGGGTCGGAATGCAGAGCTCAAGCGGTGGCACGTTCTGGTTCGACGACCTCAGCCTGACCCGCAGCACCCCAGCGACTCCTAAGCCGCTGCATGTGCAGGGTAACCGTCTCGTGAACGCCCTCGGTCAGGCAGTCACGCTGCGCGGCGTGAACCGAATGGGCACGGAGTACGCCTGCGTCCAAGGCTGGGGGATGTCGGATGGACCCCGCGATGCGGCCTCGATCCAGGCGATGAAGGCCTGGGGAATCAATGCCGTGCGCCTCTCGATGAACGAGGACTGCTGGCTCGCGATCAACGGCGTCCTACCGGAATACGGAGGAGTGAATTACCAACGGATGATCAAGGACTACGTGAGCGTGATCCACCTCCAGGGGCTCTACGTGATCCTCGAGCTTCATTGGAACGCACCGGGGACGACTCTCGCGACGGGCCAGCAGCCGATGCCGGATATGGATCACACCCCGACCTTCTGGTCGCAGGTCGCGAGCACGTTCAAAGGCAACGACGCGGTGAT